>JAABUJ010003983.1_pt1 | contig 15957 bp, 14 predicted proteins | sample 5559131 | NCBI WGS metagenome assembly JAABUJ01 (sample SAMN10711875, study PRJNA513366) | rock metagenome | isolation source: Antarctica rocks | place: Antarctica: Victoria Land, Mt New Zealand nord | collected 2016-01-07 | reverse complement strand
TCGCCTACAACATCCTGAAAGCCAACCCGACCGGAACGCTCGCGCAGGACCGATATCGCGCAGCCCTCGGTGGCATTCGACCCCTCCTCAAAAGCCTCGCACGCAAACAGCGTTGAACAGCCCTGGGCGGCGTTCTGACCTCGCTATTTGTCGCCGACAGCAATCAAGGGCAGCGCGCGTGAAACGGCAATTCCTGGTGGATTGCCGCCCGACCGCTCCTAGTCGGGATTAAGACTTATTAGACGGTCCGCTTATTAGCCGGACGGCCGATAGGCGGACGCCAACGCATATTCAAATCACCACGGAATCACACCCATCGTAGCGTGCGTGAACGTACCGGTTGGCCTTTCGGAACCCAGCAGCGCGACGCGCACGACCTCGGCAGCGCCCTCTTCAAGGGTATCCGTGCCAGCGAAGCCGTTGATCTTCGTTTTGGTGTAGCCGGGCGATACTGCATTAACCGGGATACCATCGGCCTCCAATTCAATCGCCATCGCCAGCGTTAGGGCGTTGAGAGCCGTCTTTGAGGCCGCATAGGTGATGTCGAAAAATGGGCGCATCGGAGAATTCGGGTCAGAAACCAGCGTCAGCGACCCAACGCCGCTGGAGACGTTGACGATGCGAGAGTTCGGAGTGTCACGCAGGATCGGCACCATCGCCTGATAGACGCAGAGCACACCGAACACGTTCGTGTCCCAGACGGCGCGCATCTCACCGAGGGAGACGATGCTCGGGCGGTTCGCCTTCCCATGCTCCTCGGGAGTTTGCACGTGATTGCTGGTCGTCGAGATGGCCGCGTTTTGGATCAGCACGTCGAGGCGGCCAAATTCCTTGCGCACCCGTTCCGCTGCCGCCGCGATTGACGCCCGATCCGTCACGTCCAGCTGGAGCGCAACGGCATTCGGTCCCATCTCCTTGGCGGCAGCTTCACCGCGCTCGATGTTGCGCGCGCCCAAAAGGACGGTGAACCCCTTGGCGGTCAGATCCTCAGCGATCTGGAAGCCAATCCCTTGGTTGGCACCTGTGACCAGCGCGACGGGCTTATCATGCATAGTGATCTCCTGGGGGTGTTGTCAGCGCCGCCGCGTTTCGTTAAACAGAAGCAGGCGGAGCGTCGCTCCATTTATATACGGAGCATTGCTCCTTGTAGCAAGCGGGACATGTGTCGAACCCCCCACCAAATGACCAGCGGGGCGATGCGTCGCCGGAAGCGGGTGGCGAGCGCCGCCTGCGCGCCGACGCTCAGCGGAGCATCGACGCCCTGGTTGCGGCGGCGAGAGAACTGTTCGTCACGACGGGGGTGAATGCCACGACCCGTGAAATTGCCGACCGGGCTGGCGTCGGCATGGGCACACTTTTTCGTCGGTTTCCCCAGCGGGCTGACCTGATCACCGCTGTCCTTCATGGTGAAATGGACGCCTGCGCGGACGCTGCGACAGCCCTTGCCGCGCACTATCCGCCGTTCGAAGCGCTGGCGAAATGGATGCAGGTTTATACCGAGTTCATCGGCACGAACCGAGGTTTAGCCAAGGCGCTTGGTTCCGGCGATCCGGTATTTGTCGGCTTGTTTGCACGCTTCGATCAACGCCTTCGCCCCGCCGCCCGGAAACTCTACGAGGCTGCGGCAGCGGCCGGAGAGGTGCGGCCCGACATGGACGCTGCGGAAATACTGTGTGCAGTTTCGACTTTGTGCATGTCAGCTTACGAAGGAAAGCCCGACCACGCGGGCCAAATGGTGGCTCTCCTCGTGGAGGGACTTCGACTGCCACACTGATACGGATAGCGGAAGCGATCAACAACGTACTACGTTCGAAGCCAATGCGCTAACGGCAGGTTTTAGGTGGCAGGCGGCGTGACTTTGACGCCGTTTCTGGCGCTAGCTGCCTAATCAGTATCCGAGACCTTGTTGCATAGACCCGCTCGGTGGTGCCTGGAACCGGCTCGGCGTAGGCAGTTCTGCCTTGACCTTAGAAGCTCGTCTTGCCGTTCAAGCTGAACCAGCACCGCCGTCATCACATCCCAAGCAGAAGCACAAGGTCATGAACTGGCGCGAGTATGACGCCAGCTTGCGCCAGCGCGGGAGTTTGACCGTATAGTACTCCCCGTTCCTTGAAAAAAGCTGATCGATAACGCCGGCGCATTCGGGATCTCAGCCAGGCAGGCGCGACCTGCCAGTGGCTAGGATCTCCTCCGAAAGCCCGGCGTTGGCCGCCCCGACCCCCCGTGCCAGCGCAAGCGTTCCAACCAGGTGGGTCAGCAGTCCGATCGCGCTGGCACGGGCCGTGTCGGGCCGTCCGGAGCTTTCCTCACCACGGGCGAAGTAAGCGGACATGGTTTGGATAAACGTCTCGATCCCCTCAGCATAGGCCACCTGCATCTGGTCGCCCTGGCGCGACGCATCGGTCGCCATGGCGGGGATGGGACACCCCTGGCCGGAATCATCGCGGTGCATGGGCGAAAGATAGCTCTCCAGAAAGGCGCGGAACGACCCGGTCCGGCCTTCGGCGTCGGCCGCGATCACCCCCGCCATATCCTCGACCGCCCGGGAGAGCACCGCAGCGCAGGCTTCGGCAGCCAGGGCATCCTTGGACCTGAAGTGGTTGTAGAAACCGCCGTGGGTGAACCCGGCCTCCTTCATCAGGTCGGCCACACCTACGCCATCGACGCCGCGTTCGCGAAACACGCGGGACGCCGTGTCGATGATGGACTGCCGGTTCCGCAGCGCCTGTTCTTTCGGTACGCCCATAAAGTTCCTCAACCCCTTGCGTTCTGCGATGACGACCATCATTGTCGTGAAAGACGATGATGGTCGTCATAATGAAAATGGTCATGCGGTCGTCAAACACAAGCGGCCGGTGCCGGCATCTGGTCCAGCGTCTCGGCGCAAGGCGCCGGGCACGCCGACACGCGAGCTGGCTGAGGCCGGACCCACACGTAGTTGAGGACATTCGATGACCGGCTCCATGCAGTCCGCCAGCCACCTTCTCGCTCCTCCCGTGACGCCTCCGGTCAGCGACCGTGGCCGGACCCGGTATTTGGCCGGCCCTTGCCCTGGCGGCGCTGCTTGCAGCTTCCGGCGGCGGCATATGGGCCGTTCGGCAGCAGGCGACGCCGGCGGTATCGGCCCCGCCACCCGTGCCCACGGTGACCGTCAGTCCGCCGCTCCAGCGTAGCCTTGCCCGCTGGACCGACTTCACCGGGCAGTTCTCCGCCGTGGACCAGGTCGATTTGCGCGCCCAGGTCAGCGGCTACCTGACGGAAATCCACTTCACCGACGGCCAGGTCGTGCACAAGGGCGATCTGCTATTCGTCATCGACCCGCGCCCGTACGAGATCGCGCTGCAGCAGGCCGTGGCGCAATATCAGGCCGCCACGGCCGGGCTGGATCTGGCGAACAAGCAGGTTGCGCGCACGACCGACCTGACGCGCGACAACTTCGCCTCTCGCGAGCTGCTGGACCAGCGTGTCCAGGCGCAGCTCGCCGCCACCGCCGCGATCGAGCAGGCCAGGGCGGCGATCCACGCGGCGCAACTCAACCTCGACTTCACCCGCATCACCGCCCCTTTCAGCGGCAAGGTCAGCATGCGCCGTGTCTCGATCGGCAGCCTGGTCAGCGGCGGACCCGGTGCCACCGCCAGCACGCCCCTGACTACGATCGTCTCCCTCGACCCAATCTACCTCGACTTCGACATGAGCGAGGCGGACTACCTCGCCTACCAGCGCTTCCTGACAGCGGAGCAGCCCGGCCCCGACCGCCCAAGCCCTGGCCGCCCAGGCCCCGACCGTAACGTGCTCGCCAGCCTCAGCGATGAGACGGGGTGGCCACGTCACGGCGAGCTGGACTTCATCGACAACGCGGTCGACCGCAGCAGCGGCACCATGCACGCCCGCGCCAGCCTCGCGAACCCCAATCTGCTGATTGCGCCCGGTCAGTTCGCCCGGCTGCGCCTGCCCGTCTCGGCGCCGCGCCCCGTGCTGCTGGTGCCCGACGCCGCTTTGGTCACCGACCAGTCGCGCAAGCTGCTGATGGTGGTCGGGCCCGACGGCACGGTGGCGCCGAAACCGGTCGAGATCGGCGCGCTCGACGACGACCATTTACGCGTGATCACCAGCGGCATCGCCGTCACCGACCAGGTCGTCATCAACGGCCTGATGCGGGTGCGTCCCGGCAGCAAGGTCACGCCGCAGCCGGGCCAGATCGCTCCCGCCTCGCACATCCGCGCGTCCCAGGACTGAGGAGACTCCGGCCATGCGCTTCTCGCATTTCTTCATCGACCACCCGGTCTTCGCGACGGTGCTGTCGCTGTTCATCACCATCGTCGGCGGGGTCGCCTACTTCACCCTGCCGGTGACGCAGTACCCGGACATCGCGCCGCCTATGGTCCAGGTCACGGCGATCTACCCCGGCGCCTCGGCCGAGGTGCTGAGCCAGACCGTCGCCACGCCGCTCGAACAGCAGATAAACGGCGTCGAGAACATGCTGTATCTCAGCAGCCAGTCCACCGGCGACGGCAAGCTCATCGTCTCCGTCACGTTCAAGCTCGGCACCAACCTCGATACCGCCCAGGTGCTGACCCAGAACCGCGTCTCCGTCGCCCTGCCGCGGTTGCCGGACGCGGTGCAGCGGCTCGGCGTCACGGTAAAGAAGAACTCGCCCGACATCCTGATGGTGATCCACCTGTCGTCGCCGGACGGCTCGCGCGACCAGCTTTATCTGTCGAACTATGCGACCTTGCACGTGAAGGACGCACTGTCCCGGCTCGACGGCGTCGGCGACGTGCAGATCTTCGGCGGCCGGGATTACTCCATGCGGATCTGGCTCGACCCGGACAAGGTCGCCGCCCACAACCTGACGGCTGGCGAGGTCGTGGCAGCCCTCCAGGCGCAGAACGTGCAGGTGTCCTCCGGCGTACTGGGGCAGCCGCCGATGCCGCAGCCTGGCGCCTTCCAGCTCAATGTGCAGACCCAAGGCCGCCTGACCGAGCCGTCGCAGTTCGCCGACATCGTCGTCAAGTCCGACCCGCTCGGCCGCGTCACCCGCGTGGGCGACATCGGGCGCGTGGAACTGGGCGCGCAGGATTACGGCTCGAACAGCTATCTCAACTCATTGCGGGCGACGGCGCTGCTGGTGTTCCAGCAGCCGGGCTCGAACGCTTTGTCGACCGCGCAGCACATCCACGAGACGATGGGCGGCCTGTCGGCCGAGTTCCCGCAGGGAATGCGCTACGACATCGCCTACGACACCACCCTGTTCATCGCGCAGTCGGTACATGAGGTCGTCAAGACCATCCTGGAGGCGGTGGCGCTCGTTGTCGTCGTGGTCATCGTGTTCCTGCAGACCTGGCGCGCCTCCATCATCCCGATCGTTGCGATCCCGGTCTCGCTGATCGGCACCTTCGCGATTCTCTCGGCGCTGGGCTTCTCGCTGAACAACCTGTCGCTGTTCGGACTGGTGCTCGCCGTCGGCATCGTCGTGGACGACGCGATCGTCGTGGTCGAGAACGTGGAGCGCAACCTGCGCCTTGGCCCGTCGCCGCGCGCGGCCGCGCACCGCACGATGGACGAGGTCGGCGGCGCCCTGCTCGCGATCGCGCTCACGCTGTGCGCGGTGTTCATCCCGTCGGCGTTCATCTCCGGCATTTCCGGCCAGTTCTTCCGCCAATTCGCGGTGACCATCGCGGCGTCCACGGTGATCTCCTGCTTCGTCTCGCTGACGCTCAGCCCAGCGCTGTGCGCCCTGCTGTTCAAGCCGCACGAAGCGCCGGCTCCGGCTCGGCGACGGCCATTGGCGGCTCGCCTGATGGGCGGGTTCTTCGCCGGGTTCAACCATGGTTTCGAGTGGCTGTCCGACCGGTTCGGCCGGCTGGCGGCACGGCTGATCCGCATGACGGCGGTGGTGCTGGTGGCCTATGCCGGCCTGATTGGACTCACAGCATGGCAGTTCAGTCGCGCACCCACCGGGTTCATCCCGGAGCTGGACCAGGGTTACCTCATTACCGTGATGCAGTTGCCGCCGGGTGCCTCGCTGACCCGGACCGACGCCGTGGTGCGGCAGGCGACAAAAATCATCCTGGGGACGCCTGGCGTGCGGAATGCGGTCGTATTCGCCGGCCTCGACGGGGCGAGCCTGACCAACGCCTCGAATGCCGGCACCATCTTTTCGGGCTTGCGGCCGTTCGATGAGCGGCGGGCGCCTGGGCTGAGCGGCCCCGCCATCCTGGCGTCGCTGCGGCAACGCCTGTCGGTGATCCAGGATGCCTTCATCATCGTGCTGGCGCCGCCGCCGGTCAGCGGCATCGGCAATTCCGGCGGCTTCAAGATGATGCTCGAGGATCGGCAGGGCGCTGGCGCCCCGGCACTGGCTGCTGCCGCGCAGGATCTGGCGGCATCTGCCAACGCGGTGCCCGGCCTGGCCGGCGTGTTCACGCAATTCAGCAGCGGCACGCCGAGCGTGTTCGCCGACATCGACCGGGTAAAAGCGGAGAAGCTTGGCGTCCCGCCGGGCAATGTTTTCGAGGCGCTGCAGGTGTATCTCGGTTCCGCCTATATCAACGACTTCAACTATCTCGGCCGCACCTACGAGGTGATGGCGCAGGCCGACGGGCAGTTCCGCGCCACCACCGACGACATCGCCCGTTTCAAGACGCGCAACGCGGGCGGCGCCATGGTCCCGATCGGCTCGGTCGCGCGCTTCCACGACGTCACCGGCCCGTACCGCGTCCCGCGCTACGACCTGTTCCCCGCGGCCGAGGTCCAGGGTGGCACGGTTCCGGGCGTGTCCTCCGGCTACGCCTTGGCGGCGATGGAGAAGCTGGCTGCCGAGCGCCTGCCGGCCGGCATGGGCTTTGAGTGGACCGACTTGGCCTTCCAGCAGAAGCAGGCCGGCAACACCACGATCCTGGTCTTCGGCGCCTCGGTGCTGTTCGTGTTCATGGTGCTCGCCGCCCAGTACGAGAGCTGGAGCCTGCCGCTGTCGGTCGTGCTGATCGTGCCGATGTGCCTGCTGGCGGCGGTGTCAGGGCTGCTGCTGCGCGGCATGAACGTCGATATCCTGGCGCAGATTGGCTTCGTCGTGCTCGTGGGCCTGGCGTCGAAGAACGCGATTCTGATCGTGGAATTCGCCAAGCAGGCGCAGGACGCCGGCGCGTCGCCAGACAAGGCTGCGGCCGGGGCCGCGCGGACCCGGCTGCGTCCGATCCTGATGACGTCCTTCGCCTTCATCCTGGGCGTGGTGCCGCTGATGAGCGCCACCGGGGCGGGCGCTGAGATGCGCCAGACGCTCGGCACCGCCGTGTTCTTCGGCATGCTCGGCGTGACGGTGTTCGGGCTGGTGTTCACCCCGGTGTTCTATGCCGCCGTGCAACGCCTGTTTCACAGGCGGCAGCCGGTCCACTCAACAGTTCTGCCCGCAGCGGAGTAGTGCGGTAAAAACCGGCGCAGTGCTTTAAGATATTCACACTTCCGCAAGCATCCGGCGACGATCCCGGCCGTACGATGCTCCTGGTACCCGATCTCGGGGCGGCGGTGGAGATCGTGGCGAATGCTGGCCAGCTCGGGTTCATAGGTTTTCATCGCCGCCAAAAGGCCGGTGCCGGTCATTGAAACCCCTTGAGTGATTGCAGCCGTTGCCGGGGGGGGGCGGGACGCTGCTAATGGCCGCCGGCACCGTCAACTTGTCGTTGATGGAGTAGCGGAAGGCGCGATTGGTTGAGTGGCGGCTGGCGACCGGCGTGATTACGCAGCCATCGCCGCACCGGCGGCCTCGGCCCATGTGGTGAATGCTTGACGGCGGGCGGTTCGAAACTTGGCGGCGGTATCTTGGTCGCGGCGGCGGGAGAAAACGTTGACGATCTGATCATGGATGGACAGAAACCGCCAAGCCGGACGCCGCGAAGATGCCGAAGGCGAGCCGACCGCTGGCGGTCGTGGTGTCGATCTGCGCGCCAGCGCCGGTCAGCACCTTGAGGCCCACGCCGCGGACGCGGAGATCCTTCGCCGTGGTGACCAGACAGCGATGGAGCGGATCAACAACTTCTTCGCGCCCGTCATCTCGTCCGGCACGTTCGTGCCGCTTTTGGAGCGCAACGGCAAGCGCGCTTCACTGTAGTGTTCCCGGGCGGGTTCATCCTGACCCAGGACGGACCCCTGCGTCATCGCCTCGCGAGGACGACGAGGTAGGTGCTCTGGATGTCCGGCGACGGGTTACGGAACTCGCAATCTGTCGGCGGGCCAAGGGACAGGCAGTCGCCTTCGCCGAGAGGGTGCTCGACGGCGCCTTCGCGAAAAACCAGCTCGCCTGCGAGCATCCACACGCACTGGCCGCGCAGGTGCGCGTAGGCGGACGCCGGGTAAGGCACGCGCGCCCCGGGCGGCAACTCGACGTGGACCAGCTCGGGCTCGGCGCCGGGCGGCGAGACCGCGCGCCGGAGATAGCCCGTCGCCGGGTCGCGCCACACTGGCTGCTGGGCTGCCGTGGCAAGCCGTCCCACGCCGGATGCGTCGCCTTCCGCCCGGGCAAGCAGCGTCGAGAGCGTCAGGCCGAAGGCGCCTGAAAGACGGCCGAGCAACGCCGCGGTCGGACTAGCCTCGGCCCGTTCGACCTTGCTGATCATGGCTCGGCTGACGCCCGAGTGCTGCGCCAGGTCGGACAACGACCAGCCGCGCGCTTCGCGTTCGGCCCGCAGCCGCGCGGCAAGGCTCTGCTCCAGGACGGCGACGGTTGCCAGTGAGTCTTTTATAGTAGACATTTTAATAGTATGGTGGACAATGCTGCTGGATGCCAGCTACTTTCTTTAAACTTCCGAGGTGCCATCAATGCCCATCTCTGGTCGTGATGCGACCGAAGCTGATCTGCCAGGCGTCCTCGCAATCTACAACGAGGCGATTCGCACGTCTTCCGCAGTGTACACGAAGCAGGAAGCGACCCTGGATGACCGGCGCTCGTGGCTCGCTGCCCGGCAGGAGCAAAGCTTTCCGGTGCCGATTGCGGAGGACCCGGCGGAGCGGCTGGACTTCGAACGCGTCGGCACCTTGCGCGAGGTCGGCACCAAGTTCGGCCGCTGGCTGGACCTCGTGTTCATGCAGCGCTTCCTCGGGCCGCGAAGCAGCCGCCTGTTTTGACGACGAGGACGGCGCCGTAGCCGTGGACGAGGAAACCGTCTCCGCGCCGGCCCGTGCCGGGCACAACGGCGGCCCGGCCTTGGAAGAGCCGGACCCGAACGCCTCGTGGCGCCTGTGGTGCTGGAAGCGGGCGCACAAGCGGGCGTGGTCGGCCCCGCGCGAAATCGTTCTCAGCCGGCTGGCGCGCGCCGAGGAGCTAGGGATGACCTACCGCGAGTACACGCTGGAGATCCTGGAACGGGGCCGCCGCCTGTGACGGCCGCGGGTGGACATGCGGGCGACACCTGCCCAATGTTGCTGAACGCCTTCGACATGGCGGCGCCGGGTCACATCCAGCAGGGGATGTGGACGCACCCGCGGGACCGCAGCGCCGAGTACGCCCGCCTGCACCACTGGACCGGTTTGGCGCGCTTGCTTGAGCGTGGGCTGTTCGACGGCCTGTTCCTGGCCGACGTGCTGGGCGTGTACGACGTCTATGGCGCCGCCCCGGATGCGGCGCTGCGGGGTGCCGTGCAGGTTCCGTTGCTCGATCCTCTGATGCTCGTGCCCGCGATGGCAGCCGTGACGGAGCACCTCGGCTTCGGGGTCACCTGCAACCTCGCTTACGAGCCGCCCTACCTTTTTGCGCGCCGGATGAGCACGCTGGACCACCTCACGTGCGGCCGCATCGGGTGGAACGTGGTGACGGGTTACCTCGACAGTGCGGCCCGCGCGCTGGGCTATGCCGGGCAGATGGCGCACGACGACCGCTACGACTTGGGCGACGAGTACATGGACGCCGTATACGCTTTGTGGGAAGGAAGCTGGGCCGACGGCGCCGTCCTGCGCGACAAGGAGCGCGCCGTCTTCGCCGATCCGACCAAGGTGCGCCGCGTAGAGCACCACGGGCGGCAATACCGGATCAGCGCCATGCACCTGTGCGAGCCGTCGCCGCAACGCACGCCGGTGCTTTACCAGGCGGGTGCGAGCGAGCGGGGACGCACCTTCGCGGGCCGCCACGCCGAGTGCGTGTTCGTCAACGGGACGACGCCGTCCGTGGTAGCGGAGCTGGTCGCCGACCTGCGCGCACGGGCAGCGCCACGCTCGATCCGCGTGCTCGTGGGGGCGACGGTGATCGTCGGGCGCACGGAACGCGAAGCCCGCGAGCTTCTCGCCGACTACGCCGCGCACGCCGACGCCGAGGCGACCCTGGCACATGCCTCAGCGTCGCTCGGCATCGACTTCTCGCGCTACAAAATGGACGAGCCGGTCACTCCTGGCCCGACCAACGCAATCCAGTCCAACGTGGCGGCGATGGCGAGCGTCGCCGGGCCAGCCTGGACCAAGCGCAAGTTGCTGCAACAGTCGGTGCTGGGCAGCCGCCAGCCGCCCATCGTGGGCGATCCCGCTCAGGTCGCCGATACGTTGCAAGCTTGGATGGTTGATGCGGACGTGGACGGATTCAACCTGTCCCGCACCGTCATGCCGGAATGCCTGGAAACGTTCATCGACCTGGTCGTGCCAGTGCTTCAGGAGCGCGGCCTCTACAAGGCGGCCTACGCCCGCGGAACCTACCGCGAGAAGCTGTTCGGCAATGGTCCGCTGCTTCCCTCGGGCCATCCCGCGTCAAGGCATCGGAAATGAGGTTGAACCTCCGTCAACCCCGAAGAACCGCCGCGTTCTCACAAGCACGTTGAAGCCCGAAGCTCTCATCACCTTTCGACGTCCAAATGGCCGGAACGCACATCCTCGTGGTCACTGGATCTCTATGAGGATTTGGCGCGGATTGTCGCCATGGTCCACCACGCTCTAGAGGGCATGGTGTCGGCTGTCATGTAGACAACGCGATGGGTGAACGGACCAGGAGCATCAGCGTCCCCAGAACGTGGTCAGGGATTGTGGGACGCCTGATGTTTGTGAGACGCATTCTGGGAACGGGAAAACAGCCCTTAAACGAGGGATGCCAGAGCCGTCCAGAGAGCGGACGGATACTGTTGGCGAAGTTGCCTGGCCTGCCTCAATAAGCAAATATAATTTACGATGACCTATCCTTTAGCAAGAAAATTTCTATTGTGCGACCGATGGCGCTATGAAGGAACAAACAATCGACTTCGCCAACAGTATCCGGACGTTTGCTGGACAGGAAAATGAAATCAGTGTGTTCCACGTAGTTCCCGGCTTAGCGTTGTTTAAACGACAACCGACGCTATGCCCTCCAGCAGTGCATCGTCGTCGTTTTCAACCACATGTGGGTGACCGCGGCCAGCCCTTTGCCAAACCACGCAAAGGAGGTCCGTAGAAGCGCATCGTTGTACTGGCAAGCTGAAGCGCCGCTTCGGTCCTACTGGATCGTGTAGCCACCGTCCACGATGAGGTTTGCGCCGGTGATCATCCCGGCGGCCTCGCTGGCGAGGAACAGGGCGGCGTGCGCGATTTCCTCCGGCTGCGCGAAGCGGCCGACCGGAATTTTGCGCTTCATCGCCTCGCCGACCTCTCCAGCCCAAGCCTTGCGCCCGAGTTCCGTCTCCACGACGGTAGGGGAAATTGCATTGACGGTGATGCCGTAAGCCGCCCATTCCAGCGCCAACACCCTTGTCGCGCCCAGCAGCCCGGCCTTGCTCGTGCAATAGGCCAAATGCCGGTCCAGAGCTACGAAGGCGGCCTGAGAGGCCAGGTTGACGATCCGCCCAGCGCCCGCGCTGCGCAGGGCGGGAAACGCTGCACGCGCCATAAGGAACGGCGCCCGCAGGTTGATCGCCATCGTGAGGTCCCAGTCCTCGTCCGTCACCGCCTCCGCCCGCTCGAGCCGCACGGTCCCAGCGTTGTTCACCAGGATGTCGAGCCGCCCGAATGCGCCGGTCGCTGCCGCCACGGCGCGGGCCGCCTCGCCGGGCGCCGTGATGTCGGCCACGTGGGCACAGTGGTCACCGCCCGGCAGTGCGCCTGCCGTGTCCGCCCCCGCCGGGCTCAGGTCCACGACCGCGACCTTGGCGCCGTGTGCGGCGAGGGCATGGGCGATGGCGGCGCCAATCCCGGCCGCACCGCCGGTGACGAGCGCCGCCTTGCCCGTGAAGTCGAACGCAATGCCTGGCGTCATGCCTTCTGCCGCTTTGCGAGCAGCGCGTCCGCGTTCTGCAGCGTGACAGGCGTCCAGGGCACGCTGTAGTTCGCCGCCGTGCCGCCATCCCAGGCCATCTGCGCGGCGTACTGCTTCCACGCCTCGCCCTGCGGCTTGTAGGTGTCTCCCACGAGGTGGCGAAGCGCCACGTCCAGCGCGCCTTGCGCTTGAGCATCGGCGTCCTGCAGGATGCTGACCATCTCGTGCGCCTTCACCGCCCGGATCGCGTCGCTCACGCCGTCGATGCCGGCCGTCGGGATCTTGTCGAAGGCGATCCCCGCCGCCTTGACCGCCTGCAGCGCGCCGAGCGCCATCTCGTCGTTTTGTCCGATCAGGCCGTTGATCTGATTCGGGTGCGCCGTCAACCAGTTCTCCATCAGCGACTGCGCCTCCGCCCGCGACCAGTTGGCGGTCTTGTGCTCCATCACCTTGATCTCGGGATGCTGCGCCAGGACCTGCATGTTGCCCCGGCCCCGCTCGATCTGCGCGCTCTGGCCGATTGGTCCCTCGATGATTACGACGTTGCCCTTACCGCCCATCCTCTCGACCACCGCCTCGGCCTCCAGCACGCCCGCGCGCACGTCGTCGGAGCCGACATAGGAGGTAAGGTCGCTGCCGGTGACCCGAGCGTTCGAACCGATGACAGGGATGTTGGCCGCTTTCGCCTTCTTGACCGCACCGGCGCCCGCTGCGGCGTCAATCGGCACGAAGATGATCGCGTCATAGCGCTGCGTCACCATCGTCTCGAATTGGTTCGACTGCGTGAGCGCGTCGTATTGGCCGTCGAACACGGTGATGGCGGCCTGGCCGCTTTTAACGGCCGGGTGGGCCTTGATCGCGCCCACCCAGAGTTGCATGAACTCGGCTTTAAGGCCGTAAACGGCGGCGCCGATTTTGTAGGTCTTTCCCGCCTCCGCCCGCCCAATGGCGGGCATGGCGAGGCTTGCGGCGGTTGCGGCAAGCAGCGTCCGGCGTTGGATCATTGTAGCGTCCCCTGTTCGTCGTGGTTCAGTCCCGCGCCCGGCGGGAGGTGTCCAGCAGCACTGCAAGCACGATGATCGTCCCCTTGATGACCTGCTGGTAGTATGACGACACGCCCATCAAATCGAGGCCGTTGCTGATGACCGCAATGATGAGCACCCCGAACAGCGTGCCGATCACGCTGCCCACGCCGCCGGTGAGACTGGTGCCGCCGATCACCACGGCGGCGATGGCATCGAGCTCGTAGCTGAGCCCGGCCTGCGGCAGGGCGGACGTGGTGCGGGCCGCGAGCAGCTGGCCGGACAGCCCGGCGAGCGCGCCCGAGATGACGTAGACCGAGAAGATCACTCGGCGCGTGGCGATCCCGCTGGTGCGCGCACTCCGCTCGTTGCCGCCGACGGCGTAGACGTAGCGCCCGTAGGTGGTGAACCGCAGCACGATCCAGGCGACCAGCACGGTGACCGCGAACAGGATGACCGGGATCGGCACGCCAGCCACGAAGCCCTGGCCAAGAAGCAGGAACGAGTCCGCGAGGTTTGGCACCGGCATGCCGTCGTTCGAGATGAAGGTGAGGCCGCGCGCCACGCTCAACATGCCGAGTGTGGCGACGAAGGCTGGCACGCGCAGCCGCGCCACCAACGCGCCGTTCACGACACCGAACCCGGTCCCGGCCGCAACCCCGATCAACAGCGCCAACGCCGGGCTGCGCGGATTGTCCCCGGTGACGACCAGCGCGCCCAGTATGCCGCAGACCGCTAGCAGCGAGCCGACCGAAAGGTCGATGCCGCCGGTCAGGATGACGAACGTTTGCCCGATGGCGAGGATGCCGTTGATGCTGGCTTGGCGCAGGACGTTGACGATGTTGCCACGGGTGAGGAAGTACTCGTTCAGCCCGCTCAACACCGCGCACAGCACGAAGAACGCGACGACGATGCCGTAGCGCGACAGCGCTTGTCCGGCCATCAGCTGCAGCCGCGCATGCCGGGCGCCGGGAATTGCCTCGGTGCTCATAAAGTCTGGGTGCTCACGAGGCGAGCTGCATCAGCCGCGCCTGCGAGGCGTCTGCCGCGTCGAGCACGCCGGCGACCCGGCCACGCCGGAACACCGCGATGCGGTCGCTCATGCCCAGCACCTCCGGCAGCTCCGAGGACACCATGACCGCACAGCCGCCATCCCCCACGAAGCGGGAGATGAAGCCGTACAGCTCGCGTTTGGCGCCTTCGTCGACGCCGCGGGTCGGCTCGTCGCATAAAAGGATGCGCGGCGCGGTGCCCAGGCAACGCGACAGCACGACCTTCTGCTGGTTGCCGCCGCTCAGGCTATGAACCGGCGCCTCCATCGAGCGCGCTTTGATGCGGAACAGCGCCATCATGCGCGACACCTGCGCCCGCTCCCGCGATCGTGCGACGAACGGTCCGACCGACAGCCGGTCGAGGCTCGACAGGGTTGCGTTCTCGCGCAGCGACGACGTCATCACGAGGCCGGTCGCCTTGCGGTCCTCGGTCACCAGCGCCATCCCGGCAGCGAGCGCGTCGGACGGGCTTGCGATGCGCGCGGGCTGGCCGTCGATGCGGATGGCGCCTCGGTCGGCGGGCGTCAAGCCGTACACCGCCTCAAGGAACTCGCTGCGTCCGGCGCCCATGAGGCCGTAGATGCCCAGCACCTCGCCCTGGCGCACCCCGAGGCTGACATCCTCGAACCGGCCGGCGCGACCCAGGCCTGCAGTTTCGAGCATCATCGAGCCGGCTGGCGCCGGGTGGGTCTTGTACTCGTCGCGCACGTCACCGCCGAGGATCATGCGGATCAGCTGCGCCCGGTCGATATCGGCGACGGCGCCGGTAGCCACGAAGTCGCCATCACGGAACACCGTGTAATCGTCGGCGATGGCGAAAATCTCCGTCAGGCGGTGACTCACGTAGATCACGCCGGCACCGTGCGCGGTGACGCTGCGGATCGCCTCGAACAGCATTTCCGTCTCCGCCTCGCCGATGGCGGAGGTGGGTTCGTCCATGATTAGGACCGTGCTGTCGTGACTGATCGCCTTGGCGATCTCGACTAGCTGGGTCTGCGCGAGGCTCAGGCGGCGCATCGGCAGCGTCGGGTCGATCGCGAAGCGCAGCCGGTCCAGCAGCGCCGCCGCGCGTTGGTTCAGGCGCCGCCGGTCGACGATGCAGCCGAGCCGTCGGGGCTCGCGGCCGAGGAACAGGTTCTCGGCCACCGTCATGTCGCGGATCGGCGAGAGTTCCTGGGTGATCATGGCAATCCCGGCCGCGAGCGCCTGCACCGGTTGCTCGAAGTCGACGGCGCGGCCGAGGCATGCGATGCGGCCACCATCGCGCCGGAGCAGGCCCATGAGGATGTTGAGGAACGTGCTCTTGCCCGCGCCGTTGCCGCCGCACAGCGCGTGGACGGTGCCGGGGCGCAATGCAAGCCGGCCGGAGCGCAAGGCGGGGATGCCGGCAAAACTCTTGGAGACGTCGTCGGCGTCGATCAACAGCCCGTCCACACACGCCTCCCGATTTGGACCGCTCTCATCAGGCGGGCCTGGCAGCAATGCTGTTGGTGGACGGATATTTTGTCAAGCGACGCTGACCAATGTCACAGAGCGCTGTTGGACGATACGGCGACGCATCATCGCATCATCGCCGCGACGTTGCCGCCGTCCACCGTCAACACGGCACCGGTGGTGGCGCGGGCGCGGGCGAGATGCACAAAGGCATTCGCGACGTCGCTGCCGAGCGCTTCGCGGTGCATCAGGT
>JAABUJ010003982.1_pt1 | contig 15959 bp, 16 predicted proteins | sample 5559131 | NCBI WGS metagenome assembly JAABUJ01 (sample SAMN10711875, study PRJNA513366) | rock metagenome | isolation source: Antarctica rocks | place: Antarctica: Victoria Land, Mt New Zealand nord | collected 2016-01-07 | reverse complement strand
GCCTGCCCGCGCCGCACTGGCTCGATGCCTTGGGCTACAGACGCCTGCGGCCGTCAGCCGACGCTGCATTTCCCCCACGCCCTGCGCGAAGTGTCAACACATTAGCCGCCTGAAATGAACCATGCCAAAACATGCTCTCAAAACTGCGCAAACGCGTTCTGTAGTCGAGCGCGGACAGGGCTTGATACAAGACGTCCAGGCGATCCCGTATACAGGACGGGACGGGTTCTCCCGTCACCGCCACGCTCGGGAGGGGTCTCGCTGCCGCAAGGTCCGCCACGAAGTGGTTGTAGGTCTCAACGCGGTGGCCAGACGGTACCGCACCCATCATGCGGATAAGGTCTTCCTCAAACGCCCCGTCGTAGATATGGAGAGTGAGCTGCGTGCCAGCGAAGAGTTCAAACAAGATGGCCCCTAACGAAAAGATGTCAGCGTGCAGAGCTATGCACGCCTCCTCGTTGTGCAAGCCCGCAAGCATTTCCGGCGCGGTGTAACGCAGATCACCTGGCGGTCCTGGATAGTGCGCAAGGAGAGCGTCGTCTGTTCCATCAAGTCGTCGTGCCGTGCCAAAGTCGGACACTTTGATCTCTTTCCCCTGTGTGACAAGGAAGTTATCCGGCTTGAGGTCACGGTGAGCAATATGACGCTTGTGAAGACGCTGAATAGCACGGCACATGGCCCGAAACGCGACCAACCGCGCCTCTGGACTCCAACGCCCCTCGGCAAGGACAGCATCCAGGCTCTCCTTTGCCAATTCAACAGCGTAGTACTGAAAGTTGAGTGGCACCGGAATAGATAACACGGGGTGGGTAAGCATCTCGGCAAAGTGTGAGCGCGGTGCGACCCATTCGATGATGTCGGGCTCACCGCTAAGAGACTGCAAAATCTTCTCTTCCCGCTCAAAGGAATCAATACGATAGGTGTCTCGGCATTCTGGATTCAGCACCTTCAACGCCACACGCTTCCTTGTACTGGTATCCGTGGCGCTAAAGAGGAGGGAGAAATAGCCATGGCCTCCGAGGGCGCCGATGCGCTTGATGTTCACAAACCGTCCGTCGATGTCGCGTCGACCTTCAATTATCTCTACGAATGACGCACGAGATCCAGGGTCACTCAGCACGCGTACCAAACCGTTCTCGTAGAAACTCGATCGCATCCTCTGGGTGTTCTTGCAAAATCTGCAAAATCTCTGGCGGCACCCGATCAGACGCTAATAACAACCGGTCGTGATCATAGTGAAAGTACTGCGCCACACGCTGGACAAATTCTTCCGACGGCCGTGCTTGGTGGCTCTCGAGTTTACTCAGATAGGTGTAGCTAACGCCGAGCTCCGGTGCCAGCCGTTTGATACCAAGGCCAGCCTGTCCGCGTAAGTCACGAAGGATATCACCGAACTCCATAGTGCTAGTGTAGATGGGGTTGACTATTCTGTCAACCCCTACATTGAGAGAATTGCTTCCTCATTATGTGCACCACTCCCCTGCCCCACCGGTCTCCACGCTATTTCACACATTCCCGTGTAGAACTGCCGTCCTAGCGGACGTGGTGGTGAGGACCCGCTTCCCGCGACAGAGCGTACGGTGCGCCGGCCACAACCAACATGTAGAGTTCTGATCAGCGCGCCAGATCGCTCCGGTCGTCCATCTCCCACGCATGGTCGAGGACGTGCCAGGCGATGCGGCGGGCGGCGTAGCGCGGTGGCCACCCTGTCGATCCGAGCGGCGTACCGTCGGAGGGCAGCGACAGCGCGCACATCGTCCCGCGCCGGCTGGCGGTGTTTCACGCCTAGTTTGCGGGCATAGGAGACCTCGGCAGCGAGGACGTGATCGATCACCTGATCCCGATCGCGGCCGCCGCCACGCGGTCCCTTGCGCAACGCGGCCAGCGACGCGGCGGCAACCCGATCGAAGACGACCCAGGCCGCCTGCACGAGCGCGGCCAAGAGCGCGGCCTCCTCGACCGTCAGCGGGTCCCGGTCGCGCGTCGCGATTTCTCCCGGTGCGCCGAAGTCAGTGGCCACGGTCCCCGGCAGGCGCTCGACGACGTGGAATGTCGCCGCCTGGGTGCCCGGAAAGGCGAGGCCCGCCTCCCGCGCCACGACCGCGTACCGCGCGGCGCAGGTTGTCAAAGCGTTCAGCGCCTGCTCCTCGTTCTTGCCAGAGCGGCACCACCCCGGCCACGCCAGCGCAGCGGCAAATACGCGCTTCGTCCCCACCTCCAGGTACACAGGTGTCGAATCGTTCAACACGACTTGCGTTGTCATATCGCCCTCCCTTACGCTCATGGGCGCGCTATCAAGCCGATGCCCCGTACCGCCACCGGGCGCGGTGTGACAGCACGGCCATCCCGTCCTTTGTCACGGAAGGAGCGCCTGGGCCTCAGACCAGAGGCGGCGCACAACAGCGCCGACGGGTTCGACCCGTGCCAAGGCGGCGGCCTGGCCGGCCCACGCCTGCATCCGGTCAACGTCCTGCGCGCGCTGTCCCGCATCCTTCATCGACGCCGTCAAATCACGCTGAACGGGATAGGGCGCTGGCGTGGGTGCCTCCGGTGACTCCCACGCGCGCACATACGTCGTGCGGACGCCACGCCCCAGGCGTCCGGTGAACACCCGCGTGGCCGTCGTCGCCTCCGGTTCTAAGTCCGCCAGCGCCGCCGCCACCCCACGCCCATCACCGATCCCACCCGCCGCGATGACCGGAATGGACAGGGCGTCCGCCAACCGTGGGACCAACGCGATCAGGCCCACGCCCTGGTGTTCTTCCGCCGCCTGGTCGAACGCGCCACGGTGGCCACCGGCTTCGTATCCCTGGGCCACCACCGCGTCGGCCCCGGCCTCCTCCGCCTGCCGCGCCTCGGCCAGCGTGGTGACGCAGGCGAACCAGGCGATGCCGCGCTCCTTGAGCTGCGCCACGAACGGAGCGGGGAACAGCCCCATGATTGAGGAGACAACCGGGGGCGCGGCGTCCAGGAAGGCCGCGCATTGCGCGGTAAAAGCGGGCGGCGTCGCGGCGCCGGCGTCGACGGGTGGGGGTGGCCCCCACGCGGCGAGGAAATCGCGGACCCCTGCCTCGGCCGCGGCGTCGCGCACGGGCGGCGGATCGGGCACCCACACGTTCAGCTGGAGAGCGCCGCTGCTCTGCGCGCGGACCTGGGCCACCCACGCCGCGACGGCGGGTGGCGTCAGCAGGAGCGCTCCCAGCGCGCCCATCCCTCCCGCGATGGCGACGGCCGCCGCCAGGCCCGGCGGACAGGACCCCGCCATCGGCGCCTGGAGAAGGGGACAGCCCAGCCCAAACCGCTCGCAAAACATGGCCGCCCGGTCGCGCGCACGCGGAGCGTGGACGCGCTCATCCCATCCGGCTAGCGCAGCACGATCTGTCATCTCATTACCTCTCCCTCGGCCTGTGGCCGCGCGTCACGGACCGGACGCCCAGGCGCCGCGTCCGGTCACGGCGTCGCCGACTCTGTTGCGAACAGTCCAATAGCGAGCGTGTCGGCCTCGTCGGCGGGGGCCGTGCGCGTCCGGTGACGCGGCGCTGGCGCGGGGCGCCTCTTCTGGGGTCCTGGTGCCGGCGGTTCCGCACTCTCCACATGCTCGTCGCGTGTTGGGTCGTCCCCCGGACGATGGACCCGTGCCTCGCCGAACAGACCGTCGTGCGCCACCACGACGTCCAGGTGGAGAAGCAGGCCCGCGTCGGGGGACGTGATGCCCGCCCGCCGGCAGCACGCGAGCGCGTCGTCCAATGGCAACGGCCCCTCCGCCTCGTCCAGCGCTCGACGCAGCGTCGTCCGCGCCCCGTCGAGGCTGCGCTGGCTCACCAGCCCGTAGCCGGGCACATAGCGTCTCTGTAGTGGCCCACCCGCCGGTGACTCGACGTCCCGCGCGACGTCGGCCCACAGGGCCGCGAGTTCGGACAATCCGCCGCAGTTCACCCGCTCGCAGAGCTCCGCTTCGTCGATCGCGGGGCCATCGGTCGCGCACAGGGCGGCCAACGCGGCGCGCGCCCCCTCCTTGCGCCGGGTGAAGGGGTCGAAGTGCGCGTCGAGGACGTGGACGACCTCCGTCATCTTGATCGCGCGGCCGGCTTTGTAGGTCACGATCGGATAGCCCACGTCGGCGAAGAGTGGCGCGAGGTCCTCCTCGATGACCAGCAACAGGCGGAGTCGCCCCGCGAGCGCCGCCAGCTTGTGCCGTTTGCGCGTCAGGTAGTCGTCCGTGTAGAAGCCCACGATTTCGGCGTACACCTCGGCCTCGCCCCGGCTGAACGTGAAATCGGGGATGAACACCGTCCCGGCGACGGCGATCGCCCGCGGCTCGCGGCGCATGACCCAGCCATGCACGACGCTCAGGCGACCGTGCGCGTCCTGGGCCAGCCAGGCCCGGGCGAAGCTCTCCTCGACGGCGCTATCATATGAGAGCGCCTCATCCTCCGCCGGATCTACCCCTGGGGTCGCGCCTATCGCGTCTGGACGCAGCGCCGCGATGAGCGCATCGTCCAGGCCCACGTGGAACAGGCGCTGGTCCACCCCGAGCACCCGCGCCCACCCGCCCCGCACCGCCGCGGGATGGCGTCGGACGAGCCGTGCGATCACGGCGGCGACCGGCGCGCCGCCAGGGGCCGGGATCGTGTGCGGGGCGGAGATGTCGGTCGCTCCGACGAGGGCGTCACCCTCGACGTCATCGTCGGCCTCCCCCGGCGCATTGTCGTGTGGCGGTGCCCCGGCGGTGTCGCTCTGGACCGTGCGGCCACGGACCAGGGAGCGGCTCCCTGGTCCGTACAGCGTCACCTGGAGGAGGTCGGGGTCGCGACCGGAGACGGCGATCTCCACACCGACATGCGCCGCGCGGGCGTGGCGGTAGAGATCCTTGAGCGCCGTGGTCTGGGCGGCGGGGACCCGCAGGGTGACCCAGGAGGCCGCCGCGAGCACCGTCGCGACGGCGCCAGCGTTATAGGCGGCGATGATCCGCTCAGGCGTCAGCACCGGGTCCGCGCCAGCCGGGGTGATGGACCCCGTGGCCTGGCCGGCGGTCAACAGGGCCGCGCCGGCGCGGTCGGCCCACAGGGCAGTCTCCAGGTCGCCCGGCACGGTTCCGAGATCGGCCGCGATCCCGGTCAGGAACGCCGCGCGCTCGGCGGCGGGGACGATCCCGCCATACGCCTCCTGGGCGCGGCGGTAGCAGAGCGTGCGCAGCGTTACCGGCTCCTCGGCGAGCGCCGTCGCGGGCGGCGCGAAGTGGTAGCCCAGGGCCTCGATGGCGCGGGCCAGACAGCGTCCCAGCCGGTAGTCGCCGGCCACGTCCTCGACCGCAGAGCGCAGCGTGTCCAGGGAGGCGCGCGGACGTCCCACGGTCTCGGCGTACAGAGCCAACAGGCGCTCGACCATGGCGCGGGTGCGTGCATCACGGGGATCACTGAGCGCGGGCGTCAGGGCCCAGGAGACCGTCTGCCCAGGCGCGGCCAAGTGGTCGGGTCCCAGCGGGAGGGGGCGCGCGAGTCGACGGAGAGTCCGGGGTAGGTCCGCGAGTTTAAAGAGGAGCATGACTAGACCGCGCCTCCGTGAGCGCCGGCGGAGCCACGTGGGTCAGGGCGCGGCCCGACGTGGGACGCTCCCTGCCCATGGCCCGGTGACGGCATCCGGCGCAGGCCACGACGCGCTGAGATCCCCTCCTCGGCGGTCTGACGGGCCACCAGTTCGTAGAGCACGGCCTGCTTGCCGGGGGCCGGGCGCAGAATGCGGCCCAGGCGTTGGATGGCGTCACGCTCCATGCCCGTGCCGGCCATGATGATCGCCACGCTGGCGGCCGGGACATTGACCCCTTCATTCCACACCCGGCTCACCGCGATCTTGGTCACGCGTCCCTCGGCGAAGTTGGCGGTCAGCGCCGCGCGCTCGGCGGCCGGCGTCTGGCCCGTGATCGTCGGCAGCAGATAGGCGCGCCCGACGGCCTCGACCGCCTCGACGTGCTCCGCGAACACCAGGCAGCGCTCGTCGCGGTGCCGGATCAGGAGGGTCTCAAGGAGATCCGTCTTGGCCTGGCTGGTGAGCGCCAGGGTGCGCGCCCGCTGGTAGGCCAGCATGGCGGCCCGCGCGTCCCGGTCGAACACCGATTTCTTGCGCATCTCCATGAGGAAGGCGCCCGCGTCCATGCCGGTCCCGCCGGCCTGATCGCGGTAGTCCAGATAGGTGGCCATGTCCCGGTCGTAGGCCGCCCGTTCGTCGGGCGAGAGGTCGACGCGCAGCGTGACGACCCGGTAGGGGGCGAGGTAGCCGTCCGCCGAGAGCGTCTCGGGCTTCTCGGTATAGACGACCGGCCCGATAAGCTCGTCCAGATCGGCCTCGCGGCCATCGCTCCGCGCCAGGGTGGCCGAGACACCCAGGCGGTAGGGCGCCGTGGCGGCTTCGGCGATGGCGCGGTAACCGGGGGCGGGCAAGTGGTGGACCTCATCGGCCACCAGGAGCCCAAAGTCCCCGACGCGGCCGAGGGCCGCGGCCGCGCTGTCGTAGGTCGAGACCACGATCGGGCGGTCCCACTCCCGGTCGCCCGCGCACACCATGCCCACGGCCTCATCCGGCAGACCAAGCGCGTCGACGAGCGCCTGGCGCGTCTGGCGGCAGAGGTCGATCGTGGGGACGAGCATCAGGGCGCGCGTGTGGGCGCGGGCGATGGCCAGCGCCGCGACGAGCGTCTTGCCCGCGCCCGTGGGGAGCACGACGACCCCGCGGCGGCCAGAGGCGTCCCAGGCGGCCAGCGCCTCGTCCTGGTACGGCCTAGCCACGCTGTCGATCCGCGGCGTGAGGATCAGGGGCGGCGTCGGATCGAACGCCAGGAGGACGGGGTACTTGGCCCCGATGAGCGCCTGGAGGCGCGCAAGGTGCAAGGGACGGGCGCGATACACATGCGGTCGGCGGGGATCACGCACGACCAACTCCCGCACCTGCGGGGCTCCGGCAAGTGCGAGGCGCGTTGTCAGCACCAGGTCAGCGCCCTGCCGCGCGATAGTGACGGACGGTGGATCGGACCCAGGTCGGGCCGCGCCTGGATCGATCGTCGCGGTGTTCTCTTCCACGATACGCTCTCCGTGGGGGACAGGAGACGAGGGCACGCTCTGCTCTCGTCCCCCACCTATTCTCTCTTCTCAGGATACGTGGTCCGGGGCATCCACGGTCCCCGACGTCGGTCCCCCTCCACGCCTCGCGGGCACCGTGTGATGATAGGTCAGCGCCCCCGTGTCATCTCTCGCTGCGCGGCGCCGGTCGAGCGGGTACGTGGCGTAGGAGAACAGCTCAACGCTTACGGCAAAAGGTCGGGGAGCATGGGCTGCGCCGTGTACGGTTGCACCACGGCGCAGCCAATCTGCGGGCCGTATTTATCGAGCTTTGTCTCCTCATACCTGTGGAACTCCGTCGCCCCCATACGCCGCGCCGTCGCCAGATGGATGGCGTCCATTGGTTTCAAGCCGCCCCACCCCTGCGCAATCGACCACCGCTGGAGGTCGCGCGCCGCCATGGTGTCGAGCCGCGTCGTCTCGACGAGCTGGATCGCCGACCGATCGGCCCAGAGCGCCTCCAGGGCCTCCTGCACCGCCGGGTCCAGGGCTAGCCGCGCCTTTTCCTCCGCGTGATAGGCGACCTCGGCGATGCTCACGGTCGATGTCTAGATGATCGGGCTCCCGATCGTGCTCGCCGCGTGCAGACCGCGTCCAGCGTCGGCAGGAATGCCGGCGTGCCCTCGATGTCGTGCAGGAACACGTGCGCATCCCAGTAGATGCGGGGGCCCTATCCGGCATCGCGCACCCGCCGTATCCTCTCCTCCGGCGCGTCCTCCCCCGGGAGCCGCGGCAGAACCCCGCGCGCACGTCGGTAAGACCCAGGGGCGACGACCTCAACCGGGTGAATCGCGGTGATGCGGCGGATGGTGACGGGATAGCCAAAGACCGGATCGCGGCTAACGAGCCCTTCGACGATGGCCGCGCGGACCCACGCGTCACGCGCGAGATCGTCTTTGTCCTCATCGAGAAAACACCGCACGGCGTGGTCGTACAGCGTGTCGTAGAGGGTGAAGCGCAAGCCGCCCCGGCTTGTCAGCGTTTGGATGCGTCCCTCGACGGCGCCGTAGGCTTGTACTGGAGTGGCGGACGGCTCCGTCCGGGTGAGGACGCCGCTGATGGTGGCGTCGGCCTCGGTCGTTTCGAAGCGGACGGAGGCGACGCGGTCGGCGACCAGCGCGACGATCGCCTCGGCTTCCCGGATCACGCGCGGGGAGTAGGGCGGTCGCTCCTGAGCGGCCAGGGCGTGCCCCACCGCCGTGTACGCATGGACGACACGGGTCACGGCCTCCGCGTCATGACCAAGGATCGGCTCGCCCCGAAACGTCGCGACCGCGCTGCCTGCCTGGAGCTCGTCGACCATCCACGTCATCGCGCCCGTGACATCCAGCTCCGCGGTGAGCGCCTCGATGAGCGCGGAGATGTGCTGCATGGCGCGCGCGAAGGCGTCGAGGGGCACGTCCCCATTGAGCGCCAACGTCACACAATCGGCAGCCATCGCCTCTCCCTGACCAGGCCCCATCCAGCGTCGCCCGCTGGAACACCCGTTCTATACAGTATACTATGCGCCGGGACCGTCCGGCGACACGCGTGCGTCGAGGACATGCAGTAACACCTCACCCCAGCTCGACGGTCGCCCGGCTGCGCGCCACGTACGCACGGCCTCGGCCACCCCACCATGAGGGGTCGCCTCTCCCGCCTGGAGCAGCGCCTCGGCCAGGGCCGCCGCCCACGGCGCCCCATCACCAGCGACCGGGCCTTCCTGGGCATCGTCGTGCTGTTGCGGTTCCCACGCGCTCCCCGGCGTGATCGCGCCCTGTGGCCCGGTGGCCGCCGGCTCATCGTGGCCGCTGACAGCGGGGAGCGGGGTATCGATTCGATACCCGGTCGCGCTTGGCTTGGTCGCATCCGGGTCATGATCAATCGTCGTCGGTGATGCAGGGGTATCGATTCGATACCCGGACTGATCGACCGGCGGCACCGGGAGCGTACCGCCATGCGCCTGCTCACCCGCGTCCGCCCCTCCGAAGAGCACCGCGCGGGCGCGCCGCTTCTCCGCGCGCTTCGCTTCGCGCAGCTGCGCCACTTCCAGGCGCTCACCGACCGCCACACGGTCAAGGTAGACCTGCCGCTGCTCGTCGGGGAGGTGCTTGAGTTCCACCGCGACCGAGGCGTTGATCTGCCCGTTATGCACGGCCTCGGTCAGGCGCGGATCATAGAGGAGATCGTTGCGGCGCTGCACGTACGCCGCGGGCTTGCCGATGCGCCTGGCGATGTTCTTGATGCCGAGGCCGGAGAGCTGCATCAGCTGACGGAGCGCGAGCGCCTCCTCCAGCGGGTCCAGTTCTTCCCGCTGAAGGTTCGCCACGAGCTGCCGGATGCGGATATCGGCCACGTCACGGCCCGTGACCACGATGACGGGGACATCAGTCCGCACGCGCAGCGAGGCCCGGTAGCGGCGCTCCCCGTCAAGGATGGTGTAGCGGATGCGGCCATCGTCCAGGGCGCCGTCTTCGTAGACCAGAATCGGCTGCAAGACGCCTTCCTCGGCGATGCTCCCGGCCAATTCGGCGAGGCCCGTCTCGTCGAAATGCCGGCGCGGCTGGCCGGGGTCGGGCGCGAGCTGAACGAGCGGGACAAGCAGGGCGTTCGTGAGCATCGTCTGGGCCGGGGCGACGGGCGCGGTCGGCGCGGCCTGGCCCCGGCCCGCCGTGGGACCGACCGGACGACGGGCCACTAGCGGCTCCCCGTCGGGACCAGGGTCGCCGCCTGGGCGAGGACGAAGGACGCGAGCGCCCGGTAGGCGTCCGCGGCGGCCGCCTTCGGGTCGAAGTCGACCAGCGGGAGGCGGGCGCTCATGCTCTCTTTGACGCGCGGCGAGTAGGCGACCGGGTCGCGCACCAGGTCGCCGTACGTCTCCGCCATCGCGGCCAGGGCCGCACGGTCGAACACTTCGCGGGCCCGTACATCGGTCGGCACGATCCCGGCCAGACGCCCGCCCCCGAGCGGCTCCTGCTCCGCGACGAAGCGCACCGTGTCCTCCAGCGCGTCGAGCGACTGCTGCGAGAGGTCGGTCGGCAAGAGGCAGAGCCTGGCCGCCAGCACGGCGCTGGCGCTGGGGAAATCGAGTTCGGGCGGCGTGTCGATGATGATGGCGTCGTAGCCGGCCAGCGGCGTGAGCAGGCTGCGCAAGCGGACCGAGGCGGCCGGGTTGCCGGCGAGCTGGCTCCGTGTCTCGCGCATCGTCGCGTTGCCGGGCAGCAGGTCGAGGTTGGGCGTCCCCGTGGACGCGATCAGGTCGGAGACCCCGCGCGCCGGCGCGATCAGACGCGCGCCCAGGCCCTCCGTCGGCATATCGCCCATCAGGATGCGCGAGAGCGAGCCCTGCGGGTCGGCGTCGACGAGGAGGACCCGCTTATTCGTCGCCGCGAGCGCGCCGGCGAGATTGAACGCCGTCGTCGTCTTGCCGCTGCCTCCCTTGCGGCCCACCATGGCGATGACCAGCGCCGTCATACCTCGACCTCCTCGTGCAAAGCGGGCTGCGTCGCCGTGTGCGCACGCGCATCCCCCGTGCTCTCCAGTATCCCATGCGCCCGCGCCAACTCAGCCACGGCGAGCCGCACCACATGGGAGCGATTACTGCGGTAGAGGCCAGCAAGATCGTCGAGCAGCTTCTTCGTCTCGTCGTCGACGCGCACGTCGACCCGGTCACTCTTACTCATTGTTCTTTGTCCTGACAACATACGGACAGTGTGGCATATTCCCAGGGCGAGACGCAAGGGCGCGGGTCATCGCCCGCCAGCGGTGTGCGACTGTTATCCCGAGATCAGCGTGCCCCGTCTCCCGTCCACAGCGTCGACAGCACGGACAAGCTCCACGACGCGCTTTATGCCCAGCGCGCGGAGAGCGCCATCGTGCGGCGGATGACAGCGCTCGCGCAGCGCGTTGACTCTGGGTCCTTGACTCCCGAAAAGGATGTGCGCCACCATCGTCGTCCCGATCCGGTCCGTCGTCGTGGCACGAATAGCTACCACCAGCGGCGCGACGTCCGGATCCGGGAGAGGGGCCGCCTGCTCACGTGTGTCCGCCACATCCGGACGCGGCGCCGGGGCGGGACGTGATGGCGCGCGCAGCACGTCAATCAGACGCCCGACATCCCTGCGTGGAACCCCTTTGAGCGCGCCGTAATGCGGCAGGTTGTGATGCACGACCAGCGCCTCGACATCTGGCGTCGTCTGGCCAACCAAGACGCGCGCTATGAGGGTGTGGGTCAAGGGCTGACCCACCTGGCCCTCGATCTCGGCACTCATGACACCGATCTCCTCGCGCGTATAGAGGGGCAGGAGTGTCGGAGAGGAGCCGCCCTCGACTCCCGTCCCCACGTCACCCACCGGCCTATCCCTGTCATCGCCAGCCCTGTCACGACGCTCGCTCTCGCCCCCAACCCCGTCGGCCCGCGATGCGGGTTCCCCGACAAAGGGGGCTGCGATCTGGGCGAGACTCTCGGGCCAGGCCATGCCCCGCCGACGACAATACGCCACGGCCTTGTCCTGGAGTTGCCGCGCACGCGCACGGCTCACTCCCAGGTCCACCCCTATGGCGGCCAGCGTCGCGGGGGCGGCGCCATCCAGGCCATAGTGCCGTTCCAGGACCCCGTACAGCCGCTCTCCATCGTGGTGCAGCAACAGACGTGTCCTGATGAGCGCGCGACAGGCTTCCACGAACGCATCAAGATGCGTCTGCCGCAGCACGGCCACTTGCTCCTGGCTAAACCGTTGACCGCGCAGGAGCGCGGTCAGGTCCGTTCCCGGCTGACAGTGCGCCTCGACGTCGCCGAGAAAGGTGCGCAGCCCATCGAGAGCGATCCGCCTCATCATCCGCCTATCCTGCACACCTGGCTGCATCGGTCCTCCACGCTCTCGTCATCGTGTCTCCATCGTACACAATCCGTCGGGCCTCATCCCCAGCCCAGACGTTGGCCGTCACGAGCCATGGGCCGCCGCCCCTAAGCGCCCCGTTACGTTATCCACGCCCTGCCCGCACAATCTTGTCCTTGCTCGGCGCAAACGCTATACTATATAGAATATATGTTCTATTTTTAAGAGGCGAGGCCGATAATGTAAGGTGGAGGGGAGACACGCCGGATTTGTCAGACCGCCGGCGCGACCAGCGGCTTGAATAATTCCTTTACCGCCGTTATTATAGAGACACGATACACGATTGGCAAAAGGACGACGACCCGATGACCACGCCATTATTGTCCATCCCTGAAGCCGCCGCACAATTGGGCGTCTCGCGCGTCCGGGTGTGGCAGTGGGTGAACGACGCCCGCCTGCCGGCGGTGCGCCTTGGCAACTATTGGTTCATCGACCCGGCGGATCTCACGTCGGTCGTGCCGCAGAAGCGGGGGCGGCCCCGCAAGGAGCAGGCATGCGCCTAATCCCTCTCCCGCGGTCGGTCCCCAGCAGGGCCGAGATCGTCGCGCCAGGAGGCGTGTCCATGTAACACAGCGCGGTGGCGCGTCGCCACCACATAGAGAAGGACCCACCGGCGTCAACCGGTGAGTCCCCTCGTTTATCGTGACCAGTCGGCTCCGGTGTTCGCATTCCCACGCTCAGCACCAGGGCCAGTAAAACGGACCGTATCCTCACCTGGAGCGTCAACTCCGACCGAGGACAGAGTCTGGTAGGAGGCTTTTATGCCTGAAAAGACGCCCACCGCCTGTCTCCAGGATAGCAACGGTGGCGATGGCTGTCAATTACCCTATCAGGGGGACACGGGCGCAAGCGCACCGCCGACAGGGATGACGATCTGCTGGTGGCGACGGCGCGGGAGAAACCATGCCCGGGTTCGCTAAACCCACCACCACCCAGACACCTGACGCCCTGCTCGATTACTGGCTGAGCCGGCTCACGGGGGCGGAGCTGCGCGTGGCGCTCTACGCCGTCCGGCGCACCTATGGCTTCGGACGCGACGAAGACGCCATCGCGCTCGACCAATTCCTCCACGGCATCACAACCCGCGATGGCACGGTTCTCGACGAGGGGATCGGGGTGAGTCGGCGGGCGTTGCTCTACGCGATCAAGAGCTTGGGGGAGAAAGGTCTGCTCCAGAAGGCGCGCCAGATCGACCGGGAGGGGCGCGACACGACCAGTACCTACCGGCTCTCCATCGTCGACGAGCGCCATCCCCGCCCACGCGCCGCTTACGGATTACGTGAGGTCAACACGACCCAGGTCCCGGACGAGGTGTTCGATTACTGGCTCCCGCGCCTCTCGGACGCCGAGCTCAAGGTTCTCCTCTACATCGTGCGGCGGACCCTGGGCTTCAAAAAGGCGGCCGATGCGATCAAGCCCGATCAATTCCTGACTGGCATCGAGACTACCGGCGGCGTGCGGCTCGACGACGGCTGTGGGCTCTCAGAGAAACACCTCTATCGCGCCATCAGCGGCCTAAAAGAGAAGGGCCTTATCGCGGTTGAGCGCCGCGTCTCGGCGCGCGTTGGACACCTTGCGTCCGTATACACGCTGATCTTCGAGAACGAGGCGCCCGCTCTCTTGCGGGTCGTCGGCGACCCCGACCCACGTCTGCGCGACTACCGCGATGAGGTCGAGCCAGAGCGCCCACGTTCCCTTCCGGCACAGGGCGCGCCTTGGGTATCCCCAGACTCCACGGCAGCCACCTCGTCTAGGGTGCAAAAAAGACGCATAGCGGGTGCAAAAAGGTCCGGTGGAGGGGTGCAAAAAGGTCCGGTAGAGGGTGCATCTGCGTCAGGATGGGGGCGCAACGAGGACAGGAAGGGCTATGCGTCCAAAGTAGCCTCACAACAAGCAGATCTTTCTAAGGATAGTCAACACACAGAGAGACAACAGACAGATGATATCGAATCGATAGGCCATGCATCACGATTAATCGTCTCTGACCACGAGCGACTGGCTTCTAGCGAGGGCAAGCTCACGCTACCCGACGAGGTGGTAGAGCGCCGCATCATCGCCGTCGTCACAGAGTTTGGAGATACGGCATCGCCGCGGGCCAGTGCGACGAAAGCGGTCCGGTGGTTTCACGCTAGTGAGTGTGGGGCCGACGACTTCGTGGCGCTTATTGACGAGGCGGCCGCCGTCGTGCGCCGCTATCGTCCGATGAAGCCGATACCATATTTCTTCACCACCCTGGATGGTCTTGTGCGGGACACGCTCGCTGCGCAGGGGAACCTGATCGCGGATGAGCAGCCCAGTGACCTCCCACCAATCACGGACACACACCCGGTATGGCGGGCTGTGCTTGAGGAGGTGCGTCTCACCATGACTGTCGAAAACTTTAACCTCTGGTTCGCATCGACCCAGGCAGTCGGCCAGGACGGCGACGTGCTGCGCGTTCTGGTTCCAACCCCGTTCGCCAAAGAATGGCTCGCGCACAAACTCCAGGGCCAGGTCTCGGGGGCGCTGGCGCGGCGCGGGTATGCGCATCTGCGCGTGGACTACGTGGTTGCCCCCTTGGATGAGCCGGATGCGCGTCCATCCAATAGAGGGCCATGACCGTGAGCGGGCACCACCGGGTGTCCAACGGAGTGTCATCTCTCTTGGACACTCACGGCCTCCATGGTACTCGACCTAAAAGGCACGTTTCCACGCTCAAACTCGACCGCATCGGTGTTTCTCGTTTGGACACTCTCGTCACCCACCCTTTAATAGTAGTGGTGAGGTCGAATGCCTGGGGACGGAGAGCCCCCCAAAGGGGTTCCCCCTCTCGGTTGGCTCGTGTCCCCGTGACGGGGATCGGGCGCTCACGTCAGGGGATGTGGTTCCTCACCACTGCCATGAAATCGCCTGGAGCGAGGCGGTGCTGATGGTCGCTGACGAACGAGAGACAGGTGGACACGGTGAGAGACAGCGTGAGGGGAGGGCATGGGACGGGGACGATGAGCACGGGCGCGTGGGTGTGCCTCTACACCAAAAAGAAACGACAGCAGTAACAAATCATAAGCCCCTCCTGACAGTGCACATATATCGTGTCACTAGGGGGTGTGGGTAGGGGGCCAATCACGAGAGTATCACTGCTGAAAAAGAGGGGTGATATGGCCAAGTTGAAGGGGACCACGCAGCCTGTGTACGCAGGGCTTGGCTCTATTCTCGTCATCGTCTTTATGGCCCTGGTGGAGCACCTATCGATAGAGGTCATGATTATGGCCTTGGGATCGAAGGAGAGGTCATCAGGTGACAGGAGACAAGAAGACGTGCCGATACAGGGAGACTATGACACGGTACGAGAGGCCGCGGATCGTCTCGGCGTCGAGCCAGTGAGTATTCATGCGGCGATCAGACGCGGAACGCTGATAGGGGAGAAGAAGGGGCCGCGGCTCATGGTGATTGAGCGTGCGGAGCTGGACCGTTACCAGCGTGAGCACCACGGCGGCCAGGGCTGGGAGAAGCGCAAGGCCCCGGACTATGAGCCGTCGACGATGGCGCAGTGGGCCAGGGAGTACCGGGCACAGCGGACAGGGGCAGCGCCGCACGCGACCGGCGATGAGCATAGCGACGCCCCGGAGGGAGAGGCATAGCAGTCCCCGCTGGGGACCGAGCGGGCCCGAGGCCTGCCACACTGCAGCACGCCCGCTCCTTTCTCACGCCCGCCAGGGGGGGCTGTGTCAGATCAGAGCGTGCGTGGACGGTGACAATCAGCATCTCTGGGGCGCGTCGACACGTCCTTTTTGTAGTGCAAGATAAAGACTGATGTGACATGAGGTATCTTGCATACATTGGCCTTGAATAGACGCATCACCATGATCTCTAGTTTTCGCTCACAGCATGGCAGCAAGGGAACGCCTTTGGTAGAGTGCGGGTGCTAAGACCGTCCGATCCAAAGGAGTTCCCTGATGCCCTCCGCAGTCTATCGTATGATGACCCTCCT
>JAABUJ010003981.1_pt1 | contig 15964 bp, 14 predicted proteins | sample 5559131 | NCBI WGS metagenome assembly JAABUJ01 (sample SAMN10711875, study PRJNA513366) | rock metagenome | isolation source: Antarctica rocks | place: Antarctica: Victoria Land, Mt New Zealand nord | collected 2016-01-07 | reverse complement strand
AGCCCGGCTGGACGGTCAGCCGGTGCCATCACTGCTCCCTGACGCCGCCAACACTCAAGCTGCCTGATCGCCCGTCTTCACGTTGCTCAAGCCGTGAAGTCCAACATTGGGCCTTGAACGCCTACCATCTCGTGGCTTTCCAATTACCTGATCCAGACCCCGGGGGTCGAAGCCTACGACAACGCTTCGATCTTCTTTGAAGACTACGGCGAGCCCCAGCCCGACGTCGTGTTGCGGATCCTGCCGGAATATGGCGGGAGGACACGCGACGAGGGGAAATACTATGCGAACGGGCCCGAACTGATCCTCGAGGTCGCCGACTCGACCCTGGCGAAGGATCTCGGACCCAAGCTGGCCGACTACGATCGGGCGGGTGTCCCCGAGTACATCGTCCTCGGGGTCAACCCACCGTCGGTCCGCCGCCACCTTCGCCTCAATGGGCGGCTGGTCGGAGCCGGGCCAGGGACCGATGGGATCGATCGGTCGCAAGTGTTCCCCGGCCTCTGGCTCGATCCGGTCGCGCTCCTGGCGGGCGACCACCGGGCGCTCCGGGACGTGGTCGAGCGGGGCGTGGCCGCGCCCGAGCATGCCGCGTTCGTCGCGAGGCTGGCCGAGGCGGCGGGCGGGGGACGGGCGTGACCGAGCCTCCGACGATCCCCCCCTTCGCGGATCCGCTCGACGCGACCATCTACCTGGCCTTCGCCTTCGACATCGGCTACGAGATCGACATCGATCGGGCCCGGGCGATGGTCCCGGGCGAGTCGGGCCTGCTGGCCCGGAGGCGTCGGACCCCGGATTCGATCCAGTACCGCCCGGCGCCGCTCCGGTTGACGCTGGACGCCTCGGGGATGGCGCTCCCCGGGGGCCTCGCGACGACCCATCCTCCCCGGGCCGAGCTGACGGTCTTCGACTTCGCCGCGATCTCGCTGATGGTCCAGTTCCCGGTCCGGGCCACGCCCGCCGAGCTGCTCGAACTGGCCGGGCACCTGGCCGACCCGGGCCCCCTGAACTCGGCCGCCCGGCTGGTGGTCAGCCCCTGGATCGAGCGACTCCGGCCAGTGGTCGACGGGTTCGAGGTGAGCGACCTGAGCGAGGAATATATCGTCTTCCAACTCGGCAACGTCGATCCCGAGTGGATCGCGGGGCATTTCGACTGGATCGCCGGGCTGATCCGGCTCGAATCGGGCCCGCTCAGCCCGGCCGAGGTCCGCGAGGCGACCCGGCTCGGCTTCTCGTACACGCCGGACGACCTGGTGATGCTCGACTGGGCGGCCGGGTTCGTCGCCGACCGCGACTGCGCCGATACCTTGCAGGTGATCGAGTTTGCCAACGTCCAGCTCCTGGAGTTTCGCCACATCGACGACCGGCTCGACGACCGTCTGGAGTCGGCCTACCGGCTGATCCATGCCGAGAAGGGCGGTCGTCGCCGCTGGCCGACCGCCTGGCGGACTCACGCGGCGACAGTCCGGAGCGTCCGCGAGCTGGAGATCGAGGCCACCAGCCTCTTCGAGCGGGCCGACAACAACCTCAAGCTGATCGGCGACCAGTACCTCTCGCGCGTCTTCGACCTGGCCCGGACCCGGTTCCACCTCGGCGAGTGGCAGCGGAGCATCCGCCGGAAGCTGGAGGTCGTCGGCGACGTCTACGACCTCCTGGTCCAGCAGGCCGGCGGAACCCGGATGGAGTTCCTGGAGATCGTGGTCATCATCCTGATCGCCCTGGAAATCGTCCTGGCGCTGATCCGACATTGATATCAAGATATTGTCCGCCAAGAGCGTCAAGGAAAGAGAGGGGGAGGAATTCTCTCTTTCCTCTCTCTTACCTTGGCGTTCTCGGCGTCTTGGCGGTTCAATCGTTTTCTTTTTGATGGATGGCGATCGCGCGGGCCCGCTCGATGTCCGCCCGGATCTGGGCGAGGAGGTCGTCGAGGCCGTCGAAGCGACGGGTCGGGCGGAGCCGGGCGAGGATGTCGAGTTCCAGGGGGCGGCCGTAGAGGTCGCCCCGGAAATCGATCAGGTGGGCCTCGACCTTGCGGACCTGCTCGCCGAAGGTGGGGTTGGGGCCGATGTTGCAGGCGGCGGGGATCGGGGTCGGGTCGCCCTCGATGAAGGCGTGGGCGGCATAGACGCCGTCGTCGGGGATCACGGTGTCGATCGCGTCGAGGTTGGCCGTCGGGACGCCGATGCCCGATCCCCGGCCGGCCCCGTGGGTGACCTCGCCCCGGATCCGGTGCGGCCGGCCGAGGAGCCGGGCGGCCTCCTCGGCGTCTCCCCGGGCCAGGGCCCGGCGGATCCTTGAGGACGAGATGATCTGGCCGCCGTCCTCGGAGGGGGTGACGACCTCGAATCCGAGCCCGGCCGCCTCGCACCACGACCCGAGGAGCCGGGCGTCGCCCCCGCGGTCGCGGCCGAAGCCGAAGGTCGGCCCCTCGACCATCCCCCGGGCCCCGAGCTGGCCGAGGACCACCCGGTCGAAGAACTCGCGGGCGGTCAGGCCGAGGAGCCAGGGCCCGGTCCGGAAGACGCCGACCTCGGTGGCCCCGGCGACCTTCATCAGCTCCGACCGCCGCGAAAGCCAGGTCAGCGGGGCGGGCGCGGCATCGGGACGGAGGACGGCCACGGGGGAGGGGTCGAACGTCAGGGCGAAAGCGGGAACCCCGGCGGCGTCGGCCCGGGCCCGGAGCCGGCCAAGCAGGTGCGCGTGCCCCCGGTGGACGCCGTCGAAATTGCCGACCGCGACGTAGGAGCCCCGGACCTTCGCGGGCACCTCGGAGAAGTCATCGAGCGTGATCACCGACCCCCGTCCCTCGGCCCTCGGCCCTCCGGGCGCGATCCTGAGTCGTCCATCCCCCCGGGCGGCGAGCACCGGATTATGGCCCCGGCCGCTCGGCCCGGTCAATCCCGGGTCGCCCCGGGGGGGAGTCCGGTTTTGACGATCCGGCGGGGATATGGTACCAAATCAGGGAGACCGGCATCCGGCCCGACGTCCGAGGGCGCGGTCGGAGGCCCGTCCTCGATGGGCCTCGACGGGGAGCCGGGCTTGGCGGACGACCTGATCCTACACTTCGGCTACTTCGGGATCTTCTTCATCCTGGTCCTCGGCGGCCTGGGCCTGCCCGTCCCCGAGGAGGCCCCGATCATCATCGCGGCGATCCTCGCCCGGAAGGGGACCATGCACTGGATCCCCGCGCTGGGGTCGTGCCTGGCCGGGGTCCTGGTCGGCGACTTCGTCGTCTACTTCCTCGGCTACTTCTACGGCGAGAAGGTCCTGAGCCTCCGGCTGACCCGGAAATTCATCACCCGGGCCCGCGAGGCGCAGATCAAGGGCTACTTCCACCGCCACGGGGTCAAGATCCTGATCCTCGGCCGGTTCGCCGTCGGCTTCCGGACCGCGGCCTATTTGACCGCCGGGATCCTCCGGCTCCCGACGCTCAAGCTGTTCCTCACCGACCTCTGCGCCGCGTCGTTCAGCACCTTCCTGATGTTCGGCCTGGGTTACGCCTTCGCGACCAAGGTGGAGGAGGGGTTCAACGAGGCCAAGCACTACATCACCCCGGCCCTGGCCCTCTGCCTGGGCGGTTGGCTGCTCCACCGCTACGTCAAGGCCCGGATCCGCGCCGGGAGGGCGGTGGGCCCCCCGGTCCTGGTGGGCGAGGGCGACGTCCCGCTCCCGCCCGACGACCTCCACGCCAAGCCGACCCGGTCGGCTGACGACCTCCCGTCCGTCCCGATCGAGGCCGGCCCTTGCCCGGTCTCGGAAATCACGATCGTCTCGGAGGCGATGCCGCTGCCCGAGCCCTCGCTGTCGCACCACCCGTCGCTCGGGCCCGAGCGGCTCCCCTGACCCTTTCGCGAGTCGCCCGCCATGAAGTTCCCGCTGATCGCCCGGGTCCGCCAGGTCCACGACCAGCCCGAGGTCCGCGACGTCCCCGGTGCGGTGGCCGAGGCCATCCGGTCGAGCCGGATCGGCGCGCGGATCCCGCCCGGGGGCTCGGTCGCGCTGACGGTCGGGAGCCGGGGAATCGCCGGGATCGGCCCGATCGCCCGATCGGCGGTCGAGGCGCTCGCGGGCCTGGGCTTCCGGCCCTTCGTGGTGGCGGCGATGGGGAGCCACGGGGGCGGGTCAGCCGAGGGCCAGCGGGCCTTGCTCGCCGAGCTGGGCGTCACCGAAGGCTCGGTCGGCTGCCCGATCCGGTCCGAGATGGGAACAGCCATCATCGGGACCAACAGCTTCGGCCTCCCGATCCACTTCGACCGGAACGCCCTGGCCGCCGACGGGATCGTCTTACTGAACCGGATCAAGCCGCACACCTCGTTCACTGGCCGCTATGAAAGCGGCCTGCTCAAGATGCTGACGATCGGCCTGGGCAAGCACCAGGGGGCCGAGCAGGTCCACAAGCTCGGCCTCCCCGGGCTCCGGGTCCTCCTGCCCGAGGTGGGCGCCTCCCTGCTGGAGAGGACCCCGGTCGCGCTCGGGATTGCCCTCCTGGAAAACGCCGAGGAGCGGACCGCCCGGGTCGTCGGCGTCGAGCCCGAGGAGCTGCTGGAGGTGGAACCCCGCCTGCTCGACGAGGCCCGGACCCTGATGGCCCGGCTCCCCTTCGACCAGATCGACGTCCTGCTCGTCGGCGAGCTGGGCAAGAATTACAGCGGGACCGGGCTGGACCCCAACGTGATCGGCCGCCAGCGGGTCGAGACGATGCCGGATCTCCCCCGGCCCGTGGTCACCCGCCTGGCCGTGCTCGACCTCTCGACCGAGACCAAGGGGAACGCCACCGGGATCGGCCTGGCCGATTTGACCTCCGACCGCCTGGTCGCCGCGATCGACCCGGTGCCGATGCGGGTCAACTGCATGACCTCGAACTTCCTGACCCGGGCCCGGATCCCGCTGAGCCTCCCGACCGACCGCGACGTGATCGCCGCCTCGCTCGAAACCTGCTGGCGGTCCGACCCGGCCGAGGCCCGGATGGTCCTGATCCCCAACACCCTGGAGCTAGCCCACCTCTGGATCACCGAGCCCTTGGCGGCCGAGGTCCAGGCGAACCCCAACCTGATCTTCGAGTCCGACTTCGAGGAGATTCCATTCATGGTCGACGGGACGCTCGACCAGGAGTCGCTGTTCCCCGCGAGCGTCCGGGGCCGGCGGGCCTCGGGGGGCGTCCATGCTTCGACCTGACGAGGCGAGCGAGGGGAACTCCGTTGCCCATCGGCGATGCTTCACGATCGCCGACGCGGCCATCCTGATCGCCGCGACGGCGTTGGGCTTGGGCTTCGTCCGCCGATACTGGGTCTATCCTGTGGACCGATGGCTAGCCCTGGCATGGGAAGGAAAATGGGAGAGAATGGCCTACGCGGCGTCCACCGGATCGGCATGGATGCTTGCGGCGTTCCTCGTTCCCTGGACCGCTGCGATTCTCTTGCTGCGGATCCGCACGCCCCGGCGATCGAGGCCGATCCTCTCCCGTGAACCGGGTGTCATCGGGTGCATCGTGGCCGCGATCATGGCGACGATCCAGGCCGCCTACCTCCTATCCGCCGATTGGCTTCACGAAAGGGGTCTTTATTGGGGTGGTGAGATGCCAATCAGGATCGCGGATCTCTCCGGCCCGGGTGTTGCCGGTGCCTGGCTTGCCCGCGCTCTTACCGGCACGGATCGAGGCGATGATGGCTGGATCGACGGCCTGAGCAAGGCCCTGGGGATGGCACGGATCGCCGGCTTCGCCCTGAGCCAATTCCCCTTATGGTGATCGTCGGGCGGGATCGACCGAGTAGATACAATCCATGAAGTCTGCATGTTTGATCCGGGCCGTCGCCTTCGACCTCGACGGCCTGATGTTCGACACCGAGGCCCTGTTCTTCCGGGTCGCCTCGGAGATGCTCCGCGACCGGGGGAAGGTGTTCACCCCCGAGATCATGCGGGCGATGATCGGCCGCCAGCCGGGCGAGTCGGGCCGGGCTTTGCAGACGATGTCGGGCCTGGACGACGAGCCCGAGGCGCTGATGGCCGAGGCCAAGCGGCGGTTCGATGCCCTGATTGACTCGGCCGTCCAACCGATGCCCGGCCTGATCGCGCTGCTGGGGCACCTCGGGCGGCTGGGCCTGCCGCTCGCGGTGGGGACCTCGTCGGGGCGGGAGTATGCCGAGCGGCTCCTCCGGGGGCACGGCCTCCGGGACCGGTTCGCCGCCGTCCTCTGCCGCGAGGACGTCGCCCGGCACAAGCCCGACCCTGAGGTCTACCGGACGGCCGCCGCCCGGCTCGGGGTCGAGCCTTCGGCCTTGATGGTCCTCGAAGACACCCCGACCGGGCTTGCCGCCGCGAAGGCGGCCGGGGCCTTCGCCGTCGGGATCCCGCACAATTACAGCCCGGCCTCCGACCTCGCCGGGGCTGACCTGATCGTCCCGAAGCTCGACGACCCCGCGCTCCTGGCCCGGATTGAACTCGGCCGGGACGCACCCAGGATGACAACCGGATGAACCCTCCCCCCGCGACCGCCCGCCCCTGGCTCCCCTACGTCGCGCCGATGGCGACGTTCCTCGTCCTCACCTCGGCGGAGGACTGGCTGCCCAAGCAAAGCGGGGGGCCGCATCCGACCTTCTACCCGCTGTTCTACGCCTTCAAGATCGCCGCCGTGGCCTTCGCCTGCTGGCTGGGCCGGTCGACCTGGCGCGACCTCGCGCCCCGGCCGGGGCCCGGCTCGATCGGGCTCTCGGTGGCGCTGGGGCTGCTGGTGACGGCCCTCTGGGTCGGGCTCGACGGTCTGTTCCCGACCTTCGGCTCGGTCGGCTCGCGGGCCGCCTTCAACCCCAACGTCCTGACGCCCGCCTCGAAGGTCGCCTTCCTGGCGGTCCGGCTGCTGGGGCTGGTCGTGGTCGTCCCGTTCTTCGAGGAACTCTTCTGGCGCTCGTTCGTGGTCCGCTGGATCATCGACCCTGATCATTTCCGGGACGTCCCGATCGGCCGGGTCACGCCCCTGGCGGCGGTCGCCACCGCCGGGTTGTTCGCCGTCGAGCACCCCGCCGAGTGGCTCCCCGCGCTCCAGACCGGCTTCCTCTGGGCCTGGCTGCTCCACCGGACCCGGAGCGTCTCGGCCTGCTTCGTCAGCCACGCCGTCGCCAACCTCGGCCTCGGGGCCTACGTCCTGGCCACGGGTCAATGGAAGTTCTGGTGATTGGCGCGGTCATCGTTTGGCTGCGGCGTAGGGAGGCGTCGAGCGGAGCGAACCCACCATGCCTCGTCGTCGATCGGTGGGCCTCGCTCCGTTGGACGCCTCCCTACAAAATCGCCCCTGTCGAAGCAGATTGCTTTAGCGGGCTTCGAGGTCGATCCGGGCGAGGAGTCCCGAGCGGGCGACCACCGTCACCGAGCTGAGCGACATGGCCACCGCCGCGATCAGCGGGCCGTAGGTCCCGAACAGGCCGAAGGCCGCCAGGGGGATTCCCACCGCGTTGTAGGCGAACGCCCAGAACAGGTTCTGGCGGATCGCCCGGAGCGTGGCCCGGCCCAGCCGGAGCGCCTGGGGGACCGCCCGGAGGTCGCCGGTGGCGATCACCACGTCGGCCACCGCCTTGGCCAGGTCGGTCCCGGTCCCCAGCGCGATTCCCACGTCGGCCGCCGCCAGCGCGGGGGCGTCGTTCAGGCCGTCGCCGACCATCGCGACCCGACCGCCCCGCCCTCGGAGCTCGGCCACCTTCGCCGCCTTGCCGTCGGGCAGAACTCCGGCGAAGACGTGATCCGGATCCAGCCCGAGCGCCGCCCCGATCGACCGGGCGGCCGACGGCCGGTCGCCGGTCAGCAGGAACACCTCGGCCCCGAGCCGCCGGACTTCGTCCACGGCCTGCCGGGCGTGAGGTTTCAGGGCATCGGCCAGGGCCAGGGCCCCCGCCGATCGTCCGTCGACGGCCACGAACAGGACCGTCCCGGACCGGCCCTCCCAGGACGCCGCAATCGCCTTCAAAGGGGTCGGATCGACACCCGAATCGATCAGGAACCGCTCCGATCCGACCAGGACGGGCACGCCGTCGACCCGGGCCGAGACCCCCGCGCCTCGGACGGCCCGGAAGCCCTCGGACTTCTCCCCGCCCCGATGGGGGGCCAGAGCCCGGGCCAGCGGATGCTCGGAGCCGGACTCGGCGGCCGCGGCGAGCCGGAGGAGGTGGTCGCGGTCGGTCCCCTTGGCGGCGAAGACCTCGACCACGACCGGCTTCCCCTCGGTCACGGTCCCGGTCTTGTCGAAGATCACGGACGCGATCCGGTCCATCCGCTCGAAGGCCGACGCCTCGCGGACGAGAAGTCCCGAGCGGGCCCCCCGGCCGGTGGCCACGGCCACGGCCATCGGCGTGGCCAGGCCCAGGGCACACGGGCAGGCGATGATCAGGACGGCCGCCGCGTTCAGGACCCCCCGACCCCAGTCGTGCCCGAGCACCCCCCAGCCGATGAGCGTCAGGGCCGCGACCCCCAGGACGACCGGGACGAACCGGGCCGAGATCGCATCGGCCAGGCGCTGGACCCCGGCCTTGGACGCCTGGGCGTCGCGGACCAGCCGGACGATCCCCTCCAGGGCGCTCTCGCGACCAAGCCGGTTGGCCTCGACCAGGAGCGTGCCGTCGCCGTTCCGGGTGGCCCCCGCCACCCGGTCGCCGGCCCGCTTGGTGACCGGGTCCGCCTCGCCGGTCAGCATCGATTCGTCGACGCCCGACTCCCCCTCGGTCACCCGGCCGTCGACCGGGATCGACTCGCCGGGCCGGACCCGGACGACCTCGCCGGCCCGGACCTCGGCCAGCGGGACCTCGGACTCCGTCCCCCCCCGGACCACCCGGGCCGTCTTCGGGGCCAGGTCGAGCAGCCGCTCGATCGCCGCCCCCGCCGAGCCCTTGGATCGGACCTCCAGGAACTTGCCCAGCGTGATCAAGGTCAGGATGATCCCGGCATCCATGAACGAATGGGCATCGTGCGCGTGCCCGGCCGCCAGCCGCGCCAGGCTATACCCGAAGGCCGTGGAGGTCCCCAGCGCGATCAGGGTATCCATGTTCGAGGAGCCCTGCCGGAGCCGCCCCCAGGCCCCCTTCAGGTACGGCCCGCCGAGGTACGCTTGCAAGACCGCCGCCAGCCCGAACATCGCCCAGCCAATCGCCGTCGAGTGGCCCGCCGCCGTCGTCGAAAGCATCGGGGCATAGCCGAGGACGACCAGCGGGACCGTCAGGACGATTCCGACGACCAGCCGATTCCGCCAGTAGGCGACCGAGACCGCCCGCTCGCGGCGGAGCGACTCGGCCCCCTCGCCCAGAACCAGTTCGGCCCGCCGGGCGGTGTACCCGGCACTCGCCACCGCCCCGGCGATCCCGGCTTCGGTCACCCGGGACGGGTCGACCCGGACCCCCGCCCGCTCGGTGGCCAGGTTCACCCGGGCCTCCGCCACGCCCGGGAGGCCCCGCAAGGCCGACTCGACCCGGCCGACGCAGCTCGCGCAATGCATCCCGCCGATCGCCAGGTTCCACTCCTCCGACGAGGCCGGGGCAGGCCCCGGCGGGATCGCGGATTCCTGGATCGCCGCTCCCCTGGACATCCTGGCCCCCTCTCCCCGGCCCTCCCCCACCAGGGGGGAGGGAGTAAAAACGGGCTCCCGCTCCGGTCCCCTCAGCTTGGTTGATATCCAGGGAAGTAGGACGGACTCCCCGTCTGGTCCCCTCCCTCCTGGTGGGGGAGGGTCAGGGAGAGGGGGCGGAGACGAGGCATCACCAGAAACCACGGCCAGACCCGAGGGTTCGGAAGGCCGGGGCGAGGGGACCGGGCCGATCGTGACCAGCCGAGGATGAGCCGGCCCATCCCCCCCGGGGCTCGCGTAACCGGCGGCCTCGACGGCCCCGACGAGCCGGGAGCGCTCCACCCCCTCGGGCCCGACCTCGACCTCGGCCCGCCGGCCCGCCAGGTCGACGGTGGCCGATCGGACGCCCGGGACGGCTTCCAGCGCCTTTCGGACCGCCCCGACGCAGTGGTTGCAGGTCATTCCCTCGACGGGGATGGAAACGGTCTGACTCGTCTTCGTCATCGCGGTTGCCTCGCTCGGGTGGCCGGCGGCTCCGGTCGTCATTAACATTCTCGGATCGGGGGCAAGCCCGCCGGTGGCCCGCCCTTGCCGGGTGTCGGGCCAGCGGTTATCGTTCGGGGAGCATCGGCGGCCCCGGATCCGCCGGCCGCGACGGATGAAATCGGACCGGCGTCGACCCGGCCGCCGCCCGACCCGAAGGAGGACCGCACCATGACCCACCCGGACGACGAAGACGAACGGCACGCCGGATCCCTCCCGATCGTCTACGACGACGAGGACGACGAGGTCGGCGACGAGCCGGAGGAGGAGGCGATCGGCGACGGGCCGCGGACCATCCTCATCACCGGGGCCAACGGCAACATCAGCCGGAAGCTCCGGGCCGCCTGGGAGGAAGTCTACGACCTGGTCCTGATCGACGCGACGGCCGAACCCGACGACCCCGAGGTCGTGGCCGCCGACCTCTCCGCGTATGACGAGGCGTGGATGACCTTGTTCCACGGGGTCGACACCGTGATCCACCTGGCGGCCACGCCCAACCACCTCTCGACCTGGGAGGAACTGGTCGGGCCCAATCTCGACGCGGCCTGCAACGTCTTCCACGCGGCGGCCCTGGCCGGGGTCGAGCGGATCGTCTTCGCCAGCTCGAACCACGCGATGAGCGGCTACCGCGACCTCGGCGACATCGCCATCACCGTCGACCTCCCGCCCCGGCCAGGCAATCCCTATGGCGCGGCCAAGCTGATGGTCGAGCGGATCGGCAAGAGCCTCTCGGGCGTCTTCGAGTTGACCTTCGTCGCGCTCCGGCTCGGCTGGGTCCAGCCGGGAGCGAACCGCCCCGAGACGCTCCCCGACGAGTGGAACAAGGAACTCTGGCTCTCCGACGCCGACATGGTCCGACTGTTCGTCCGGGCCGTCGAGGCCGACCTCGGCGACCGGTCGTTCGTGGTTGTCAACGGGATGTCGAACAACCACGGGACCCGCTGGGACCTGTCCGACTCGTTCGAGGCGATCGGCTACGCTCCCAAGGACGACGCCTTCGCCGAGGACACCCGGCACCCCGGCCCCCGGAGCCTGGGCTGAGGTCTCCCGATCGAACGGACCCGAGCGGACCCCGGATCGGGAGGTCGTCGGGGCGATCCCTCCGCAGCTCCCCGGCCGGGGCGCCCCGGCGCGTCGACGGAGAAACCCCGGGCCGTCGGTGGCCCGGGGACTTTCAGGGATGAACCCGTCCGATTCCCTGACGGGCCTTAGCCGGATGGGGGCGGGACCGGTCCGCCTGGGGCCAGGCCGGGCGCGACCCCGGGGATGGTCGGCGGTCCGGGAACGGCCGGGTTCGGGGCGCTGGGGCCTCCAGGCATCTCGTTCTCGGCCTCGGGGGCCGCGGTCGGCCTCGGGATGCCGGCACCGCCGCGTCCGGGTCCGCCGGGCATCCCCGCCGGTCCCATCCCCGCCGGGCCCATCCCCGCGGCACCCGCGGGGCCGATGACCCCCCCGGGCGGGGGCGGCACGGCCATCCCCGCCGCCTGCATCCGGGCCCGCTGGGTGGCGGCCTGGGTGTTGGCGTAGGGGAACTCGGGCCCCGGGGCGAAGTACTGGACGTCGTCATGGAAGTACTTGCCCGAGGGCAAGGTCATCCCCGCGTATTCCACCTGGCAGCCGGTCGAAGCGACCAGGCCCAGGACGGCCAGGCCGGCCAGCACCGACCGGCTCCGGCCGACCGGCCTCCGAGGCAATCCCGTCCGGGAGGACAACATCGATTCCACCCTCCTTGGTAGCGGCGCCCGGCATTGAGGCCGAGGGCCGTCGGTCCATCCTCTTCTTGAGTACGAGCCGAAGGCCGCCGGATGCGGTCGTCCGGATCCCGTCACACCTAGGGGATCGGCCGGTCGGGAGGGTCAAGCCCAATGAATCCGCGAAAAAGATCGGGGGGTCCGGGGGAGGGGCCCCCTCTCCGGAATCGTGCATTGGGCGATCGGGCCGATCCGTTTATGATCCCAGCCGACCGAGCCCCGACCGGAGGCCATGCCCAGTGTCCCGAACGATCGAATCGACGCCGTCGCCGGACCTTGCCCGCGAGCGGATCCTGGAACAGGCCGAGCCGGGTGAGCCCATCGAGGTGTCGCTCGCCGACGCCCTCGGGCTGATCCTGGCCGAGCCCGCCGTAGGCGACGTGGACCTCCCCCCCTTCGACCGCGCCGCGATCACCGGCTATGCGGTCCGGGCCGCCGAGGCGTCGGCGGGCGCGCTCCTCCGGGTGGCCGGAACCCGCCGGTCGTGGCGGACCGGCGAGGGGGCCATCGAGGCGGGCGAGGCGATCCGGGTGGCCGCCGGCGACGCCCTGCCGCCGGGGGCCGACGCCGTTGTCCGGCCGGAGGACGCCCGGCCCGAACCCGAGCCCGAAGCTGGCCCGCCCCGGGTCATCGAGATCCTCCGGGAGGCCGGGCCCGCCCGGGGCGTCTCGGCTCGGGGCCACCTGCTGGGTGCCGGGTCGGTGATCGCTCCGGCGGGGACCCGGCTGGAGGCCCCGATGGTCGGGCTCCTGGCCTCGCAGGGCTGCGTCCACCCGGTCTGCCACCGGAGGGTCCGGTTGGCGGTGATGGCGATTGGCGACCACCTGGTCGGCCCGTCCGAGGCACCGGTGATGCACCGCGAGCGGAACGCCGCCAATGCCGCGATCGTCGCCCTTGCCCTCGGCGCCGGCGCGATGCCGCACGACCTCCAGGCCATCCCCGAGTCCCGGTTCGAATCGGCCTTCGAGCGGGCGACCGCCGCGCCGGTGATCGTCGTCCTGGGCCCGGCCCCGAGGGCGGTCCGGCGGGTCTTCCGATCGTTCGGGGTCGACCCGGTGGTCCGGGGCCTGGCGATGGGGCCCGGCGGGTCGGCCCGCTATGGGGTGATCCGCGACGATTCGGGCCGGTCCGCGCACCACGTCTTCCACCTCCCGATCGCCCTGGTCGCCGCCTCGGCCGCCTTCGCGCTGCTGGTCCGCCCCCTGATCGCCCGGCTCCAGGGCTGGGAGGATCCCGGCCCCCGGACCCTGGCCGCGACCTGGTCCGGCGAGCACCCCGCGACCCGCGACCGCCTCCGGGTCGTCCCGGTCGCCCTGGTTGAGGACGACGAGGGCCGACGCCTGGCCCGGCCGATCCCGCTCCGGGGCGTCGACGACCTCCCCTCCTTCGCCCGGGCCCAGGGTCTGGCACTCCTCCCGGCCCGCTCCGGCCCCTGGCAAGGTGGCGAACGGGTCGACGTCGTCCGACTCGGCACCTGAACCCGGCGGAGGTCCCGCCAGCCGAACGGTCCGGGAGGCTCCACGAGCGGCCCTCGTCCTCGGAGAGGTGGATCTCGTGGAATCGGGCGATGACGAGTCGTCCGGCCGGCATCAGGAGGCTTCCATCTCCCAGGAATCTCTGGAAGAACGGATGAGGGTAAAGATCCGGCGGGAGCAGATCCGGAAAAATCAAGCCGCCATTCCACAGCTCGACTTCTGGTCCGAGCTTGGTGATGAGCGAGAGCAATCCGAGTCCTTGCACTGGCTCAAGGAGAAGATCGACTCGGACCGCCCCGGCCCGAGGAATCATTTCTCACGAGCACCCCGGCCGTCGTGCTGGATACCGGCCCCCTCGGCCTGGTGACCCATCCGAAGGGAGGGCCGAGGCGATGGAGTGCAAGGAGTGGATGAAGCCAGTCCTGACCGACGGCTGCCGCGTCATCGTGGTGGCGATCTCGGACTATGAGCTACGACGCGAGCTGATCCGCGGCGCCCGGGGGGATTGCATCCTCGCCTCCCAATCGTGGAATGTTCATAAAGTTGTGTTCAAAGGAACGATTTTCCATCGACCTCGAACCGATCATCGCCCCACGAACCCCGGACATCCGGGGCGCTTCGCGACCGCCATGCACTGACGCGATGTCCGGCACTGGTACGAACAGGGGGAGTAGGAGGGTTGATCGAGCCCTTGAGCATCACCCGGCCGCCCGGTCGAGGAACTGGGTGGCCGCGTGCATGATCCGTTCCTCGGTGGCCTCGGCGCGGTCGAGGTTGGCGGTCAGGCGGCCCTCGCAGAGGACCAGGATCCGGTCGGCGACGGTGAGCAGCTCGGGGAGCTCGCTGGAGGTCATCAGGATGGCCATCCCCTGGCCGGCGAGGCGGCGGATCAGGGCGTAGATCTCGGCCTTGGCCCCCACGTCGATCCCCCGGGTCGGCTCGTCCAGGAGCAGGAGCTTGGGCTCGATCAGGAGCCACCGGGCGATGATGCACTTCTGTTGATTGCCCCCGGAGAGGCTGGTGATCGCCGCGCCGCCGCCGGCCGTCTTGATCGAGAGCCGCTGGATCGACTCGCGGACGGCCCGGCCCTCGGCGACCGGGTCGACCAGCCCGCCCCGGGTCAGGGCGTCCAGCCTCCGGATCGTGATGTTCTCGGCGACCGTCATGTTGGAGAACAGGCCGAGGGCCTTGCGGTCCTCGGTCACCAGGGCCACGCCCGAGGCGATCGCCGGGCCGGGCTCTCCGAAGACGGCGGGCTCGCCATCGAGCAGGATCGTGCCCCCGGGCCGGGCCCGTCCGGCCCCGAAGAGGGCCTCCAGCAGCTCCGTCCGCCCCGCGCCCAGGAGCCCGGCGACCCCGACGACCTCGCCGGCCCCGACGTGGAAATCCAGGTCCCGGAGCGCGGGCCGGCCGCTCCCGAGCGGGCTGGGCAGCGAAAGCCCCCGGACCTGGAGCATCGCCTTGCCCCCCTCGGGCCGGACGTCGAAGTGGAGGCCGGCGATCTCGCGGCCGACCATCCACCGGACGACCTGGCCGGGCTCGGTCTCGGCCCGGGCCGCCGAGGCAACGAACCGGCCATCGCGGAGGACCGTCACGGCGTCGGACAGGGCGAAGACCTCGTTCATCTTGTGCGAGATATAAAGGATAGTCGCTCCGCCGGCCTTGAGGTCGCGGATCACCCGGTAGAGCCGGGCGACCTCGGCGTCGGAGAGGGCGGAGGTCGGCTCGTCCATGATCAAGATCGACGCCTCGAAGGCCAGGGCCTTGGCGATCTCAACCATCTGCTGGTCGCCGATCCGGAGGTCGGCCACCCGGGCCCGGGGCGAGATCGGCGTCCCCAGCCGCTCGAAGATCGCCCGGGCGGCATCTTCCATCCCCCGGCCGTCGAGGAAGCCCAACGGCCCGGTCTTCTCGCGGCCCAGGAAGAGGTTCGCGGCCACCGAAAGCTCGGGGACCAGGTTCAGTTCCTGGTAAATGATCCGGATCCCCGAATCCTCGGCGTCGCGGGGGCCGGAGAACCGGACCGGCCGACCGTCCAGGAGGATCTCGCCGCCGTAGTCGGTGATGGCCCCGGCGAGGATCTTCATCAGCGTGCTCTTGCCCGCCCCGTTCTCGCCGCAGAGGGCGTGGACCTCGCCCGCCCCGGCCTTCAGGGTCACGCCGCCCAGCGCGTGGACCCCGCCGAAGTTCTTGGTAATCTCCCGCATCACCAGGCGAGGCGTGGCCATGTCGTGCATCGGCGGTCGGTCCCCTGAGGTCCGGAGCGGAGGGCCCTTATCTTACGAGGGGCGAGGATGCCCCGGAAGGGGAAGGACCGGCGGGCGGCCCCACTGCGTGCCGGTCGCGAGATACCGGGCCACATCAATTGCACGCTTTCAAAGAATCAAGCGGTATCATTTGACGGGCCACTTTTCGGGCTGCTCCGGTCCCGGCGACGACTCGGGCTCCGGTTCCGGCGGCGGGACGGGGATCGCCCTCACCCCGATTAAGGATGGCCGGGTCAATAATTTCCAGGATCCTCAGACTCTAGTGGTCCACCAAGTTAAAACCGCAGTAGGAGTTACGCAGTTGATGGCTTATGTACAGTAGGCGTTCGGCTCGTCTTCTTGCCTCATTGACGGCAGGCTGCCTATCTTGTGCAGCGAGCAAAATGC
>JAABUJ010003979.1_pt1 | contig 15974 bp, 12 predicted proteins | sample 5559131 | NCBI WGS metagenome assembly JAABUJ01 (sample SAMN10711875, study PRJNA513366) | rock metagenome | isolation source: Antarctica rocks | place: Antarctica: Victoria Land, Mt New Zealand nord | collected 2016-01-07 | reverse complement strand
TCTCTTGATACTGGCTGTTTCATTCTGCACATGAGATTTGCAAATCCTGACACCAAACCAACATGTCTGCACATAATGCAATCAACAGAACCACAATGATACTAACTTTGCTGAAACTGCACCATGCTGATAATATAAATAACAAACTTTTTCTCTCTCTGATGCTCATTACCTAAGTTATGCAATTCTTCTCTCACATAATAAATTGAATGACTGCCTACTAACAATCTTAAAACTTAATCTTAACTCTCAACATCTCTTTTAACTTGCTCACAATGTTTATTTATCATAATCACTTTCTGCAAATAATCAATGCATTAAGTTACAACTCACTCTATTTATCATCAATCTGCTTTTGTTTCTGACTCATCTTCACTTAAAATCAGTTTATATTCAATCTTAAAAATCAATGTCACTCTTAACTAACCTGGTAAAAATGTTTCTGCATGCTGACTATAACTTTACTCATCTTCATAATCTTATGTGAATAAATATTCTCTGCAATTCATGAAACATGATCTATCTATACATCATGAATATCTTTTAGATAATCTACATTGAATCTTTCTTTCTTGTTTTCTTTATTGTAATTAAACACATAATTCTTGTATAAAAATCAATGACTAATCTTAATAACTAACTCTTGTCATGCTTAAACTTTAAATAAAACTCTTATTCATTGTTAACTGTCTTATTTCATCACTCTTGTCATTTACAGTGTATTTTAAATCTTGTCTTCATAGTTCATAAGCTAAATCAACATTGACAAACCTTTACTCTCATGTAATAAAACATTTAACTCTTTTTAAAATGACTAAATCAATCAATTAAAATATACATACAACTTCTTAACTATATGTGACAAATAATAATGAATGATTTTCTCTTTTCTGAAAATCAAATACTTCTTATAATACTAAGTAATAAACACCATCAATGTCTTTAAATTTAACTAATTACTCTCTTCACTAAATGATGTATTCTGTTCAATGAAAATGTTTCATCATCACTCTTTAACACCATTGCTATACTGTAATTCAGTAATCTCAAGACCTTGTGCAGATTGACCTTCTGTAATATGCATTAAAATCAATAATAAATCTTAAAATTAAACAACCTTATCTAAATACTTTTATATCTTCTTGTCATCTTAATCTAATACAGTACTCTCTTAAATAAATCAATCTTATAATGTTTAATCTTTCTCAATTCAGGTCTGCAACTATGTATCTTCTTTCACTGACCATATATTACACTCATTCTGTAAATAATTTTAACTCACCTCTTCATTTCATGAATTATCTCTTAACAATGATCATAAAATAACTGAAATCTTCACTTCAGACTTAATCAACATTAAATTATAAAATAACACTTCTTTACTCTCTTAAATTAACTTCTTAATCATTTTACATAATTGCTTCATAGTAAACTGCACTAAACTCTTTTAACTAATCTGCTCTTCAACTTAATTAATTAACTCTTTTACAGTAATGTTATAATAAATCTTTAACTTATATGTCTGCAAATTCAACATTCACTGCATCACTCTGTTGGTTTCTTAAATCATAAATTTATTCATATACTTTTAAATTAACTTTAAACACTCTGATCTCTTTTCATGCTTCAATTCACTGTCTGTATTCAACAAACTCAACTCACTGTCAGAACTGCTGTCACTAATGTCTTGTTTTCACTTCTGAAATGCCTGTTCAATAATCATAAAACATGCAATCTTGATTATCTTTAATAATATGAGCAGGTAGTTATCTGAACTCATTCATTCTCATTAACTTTCTGATATTTAAACTCTCAATACTGTCAGCTCACAAATTAAAACATTGCTGTACTCACTCTTTAAATACTGCTTCTGTAATAATGTAAAACAAAAATCTAAACATGTGTACAACAATTCATTTAACTGAGGTTTATCTTGCTTTAAATAATCATTGCTTTCTTCTTTACTCTTTTTATCAATAACTCTCTAACTTCACATGTACTCTGTCTCTACAACTCACTACAAATACTTTCATGTCTTCTTTTGCTCTTTTTTCAACTTATACTTGAGCTTTCTTCACTTCTGTTCTTCTTGAGTGCACTCAATGAACATTAAAATCTGCTTTTATGGTTAAGTATGCTTTACAACTGCCTTACAGTTCATGTAACTCTTCAACAAAGTATATTGAGTCTGGTGTTTTTCAGTTTAAATAGCTTTAAACTAAATATATAACTCAGCTTGAAAAACAACAGTGTTTTGGCACTCTTGAATCATGCAATTCATTGCTTACCATATCATTTATAACTCTCACTCAGTTTCTTCATTAGAGGCCACAACACAATTCAGCAGTTTATTCACCTCAATATCAGCCAGATACTTGTCTCATTCAGCTCATTTTAACCACTAATTCACCTCTCAATCAGTTTTCTTCACAATTATCTTTTAATGTTCTACTTCAACTTTCTTAACTCTCTCTTTCATGATCTTAACTGCTTGATCCCATACTGAGACAATGCAATCTGCTGTTTATGGTTGCATCTTATCTGACTGTCACACCTGAAAATACTGTGACTTCTTATGCAATGAGAAAAATCTTTGACATGTCACTGAAACTCATGATACTGAGTCATCTGCAGTCTCTTGTCATTCTTGTTAACACCTTGTTGGTCACTTCTTTCATTCATATTGTGATGCATAATGAGCTTGCCACAGGTGCTTTTAAATGAACTCTTCTTTACAGCAGACATAATGATAACATTCTGGCTAAAACTGACATAATAATTCATTGTGACAGACTTGTAATGATTTGAATGAGTGTTCAACAGTGATGAGTAAGTCTAGCTGAGATGAATACTGATATAATTTCTTACACTTCTGAATAGTAATAATAATTTGTCTGATAATCTTCTTGAGTAAATTATACTCTATATCACAAAAATGCCTACCAATTTCTCTGAGCCAAACTGCATGCTGACATTGCTTGCAGACTACAAGTAAGAAACTATCTAGTAGCTTAATATAGTTAAAAACCTAAAATTTCATGACTGCTTTCAATGTACATAAATGATATGTTACTACAAGTCTCTCAATGCAATTAAGACAATTTGGTATTTTGGTGATCTGCACTTTACTGTATGATTGCATGCAAAATCTCAATGGTTGCAGAAACCTTCAACACCTAACTTTGCAATACTTACAATATAGCAACCACAATGAATCTCATGAATCTGAAAAGTACAATCAATAATTTCAAAGCTGAATTCTAACTTTACTCATCAAAGCATTGTCAAATTCAGAGTGAAACCTAATTTGACTCAATTGTGAAAATAAATAGAATGAACTTCTCATTCTAATGATTACATAACTGTCAGTAAAACTTCAGCACTAATAAATAAATAGTATCTACATTTATTTCATTTACTCATTATGGATAGAGCATAAAAGCTATTGAAATAAGATATAATAATGAATGCTTTAATAAGATTGTTATATTATTATACTGTAAACTTATTGTTTTTAAAGATAAACTATAATTTATACATTGTTAAACAGTAATACTTAAAACACTTAATTTATTTAAATATTTATAAAGCTATTAAAGTTATGTGTTTAACTTCTAATAGCTTAACTTATATTTATTTAGTGTAGTGTAATAAATTGTAACATTTCATTATAACTTTAAAGTTATTATATTTTTAGAGATATCTTTTAACAATAGTTTAAGTATATTTATTATATTAGAAAATAAGCTTTGTTGTTGTTTTACAATAAGTATATGAATAAATAAATTAAAAAGATAACAAAATAAATAAAATATTATATAAAAAACTTTTAATCTTTTAACTTTTAACTTTTACATAGTTTAAACACTTTAATTTTCTTTTAATAAGTTAACTGTATATTTCTTTTCTTCACAGTGTGTTGAATAACTCATACTTTTATACAAAAAAAATATCAATATCATAAGTGTTCTAATTGTTAATATAAACTCAGGCTAACAGTTTTGATATTTAAATTATTATGTATAAATCTTTTACAAAATCAATTACTCTACAGTCTATTAACATATAATGATGATTTCTTCTTCATAATATGTCAAATGTTCTGTGCTTTAACATTCAAAAAAAAACATTACAAAAAGTATTCTAATTATCAATATAGACTCAGGCTATCAGTTTTGATATTTCAATTACTATGTACAAAAGTTTTCAAAAATCAATAACTTAGCTGTCTGATCACATTTTCAGATGATTTTTTCTTTATATAATGCTAAATTGTGTGTATATTTTCACAAAAAAAATTGCATTAACAAAAGTGTCATAATCATCAATTGAGACTCAGCCTACCAGTTTTTTCACAAAAATTACACATACAAAGTTTTATCAAGGCAAAGAAAATTCATAACTTTGTTGTTTATTGATATTTTTCAATGATTTTTGCATCACAGTGTGTGAAATTACTCATATATTCAGACAAAAATCAAAAACTGCATAAAAGTGTTCATCTTCACTGATTTGAACCAGGCTACCAGTGTGTATTTTAAAAACTGATAGGCTGAGCACTTTGTGTATTTTAAAAATAAAAAACACATACAAAAAACTGGTAGGCTGAGCAGCCTACCAGGGGGGAATGATGTTAGATGAGATAAGATGAAAGAATTTTTTTACAAAATTTTTATTAAGTCTCATCATTTAATTCTAACTCACTTCTGCCTACAATAAGATTCAGAGTGTGCAGTAATTACAATGTATAAAAAAAAAGTTATAATTATTAAAAGATAATATTACACTAATAGTATAGCTATTATAAGTTATATATTTAACACTCTCTCTAACTTACAATCAGCTTGTGACTGACCTGCAGATGTAAAGAGTGCACACAGACAGTGATTTAAACTTATAATCTTTAAGCTTACTTTTTTATTATAAACTTAAATTATCAGCAAAGATGATCTAAATGCTGTTTTATACAAGTTATTACTGCACTAATCTGAGCTCATAACCTGTTAAAAGGTAGCATTACACTAATAGCACAGCTATTATGAGTTATATATTTAACAATAATGATAAAATAATTAAGTTGTAATCTATTATAGTGAAAAAAAATCAATAAAATAATATTAAAAGATAAGTTTAATGAGTAATAATGTCATTGAGATGCTGACTGAAGATGAACTAACTAAATTAAAAAGTATTAAAATAAAAGAAAGTAATGAGATGCTTAAATTTGTATGAAAGATATGTAATAATAATATGATAATAATATAATAGTGATGCAATAATGATAAATACTTACTTAAACACAACAGAATTACTATAATAATTTTTTTATATAAACTTTTTTTTATTTATAAATCAGTAAACAGTGACTGTTCTGTCTGTACATAGTGATAGATTATATACTAAAAAAAAATTTAAATCTAAGAAAATTTATATCTTTGTTGTCTATTGATATTTTCAGATGATTTTTGCATCACAGTGTCACATTTAATGTATATTTTTACATAAAAATCAAAAAGTCTGCAAAAACATCAATTTAGTCAGTTTAAACTTAGTCTACTGATGAGTATTTTAAAAACTGATAGACTGAGTGTTTTTAATATTTTATTTATAAAAAATACACACAAAAAACTAATAGACTAAGCAGTCTATCAAAAAGAAATAGTGTTAGACTGCTGCTCTACAGACTATTATTTTGCAGATTGTTGTTCTTTAAATAATTTATTAAAAGTTATTAAAGATAAAGTTTAACTTAAAGATAATTTATTTTTATTTTGCTGACTTTTAATCTGCATAACACAATGTAGTGAATTGTTATTCTTTAAAAAGATAAAGTTATTAAAATTGTGAATTTGTGAATCTCTTATCTATAAGAGACTTAAAGATAAGATATATAATAATGTAAAACATTACATTAAGATAGTTATTTAATGAAGTTCTGATGTTGAGATCTTGTATGAATAAAGATTAACAATTAAGAAATAAAGAATTGTAAGTGAAGAGCTTTCTATATAGATCTTTACTTACTTATTGTGATGTAAGTGTTACAGAAGAACTTAGTACTCAGTTAAAGTTTGATTGTATTTCATGATACTTATCTGAGTTAACAAATGGTGATCATTTTACTTACACATAGTAATAGTGTTTTGAAGTTGTTCAGTTAACCTCAATGTGTTTAGTGTAGTTCTTGTTCAAAGAAAGCACTCTCATCAGCAGCAGCATATTAGATGTTCTACAATGGTTGATAAAGAATAGAAACTATATGTCTGAAAGCTTTAAGTCATAGTCATCATTACACTACTGAATTCAAGACTAAAGCAGAGCACTCTCAGTGCTTCAATCTTTGTTGCTTTGTCAACATTCACTCTGACCAAAGCCTTGATGTGCTGAGCGCGCATTTGAATGAACAACTCCAGAAATGGAGTGAGCGGGCAGAGCTCTTTGACTGGCACTCCACATCTCCAATCGCGTCGCTTCCCTTTGCTTTCAACAAGAGCTCCCCAAGGTTAATCTCGTCCCAAGGCTTTATTCGGATGTCGGCTCCTTGCTATGTACGGAGATTCTGCTTACCGCGCCGTGTTTCGAAAGCCGGGTGCGACAAACTCAATGAGGAGGTCCAACACGTTCAAGAAAGAGCTTCGCTGCTTCGTGTCATCATATCGTAAGGTTTCGGAGCGCTTCGGAGGGTTTATTATATGTGCTTGCTAAGTATTACATAGGGTTCTCAATGAGATGTACAAAGGCGGGCAGCTTCATCTAGAGAAACCTCTCTTGCATCTCTCGCTCCCAGTCGTCGTCCTCGTCGTCACTTTCTTCGTCGAGCACGGTGGAATACACGGGCTTGTCAATATCCTCCTCCTGCTCCTCCTGCTGATCATGGGATCGAAGTATTTGGGCGTTGGCTGAAGCAATGCCGGTTTCGTCCGGCTCGTCGTCACCGTTGGGGATAGCCCCGTCCATGAGACCGTCGAACCCGTGGCCCAGCTCCTCCACAAACCCCCGCAACATGCTCTTCCGGATATAAGGCCCCACCGTCCCCCAGAATTTCTGGCCCAACGAGTTCTGCAAGGCGTCTGTCCGTGTCTCGACGTTGTAAGCTCGACGTAACATAGCCGCACAATACGCGTAATATAGGTACCTGGCTCTAGGGCGGAAGCTACCCTGAAAGGTGACAGGTTCATTTTCGAGCTCGTTCCAGGTTTTGTCTGAGCTGGGGTGGCAGAGTTCGTTCATGTCAGCGTCTTTGGGGCGTATCACACGGATCTTGTATTGCTTGATCTCAGCCTCGTTCCAAGCCCTAATTTCGCCGGCAGAGGCGAGGTCGCTAACGCGCGGCACTAGCACGAGAGCGCCATTATCAAACTTCTCTTCTGCGTCCCGAGAGAGTAGCATGCCGTTGTAAGGCGAAAACAGCTCCCTGTCCGCCTCAGGCCCGAAGATCGCAATCATGGCGTCTTGCCCGGACTTCCAGGGGAATATGTGAGCTGCGACCATCGATCTTGTCGACATCCATGTGCTCATTATCGGACACCATGCTCGAGCATTGCGCTCCACGGGATCCACTTGGCCGGTCAACGCTAGAAGATTTTGGCGGAACGTCGACTGCATATGGGCGTCGCGGCTTCCAGCACCTAGTTTTTGGCTGTCAAGCCCTAGTTTGCTCGAGGTGTAGAATTTCACCCATGCTCGCTGCGTCGACTCCGCGAAGCTTGTCTTTCGAAGCCTTTGCGACTGCTTCTCACATAAGCGATGGTCCATTCGCTGTGCTTCTTCTTGTTCATGCAGCTTTTGAGCTTCCTTTGTTTGGTTGAAAGCTTCAATAGACTCCTTCTCCGCCAGTCCCTTGCTGATGGCAAATTTCGTGGAGCTAATCTTTCTGGAAAGTTTTGTGTGTTGCACAATATGGTCGGCGATGATTGCTCTTTCTTCCCAATAACTTTGAAGCTTATTAGCAGATCTTCAACAATGATGTTTATTCGAATGACTTCGAAGCTTACTCGGCGTCAAAAGACTTGGTGGATTTCTGCAATCCTTTCAACTTTTTCTTTCGATCGAAAATATTCTTTGACAGGGCATGCTTCTCATTTTGAAGCTCTTCGGTGCTCAGCTCAGGAGCTCTCTTGCTAGATCCTCGGGACGGCACTTGCAGAGAGTGAGGAGGAGACGACATTATTCGGAACGCTGGAGAGGATAACTGGTGGTACTGTGATATAGCGCTGCGCAGCGGAAGGCAATTGGACTGAGAATGGGAGTTGTTATGAGTGGGACGATCAGCTACTGATGTAGGGAACTTGCTTGAGGCCGAAGTTCGAGTAGAAAGATGGATGAAGGAAGTGGGAGCTGGGAGGAAGAACGGCTCTCTAAATGCGCTGCCCGCCCGAAAAACTTGACCTGTTTGGGGGTTTGCTCACATTTAACGGGATTGGGGTTCTGCCCGACGAGTTATCAACGATTCTAAGTAGGGCTGTCCCGATAGGGCTTGGTAACACATCAGCCCCATTTTGAATAAACTACAGTACGTTGATGACGTCAGCCCAGTTCTTACGGCAACCTCTTATATTGTTTCCAAATTCTACCTTGTAACATGAGAGGGACGGTAGAGCAGTATGTTGTACCGTGTAGTACAATAAGTTCTTAGCACCTTTATGCAGCTACCTTACAGAGGGACTCTAGTGTTGTCCAGTACAGGCTCATCAACCACAAACAGATAATCAATCCCAACAAACAAATTAGACTGCGAAAACCGCGTTACGCTCCTTCCTTACCATGTCGGTGGACCAGAATAGCCAGAATCACGGCACGAACAGATCTTCAAACCAGCTCAGGTATGTATTCAATCTTCAAGCCTCAATGCACCCTGGACACATCCAATGCGTCCACTTAGTCCGAATACAATAATTAGCCAGATGATTAGCCCATCAAAGCCTTTGTCGGACAACGCCTGATGAAATGGACAAAAGCATGTGAGCTTCGCCAACATCGTCACTGTCGCTCAACTAGAACCAGCTGCCTTGAGACACCCTCCCAACTGTTCAGTACCGAATCCCCTGGGTGTCGTGGGACACGATCGGAACGACGAGAACAAGTTATACTACCAGATGGAGAAGGTTACAAACCACCGGAACCGCGAATACGGCAGAGAACATATAAAGACAGAATCCCTCCAGGATAATAAGGGTTGAGTCTCATTCGAGCGTCGAGGCTCCTTTCAAAACAACAGCCTTGTACTGGTGGGCCGGAGCAGTGGTGATACGCAGAGAAGCCACATGGGGATAGTGGTAACCCCTGCGGTAGCGTTCCAAAACACGAAAGATGAAAATATGTACATGTTGACTGGGTTACTGTGCGTACCCACTGTGCCAGACACAACTCGAGGTATTTGCTCGATTTCTGAGATGGAGCGGTGTCAGAAGTCAAATTCATGGGCGGCTCCAGTGGACTTGGCAGTGGCGCAGCGTGACAGGGAAGCCAAATAGATATGCCGGTAACCTTGCGTTGGAGACGCCAAATATCGAGAATAGTAAATGGAGATGCCAGTATCAGGTTGGTTTGGATGTTTTAGGAGATGGAGAACCGCCATATACCACAGGTCGGTCACTCGACCACACCAAAATGCACGGCAGGGAACATTCATTGCGGCAATTTTGATATATCAAGATATCTTGCCTATTCTCTTCTTCGCAACATCTACCTTGCCTTGCACCCTCGTAACATCGCCATCGACCATCTTCAACATCTCATTCTGCACTTCCAACTGATTATTGATCGCAACACCCAGCTCCTTCTGCCTAGCCACAATCTTCCTCAGTTCCTCCACACCCATAACTTGATCCTGCATCATCTGCTTCTGTAACTGCAGCACGCCGTGATTATCCAACTCCCTCGTCCGCGCCATCTCCTTGCCCAGCACCCTTCCGATCTTGGGCTGCGTCCCGACCAGGGCCTGCGTTTGCTGTACAGTGGCGAGCGTGCCGTCAAGCTTGCTTTTCGCCGCCATGGCGTTCAACAGATTCTCCAGCCCTTCCTTCTCCTTCCTGGCGCTCTGCACCAGATCCTTCCGCCGTCGTAGTTCCCCGTCCCCAAGCTTTTCGCTCCCGACGCCTACGTCGTTCTTCAAGCCCTGCTCCAGCGCGCCGATCATGGTGCCCGCCTTGACGAGACATCGCTTTGCCTGGGCGGAGCTGTCGTGCTGCTCCTGCGCCTTGGTCGCCTGGTCCCGGCGCGTCAAGTGTAGCCTGGCGTCATGTAATTGTGCCTTGAGGTCCCGGTGGCAGTCTAGCCATATCGTCGGGTCTGATATCGGGGCTCCACCACCACCGGGCCCAGTAAGCGCGCCGTGGAGACCGGCTGCCGTGCTCGAGTTCGCAGAGGCGGTTGTGCTGGGCAGGTTGAGAAAACTTCTCCAAGCGCTAGTGTTGCGCCATCTGAGGTCGCTCGCTTCGTTGATGGTTCGGAGGTAGTGTTCTAAACCTTTCCTTCGCTCTTCGGTCAGCTGAGGATTGGAGGTGGTGCGTGAGAACCATGATTTCCGGGGCAGCGAGACTGGTGGGGTGGCAGCTGCTTGCGACGTAAGAATGTCATGCAAGGCTATAAAGTCAGAGTATCTCTTCTGCACCGTGAATGATCGAAGAGGTAGCCTCAAGGTGATGTTGTAAAGTGTGTACGGTTTGGCGGTGGTGGAGATTTGCGTGTCCGGTATTGCGACTTCTACGGAGGGGGCCATTGAATCGCGCCTGTAATGTATGGTTAGGTGATGGTTGTACTAGATTGTTGTCACGCTCTGGGATAGGTGTGGCTTTAGGATATGGTCACTGTTGAGAGGCATATGCCAAGAACAACATTTACAAACCAACTCTTGGGTGAACACACGATTTGGCGAATAATCAGAGGCCAATTGTTTCATTTTACGAGCAGCCAGGCAACAAACCTAGGTTTGACCATCCTGACCATGCGCTGATACATCAAGAGAGCCTAGAATTGGCCATGAAGACAGAAGAACATCCACTCGAACGGCCTCGAGGATTTCGATATCTATGCAACCCAACCATAACACCCCGCAGAGGGAACGTAACTTCGTAACATTCCTGGAGATGATCCCAGTCCCTCAGAAAGTTTCCAGATCCTCTTGCGGTGCGCCTTCCACTTCTGCTGGTATCTCAAACCCCTCCTAAATCATAAGGTTGTTAGCCGTTCAGAGTATAAGAGTTGATCCACAAGTACGCACCTCCGTCGAGTACAGTACAGCTTGAACATGCTTTATCAACCCGTCATTGTCTTTCTCAATCTCCGGATCGGCCTCAACCGCCTGTTGCAACAACAATTCGATATCCCGCAACTTGCTAAAGTAAAAGTCCCGTTCCCTCTCCAATCCGACAATGGTTTCCTTCAGTTGGTTGTTTTCCGCTATCAATGGTGCGGAATTGGCCCCAGTCTGTGGCGTTCTTATTCTACCAGCTGCTAATGTCGTGGGAGTTGTGCCTCTCCGAGCCGCACCGGCACCGGCACCGGCACCGGACGTGCGAGGAACGGGAGCAGATGGTGCTGCTGCCGGAGGAGGACCGGAACCTTTTCGTCGTCCCACTGCGTCGTAATCTCCACCAGGATAGTATTGGTCCCAGTATCTCTTCGTCCACTGCAGGAATTCCAGGTTGTCTTGCATCTTGCATTTGATAAGTCCTTCCACGCCTATGGGCCGGTCGATTTGGTGTTTTGTAAAGCAGTCTATTAGAGTATAGTCAGTATCGCTTGTTCTGTCCCACTGACCCTGGAATGATCGCTTTGTAAACCTACTCTGGAGTATCTTAAAGTTCTGAAGGAAGCCATATTCGGTATTGACGTTAAACTTCACCCTTGACATGGGCACATCCACTTCAGGACAGGGCTGGTCAGTTACTGCTTCGGGAACCGCTCTGAAGGATCGCTTGCTCACTGTATATGCTGTCGAAGATCTGGCATAGCGCAGCTCTACCGATGAGCCGTTAGCATCCCATCTAAAGCTGTCGCCGCAGTTTAAGCTTCGCTTGTGCGCTCGAGTCTGTTCGGATTGAGGGGAGCAGAGTGTACCCTGTACCGCATTGCTCGACCTTTGTGAGATTGAGCTGTAGGAGATCGTTCATCCATGCCAGCAGCTCGGACCTAATTATTGGTATCAACGGTCAGAAGAGTTCTCTGTGTAATGTATAGAATAGCCATGCCTTGATTCACCCATCCCGGGCCACGCCTTTTGGATAGTTGGTAAACCTCAAAGTAGCTTTACACTAATGTCCGGTGATATCAAGAGTGGAGGAGCTGTTGCCTCGGCGGGCCAGTGTTTGAGCGGTCAAGAGACACTGCAAAGTTTTGATCGCAAGTTTTGGTGAACTCGCGGTTTGTTTGTTGCGCTGCAATGAAAGATACACCTTTTGGCGCTACAGCTGTTTCGGGGTGGTTGGCTCCAACATGCAATTCAGAACTTTTTCGCGAATTTCCTTCAAAATCATGTCAAACATCACATTTTGATGTATAAATCACAACTACACAGTTAATTTAGTAAATCTGAGTAGACAGAATTGTTATATATATATATTTCTATCATTTGTCAAATTCTTATAGAAAAGTATGAAGAAAATAACAATGATATTGAGTTATTTTTAAAACTCAAGTTTTGTAGCAACATGCAGCAGTTTTTGATAGAAATTTGTATGTAAATCTTGCTTATTTTATAAATTCTGCTTGCAATCAAGAAGCAATATATATGAAAATTTCAAAAATGAAAGATCTTTATATACATAATGATTCTGTCTCTTCAGTTTTTTAATAAAAACTGACTATTGTAGTTAAATATATAATTTTCAAGTGTAAATACTGTCTTATTGTACTGTCATGAAATGCAATTAAACTCTAACTGAGTACTGAGTTCTTGTGTAACTCTTAAGTCACAACAAATAAATAAAAATCTATATAGAAAGCTCTTCATTCATAAATCTTTTAAGTTCTTTAATTATTAATCTTTATCAATACAAGACCTCAACATCAAAACTTCATTAAATAGCTATCTTAATGTAATGTCTCACATTGTTACACATCTTATCTCTAAGTCTCTTATAAATAAAAGACTCATAAATTCATAATTTTAATAACTTTATTTTTTAAAGAGTAATAATTCATTACACTGTGTCATACAGACTAAAAGTCAACAAAATAAAAGTGAATTAAATTTAAATTAAATTCTATCTTTAATAAGTTTTAAAAAACTGCCTAGAGTGACAGTTTAAAGATATATAAGTAAATATTAAGATTAAGAAAGCAGAAAATTATTATTTAGAGAGTTTACTTTATCTGATAAAAATTAAATAGAAAAATAAAGAAAAATATTGATGTCTTAAAACACTTACTTGTACAGAGTATGTATATACTGTATGTAACTATGTATTAATGTTGAAGATTTGATGAACAATGCTGTACATATAGATTTATTAGTTATGCAGAAAATAAATATAAAAACAAAATCTTTTTATGTTTTTTTTATTTCTTTAAGCTTAATTAAACAACACACTATTAATATATTACTTTCTCTTTTCATTAAGCAAACTCAACAGCTCAAGAACTTGTCTTTGTATTATAGAAAATTCATTTAAAAGTATATAGAATTTATATATAGTACTGTAATGATATTTTAATTAACATTAGTGAACTTTTTAATGAATTATGATAAAATTCTCTTTACTATACAATTTATTCAGAGCAAATCAAGAGACATGTAATTTCAATACATTAATAAAAACAAAAAACTAAACAATAAAATATAATTAATATTTATAAACTTTCTACTTAATCTTGTTAAGAACTCTGTGAACTGCAGACTCAGTATAATGCAAAAGTACTTAGAAGTTATATAGAAATTCTTATAATTAATTTAGGTTTTTATAATTTATTTTAAAATGCTTAAGAATATACTTTTAAGTTAATTAAAGAGTAACTGTCATGAGCAGAGAAGCAGGCACAGCAACAATCAGAGATGCAACCAGTGAGTGTACAGAAGACTCTGAATAGATGAATAAATCTTGAATGAAGATGAAGATGAACTCACAAGATAGAGTGACAAAAAGCAGCAACATAAAAGACAGACTGAATGCAGTCAGTTTACCTGCTCTATGATGATCTACTTAAACATAAAGCAATAGTGTTGTTTCTACTCTGCACAGAGGTACTGAGCCTAAATGCCTGACTAGTCTCTGTAGAAGTATCAGGAATTGACAAGTACTGCACTTGTGAATGATTAGTGCAAACCATACACTACATTCTTCTCTTCTGTTCAAACTACACCAACTCTCATGCCCTATACTTTCAAAGAGCAGAGCTCACAGACCTTCATGACACTCTGTTTACAGTGGCCAGCACTCATCAGGCAGCCAAGTGGCTTGCTATCAGCAATCTTCTTAGTTATTTCAGCCTTGCATAGCAAATCACTCAGAAGAATACCTCAGGCTATAGTGACCTTGCATACCTGAATGTCTAAACAGAAGTTCATTGAATCAGAGTAGATTTAATGAACACAGAGAGATCACTCACTGATTAGTGAAAGTAAATGTTTAAGAGGCAGACTAACCACAGGTGCATCAGTATACACAGAAGACAGTGGCAATAAGTCAGTGCCTTGTCTGTGAAGTGCTCACAAGACAGAACTAAGATTTTCCATTTTGGTTTTTTCTTTGCAAAGACAATTTGCCCTCATAGACCTAGATAGGGACTGAATAGAAAGTTAATAGAACAAATAATAATAATAATTAAAGAGTAAAGAATAAGTTATTTCTTTATAAAGCTTTAATTTAAGCTTTAAATAATGTTAATAAACTATTAAGACTCACTTAAGATAAGAAAAGACTTAATAGTATTTGTTGCTAAATTGAAGAATAATTAATGATTTAATATTAACTATATAATTTAAACTTATATCATTAAGAAAACTTATAAGCAATGTATACACTCTGTAATGTATATCTTAAATTCATATTAAAATAATTATTTAATGTTTATAACACATTAATTATACAATGCTGATAATGCAGATAAATCTTACTTGACAATTAATATTAAATAAAATGACTACTATCATTGCAAAAAGTCTAAACACTTTATTAAGAACTGTAGAAGCTCTTTGAAGAACTTTAATTACATTAAGATTAATGTAATTAAGATAAAAAAAGAGAAAGTCTCATTGACTGTACTTTAGTAATAAAAGAAAAATAAGAAGTAAATAAAATATTAAGCATAATAATTAATGATTAAGTTTAAGTTAAGTTTAATTGAATCTCAGTTAAAGTATTGTTGAATATTGCTGTCAAAATTAATGTAATATTGCAGCAATACATTGTCATAAATTAGTTAACACAAATTGAGATAAAACTTTTAAGATTTAAGATCTTAAAGAATAAATATATTTATTACTATTATTATTTGTTCTATTAACTCCCTATTCAGTCCCTATCTAGGTCTATGAGGGCGAATCGCCTTTGCAAAGAAAAACCAAAATGGAAAACCTTAGTTCTGCCTCGTGGGCGCCCCGCAGGCAAGGCACTGACTTATTGCCACTGCCTTCTGTGTGTGCTGATGCACCTGTGGTTAGTCTGCCTCTTGAACATTTGCTTTCACTAATCAGTGAGTGATCTCTCTGCATTCATTGAACCTACTCTGGTTCAATGAACTTCCGTCCAGGCATTCAGGTATGCAAGGCCACCATAGCCTGAGGTATCCTCCTGGGTGATTTGCTGCGCAAGGCTGAAATGACTAAGGAGGTCGCTGGTGGCAAGCCACTTGGCCGCCTGGTGAGCGCTGGCCGCCGTGGACAGAGCGCCATGAAGGTCCGTGAGCCCTGCCCTTTGAAAGTATAGGGCATGGGAGTCGGCGTGGTTTGGACAGAAGAGAAGAATGTGGCGCACGGTTTGCGCTGGCCATCCGCAAGTGCAGCGCTTGTCAATCCCTGGTACTCCTACAGAGGC
>JAABUJ010003978.1_pt1 | contig 15981 bp, 9 predicted proteins | sample 5559131 | NCBI WGS metagenome assembly JAABUJ01 (sample SAMN10711875, study PRJNA513366) | rock metagenome | isolation source: Antarctica rocks | place: Antarctica: Victoria Land, Mt New Zealand nord | collected 2016-01-07 | reverse complement strand
CGGCCGCGGCGACGATGGCGACCAGGGCGCGTAGCGACGGGCGGGCGTGCGCGAAGAGCAGCGACCGCGGCCAGAATCCGGCGGCCTCCGCGGCCACTTCGGCGTTGACGATGGCCGAGACCGTCAGTACCGCGCCAGAGAACAGCGAGACCTGATCGCCCGAGAGGCTCGTGTCCACCTGCCCCAATAGGTCGGCGACCCGCCCGCGCAGGATACTCACGTCGGCCAGCACGAGGACGGCGACGCCCCCGCCGAGCATGGCCGCCTGCACGCTCAACCACAGCGCGCCCATCGGGCCACCGGCGCGGCAGACCAGCGCGAGGTGAGCCCGCCGTAAGACGCGGCGTTCGCCGCCTTTGAGGGAGGCGAGCGCCGCGCGCACCGGGGCCAGCGTCTCGCACATCAAGCCCCGCACCGCGCCGACCAGACGCTCGCACTCCGCCTCGGCGCGGGAGAGCAGGACGAGCGCCACCACGACCGTCGCACCGACGACGAGTCCCGTGACATCCATGGTGTCAAACATGATGCTATCCTCCCCCTGCTATACTATGAAATGCCCAATTCGGCGGGGCTCACCAGGTCCATCTCATCCCAGGTCAGGCTCTGAACCGTAGCCCCCGCCCTGGTCACCAGCCCGGTCCAGCGGGACACGAGCGCGGCGCACGTCGGCGCGTCGACCCCGCTCGCGCAGTAGTCGATCAAGTCCACATGCGTGTCGGAGCCGAAGCGCAGGGTCCGCGAGGTCTGGAAACCCGCCGGCTCAAAATCCGTGACCAGGACGATCCGCTTCGGGCCAGGATCAGTCCGTGTAATATCGCCCAGCTTCGCGGGACAACCCATAATATCAGAGGCGCCCAGCTGCCGACTGGGTAAGACATCGACCGCGCGGAGGGCGGCCTGGGCGGCGGCCTGGGCGGAGACGAGGCTGGCGTCGGCCGCCATCTTGGCTGTACGATACGCCGCGGCGACCTCGTCGCGCACCCGCCGGCCCGCGAAGGGCGACAACTGCAGGTGGCGCGCCTCCAGTACCCCAGGGATATTGGCCGTTAGCAGCGCGGCTCCCACACTGTAGCTATCCGGCGCCACCTCGCGCAGGTACAGGTGGATCGGGGCCGAGCCCGGGTGGACGAGCGCCCCCACGATGCGATGCAAGAGCTTTTTGGTGTGCGGAAGCGCCGCGCCACTCAAACTTCCTGTTTCGTCCACACATACCCCCAAGTCCAGGGCTGGACCAGGATTGACGAGCACCCCTGGGATGTCCGCCAGGCGCGCCGCCGCGACGAACGGGCCGGGCGTGCCCACCAGCGCCGTCGTGGACAGGAGCAGCGCCGTCGCGAGCGCCCGGACGCCGCCCTTGACCGTGGCCTTGACGACCTGCCATGGATGTGCGCCACTGGAGCCGGTGGCGTCCGCCCGCAGCGGAGACATCGGTGTGGCCGCCAGTCGGGCGACCCCGCGCGACGCGGCTCCCGTGCGGCGGGCGCGGTGATCGAGCAGGCCACGAGATCCAGAAACGGACGACCAAATGGTGAAGCATGACATGGTATTCTCCCCACTTTCCTCAGACGGCCTCATCAGCCGCCGCCCCCCGATCTATCGGGACCGCATTGAGAGTGTCGCAGGCGTCCACCGCACCAGGTCGGCGTAACGAACGTTACCCCGCCTGTATCCTCCAGCCGTCCGGACATGGTCCATCGTCAGTGAGCGCCCGCACCGTCTTGCCCATTACGTCGGCCTCCGCAGCCACGGCCCCGAGGCGCATTGCCCCATAAGCGGCGCGCGCCGTCTTGCCCCGCGTGGCGCCCGCAGCCCGCGCCCTACGTGTCTATTGGGCGGATCGGTTCGATGACGGCGGTGAGGACGCCGGACCGGCCAGGGTCGACGGGCTCACGAGAGGTGTACCCCTACCGAGGGCTGGCGCAGCGCCCCTGGCATCGACAAGGGAGGTAACCGCGTAACCGCGCGTACCACTGACAGCCGGGTCCGTGATCGTGTATCGTATAGGTAATCGCGGCTCACACACTCGACATGCACGCGCATATCTCGCGCCTGACGACGGCGCACGGGTGGCGGGAAGACCGGGCGGTGGGGGCGCGGGTGAGGCCGACGGGGATGGTTATACCCCGATGGCACACCGCCGACGTAGCCCACCACCTACCGCTCGCTACCGCCCGTACACCTCGTCATACGACACCGAAAGGGCGGAGCGGAGGTAGAGTGGCTCGGTTGTTGGTATATATTATCGTAATGGGAGCCTGTCCATGGACACTCGGCGCGGCGAACGCACCCTAGCCGCCCTCCTGCACGGCATCGACGACCTGCTGCCCGCCGCGGATGTGTCCGCCGTGCAACGATCCCCGGATGGCCGGAGGCTGCTGGAGATAGCACGTGCCTTTCACCAACCGGCTGCCGTCGCGCCGCGCTGGGCCAGCGCGGCCCATCGGTGCGCCGGCGCTTTGACCGTGGGACCCCACCTGACGCGGCCGCTCGAAGCGATCACCAGCCATGTGCGCATCCTCGACGGGCGGCCGGACCCGGCGATCGCCTATCTGCAGGTTGGCCCTATGCCCGACCCCGGTGGGACGATCGAGGATTTATGCCCGATCCCCGACGCCGCGCTCGCGGCCGCGTCCGTGACGGCGGGGCGTACGGCGCTCGGCGCGGCGCTTGGGGCGGTCGTCCGGGGCTATCGACCCGAGGACCTCGACGCGGCCATTGCCCGCGCTCTGGAGGCGCTGCGCGCCTACGGCTGGGCCCTCCCCGCCCACGACGGTGATTGCGCGCTGTACGAGCACGCGCGCCTGTGCGCCGCCGCGGCCGCCTGCCTGCCGGACGAGCCGGGCGACCGGCCGCTCCTCCTCGTCCACGGCGACCTCTCCGGCATCCAAACCTTCATCTTCGGCACGGCACAGGCCGCCGGGGGGCCGGCCCGCCGGCTCCGCGCCCGCTCGGCCGCGCTGCTGCTCATGATGGAGACGGTAGGCCACCGCCTCTTGCACGCGTGCGCGGCCCCGCTCCCCAATCTGCTGGCGGCGACGGCCGGCCACCTCTACCTGCTGCTGCCGGCCGACAAGGCTACCGTCGCCCACCTCGTCGCCGCCAGGCGCGCGGTCTCGCGCTGGCTGCACGACACCTACACGGGGGAACTCGCGCTGCACCTGGCCTGGCAGGAGGTCGCCCCCGACGACCTCCTCCCGCAGGGGCCGGGACGCCGCGGGTGCGGCCCCCTGATGCGCGACCTCGCCGCGTCCATCGGCGACTCCAAGGCGCGCCCCCTCATCGACGCCTTGCAGCGCGACGAGGGGGCGTGGGACGAGGAGGCGTTCATGCTGGCCGCCCCGTCCGGGGGCGACGGCATCTGCGCGGCCTGTCAGCGCCGCCCGGCGCGCCACCTGGCCGGCGCCGCCCGTGTCTGCGACCTGTGCGGCGCGGACTACCGGCTTGGCGGCGTGCTGCCGACGACGCGGGCCCTGGCCTTCTACCGGGACGACACGCTCCACGCCCGCGCCACCTCCGCCTCCCCGCCCCCAGGCCTGGTCGCGCTGCTGCCGCCCTACAGCGTCCAGGCCCTGCGGCCGGGCGACCGGCCGGCTGGCGCGCCCTATCTCGTCGCGCCGTTCGACGCGCTGGCCGCCGGCGCGTTCGACGCAGCCCGCGTCCCCGTGCTGCGCCGCCATGTGATCACCCGGGTACCGCGCGATCATGACGGCGCGCCCCTGGACTTCGACGCCCTGGCCCGAGAGGCGCAGCGCCCCACGCCGGCCGGCGGCCGACGCGGGGCTCCCTACCTGGGCTACCTGCGCGCCGACATCGACCGGCTCGGCACGATCTTCGCTGATGGCTTGCGGCGCGACCAGGGTGGCCACGACGGCCTGGCCCAGATCCTGATGCTTTCGCGCACGCTCGACGCGTTCATGAACGGCTGGCTGCAGCACCTGCTGCTCACGCAATTCCCCTTTGTGTATCCCGTCTTCGGCGGCGGCGACGACCTGGTCCTGATCGGGCCGTGGGACGCCATCCTGCGAATCGCCGACCGGGTACGCGCCGACTTCGCGCGCTATACCGCCAACCCGCAGATGTCGCTCTCGGCCGGGGTCGCCATCGTGCGACCCGACCTGCCCGTGCCGCGTGCCGCCGAGGTGGCCGGCGCCGCCGAGGACCTGGCCAAGGACGGCGGCGCCGAGCGCACCGGCCGCGACAGCATCGCGGCCTTCGGCGCCGCCCTGGGCTGGGAGGAGTTGCGCGCGATCGAGCCCGCCGTGGCGCGACTGACGGGCGACGCCGGCGTCGGCGGCGCCTTCCTGCACCGGCTGCTCTCGTATGGGGGCGACCAACGACGCTACCGCCGGGGCGACCTCAACGCGTTACGCTACAAGATGCGCCTGGCCTACGATGTGGGGCGCAACATCAGAGCCAACAAGGCCGTGTCGTCCGCAGTGCGCGACTGGTGCACGGAGCTCGTGGAGGCGAATATCACGGATCGACCCGATCGGGCCGATCTACGCTACATCGACGTGGTCGCGCGCTGGGCCATCCTGGCGACACGTGGGGAGGAGTAGGGATGGGCGACGTGGTAGGGGCGGGGACAATACGCGCGTGCGCGGAGTGCGGCAAAGTGCTCTTGCCGTGGCAAGTGGAGAAGGGGTTCCGCCTGTGCAAGGACTGTAACGACATCTGGCAGCGCGGGAGCGAGGGCGCCCGCGCGGCCGGGGCCGGCGGGGCCTCCCCCGGCCCTGATCGCGGGCAACCCGCCGGCCGTACCAGGGGCGACACGCCGCGCGGGGCGACGGCGCAACCCCGCGTGCGGAACGAGATCCCCCCGGGATACCTCACCCCGGAGGGCGGCTATCTGGCCGATGGGTACTTCGACACGCGGGGACACACGCACGACGGCGTCCTCGTCCATAAGGGCGTCCTCGTCATGGACGAACCGGTCGGGCAAAACCTAAACGACGTGCCCATCGCTCGTATCGAGTCGATGGTGGGACGGGCGGTGTACGCCCTGTCATTCGGCCGGACCGACGCGCGGGCGCATGCCCAGACGAGAGGTGGCTTGAGCTTCGTGCAACTCCATCGCTTCTATCTGAGGGTGCACGCCATCGACGCACGCCTGGGCCGCGCCCCCTTCGAGGCGGTCAAGCGCGACTTGTGGCGACTTCCGGGCCTGGCGCGCCGCGCCGCTGTCCGCGGCGTCGTGCCCGCCTGCTTCGTCGAGTTCGTCGACACCAACGTCGCCCTGGCGGACAAAGACCCCCAGAGTCTGCGCGACGGCTTCAAACAACACCTCCAAGCCGTCCTCTGTTTCTACCAATATTTCAATCCAAGAAGCTAGCGAGGGCCATAATGAGCAACGCGACGACGCCAGCTTTGCCGCAGCCCCTACGCCGTTTATTGGGGCACGCGCGCATCCGAGGGAGCATCACCTGCCGCTCCGGCCTGCATGTCGGCGGCAGTAAGGACAACATCGACATGGGGGAGACCGATAACCCCGTCGTACGCGACCCCTTGACCGACTTGCCCTACATCCCCGGCTCCTCACTCAAGGGGAAGCTGCGCGCCCTACTCGAGCAGAGCGCGAGCCCGCCCCACTACGATCCGAACGGCGAGCCACGCAACCACCGGCCGGCGAGCAGGGACCCCGCCGAGGTGGCGCGGTCAAGGGCGGCATACAAGGCGTGCGCCATCTGCCGCATCTTCGGGCCGCACAAGGACCCGGACCACCCCCTCGGACCCACCCGGATCATCGTGCGCGATGGCCGCCTCACCGAGGGGGACCGCCTGCGCCTGGAAGCGTTGCGTGACGAGAAGCAACTCAACTTCACCGAACTCAAGACCGAGAACCTGGTGCTGAGGACCAATAACACCGCCAGGAATCCGCGCATCCTGGAGCGGATTCCGGCTACCATCCGCCTGGAGTTGGATATCTCCGTACGCGTCTTCGCCAGTGACGATGACGCCGACGACGAGCCGGCGATGCTCGACCTGATCAAGCAGGGCTTGGAGATCATCCAGAGGGACACCTTCGGCGGGAGCGGGAGCCGCGGCTCGGGCTGGATTGCCTTCGACTGCACGGCCGTCACTCACGAGGGGACGGAGATCTGGACGCTGGGCTCCCCGGCTGTGGCCGACCATGTCAGCCTCCCAGCTACCCCGCTCCAGGAGTCAGTCGCTCCCGTCCCCGCTGAGGTCACCCCCGACACCGGCGACCAGGCCACCTTGCCTGATGCGGCTGGCGGTGCGGGCGTCGGCAGCGCGGAAGGCGCGATGGTCAGCGGCGCGATGGTCGGCGGCGCGGAGGGCGGGGAACCGACGCCGCCCGCAGCGAACAACATCCCCGAGGATACCCACGAAGGATAGGGGATGGGGACAGGGATAGGGCCGGCAGCGCGAGGGCGCCCAGGCAGCGAGGATGGAGAGATGGCGGATCGCGGCGATATGACGGGCCTGGCGCTGTGGCGCCTGACGCTTGTACAGAGGAGCCCGACGCTGACCCCCTGGCAGGCCGACACGATCTTCGGCTCGCTCTGCTGGGCCATCGCGCGCCGTCACGGCAGCGCCCGCGTCGAGGGCTTCCTGCGCGACTACGACGTGGGCACGCCGCCCCTGGTCGTCAGCAACGGGTTCGCGCGAGACCTGCTGCCGGCACCGCTCGTCCCGCGCCCGCGGCAGACCGGCCTGACGCGCGCGCAGGAGCGTCGCCTGCGTGAAGAGGCCAAGCGTCTCAAGTCGAAGACGTACCTGCCCCGCGAGGCGTTCCTGCACGCCTGCCAACGGCGCGACGTGCGCGCCGACCTGGTGAACGCGCCCGTCGACAAGCGGGATAGCCTGCATAACACGGTCAGTCGCCACGGGACAGGGACGGTCGCCGACGGCGGCCTCTACTCCGTGACGGAACTCTGGCCGCGTGGCCTCGGCGCCGGGGCCGACGCCGAGGAGATCGTGATCTACGCCCTGGTGCGCGACGACTATACTGAGATGATCGGTCAGGCCCTCGACGCCTTCACCGCGGCGGGCTACGGTCGGCGCGCGACCGTGGGCTACGGGCAGATCGACCTGACGGAATGGGAAAAGACCGACGCGCTGGCGGTAGTGTTACCTGGCGCAAATGGCTTCGTCGCCCTGAGCAACTTCTGCCCGGCGGCCGGCGACCCGACGCAGGGCTACTACCGGACGATCGTGAAGTATGGGCGCCTGGGGGAAGAGCGGGGGACGCAGGTATCGCCCTTTAAGCGTCCGCTCATCCAGATCGTCGCCGGCTCGTGCTTCTACACCCCCGATGGGGGACCCCCGCGGCCGTACTACGGGCGCCTGGTGCGCGGCATCCACCCCGTCGCCGGCGAGGTCGTCCAGCACGGCCTGACCCTGGCCGTCCCGATCGCGCTGCCGCCGCGCCACGACCAGGCGCCGGGGGCCTGAGCGATGCCGATGCTGCCCCCGGACGCCGTCGCCCTGGACAGGTTCACCGCCGGCCTCTATCGCCTGGACCTGGAGGCCACCGAGGAAGGGTCCCTCCCGGCGGAGAAGGGGACCATGCTACGCGGCGGCTTTGGTGTCGCGCTTAAGCGCACCGTCTGCGCCTTCGACGATCCCCTGGCGCGTGACTGCTCCGCCTGCCCGCTGCGCCCGACCTGCGTCTACCCACGCCTGTTCGAGGGTCGTCCACCCGTGGTGGAGGCAGCGCTCGACCGCGACCCGCCCCGCCCCTTCGTCGTCCGCGTCCCGCCCGATCACCGCACGCGCTATCGGGCAGGGGATGTCCTCTCGGTCGAGATCGTCCTCGTCGGCTGGGCGCGCGCCTATTTGCCCTATGCGACCATGGCGGTGGCCGACCTCGCCGAGGGCGGACTCGGGCGCGATCGGGCGCGCTTCGCCCTGCACGCGGTCTGGTCCCTCGACCCCTTCGGGCGCCCCCCCCTCCGGCTGGATAGCGAACCCGCCATCAGCCAGGCCCCCGCCCACGTCGTCGACCACGCCGCGCTGCTCCAGCGCGCTGCGGCGCTGTCCCCCGATGGCGTGACGGTCACCTTCCTCACCCCCACCTGGATCGTCGCCGACGACCGCCCCCTGCCCGTTCCCACGTTTCCCGCGCTCGCCGGCGCCTTGCGGCGACGCACCCTGGCCCTCATCCACTACCACTGCGCGCCCGTCGCCGATGTCGCAGGCGGCCGCAGTGAAGGCGACGACAAGGGTGGGGAAGTGGAGCGGTCCACCGGTGGAGCGCCCCCCCCTCCGGCCGGGGGGGCGCTCGCAGATCCCACCGCCTTCGCCACCGCCGCAGCACGCATTCGCGCGCTGGACGACCGGGTAGGCTGGCGCGCCCGGACGCGCCGCTCCACCCGCACCGGCGCGACGATGCCCACGGGCGGCGTCGTCGGCACCGTTCATTATGCGGGCGACACAGGCGCGCTCGCCCCCTTCCTCCCTCTGCTCGTCCTCGGCGAGGTCGCCCACGTCGGCAAACGCACCGCCTTCGGCTGCGGCCGATTCCTCTGCTCTTGCTCTTAACCCCCGTCCCGACGCGCCGTACTCCCAGCCCTATCCCTCCTACGCCCTCCCCCCACGACTCGGGGCTCTGCCAGGTGTAAGGCCATGCCGGTAGGCAACCGCTCGGTTACGCCTCCCGACATTGGCGGCGTCTCCGTCCCAGCGCGCCACTCGCCTTGGCTTCACAGGCCTTAGCTGTGAGGTGCCTGTAACCGGCGCACCATCCCCCTCCTGAAGACCAGTCTTTATGCCCCCTTGTCGCAATCCCGTTTCACCTGGGAGCCTCTTCCTAACCCATTCAGTGGTTCAGCCAGCGAGCCTATTTACGTGTTGCAATCCCGTTTCACCCGGGAGCCTCTTCCTAACGTGCGCAAGCGGTTATGTCATGACACCTGCTAGGTCGCGTTGCAATCCCGTTTCACCCGGGAGCCTCTTCCTAACACGATATCTGGCCTACGGAATACCGTTAGTCAAAGCACGTTGCAATCCCGTTTCACCCGGGAGCCTCTTCCTAAACCCTGATGAGTTTGCATCTCGCGGCACTTCTGGGCGCAACCATACGTCGCAATGCCCGCTACGAAGCTCCATTAGTCGCATTACCGCGAACATCATCCGTACTCCCTGTACATCCTCAGTATAGTCGAGCAGGTCTTGTTGCGTGACTCCTTTCAGCGGTCTATCCTGGATTATTCATGAAAACATTTATCGAAATGGATTGGCTGCTGATGGCGGCTTTCGCAGGCCCCAGAGCCCACTCGGGGTGCCAAAATCGGTTCTGGAGCCGATTCAGCGGCCCAAAAGGATGAATATGCAGCTAAATGTGGCCGAACTGATTAGCCAGAAATGCTCATGAATAATCCAGGCTATTTATGTTGCGCAAACGCTCCGCCACAGTCACTTTCCTCACAGGGGTCTTGGCGGTGCAAACTCGGGGAGTCTGCGCCGCTCTGCGCGAGCCGTCGAGACAAGAGCGGGACACCCACGGCCATCCGCGCGCTGCGGCGGCGCCAAGCGAAGGATACCGTCCCCCACGCCAGGCGCTGGTCGCGGATCACCACGACTAATCGCGTCGGAGGCGACGTTCCCTGATACCCAGGCGCGCCGCGCGCCGGCGGAACGTATGAGTGTTTTCTCCGTTCGGCAGCGCAGCCAATTCTTCGCGCGCCCCCGTGCCCTGAAGTGTGAGGCGCCCAACGCGAGGCCGAGCGCAGCCTCCGCCCGCTCATCATGGCGCGAGAGACAGGTAACGGGTCACGTAGCGCTCACGGTACCCGAGTCCGCATTGATCCCGCCCGTCTCTTCCAGACCTGGCATGCCTACGGCCGCAATCCCTTCCATTATAGAGCTGATGACCTATCCTGTTTCGGGGCGCTTCCCCCGCTTGCGGAAGGTATGCTCGTTGTCGCCGACGAGGCGCGCCGCCTGCGCTGCGTTCTTGCCCCCCACCTGCGCCAAGGCGCGCCGCACCCAGTACTTTTCCACCTCCTTCAAGTGGTGCTTCAAGCTGAACCCCATGGGGATATCCATGTCCATGTCTGCCGATCCGCCCAGCGCCGGGTTGGACAGGCTATCCTCGAGCGTACGGACCCGCAATTCCAAGGCGGTACGCGCCGCGTGCAGCTGCGCGCGCTCCCGCATCAGGTCGTCGGTGAGCGCCTGTAGGCGACGGATCTCAGCGACCATTTGGTCGGTCGTCCGGGCCTGCGGCAGATCGGACGCACCAGATACGCGCCAAGCGACCTCCCCCGGTCTGCGATGTTCCGGTGGCGTGACCTCGATCAGGCGCGCCGGCAAGCGCCCCTCCTGCGCCAGCGCGGTCCAGGCATGGCGCATCGCCGGCGTCCCGGGCGACAGGAGAACCAGCCACTCTTTCTCCAGGGTTGGCCATGCGCGATCAGGCGTCAGCCGGGACGGCTGTTTGATATCCTCGCCTGAGAGTGGCACGAGCGGCGCCTGTCCGTGGGCGATGATACCCTCACTCACCCGCTTGGCGGCCCGATAGACTTCATCGTCGTCGTTCGGCCGCGCCAACTCCACCGGGCAGACGACGACCTCGACTTGCGGGAAAGCGCGTCGCGCCTCCCGTGCTACCACGGCGGCTCGCTCGATATGGTCGGCCGTGCCGCGTTCGTCGTGGGCGAAGAGGTAGATGCGATCGACCGTGGCCGGCATCTCCTCCGCCTCATCGTCGATACTGTGGTCTATGGCGGCGCGCCACGCGTGGAGCAAGGTCAGGATGGGTCCGTCCTCCACCTGCCCCGTCTTCGTATTCAAGGCGCGCGGATCGCGCCGGCCGACCCACGTCAATAGGATGACCATCTATCCCCCTTTTGTGAGATGTTGCTGGACCTGATGCTGTGACCACCGACGCAAGCTACCAGTAGAACTGAGCCAGGGTCAAGCGAAGATGAGCGCGCCGTGGATCTCATCCACGGCCTCAAGATACGGTCCCAGGGCGAAGGGGTGATCGACGGCGAGGGTCACGTCGAAGGACGTCAGCACGTGCCGCGCCAGGGCCACCCCCAGACGTGCCTCGACAACCCCGACCTCGATGTGCCCATGCGCGAGCGGGGAGTGATTGCGCACGGCGCCGAGCCAGGCGAACAGGTCGCGATAGGTGCGCATACCCTCCGTCAGCCGCGGCCGCACCTGGGTTGCAAAGGCCGTCCCGGCGTGGCGCTGCAGTTGCTCGCCCACCCGTGCCTCGGCATCATCACGCATAGCCTGGTCGAGCGGCGCGTTGCGGAAGGTCTCGACGGCGGTCGGGTCTCCCCTGGACAGCAGATGGTCCACCGCTTGATACAGTGTCACGGACGGCGGCGCGGCTGAATCGGGATCGGCAATCCGGCGGCGGTACACGCGCAGCGCCTCCTCCATCACGGCCCAACAGCGCGCCAGGGCATCCGCGTAGTCACCGCGCCGCGCGTGCCACTCGGCGTTAAGCAAGAGATCGTGCAGCAGCGCGCCCTGGTCGTCTGACCCATTCTCTATCAAGCGCCGCAGGTATGCGACCTGGCGGTCGAGGATGGGCGCGAGGCGGTGTAGACGCGCCGTCCGCTCCACCTCATCGCGCACCTGTCGCAGCGCGGCCTCGGCCGAGGCGTAGGCGAGTCGCTGGTGGCGCTGCAGCCCTTCGAGATAGCGGTCGACCAGGGCGGCGCACGCGCGGCGCTCGGCGGAGTATGCGATCTGTGTCAGCCACTGTGCGTCGTGCCGCGCGGCATCGAGGTCACCGCGGCGCATCAGCGCGTCGATCTGCGCCGCCAAGCGCGCGGCCTCGACAATCGTGACGTCGACCTCGGACACGCGCTGGTCTTCCTGTCGGTGATGCGGGTTGGCCACGAGGTAGACGCGCGCAGGGCCGGCGCTGGGGGAGGAAAGCACGCCGCTGCTGACCAGCAGCATCATGCTCGTCTTGATCGTCGGCGTGCCCGAGGCCGCGCTGACGTGCAGGTGGAGCGGCTGCGCGATCCCCCGTAGCCGCTCCCTGATGTGTTGCGCCGCCCGCTCCAATACGGGCAGGATCACGGCGTAGTCCGTGGGGTCCTCGACGACCAGGGGCAGGAGATGCACCTCCGGGCGCCCATCACCGGAGCGCTGCAGCAGTGTAGCGATTTGCTCGGCCTTGGCCGTGAAATCCAGAAGTTCACCCCTCTCCGTGCGCGCCCGGCCCGACGGATGCCAGGTGTACAGCAGGAAGATGACATCCGGCCGCACGGTGTTGGCTAGCGTCAGCACGCTGCCCTCCGTGTCGTCCGTCCCGAAGGGATCGTTGAGCCCAACTGGTGAGATGAGAATGTGCATTGGCCCTCCCCCGCAATCATGTGCGCTCACGCGCCTCACGCCTGTCGCCCTCACACACCCCTACACCCCGCCTCCATCGCCGTCGAGGGGAGGTCCCTGCAAAAGGACACCTCTCCGGCAACGGCTCGCGACACGATGACGGTGGACAACAGACCTAACAGACAAAGGATAACTGAGGGGGCCATAGCCGTAAGGGCGTAACTCTCGTTACGCCGCCGAGCCGGGTAGATCATCGCTGGCGCGGGGGAAAGCCGACCGACATGGACGGTGAGCGAAGCGGGACGCGGCGCGGGCATCAGACGCACCTCGGCGCTGGCGCGGCGGGTGTTTGTTCAGCCATCGCTCCCCCTCCCACACCTTCCCTTGCTGTCCCCGCTCTACCGTCCACGTCCTCCGCCCCGTCTTTGAACATCGAGGGGCAGCCGTCACAGTGCCAGCCGAGATTCCGCGCATGAAGCCATGACCCTGATTGATGAAGATGGAGCAGGCGTCGTCTGCGCTCCGGGTGCCCCCGACCGGGGTTTCGGCAGCCACCGGTGTCACGCGTGCTTCGTGTCGAGGGTTGGATGTAGAGCCCTCACCGAAAGCGCGCCCGAGGCATGCTCAGCGGCGATACGTCCAGGTGCCCGACGCCGTGTTAGGAGCGACCGTGGCTGCGCTCCACGTCCCACCATACACTATCGCGCCGACGTTTCCCAGGGTAATAGGCGATCAAGAGCATCCTCAGCAGCCCGCGTGAGCGGTGCGGCGTCGCATCGGGGACCGCACCATATCCGCCCCACTTCCGGCTCAACGCTCACTCGCCTGGGAGATGAACATGCAAAAACACAGTTGCAATCCCGTCTTAACCGGGAGCGCCCTCTCAATCGACAGGAACCGTTCGGTACAAATTTAACAAATAATGTTGCAATCCCGTCTTAACCGGGAGCGCCCTCTCAACCCATGGGACAGCCCGTTCAGGTTCTACAACAGAACAAGTTGCAATCCCGTCTTAACCGGGAGCGCCCTCTCAACCTTGACATTCACGTATGTGTATCGCAGCGTCGGATACGTTGCAATCCCGTCTTAACCGGGAGCGCCCTCTCAACGTCTGAGTACAGTCCCTGAAGATTGTCACATCTCGCTTGTTGTAATCCCGTCTTAACCGGGAGCGCCCTCTCAACTCGCGGAAAGCTCCCATATCTTACTTCGACCCACAGGGTTGCAATCCCGTCTTAACCGGGAGCGCCCTCTCAACACATCGCAGGACGCGATTGGGTGGTTGGTCGACCTTGTGTTGCAATCCCGTCTTAACCGGGAGCGCCCTCTCAACATGCCCCGGAGGAGTTCCATGGAACCAACGACGATCCAGTTGCAATCCCGTCTTAACCGGGAGCGCCCTCTCAACATATGACAAGATTAAGGAGTTCACCATGCATCTCGAAATGTTGCAATCCCGTCTTAACCGGGAGCGCCCTCTCAACCCTGCCGAGTTTGCACATCCAGGACTAGTATACCCCCATAACCCCATTCTACCGCCCGTAACACATGACCTGCCGACGCGATAACCCCATCTACCTCCTCAGAAAGCTTGTCCGGTAGTATACATAGGCGCACATCGTCGCTTCCTTTCTCTCGATACGACACTATCGTTGCACTAGCGCACGTCCTCGTCCCTAGTTGAGGGGGCGCTTTTGGCGATGCAAACTCGGATGAGAAGCGCCCACAATATAGAGGCAACGGAGGCGCGGTCAAGCTACTGTCGTGGGGTCGCGATCTATCAAATGGGGACAAATGTCCTCTTCGGCCACGCTATATCCCGTCCGTGTTCGTACATAATAGACATCTGTAGCATCGGACAAATACTGGCATTATGTAACGCCTGTCGGTACCATTGATACAATGGTGTCGCTACCTGCGCCGTCACCGCCGCCACTTCATGAACTTAAGCTGGAAGCAGAGATTGAGAACAACGGGTCCATCAGGAATACACAGGAATATAGTAGACAAGACTAGGTTCCGGTAAGGTTCTGTATTGGGCAAAAGGTTGTTGTACACGAGCTGGCGCGCGTGTGTCTCACGTCTATCCGCGCGGCACACACGCGCCGCGTTCAGCAGTCCTTGTGGCTGGCAAGGAGATCCGATGGCAAGCCTGGTGGCGGTGGCGCGACGGTCAGTGGTGTAAGATTTCACATAAGAGCGTGTCCACACCCCCCCCCAACTCCCAGGTCTCGTTTTCGACCCAACGGGGACCACATCGGTGGTTGCGGGGGTCGCCGGAGGACGCGCCCGCCACCCTCGTGCGGTTGCTCACCCTCAGGAACGGCGCGGGGGCGGGTGCGGAGCGTCGGGTGACCGCTGGTGGACGCAGGATCGTGTGTGGATGGCACCAACGAGATCCTGGGATCGATCAAAACGTGAGGGGGACAGGGGGGAGGTTTGTGGACACGCTCTAAGATGCGCCATGTCGCATATAACCTGCGCCCGTCGTCGCACAGAAGGTGCGCCGATCCGCCACCGCCTGCCCCGCTTCCCCTCGCTGGCGCTGCACCACACCTGAGTGAAGCCTCGCCCGTCCCCTGAGCCCACCCCCACGGGCACCCCCCTCGTGCACGGATCGGCGCACCTTAGGCGCGACACTGTGAGGATCAGCGCATCTTCTGTGCGATAAGCGGCGCACGTTATGTGCGACACGGCGCCGATTCAGGTGTGGGGCCGGCGCATCTTATGTGCATTCTTACATCTGCGTCCTCGGCCGCGCCCATAGCCCCAAGGAGCCCCGCCAGGGCCACAGGCGCATCGGAGGGCACAAGGACCACCCTACCGCCCCCTCACGCCCGCCTACGGCCACCACAGCGCCCCAGGAGACACCCACGGCCGCCACGGCCGCCACGGCCACCACAGCGCCCGCGAGGGGCCGCGCCGCGCATATGCTGTAAGGCGTCACATTAAGTGCGCCTAACGCCACAGTAGCTGCGCCGCTTGCGTCACAGTAGCTGCGCCATCCTCCATCCCGTCCCTCTGCACGCCCCTATGACCCTCTTTTTGAGCGTAAAAATACCTCTGCTCCCCTCCGGCAACGCCGCCGCCGACAGACACGTTCTGTGCGGATTGGCGCAGCTACTGTGACGTTTCTGTAGGATCGGCGCACCTACTGTGACGTTTCCGGCGCACTTAATGTGACGTTTCATGTCGTTCCAAGCGTCAATCCCGCGCACCTAATGTGACGTCTTACACTGGCTAACGGACGAGGCCGCCACGGCGACGACGACGGCAGGGCGTCGGGCACTCGTCGCAGCGACGCGCTATAATGAACATCATGATCGCAGCTATTCACTGGATGCGCCTGGTCAGCCTCCTCGCCCAGCTCATCCTGGCCCTCACCCTCCTCGCCGCCATCGCCGCCACCCTCTGGCTCGCCTATGCGGCTGTCACCTAGCTACCCCCCTCACGCTGAGCGCCCCACACCGCATGCCCTCCCGTCCCACTGTGGCACGGATGCCCCCTCCACGTTCGTCGCACGCACCGGCCATCCCTGTTGTAAGGCGTCAGATTAAGTGCGCCGTTGGTCATATTAGCTGCGCTAAAATGGTCACAGTAGCTGTGCCATCCTCCACCCGCACCCTCATATCCCTCCTTTTGAGCGTGAAAACAGCCCCGCACCACCCCCGCGATGCCGGCGACAACAGACACATTCTGTGCCGATTGGCGCAC
>JAABUJ010003977.1_pt1 | contig 15984 bp, 12 predicted proteins | sample 5559131 | NCBI WGS metagenome assembly JAABUJ01 (sample SAMN10711875, study PRJNA513366) | rock metagenome | isolation source: Antarctica rocks | place: Antarctica: Victoria Land, Mt New Zealand nord | collected 2016-01-07 | reverse complement strand
CGAATCGACCACTTCGTCCAACACTACAACCGCAACTGCCGCCCGTTCGCATGGACCGCCACAGCCGACTCCATCCTTCAGAAACTCGGCCGCCTTTGTTCACGAATTTCCGGGACAGCACACTAGGAGCTTGTTGAAATACTTCCCATCTCTGCGACCCGATTAAAGTGTAGATCGTCTTATGGAGTATGCGTGGAGACGAGCGGGTACAGGATGGGATGTTCAGCTATGTGTCGTTGGAGCAGAGGGTGCCTGCGGAGCATCCGCTGGGTGGGGTGCGGAAGATCACGGACGATGTTCTGCGGTCGTTGAGCGCGGAGTTCGATGCGCTGTATGCAGGGTCTGGACGGCCGTCGGTGGCTCCGGAGTAGGTGCTGCGCGCGTTGCTGCTGCAGGTGTTCTTTTCGGTGCGAAGCGAACGGCAGCTGGTGGAGCAGATCGACTACAACCTGCTGTTCCGGTGGTTCATCGGGCTCGGCATGGACGATGCGGTGTGGAACCACGCGGTGTTCTCCAAGAACCGCGACCGTCTGCTGACCTCTGAGGTGGCGCAGCGGTTCTTCGCCGAGGTCAACGAGCGGGCGAAGAAGTACATGTCCGACGAGCACTTCACGGTGGACGGCACGTGGATCCAGGCCTGGGCGTCGCAGAAGAGCTTCCGGGCCAAGGATGGTTCGGGCGACGGCGATGGCACGAACTTCCACGGCGACAAGCGCTCCAACACGACGCACGAGTCGACCACCGATGCGGACGCGCGGCTGTACACGAAGAGCTATGGTCAGGAGTCGAAGCTGGCCTATCTGGGCCACGCGCTGGTGGAGAACCGCAACGGCCTGATCGCGGCCGCGATGGCTACCCACGCCGATGGATACGCCGAGCGCGATGCCGCCTTGAGGATGCTCGACCAGCGCCAGAAGGGCCGTTCCAGACGCATCACCGTGGGCGCGGACAAGGCCTACGACACCAGCGACTTCGTCGTCGCCGCGCGCACCTTGAACGTGACTCCGCATGGGAACAAGAACGAGAACGGACGCCGCTCCAACCTCGACGGTCGCACCACCCGGCACACCGGCTATGCCATCAGCCTGAGCCGGCGCTGGCTGGTCGAAAAGGCCTTCGGCTGGTTAAAACAGACCGGCCCGCTGCGCCAGGTCAAGCTGCGAGGCTTGCACAAGGTCGACTGGCTGTTCGTCTTCAGCTGCGCCGCTCACAACCTAATCCGTCTGCCGCGGCTGATCACGCAACAATCCGCGTAAGGACCGCTTCAAGACGCGCGGGTGGGCCTCCATCGGCCCTCCGCATCCCACTCCGCAGCGCATCCACCAAAGAAACCACATCTCTCGCTCGCGCTCAAGCCCCGATACCACTCTTCCTTACCAAATCGACCGCAGCGAGAAGCTATTTCAACAAGCTCCTAGAGCTTGATAACCTAGCACCTCATGATCTTCGGCGAACCTGCGCAAAGCTTTGCCACGTAAATGGAGGTGAGTTGGAGCAAACTCAGTTTCTTCTAGGCCACGCGTCGGTCCTGACGACCGAGCGCTACCTCGGTTGCAAACAGAATCTTGAAGAACCGGTGAACGACCGGTTCGGCTGCGTGTTCTCGAAGAGTCTGGATTCGCGATAAGGCCTGCTGGCGACAAATGGGACTGCTTCGGTTAGCCCGCTAACCGGGAAGAACTGGCAGCCGCGGACATCTTCCGCTGTGCGGACTAAGAACTTTCCGAGTACTTCTTCTCGAATGCGAGCACCTAATCATTTGGCCTTCCATCGGAGGTCATCTTGGCTCCCGGAGCCCGGCAGAGGCATAGATAGATTGAGAGCTGCGCATGCCGAGAGCCGTCCTTTGAGGCCAGTAAAGAGATGACCCCACTGGCTCCAGTGTGCGCAACATACTAAGCCGGTACGGATCGGGCCGGAAAGGTGGATCGCGGACCTTGTGTTGATTTCCCGTGCTGGTGACCGAACGATAGTTGTAGAGAGCCAAGAGGAGAGAGAACAAGCTCGAATTTCGCCAATATAAAGGCGATTTCAATGAAAAGACGAAACTTGGGTCAATCATGTAGTTATTAACGTCCCCAAGGTGAGATTAATTGTTGAGATTTGCCTGATTGAGGGCGTAGACTCGGTACTCATTACCATTGTCACTCCTCGTAACTATGAAACATGGCGCAGGCGGATACCTAGGTAATGCCGTACGGGTTCGATCACGAGGTACTAAATGCGCACGCTCAGGCTTGGAATTGCAGCTTTCCTTACGATTCTTTCGGTTATGTTCTTGGGTGGATGCGGGAAAGAGACGGCAGCGACAGTCGCGCCTTCTGTGATCTCAACCGTGCCAGTAGCGGGGGCGGCAGGCGTTCCGGTGAACCAGGTTATCTCGGCTACGTTCAATCAGTCGATGAACCCGTCTACCATTAGTGCCGCAACGTTTCTCCTGAAAGGACCCGGGTCGGCTGCGATTGCCGGCACCGTATCTTACTCTGCTGCGGGATCAGTAGCCTCCTTCGTACCGACAGCTATTCTTGCCTTCAACACGACCTATACGGCAACGATCACGAGCGCTGTGACAAATACGGTCGGCGTGCAGCCGGCGGCAAGCTACACGTGGAGCTTTACGACCTCGAATCAGCCTACGGTGACCGCAACCGTGCCCGCGGCAGGAGCGATCGGCGTGCCGGTGACCCAGGTGCTTAGTGCCGCGTTCAGCAAGGCGATGAACCCGGCAACGGTCAACGCCACCACTTTCATTCTGAAGGGACCGGATGGGACGGCTGTGGCTGGAACTGTTACGTATAACGCGACTGGTCCAATGGCGTCGTTTACGCCCACAGCGAGCCTCGCCTACAACACGGTCTATACGGCCACAATTACTACGGGAGCCACCGATTCAACCGGCGATCCGCTGGCCGCAACCTATACCTGGAGCATTACAACGGCTACCCAGCCGACGGTGATTGCGACCGTACCGGCGAATGGCGCAACGGGTGTGCCGACCAACCAGGTTCTTACAGCGACCTTCAGCAAGGCGATGAACGCCGCCACGATCAATGCCACCACTTTCCTTCTGAAGGGACCCGGTGGGACGGCTACGACCGGGACTGTTACGTATAACGCGACAGGTTCGGTGGCTTCCTTCACCCCGAGCGTGGCGTTGACGTACAACGCGGTTTATACGGCTACGATTACCACCGGAGCTAGCGATGCGACCGGCGACCCACTGGCCGCCACCTATAGCTGGAGCTTTACGACTGCAGTGCCGCCTGTGGTTCTTTCGACCGTGCCGCTCAATGGCGCAACCGGTGTGGCGCTCAACCAGGTGCTGAGCGCGACGTTCAGTCAGACGATGAATTGCGCGACGCTCGCATCGCCAGCAACCAGCTTTGTTCTTACGGGTCCTGGCACGACAGCCATTGCGGGCACGGTCGCTTGCTCAGGCACAATAGCCACCTTCACACCGTCCGCCGACCTTATTGTCAACACCGTCTACACGGCCACGATCACCACCAGAGCCCAGTCTCAGGGGGGCGCTCCTTTAGCCGCCAACTACGTATGGATGTTTAGAACGCTTCCGGCGCCGACGCCGCCAACGGTCATCGCCACGGTTCCTGCCAATCTGGCAGTGAATGTGCCGATCAACCAGGCTCTCAGCGCCACCTTCAGTGTGGCGATGACGCCTGCCACGATCAACGCGACAACCTTCACGCTTGCTGGACCGGGCACTACGCCCGTGACAGGAACTGTCGCCTATGTCGCTGCAGGCTCTACTGCGACGTTCACCCCGAGCGCGCCGCTCGCGTACAACACCGTCTACACTGCCACGATCACCACCGGGGCGGAAAATCTGGCCGGTACCCCGTTGGCCCAGAACTACGTCTGGACTTTTACCACCGGCGCGGCGGTCGCAGTGCCTCCAACAGTCATCTCGACCATTCCCGTGGCTGGAGCTACGAACGTGCCAGCCAATCAAGCGGTCAGCGCCACGTTCAGCGTGCCGATGAACCCTGCCACGATCAACTCGACAACCTTTGCCCTGACGGGACCGGGTAACACTCCTGTCGCCGGTCTGGTCGCTTACGCGGCCATTGGGAATACGCTGACGTTCACCCCGACAGCGAATCTTCTGGCTAACACTCTGTATACGGCTACGATCACCACGGGAGCCCAGAATTTGGCGGGCACCGGGCTTGCCGATAACTATGTCTGGACCTTTACCACCGGTGCGCCCGTCGTCGTCCCGCCGGAGATCGTTTCGACCCTACCCGCAAACGCTGCCACCAACGTTCCCCTTACACAGGTGGTCAGCGTAACGTTTACCGAGGCGATGAATCCCCTCACCATCACTAACGCAACCTTCCAGCTGACGCAGGGAGGAAATGCGGTGGCGGCCGCGTTAGCGTATGACGCGATCACATTCACAGCAACCCTCACGCCCACGGTCGCGCTGCTCCCCGACACGACTTACACCGCAACGGTAACCTCCGGGGCAACGGATCTTGCAGGCGATCCTCTGGAGACCACCGGTGCACCGAATCCATGGACCTTCACGACGGCTGCAGCCATTGTGCCGCCGCCGATCGTCCTTGGGCCGACCATCTCGCTCTTTGGAGGGTTTGGTGGCGGCGCCGGGATCACCAATCAAGGACTCCTATCGGCCATCAATAACGGAGATATTGGGACCACGGGCGCGTCGTCTCTCCTCACCGGATTTCACGACGACAGCGTTGTGACCCTTACTGACGTCGATGCATGCACCTATACGGAGACTCCGTTGAACGTAGCGCTTGTGGGAGCGACAGCGGCAACACCTGGAACGGGGCTCACCACGATCTTCACGGCTCCCGGCTCCAGTCAGCCCACGACGGCTTGCCCCAATGAGGGGACCGCCACTAGCTTCGCCACCGCAACACAAGCCGCGATGGAAGCCCTAGCAGCCTACAACACACTCCAGGGCCTTCCTCCAGGTATTACCCTGTCGAACAACGAGTTGGGCAATCGTACCCTTGCACCTGGCACTTACACCTCCGCAACCTTCTATGACATCACCCAGGGCCCGCTGACTCTCGACGCCCAAGGCGATACCAATGCGTACTGGATCTTCCAGATGGGATCTTCTCTCCAGGTAGGCACGCCGACAGAGCCTCAAAGCGTTGTTCTGATCAACGGAGCCCAGGCAAGTCACGTCTTCTGGGCGGTCGGTGGTCTTCCTGGCGCGGTCATCAACTACGGAGGAGGCGGAACGATGGTGGGAACCGTCATTTCGTCGCCGGGAATCACGGTTTCAAGTCCCGGAGTTGCCGCGATAACGACGATCAACGGAAGAGTGATTGCTTTGAATGCGTCGATCACGATGGTCAACACCGTCATCAACGTCCAGTAGCTCCACCGCCGCCACCCTCGAACGAGGGCGGCGGCGGCCCACGCAAGGGTAGGGCGTTCGAGGCTAACTGGACGCGAGAGATTCAGGAGAATGAGATGAGATTATTTGCGGGGATGTTCGCTACGCTGGCCGTTGCGGTAGCTGTAGCACCGATGTCGTTGCTTCCGGAAGCGGCGGCCCAGACGGTAGTGAATGCGCCTGTGCCGCGAGCGAGACGCCATGAGACGCCGAAGGTTGAGGTGTTCCTGGGGTACTCGCGGTTCGGGACAGGGTCGAATAACACGGTTACGGGCAATCGTATGGTGGGCCTGAATGGCGGGAGCGCTTCGGTTGCGTTCAACTTCAACCGCTATCTTGGGATCGTGGGTGACTTTGGCGGCTATGACGACAGCCAGTTGCAGCTCACCGGCACCGGAGTCAATCAGCCGCTCGTCGTGAACTCAAGCGGCACGGCCTACACCTATCTCTTCGGGCCGCGGCTCTCATTTCGCAATCAGACCCGCTTTACGCCATTCGCTCAGGTCCTCGCCGGCGGCGTTCATGCGTCTGCTGTGAACGTGAGCAACTGCGCTGGAGTGGATTGTGCGGTTCTTCCCGTGCAGAGCTCTTTCGCTTTCACCGGTGGCGGCGGTTTGGATATTCGCCTGACACACCGCATTTCAATCCGCGCGGTGCAGGCGGAGTACATGCTCACGAGGTTTCCGGGCGTTGCCAACGGCGTCTCCACGGGTGTGAGCGACAGCCAGAACGATCTGCGGCTTTCTTCGGGCTTGCTGTTTGGTTTCGGCGGCAGGAAGCCATTGCCTCCTGTGCAGCTTGCCTGCACCGTACAGCCCGGGACCATATTCTCCGGCGATCCGGTGACGGCTACGGCGACCGCGACGAATTTGAATCCGAAGCGCAAGATGGTCTATAGCTGGACGACGAGCGGCGGTGTTGTGAGTGGCACGGATGCCACCGCAGCCATCAGCACGGCAGGTTTGGCGCCGGGTAGCTACACGGTCTCCGGGCACGTTTCGCAGGGCGATCATGTGGACGAGCAGGCTGGATGCACGGCCGGGTTTACGGTGCAGCCGTTCGATCCGCCTACTGTTGTCTGTTCGGCGAGCCCGTCGAGCGTGATGCCGGGCGATAGCGCGACGATTACGGCGCAGGCGACGAGCCCGCAGAACCGTCCTCTCAGCTACTCTTACGGCGCAAGCGCGGGAGCCATCAGCGGAACGGCCTTGAGCGCCAGCCTGAGCACGAGTGGTGTTGCGCCGGGCACGATTACGGTGACCTGCAATGTCGTCGACGATCTGGGCAAGAGGGCTACCGCGACCACCAGCGTGAGCGTCAACGCGCCGCCGGTCTCTGCGGCTCCTCAGCCGAGTAACCTCTGTGCGATCTCGTTTGAGCGCGATCGCAAGCGTCCTGTGCGCGTGGACAACGAAGCAAAGGCCTGCCTGGACGATATCGCCCTGCAACTGCAGCGTGAGTCGACCGGGAAGTTGGTCATCGTCGGGAATTATGGCAATGGCGAAACGCCGAAAATGGCCGCAGTACGGGCCATGAATGAGCGCCGCTATCTGACTGAGGAAAAAGGTGTAGATGCGGCGCGGATTGAACCGCGCGTCGGCTCCGCGAGCGGACGGACGGCAACGAACACCTTCGTTCCGGCCGGGGCGATCTACAACCAAGGCGATAGCACGGCCATCCCTCAACCCTGAGGAAGGATTGCAAACGACCAAGCCGGCCCCTTTGGGGGCCGGCTTGGTCGTTTTGGTAGGAGGGGGCGGTGCCTTTAGATGTTTAGTCCCGGCATTTGATGGTGCATACTTTTCCAGAGACTGGAAGGAGGCACTATGGGACAGGTTTTACACCGAAGCGCCACAACGACAGAGGCGATCCGTCGAGCGATACAGCATAGTCAAGAGAGCCTGAGGGTGCTAGCTCGGCGGCATGGCATCAACCCGAAGACGGTTGCCAAGTGGAGGAGGCGCGACTGCACTGCGGATCGCCGCACTGGGCCCAGCGCTCCGAAGTCCACGGTTTTGTCGGTTGAGCAGGAGGCCATCATCGTCGCATTTCGCAAGCACACGCTCTTACCCCTCGACGACTGTCTCTACGCCTTGCAGGCCACGATTCCTCAGTTGACCCGATCTTCGTTGCACCGTTGTCTCGAACGCCATGGCATCAGCCGTCTGCCCGAGGTGGAAGGCGACAAGCCCAGGAGGAAGAAGTTCGACAGGTATCCGATCGGCTTCTTCCACATCGACCTGGCCGAGGTGAGAACCGCCGAGGGCAAGCTCTACCTCTTCGTGGCCATCGACCTAACCTCGAAGTTCGCCGTGGTCGAACTCATCGAAAAAGCAGATGTGCGAGCTGCCACGGCTTTCCTCGAAGCGCTCGTTGAAGCCGTTCCGTACCGCATCCACACCGTGCTCACCGACAACGGAATCCAGTTCGCCGAGCTTCCCAAGAATCGCCAGGGTCCAACCGCCCGCTTCCGCGGTCATGCCTTCGATCGAACTTGCCGTATCCACGGAATCGAACACCGCCTCACCAAGCCGAACCATCCCTGGACGAATGGTCAGGTCGAACGAATGAACCGAACCATCAAGGAAGCCACCGTCAAACGCTTCTTCTACGACACGCACGAACAACTCAAAGCGCACTTGGCCGACTTCATCGCAGCCTACAACTTCGCCAGGAGACTCAAGACCCTCCACGGCCTCACACCCTACGAAACCATCTGCAAACTCTGGACCCAAGAACCAGAACGATTTACTCTCAACCCAACCCATCAAATGCCGGGACTAAACAGCTAAGGGAGTGTCCGTCGAAGCTGTGGCTGCGATCAATCTTCAACCGATCGAACGGCAGAGATTGGAGATGGTTAAGGCTGCTCAGACCTGGAATGCCCACAATCAAATTCAAAGCGTTCTTGCATCTGCCAAACTCACCCCAGCCAAATTTCCGGCTTGACTTCCAAGATGAATGCTAAGGACCGGAGCGGCCTCAAGAACGCATCGCTGGCTCAGGCGGCAGGCTTGAGGATGGCGCGATAGAGGGTGGAACGGGCGATGTGGAAGCGTGCAGCGATCTCGGCTACCAGGATTTCGGCCGATTTGAGTAGAGCGCGGATGGTCTTAATCTCTTTGGGCGTGAGCTTTGGAGGACGTCCTCCGGTTCGGCCGCGGGCGCTAGCTGCGGTGAGGCCGGCCACGGTTCTCTCGCGGATCAGGTTGCGCTCGAATTCCGCGAGCGCGGCGAAGACGTGGAAGACGAGGCGTCCGGCTGGAGAGACGGTTTCGATCTTTTCGGTGAGCGACCCGAAATTGATCTTGCGCCGTTCCAGGTCAGCCACGAGGCCGACGAGATCGGCGAGATTCCGGCCTAGGCGGTCCAACCGCCACACGACGAGCCAGATGCAGCAGGGCACCTGTATTCGCAGCGCGTATGTGCGACTACTAACACGGCTTTTCTGTAGTCCAGATTACTTTCGTAAACGAGCTTGCGGATCGCCACTCGGCCCGTGCTGGTTATCATCGTACCTTCCCCTGAGTTTAATGCGGAAGCCAGGCAGGTCCTGCCATATATCGTTCAGAAGCCATACGGTTACGGCTTCGTCAATGAAGGTCTCTATCAGATCAATAAAGTACCCGAAAGCACCACATTTGCCTCTGTCGCTTTGCCGGTGAGTCCTTCTATAGAACCATCTTCCTTGACCTTCACGGGACCAAGCAATGGAGTCTCACGCTGAGCCAACATCAGGGCACGCGCGAGGAGTGAGCGATAATAACCTTCGGGTCCAACCAACCTGCTGAGAGAACGGCGCAGCTTCTCACATACGTGACACGTCTCAGAAAAGTCTAACTGTAATGTACGATCCAAAGCGGCTTCGTAGGCAATCAGCCGCTCGGCAAGCTCGTATATGGCTGGACTCGCCCTCATCCCGCGCATCCTTCGATTCGCTCTACGTGAACACCTTTCCGCATGGGATTTAAACCCACGCCTTCACCTCTGGTTCCGTACCGGCGAGCAGAACAACAGCAAAGGTAGTCCCCTTATGCGGGCCTGTTGTACACGACCGGACCCTGACGGTCCCACCATGCTTTTCGATAATCTGTTTGCTCACCCAAAGCCCCAAGCCGTTGCCGATGGCTCCCTTTGTTGTGAAAAAGGGCTCGAATATCTTAGGCAGAATTGCCGGACTAATGCCTTTTCCGTTATCGGCAACGATGACTCTAATGCGATCAGTTCCAGCGCCAGGGTCTTTTGAAACAGAAGCCCGCAGGACCACTTTGCCATTCTCGGGAATGGCATCCAGACTGTTCACCAGCAAATTCGAGAAGACCTGCCTCAATTCACCGTAGACAGCGGTTACCTGGACCTGGGCGTCGCACCGGTTTTCTACGATGGCCCGTTTGGACCTAATCTTGGACTGCAACAAGTCCAAAATAGAATCAAGCAATGAGGAAAGACGGAACGAAGTGGGATCATTTATTTCGCGGTAAAAACCCAGTGTCTGCCGGGTAATATGGGCGACACGTTTCAGCTCTCCATCCGCCGTCTTCAAGTATTCAAGAACCTCGTTCGGGGTCCCATCGACCGTCTGCGCCAAATACAAAAGGTCCGTCACAGCCGCAAGGGGGTTGTTGATTTCATGCGCGATCACTGCCGACATGCGCGCCACGGATGCCAGCTTCTCGCTGATAATTAGGGCATCTTCCGCCTTTTTACGCACCGCAATTTCGGCCTCGAGCTGCGCTCGGGCCGTTTCCGCCGCCTCTCTGTGAGTTCCTGCTGACGGATCAGACTGAGCGTCAGTGCCTCGTTCGCGGCGATAACATCCGGGTGAAGCGTTTTCCTTCGCTCCAGCATCGGTTTGTTATTAATCGTCGGCTCCGCTGCCATCGAACCCCTCTGCATCGTCCTTACGTGTTTCGGCTACTGCATTGGGGCTGACTCGTTCCATGCGTCTCGGAATGCCGGTGATGAGTTTATCGTGATCCACCAGGCATTCACCGATGACGATGCCGTCCGAGGTGATATCGTACTCGCGAATTTTTTTACTGTGGGCAGCGCCGCGCATCTTCACAATCATGATGATCTTGCGAAGCTCACCGTCGATCTCCGCGTAACGGAGTCGGATAATGTCATCTGTCAGGAACGAGACTTTGTAGGTGCTGAATGGGAGTTCTGTAAACGTCTCCGACATCTCCAGCGTACTCAGGACGGTGATGCCAACGCCGGTCAGGGCCAGGATCATCCGATAGAGCGATTCGCGAAAGTCCATACGGAAACCGGGTGCCAGGGCCATTTCGAAGCCCGTCAGCGAATCAATCACCATTCGCTTTGCGCCCGTTCTTTGAACAGCATCAATCAGCTCCTGCATCATTTCGTCCACCGTGAGATCGAGAGGACGAAGATAGATGATTTCAAGGCGCCCACCCTTGAGCGGCGTCTGTAGATCGAGGCCGAAACTGGAGGCGCGTCCGGCATATTCATCCGGCCGCTCTTCAAACACCGCTACGATGCCCGGCTCACCCGCAACCAAACCCGCTGCGATGAACTGTGTCGCCAGCAATGTCTTGCCCGTTCCCGAGGAGCCCGCGACCAGGACACTATCCCCTTCAGGAATGCCCCCGCCCATCATTTCGTCGAGAGCGTTGATGCCCGTCGAGAGGCGCTTCTTATCAGGAGGCTGCTTCTTTTTTCCTGTCAGCCCAAGGGTGCGCGAAAAGGCCTGAAGGCCGTCATCCGTGATGCGGAAAGTGTGCAACCCAGGTACGGACGCCTGCCCACGCAACTTCATGACCTGGAGCTTACGCACAACCGAATTGCGCTCCACGTGTTGATAAAGCCAGATGATGCCATCGGCAACAGTGAAGACGGGATTGTTCTGCCGTTCCGCCGTGGCGTACTCGCCGATCAGGAAGGTGGTTGCTTCCGAAGTAGTGAGCAGAAGCGACGAGTGCTGCATGAATCCTTGCACCTCGCGCTCGTTATCGCTCCCGCTCTTGCTCCGCATCACGCTTCGGAAAGAGTCCACGACCACGATGCTGGGAGTGCAAGACTCTACTTCCTTTGTGATTTCTTCAAGCACCCCATCCAGCCCGCGCTCTAGCAAAACCTTGGTCAGGTTGATGAAACGAACATCCTTGTTCAATTTCTCAATATCGAAGAACGGGTATTGTTGCTGGTATCTCAGCATCTTCAGCGCGGGTTCGCCAAGCACAGTGAAGTAAAGGGCTGGCCGTGCTTCCGTAGCGTTGGCGAACATGAATTGGTGAGCCAGCGTCGTTTTACCGCATCCGGGCGCGCCCGCGATAATGTTGAACGAGAACTCCGGCAAGCCGCCGCCCAGGATCTCATCGAGACCCGGCACTCCGGTTGGCAACTGGCTGACCTTCACCTTATTTTGCTGGTTCATTGCCATTCCTTTCTCCGAAATGTATGTCTGAGATCGTCCGGTCAGGCCATACATCGCGCAGGAGGCGCAGCGTCAGAGCTTCGCCCAAAAACGTAACTACCAGACCGAGCAAATGGCCGACGAGCACAGTGGATGCACCTTCAGCTTGGCCATTCCAACCTTCGAGATTGCCGTCGCCCGTCACTTTCACCTGACTCAAGACTTCCGCCTCACGCTTCGCCAACGTCAGAGCGCGCGCGAGAAGCGCACGGGAACCCGCCTCTCCAACCAATTTGCTCAGGGGAAGACGGAGTTTCTGACAAACGTGACCCACCGCAGGCGCGTTCGCCTGGGAAGAACTCTGCTCGCCAGACTCGAAGACGAGCAGTCGTTTGGCAATTTCTCGGGTGTTCGGGTTGGTGCCGAATTCGCTCATAATCCTCGTTGAATCATCTTATCTGGATAGACAGAGCTTCTCGACCGCCCGTAGGAGTAGGTTCAGCGACAGACCGCTGATCGTAGCAAATTGGCGTTACTCAGAGTTCCTTGGAAGGAACCGGTCATAGCCGTAGCTTTTGCAAATAGTGTCAGGTCCTCCTCTGGTACTGCTCGACTGAAGAGGAAACCCTGGTATGCGCGGCATCCATGAAGAGAGAGGAACTCCCGTTGCTCTTCCGTTTCCACTCCCTCCGCGATGACAGAGAGATGTAGGCTTTGTCCCAAACTGACTATTGTGCTGACAATGGCGGCGTCGCGGGAATTCGTAAGCACATCGCGTACGAAGGAGCGATCGATCTTTAACTCGTCCAACGGCATGTTCTTCAGGTAGGAGAGCGATGAGTATCCAGTCCCAAAATCATCGATGGAAAAGCAAACACCGAGAGCCTTCAGCCGGGTCATCTTTAGAAGCGTTTCCTCTATGGTCGCGAACATTGCGCTTTCCGTGAACTCCAGCATCAGCTTACGGGGGGCAGCACCGAATCGTTCGATTGCTGCCAACAGTCGGGTCTCAAAGTCTGGACGTCGGAACTCATGAGCACTGACATTGACGGCGAGGCTGAGCTCAGCGGTTGCGGGCGTCGCGCTCCAGGCTGCTAACTGGGCGCACGCCGTTTCCAGCACCCACTGCCCGACGGATTCGATGAGACCGGTCTCCTCGGCAAACGGAATAAATTCCTCTGGAAGCAGCAAGCCGCGACTAGGATGTTGCCACCGCACCAAGCCCTCGACTCCGGTCAGGCGACCCTCACTATCAACCTGCGGCTGGTAAAAGAGCACAAGCTGTTTGTTCTTGATCGCCTGCCGCAGGTCCGCGTCCAGCAAGGCCCGCTTCGCTATAGCTCGCTGCATCTCCGGATCAAAGAAGCAGAGGATGTTGCGACCTGTGGCTTTGGCACGATAGAGAGCAAGATCGGCACGCTTCAATACATCCTCTACCGACTCCCGTTTCTCGTTGAACAGCGCTAACCCAATGCTTCCGGAGATGTGATGTTCGTGGCAACCAAGCAGAAATCCCTCCCTGAGGCTCGCTAAGACCTTCTCTCCGGCGTGTCTGGTCTGCTCAGCGGCCGCAGTTGGGTCCTCACTCAGATTCTGAAGCATCACTACAAACTCATCTCCACCAAGCCGTGCCACCGTATCACTCTCGCGCACACAAGCGGTGATCCTCGCCGCAACCTGTTGGAGCATCAGATCGCCTACAGTGTGACCTTGCGCGTCATTGACCCTTTTGAAGTCATCTAGATCGATGAAGAGAATCGCTCCGTGACGCAATGTGCGCCCACATCTGAATAAAGCTTGCTGCAATCGATCCATCAGAAGCCGACGGTTAGGCAAGTGCGTCAGAGCATCGTAGAATGCCAGAACTTCCCTCTCCGCCTCTGCCTGCTTGCGCTGGGTAATATCGACGATCGTGACGCGCACCCCAGGCGGAAGGTCCGCTTCGGTGATCCGCACACAATCAAGTTGGGCATGAAAGAAAGTTCCGTCGCTACGCCGGAGCGCCAAATCACACGTATGCCGCTCACCGTGGTGGATTACTTGTCCGAAGAGATGGCGGTACTGCTCAACGTCTCCTGATGTCACGAAATCGGAGAAGGGACGCCCAATGATTTCGCTACGTTCTGCGCCCAGCAAAAGACTGCCGGTTACGTTGATTGTCGCGACAAGTGCATCGCTGTTGATTTTCAGATAGCCGATAGGTGCGAACTCATAGAGGTCAACGTACCGCTTCTCGCTCTCCGCGAGCGCCGCTTCCGTCTTCTGCCGCACGACGATCTCGGCTTGCAGTTGCCTATTGAGCAGTTCCGATGCTTCGGTGAGTTCATGCTGGCGCAGAGAACTGAGCAACAACGCCTCATTCACAGCAAGGGCGTCACGGCTGAATAATTTGAGTTCCTTCAACTGAGAGGTGCTGGTCGATGGTCGGTTAGGCATGGCGGAGTCTCGGTTGGAAGGAGAGCATCGGCAACGAGAAGGAGGGTACCGTACAGGCTCACCTAACTGAGAAACGTCACGAGATTGGCCACTACCATGGTCCAGATGAGGTGGGGGCTAGCCCAGCACACGGCATGTGGAGAGGAGGTGTGTTCATAGCTCATAGCTCTCAGGTGGCTTTATGGCAAAACCACTTTGTTTGCCTGAACGGAAGGAAAGAAACACGGACTGCTTTGATTGCAATCCTTAAATTTCGCCCGCCATTCTATATGGGAGGTAAGCTACTATTTTGTTACCTTCGTGTCAAGCAACGATTACCTAATTCGCTGCACGTTGCCGAAGCAAACCATCAACTTGAGGACGGCTCATCACCACATCGACCGTGACTTTGGCTCGCCGTAGCGTCTGCAGCTCGCTCCCCTTCCAAGTCCACGTCAGGCCCGTACAGGACCTCGGCATCCGAAGCCGCCGACACACAGAAGGCGAAGACTGCGCAGACGAACCCACCCCGAGCACTGAACCACCCATAACTTCTTTTATGGGCAACGACAATTGCAAGGCTTTGACCCTCTGCTTTCAGCCGTGCATAAACGTTCGATGCTGTTGAAAAACTCACAATCGCATCATTCACGAACGATATGGGCTCGTCTTTAGGTTCAACTTATCCCTGCTTGTCGCTCCTGGGGCATTCTGGAGCTTCGTGCTTTTGGGGATCTTTACGGTATAAGCCTTTTCAACAGCATCGTTCGTTTTCGCAATGGACCTTTATCGAGGCCTTATGCCCTTACCGATCTCTCCTTTGTGATCTAGTTAATGGAGAATACGGCGTAGCCAGCCGGAGCCAGAAAATCGGCACAGTAGGCCTCGCTTCCATTTCGGCTAGTTCCGCCCGTATAGCCGCCGCCATGGATAATGATGACAGCCGGGTGCGGGCCGCCTCCCGCTGCTGGGTAGTAGTCCATCGTGAGCTGCTGCCCAGTGACCTCGCTGTACACAATGCCGTATTGAACGTGACTAGCTTGCGCTTCTGAGACCTCTCCGAAGGCCGCAATCATCCAGATCCAGACGCACACTAACAAAAGTCTCAAGACCCGCATCATCGCCCTTCCGTCGGGAAAGTATGCACTCGGAAAACCGTCATCATTTCATCGCCAGCGGTTCTAAAATTGTATCGAGCACATCCGGCTGGCTAGGTATGCGCCGCAGTGTCGGGTAGCGTTCGCCGCCGTTATATGCCACGGTCACTCCATACTCGCGAGAGCCGCGAGCAATTCGCAACGTAATTGGAGTGGCGTTCTTTGCTGCGGAGTCCAGTGCCTGCCTTAATAAGGCGATGGCGAACTTCTTGCCGTCGACTGTAATGAGCTTGGACCCTGGTACGATTTTGGCCGTGAATAATGGCGATTTCCACGTCACGTCCTCGATCGTTCCATCTGTTGCCACGGCAGAGCCAAGCGAGAATCTGGCGTCCAGGTGGTGCGCGGCCTTCTCTCGAAGCCGCTCCATTTCAGGCGGCTGGTGTTGGTAGGCCAACTCGTAGCCGCCGCGACGTAGACCGCCCAAGGGAGCTTGTGGCTGATTGGTGGTAAGGACGCCTATCAAATAGCCTCGCCAATCGTAGGGCGCGATTGTCTTTAGCGAAGCGACAAGATCGTCAAAGGTGTACGGCACGACCACTGGACCGGTGCTCTCTCCAGCGCCGAAGAACCGTTTGCAAAAGTCATCGAGGGAGGCTTTGCCTTTCGATTGTTCCCGTAGGATCGTGTCGATC
>JAABUJ010003974.1_pt1 | contig 15992 bp, 14 predicted proteins | sample 5559131 | NCBI WGS metagenome assembly JAABUJ01 (sample SAMN10711875, study PRJNA513366) | rock metagenome | isolation source: Antarctica rocks | place: Antarctica: Victoria Land, Mt New Zealand nord | collected 2016-01-07 | reverse complement strand
CGTGATGACGAAGTCAGTGGCGGCGAAGCCGAGCAGGCAGAGGACGAAGAGCTTGCCCGGCCACCAGGGGAGGAGGCGCTCGAGCATGGCGATCGAGCCTTGACCATGCGGGCTTTCGGCGGCGACACGCCGGTAGACGGGCAAGGCGCCAGCGAGGGTAACGATGACGAGGATCAGGGTGGCGAGGGGGGAGAGGGCGCCAGCGGCGAGGGCGGCGATGCCGGGCTGGTAGCCGAGGGTCGAGAAGTAATCCACCCCCGTGAGGCACATCACCGCATACCAGGGCTTCTGGGCATGGGCGCCCTCGTGGGCATGAGGACCCTCGGTATGTTCGGTCTCGCCCTGGAGAAACCAGTGGGCGAAGCGGTTTCGCCGCTCTGGTGGTACCGCTATCGTTGTCACCATTCCGGTATCTCCCCTCACATCACACGCCGGGTGCGGCACCATGCCGCCGTAGGAGTGTTCTTCCCAGGCGATACTCCTCAACGCTGTTCACAGCGCATCGGTCCGGCTCTCGCTCTGCCTCGCGCGTAGCGGGAGCAGTGTATCCAAACACACGCTTACTCCTCCTCGGGGATGCATATGCACGGGACATGCCGGAACACGACTTGCGTAGTGATTCTGATTGGGAGGCGAACGAGCGAGATGATAGTCACCGTCCTCCGTACCTATCTGCCGCGCGATCCCGGTGCCGATACCACGCGCCTCTTTACTGGCCTCACATACGTCTCTTTGACCGCACTCATCGTTGCATCGTGATGAGCGGGACGTTATCGGGTGCGTCACGCCTACCCGGAAACCCACTCACCCTCGGGTGTCGCTGGCATCACTCCTGCCTCGACGGTTTGCTATTCCGGCCATGGCGCAGCGGGCGTCCGGCCAGACAAGGAAAGGTTGGTTTGATATGTCCACGACGACGAAGCACCCGTCCCACGAGAGCCATCACCAGGCGGCGGCGCACCACGCGGCCGCTGCGCACCACCATCTGCAGGCGGCGCATCACCACCAGCAGGGTGAGCACGATCAAGCGAAGGCGCATGCGACGACCGCGCAGGAGCACAGCCAGCAGGCCCACCAACACACGCAGACCGCACACCAACAGTCACACAAATAGGGAGCGCGTCGGATCAGCGAAAATGAGTACAAGGGGAGGGTCACCCCGACCCTCCCCTTCGCCGTCGTCTTCAGGTAGCGGCGTGTCCTTCGGCCTCAGTCCGCTGCTAAGAACGGTCATGAGATACGTCCCGCGTCCACGGTGCCCCATCCGGTTCCTGAGCGCGCCGGTCGGCCGGTACCCGCCGTTCGCGATCAACCAATCTGCGGTGATGCGGCGACCGAATGGAGTAGCGCTTTAGGGCCGTTTCCCCCGAAGGTGCTGCGCTTCCATCAAGATGTCTTCCGATTCTTCGCGGGCGCGAGCAGCAAGACGCGTCAGCTGCCGACCAGCCTCGGCGGCATACCGACCGGCGCGTTGCCCGATCACATCCACGAGTTCCTCGGCGCGCGCCGTCGTGGGGTCGCCAATCGGTGGCGGCATGTCGGTCGTTTTCGGTGTCGGCTTGGTCGCCTTCGATGCAGTGGCGGGCGCTTCTCGCGTCGTCCCACTCGTTTCCTGCGGCGTCGGCGCCTCCCCGGTTGTGTGCATTGTCTTCCCCATCTAGTCGCCGCCCGCGACGGGTGGCGTCTCCGTTGCTGCCCGTCGCGCGCCTACCACACCGGCACCGGCTGCGTCGGTCGTCTGCTGCACTCCACTGCTCACCCCGCGGCCGAGCGCAACCACGGCGTCGCGCGCAAGGAGGCCACCGGCCAGCGCGTACACCGCGCCGCGACGCAGGAGCCGACGGACCGGCGGGGAAAAGACGAGGGCGGTCGCACCGACCGCGATCGCCATCTCGGGGGCCACAACATCATCAATTGCCATCCGAAACCTCCATTGTGAGTATGCGTACCGAACGTGCCGCGAATGATACCACGATGCGCACAAAACGCTAAACGGGCGCGAACATCGAAGGCATGTCGTCATGAGACACATGGCGCTTCTTTGAACCCCTGTTCTTCACGTCATTCGCTTCCGGCGCACAACATCGGTGTTCAACTGGGGTTTCTTCCTGCTAATCGCGTGTTGGGTGAGGATTCGGCGAAACATCAACGGACGCGCTGCGCGTGGCGCAAAGAAACGTGGCAGCTGGTGTGCAATAATCTGTCTGGTTGGGGGGCTCTTCCTCAGCGACGGTGAACCTTCTGCTTCGTTGAGCGCGCGCTGGCGCGGTAAATCGAATCCGGTAGGCTATACATCTTAGGACTTACGCAGTTGAGGTGAGGGTATAGCGCGGAGTGGTCAAATAGGAGCGTACGGCATGGCGAATGATCTCGGTTTTCGCCTCCCACCAACTCACTCCCGTCACCAGGCGGTGCTGCTCGAAGCGCAAGAACGCCCGGATCGCCATGCCGATGTGGTTGCGTTGCGCTCGTCCCGCCCGCACCATCGCCCGTTCCACGCCACATTCCTGCTTGAGTCCCCGATGGTAGACCTCGATCCCCCAGGCGAACTCGGCATACTTCAACCGCGCCAACTCCCCCATGTCACGATCATTCGTCGCCCAGTATTCCTTGTCCCCGTCTGGGGTGACGATCAGGAAGACCCGCACGAATCCATACCCTTCCAAATGCACATCCGTCCCCGTCTCGGCAATCCCGCACTGCTCGACCGCCCGGTTGCCCCTCCCATCCGGGTTGACCCGCCGGTTCTTCTTCAGTTGTGTCATCCAACGCCAGCGGAAGCCCCGGATCAGTTTCAGGTTGTCCAGTGAGCCGTACCAACTGTCGAAGACGACGCATTCCGGCTCGAACCCCCGCGCCTGTGCGGTCGTCAACAGAGCGCGAAAGTGCTCGTTCTTGCTCAATCCATCAGTCGCTTTGTCGTAGAGTCGGTAGTCGCAGGGGATCAGACTCTCCCCCTCGGTCCACAGCAGCGTGATCAGATTGATGCCGTCAACGACCGCATGATGCTTGCCCGACCAGTGACGGGTGACCAAGTCGATCTTCGCGGCATACGGTTTGTCGAGCGTCGAATCGTCCGCGACGAGGATGCCGCGTCCACGCGCGATGAGGGGAGCGGATTCCTGCCAAAGCGTGTCGGGATCGGGTTCAAGCCGGTGCAGCAACCGGGTAAAGGCGTCGTGGGCAGGCGGGTTGGGTCCGTCAGGATGGACGCGCGCGGCTTCGGTGCCGCTGACGGCGCGCGGGGAAGCGACGAGGAAGTTGATATAATCGATGTCGCAGCATTTCGGTGTATTCATGCCGCCAATCTACCCGATCTGCCCTCAACTGCGTAAGTCCTAAGAGTGACAGAATCGCTGGACAACAACACAAATCCGCACGCTCGGCGCTCCGACTCTTGCACCATACACCAGTCATCCACGGCAGCGCCCCTCGCTCGTTGTTTCGCGGTCGCTATCTCAGGAGATGGGCATGGACAAGGACATGGCGTACACCGGCAAGTCGGTCCTGGTCACGGGAAGCGCGACGGGCAGCGGGCTGGGGATCGCGCGCGGTTTCTTCGAGGAGGGGGCGACCGTCCTGATCAACGACGTGCGGCCCGCCATCCTCGAAAAGACGCACGGCGAACTGCGTGGCGAGTTCGGCGGGCGCGCCCTCGCGCATCTCGCGGATGTCCGCGACGCGGCGCAGGTCGCGGCGATGTTCGACGCATTGCAGGGGCCAACAGGGAGGCTGGATGTCGTCGTGAGCAACGCGGGCATTTACCCCGATTGCCCGATCATTGAGATGGAAGAGGAGCTTTGGGACCGGGTGATGGACACCAACGCGAAGGGGAACTTCCTCGTCTGCCGCGAGGCCGCACGGCGGATGATCGGCCAAGGCAGCGGCGGCAATATCATCGCCATCTCCTCTGGCTCCGCGCGCTCCGGCCGGATCAAAGCCGCCGCCTACTGCGCCTCGAAGGCGGCGGTGACGCTCTTCTCGGAGGTGCTCTCCACCGAGGTGGCGCCCCATGGCATCCGGGTGAACATCATCAATCCTGGCTTCGTCGAGACACGGAGCGACGTAAACCCGATCGCAGAATGGCGCCTGGAGGCGGCGAAGAAAGCCTCGCCCCGCGGGCGGATGGTCACGCCGCGCGATGTCGCGAACGCCGCGCTCTTCCTCGCCTCAGATAATGCGGAATGCACCAACGGTATGACCTTCTCGGTCACCGGTGTCCGGGGCGTAGCGCGCGTGGGCTAATTCGCGGAAGTCTTCTGCTAGTGCTGGCTTTACCCTCGCTGCGAGAGGACAGGTAGTCTGTAAAAGGGGTTGAGGCATGGCATGGCCGAATAAGGGTCTGGTACATCGCCCGGTTGTGATGGGCATGCGCGGTCTCGTGACCTCCGCGAATGCGCTCGCCTCAACGGCGGGGCTGCGCATCCTGCTCGCGGGGGGCAATGCGGTGGACGCGGCGGTCGCGACGGCCGCAGCGCTCAATGTCTGCGAGCCGTATATGTCCGGGGTGGGCGGCGGTGGTTACATGCTGATCTATACCGCGCGCGACCACCGCTTGCGCGTCCTCGATTACAACGGACCGAGTCCCTGGGCCGCCGCACCCGAAGCCTTCGCGACCTCGGAGGAGAAGGATCGCGGTCCGAGGGCGTCCATCGTGCCCGGCGCGATCGGCGGCTGGCTGACCGCGCTCGAAGCCGCCGGGACGATGGACCGCGCGGCGGTCTTCGCGCCGGTAATCGAGTACGCCGCGCGCGGCGTGCCCATCACGCTCAACGCCGCTTCCTTCATCGCGGCGGGAGCGGGCCGCCTCACCGCCGAGGCACGGGCCGTCTTCTGCCCCACCGGCGATCTGCCCGCGCCGGGTACGCTCCTCCGGCAGCCGCAACTGGCGGAAACCTACCGCCAACTCGTCGCGGAGGGGGCGGGCACTTTCTATGGCGGCAGACTCGGCGAGCGCGTCGTCGCCTCGCTCGCGGCGCAGGGCGGCATCCTCGCGATGCGCGATTTAGATGGCTGGCAGCCCGAGTGGCAGGCGCCCGCCACGACGACCTATCGTGGCTACGACATTGTCTCCGTCCCGCCGCCTGGCATGGCGTTCCAGTGCCTGCAAACGCTCAATATCCTCGAGGGGTTCGATCTCGCGGCGTCTGGCCAGAACAGTGGGGAGACGCTCCATCTGCTCATCGAGGCGATGAAACTTTCCGTCGCCGATCGCATCGCCTACGCCGGACGGCCGGACATCCCGATCGGTGGCCTGCTCTCAAAGGCCTACGCAGCGCACCGCCGCGCGCTGATTGACTCTGACCGTGCACACAAGAGCGAGGGCGAGCGGTTCGGCGGACTGACGGGGGCTGACATCATCGCCGCCGGGACACCAGGGGATTTCACTCGCGAATGCACCACGCACTTCGATGTGGTGGACGGCGAGGGCAACGCCGTCTCCGTCACGCAGAGCCTCGGTGCGTTCTTCGGCTCCGGCGTGATGGCGGGCGACACCGGCATCATCCTCAATAACTTCCTATTCTGGGCGGAACTCGACCCAGCCAGCGCCGCTGTCGTCACACCGCACACGCGAATGGGTACGCGGATGTCCCCCATGGCGATCTCCCACGATGGGCAACTCTTCGTCATGATCGGGACGCCCGGCTCCTACGGCATTCCGCAGACGACGGCGCAGATGATCTCCAACGTCCTCGATCACGGCTTCAGCATCCAAGCGGCGATCGAAGCGCCGCGCGTCCGCACCTACACGGGCACGACGATCGATATCGAGGGCCGCGTGCCGTACGATGTACGTGCAGAACTGACGCGCCGTGGCCATGATCTCCGGGTGATCCCCGACTGGTCTCCCGCAGTTGGTGGCGGACAGGGGATTATGATCGACCCGGAGAGTGGCGCGCTGATGGGTGGTGCCGATCCCCGGCGAGACGGGTATGCCATCGCCTTCTGAGAAGGTGCCCACGGAATGTAACAGGCTAGCCATTATCGCCATCCTCGCGGCGCGGACGCCTGCGGGGAAAAGCTTGCTGATGTGGGGCAACGCGACGCCGTACCACACGCATGTCACGCACGAAACGGCGACGGCGACAGGGATAGCGATCCGCGACGGCATTCGGCTGATATCCGTAGAGGAAGGAAACGGGACGATGGTCTTGATGCGACCAACATGGCCGGGGGATGCGCGCTGCGCCGTTTCCCTCACCTTCGATAACTTCGGTGAGTCCTTCGATCTGCTGCGCTATGGTCATGCCGGCGGGGCGAGCGCCGACGGCGTCTACGCACCGCGACGCGGGATCGCGCGGATTTTAGACCTCCTGGAGCGCCACACCGTCCCGGCAACATTCTTTTTAGAAGGATGGAACGTGCGCAAGTATGGCGCGCTGGCACGCGAGATCGTCGCGCGTGGGCACGAAGTGGCGTCACACGGGTGGATGCATGAACGCTGGAGCGAGTTGACACCGGCTGTCGAACGAGACCTCATCGCGAAGACAACAGCCGCGCACAGCGAGATACTCGGTCGGCCGCCACGCGGTTGGCGTTCGCCCTCCGGCCTGACGACGGTCTCGACGCTCGCCCTGCTACACGAGGCGGGTTACCGCTACGACAGTTCGTTCGGCGATGAGGACATACCCTACTGGTCGGGAATTGGCGCGGATCGCGCCGAAGAAATCCTGGAGTTGCCTTGGTCGTGGCCGCTCGACGATGCCGCCTTCTACGCGTATCCCGGGACGATCCGTCGGCCAAGTGAGATCGCACAACTCTGGATGGAGGAGTTCGACGCGGCGCTCGCGCTTACCGGGACGTTCACGCTCGTTTGCCATCCCCGATTCAGCGGTCGACCGGCCCGGCTGCTCGCTCTTGAACGTTTAATCGAGCACATCGAGCAACAGGAAGGGGTCTGGTTTGCTCGTTGTGAAGAGATCGCTCAATATGCGGCCGAGGACTCGTCAACGCCGCATTACCCGGCGCCCGAAACAATGCCAACCAGGGACGAGGGGCGGTAACAGCCGGGGATCGGCGAATCGTCTGCCCGTGTTATATCCACGTGCGACGTCGATGCGCTCTCGCTCCGTAGCGCGGCTGATCGCCATTTGGTTGCTCGAGAAAGCGAGTCAAGAGAGTAACCATGGCGAGGGACGCGACGAAGATTGAGCAGACACAGCACCCGTTCGCGAATGCGAAGCGCGGGAAGAAAGCGCTGACCATCGCCCTCCTGGCGGCGATGCTCATCGTGCATAACGCCCAGCGGACCGGCGTCGTGCCATTGTTCACCGACCTGCAACCACGATTCGGCGTGGACTACGCCGGTGTCGGCACGCTCTTCGCCGCGTACGTCTTCGGCTACGCGATCTTCCAGGCGATCGTCGGCCTCGTCGGCGATCGCTTCAACGCCCGGTCGCTCCTCCTGACCGGCCTGGCGCTCAGCACACTCTTCTCCGCCGCCTTCGCCGGGACGCGCAGCTACGAACTCGCCTTGGTCGCCCGCTTCCTGCTCGGCGCCACCGGGTCCTTCCTCTACACCCCGGCGATGAAACTCGGCATCACCCTCTTCGCGCGCACCGAGCGGGGCCGGGTGATGGGCATCCTCCAATCGGGCGCGGGCCTCGGTGCGGTGGGCGCGCTCATCCTCGTCCCGATCGGCACCGCGCAGCTCGGCATGACGGGCGGCCTGCTCGCCTTGCCGGTATTCACGCTCCTCATCCTCGTTGTCGCCGCGATCATGCTCCCCGATGCGCCGCCGCAGGAGCGGACAGTGCGGGTACCGGGGTCGCGTGCGGGTATCGGCTGGCGCGCGGACTTCTGGCAACTGCTCGCGATCAGTTTCACGGGGATGCTGGCGACGTACGGCCTGCTCACCTGGCTACCGACCTATCTGACCACGACCTTTGGCTATTCGACCGTGCGCGCCGGGACGTTCACCTCTGCGGCCAATATCGCGCTGCTCGTCGCGGCGCCGGCGGTCGGCATGCTCGCGGACCTCCCGCAGGGGCGGACGCTCGTTGTGCTCGGCGGATCGGCGCTGGCCTTCGCCTGCTACGTCGCTATCGTGCCGAAGGAACCCATCCCGGTCATTTTCATCATCACAATTCTCGTCGGCGTCAGCCTCGCGGCGACGACCGCGCCGCTGATGCTCTTCGCCGGGGAGCGATTCACTGCGGGCGAGACGGCGCGCGTCGTCGCGCTGATGGCGACGGTCGCGCAGATTGGCGCGACGCTCGCCGGTGTCGTCTTCGGGTTGCTGCTCGCGCATAGCAATCGTTTCAAGGTGATCTGGATCGCCTGCGCGGTCCTCTCGCTCATCCGTCTCGTACTACTCACACCCTTCTTCTTGCACCGTCGCGACCGCCTTGCCGAAACAGTCTCTACCCCGATTGATTAGGATCATCGGCCTTTCTCGGTGTGATAGGACACGTATCGGAGAAATCAGAAAGTGTCGCGGGGGGCCGGTCTCGTATGGGCGTGGCTGCACTTTCACGTCGGATGGCCCGAGTGAGCCTCGGCGCTGTGCGACTGCGCGTCCGGCGAGCTCAGGGGCAGGTTCGCGCGACCGGCGGACGAACCGCCGTTGACCGCGAGGACCTCACCGGTGATGAAGTCCGCATCGTCCGACGCTAGGAAGAGCGCGGCCCGCGCGATATCGCGGGGCTGACCGATCCGGCCCCACGGGATCGACCCGGCCAGTGTGGCCTTGTACTCCGCAGAGATCGGGCTCACCTCGCCCTCAACCTCGACCAGACCGGGGGCGATGCAGTTCACGTTCACCTTGTGCGGCGCCAGCTCCAGCGCGAGCACCTGCGTGAAGAGGACGACCGCTGCCTTGGAGCCGCAGTAATGAGCTGCCCCGCGTCGGCCGCTCCGCCATGCGCCCGAGGAGATGGTGATAATCTTACCGCCCGATCCCTGTGCAATGAAGCGTCGTGCCGCCGCGCGACAGACGAGAAAGGTGCCCTTCGCATTGACGTCGAGCACCCGATCCCACTCTTCTTCCTCCATTTCGACCACGAGCCGGTTGGGGTAGATGCCCGCATTGCTCACCACGACGTCGAGCCGGTCGGTGCAGGCGAGCAGCGTGTCGAACATCGCGTCCACCTGCCGCGCGTCGCGCACGTCACCGGGCTGGCTGAGGACCCGGTCGCCGAACGTTTCGCGCAGCTCCCGGGCCGCGCCCTCCAGCGCGTCGGGGCGGAAATCGTTCAGCAGGACCGTCGCCCCTTCCTCAAGGAACGCGCAGGCAATCCCGCGTCCGATGCCCGCAGCGGCGCCCGTCACCAATACCCCTGATCCCTGGTACCGCACCAACCGCCTCCTGTCCTCGCTACTCCATCGAAGTGAATTACCGTCATGCGGATGTGCTCAGCCAGCAGCATGCCTCGCGGCAGCAGCGAGCGGCGCTGGGTCCGGATCGAGGATATAGGCGATCTCGTCGGCGTGCGCCAGGACGTGGGTCGCCATGTCGGCGCAGGTCGCCCACCAGACATCATCGCGCCCCTGGATGTGGTCGATGACACGCTCGAGTGCCGCCATGCGCGATGGCCGACCGGTGATCCACGGGTGCATCGTCAGGATGAAGCACGCGTTTTCGGCGGCCAGCCCGTCGAACTCCGCGATCCACGTCTCCGCGACCTGAGCCGGATGGTCCAGGTAGCGCGCCGTGCTGGCGGGCGGCGTCGCCCGGTAGTAGACCGCATCGTCCAGGAGCCACTGGATCGGCAGCTCCACCAGCGCGCCGTCGGGTGTGGCGACGAGGTACGGCCGGTCGTCGCCCATCAGGCTGGAGTCGTAGCGCAATCCATGGCGGCGGAGTAACGCAGGTGAGCGCCGGTGCAGCTCCCACGAGGGCGATCGATAGCCCGCTGGTGAGTGGCCCGTGATCGCGGAGATTGCGGCGATCGAGCGGACAAGCACCGCCTCTTCCTCCGCAGCTGAAAGACGATCGACGATCTCGTGGATGTCGCCGTGGCAGCCAATCTCGTGTCCCGCCGCCGCGATCGCTGCCGCCATCTCGGGATACCGCTGCAGCGTATATGCCGGGATGTAAAATGTGCCCGCAATGCCCTTCCGGGCCAAGAGGTTGAGGATGCGCGGCACGCCGCGGCGCGGGCCGTACGTCCGCTGCTCGAACTCGCCCAGTCCGTCGAGCCAGGTATCCGGTAGGCGGTAGGGCATCGGCGATTCGGCGTCGACATCGAACGACAGAACCGCCGCACAGGTTTTTCCTTCAGGCCATCGCAGCGCCATCGAGCCATCCTTTCCGTCGCGACTACAGGTTCGTCTGCATGCGCGGGTCGAGCACGTCGCGCGCCCAGTCGCCAAGCAGATTGATCGCCAGCACCGTGAGCATGATCGCGAGGCCGGGGAACAGGGCCAACCACCAGGCCGTCGCGACGTAGTTGCGCCCCTCCGAGAGCATGCTGCCCCAGCTCGGCGTCGGCGGCTGGACGCCGAGCCCTAGGAACGACAGGCCCGCCTCGAAGATAATCATGAGGCCCAGTTCGAGCGTCCCGACGACGATGATGGGCGCCAGTGTGTTGGGGAAGATATGCCGGAGTAGGAGGCGTGACTCGCGCGCGCCGACCGCGCGACTCGCCTGGACGAACTCGGTCTCACGCAGCGAGAGCGTCTGCGCGAAGGTGATGCGTGTGTAGCGGATCCAGCGCGTGAAGCCGAGGACGAGGATCAAATTGAGTAGACTCGGCCCGAGCACCGCGACGACGGCGATTGCCAGCAGCAGGAAGGGGATCGAGAGCACGATGTCGGTCAGCCGCATGATCAGCGTGGCGACGAAGCCGCCGAAGAATCCGGCGAGGAGGCCAAAGAGGACGCCGATCGTGGCGGAGACACCCACCCCGACGAGCGCGACGGTCACGGAGATGCGCGCGCCATAGACGATGCGCGACAACACGTCACGGCCGAGCTGGTCCGTGCCCAGTAGGTGGCCGATCCCGCCCGTCGGGCCCACGAGCGCGGGCGGGGAGAGCCGCGCGACGAGGTGCTGATCCGTCGGGCTCGTCGGGGCGATTACCGGTGCGAAAAGCGCGCAGAGCACGACCACAAGGAGGACGCAAAGGCCGATCATCGCCTGAGGGCTCCCGCGCAGCGCTCGCCACCCGGCAAATCTGCCCCGGTGCCGCTGCACGCGACTCTCGCGGGGGAGTGCCCCCAAAGTGGTACCTGTGGCCATGGCACTTCCTAACTCAAGCGAATGCGCGGGTCGATCACGGTGTAGAGCAGGTCAGTCAGCAGGTTGATCGCGATATAGATGACGGAGGCGACGAAGACGATTGCCTGGACGACCGGGAAGTCTCGCGCGAGGATCGAGTCAACCGCGAGACGCCCGATGCCGGGCCACGCAAAGATGGTCTCGACGATGACCGCTCCCGAGAGCAGGACGCCGAGTTCCAGGGCGACAAGTGTGACAATGGGGATGGCCGCGTTGCGCATCGTATGCCGCACGAGTACCGTCCGCTCTTGCAGCCCCTTGGCCCGCGCGACCTTGACGTAGTCCTGGCCGAGGATCTCAAGCATACTCGAGCGCGTGATGCGGGAGATGGTGGCCATCGAGAGGGCGCCCAGTGTGAGGGCGGGCAGGATGAGCTGTTGCGGCGAACCGTATCCCGACGGCGGCAGCCACTTGAGCCACAGGGCGAAGACGAGGATTAACATGATCCCGAGCCAGAAAGACGGCGTCGCCTGCCCGACGAGCGCCAGTATCGTGGCCGCCCGGTCCGGCCATGTCCCGCGCCTCTGCGCGGCGACAATGCCCGTGATCACCCCAACCGTGACGGAGATGAGCAGTGCCGCTACCGCCAATTGGAGGGTTGCCGGGACGCGGGCCATTACCAGATTCAACGCCGGTTGGCGCTGCAGGAAAGATCGACCGAAGTCCCCGTGCCCGGCATTCCAGAGGAAGAGACCGTACTGCGTGGTCAGGGGCCGGTTCAGCCCCAGGTCCTGGCGTAAGCGGTCCAGATCCTGCTGGGTGGCCCCCTGCGGGATCATCAGGCGCGCGGGATCACCGGAGAGGTGGACGACGACGAAGACGATTGTCAGCACACCCCAGAGGGCGATCACGCTATGGAGGAGACGCCGGAGGAGATACCGCGTCACGTTGGCCTTCCCCTTTCGATCGGACCGCGACTAGCCCGTGAAGGCCATGTCCATGATGTAGAACTGCTCGTCGACGGTCGGTTGCCATTTGAGCGTCTTCTTGGCCCCATAGGTCGCGTAGACCTGCCAGAGCGGGATGCCCGGCGACGCATCGCGCAACGTCTTGAGCGCCCGGGAGTACGCCTGCTTGCGCATGGCGGGATCGAGCGTCGATCGGCCCGCCGTGAGATCCTTGTCCAGCTCGGGGTTGCTGTACGACGACCAGCCGCTCTGCGAATTGAAGAGCGGGTTGATGACGCCATCGGCGTCGAGGCAAGAGCACGACCACTGGCCGAAGCGGATGTCCTGCCAGTCCTGGTTCTGGATTTTCTTCAGGTAGAGCGAGAACTCGAGGTTGGTGATGGGCAATTCGATACCGATCTGCTTTACCTGATCCTGGAGTGCCTGGACGACGAGATTGCCGATAGCGTAACCCGGCGAGCCGAGGAATGCGAGCTTGATCCCGTTCCCGTACCCCGCCTCTTGCATCAGCGCTTTAGCCTTCTTTGGATCGTAGGTGTACGGCGCGATGGAGGGATCGTAGCCGAAATGCTGCGGGGTGAGCATCTCGTCAGTGAGCTTTCCCTGACCTTGCAAGAGGGCCTTGAGTAGCCCCTCGCGATCGATCGCGTAGCCGATCGCCTCGCGCAGCTTTGGGTTCTTCGTCGGGCTGTTGAACTTGTCCATCGTCTGCATCATCAGATAGGCGACGCGCTCGGTCGGCGCGACGAGTACCGCCAGGTTCGGCTGTCCGGTCACCCGCTGCTGGTCGTCGGGGTTGATGCTGAAGATGAAGTCCGAATGTCCCGACAGGAGATTGGCGATCCGCGTCGAGTTCTCTGGGACGGTGCGGAAGATCACCTTCTTGACCGGCGGCGTGCCGTTCCAGTAGTGCGGGTTAGCCTCGAGCGTTACGTGGTCCCCTTTGAGCCACTCGACGAATTTGTATGGCCCCGTGCCGACGGGGTTGGCGGCCAGGTAATCGGCACCCTTCTCCTTCGTGTACTTCGGCGGTACGACCCGATGGGTCGTGAGGTAGGCGCTCAAGGTTGGGAATGGCTGCGTGGTGACGACATGGACCGTCTGCGGATCGACCACATCGACATGGTCGACGAGCGCGTAGTTCGCGCGTTGCGGTGACTTCAGCTCTGAACTGAGGATCCGCTCCAACGAGAACTTGACCGCGTCGGCGTTGAACGGCTCGCCGTTGTGAAACGCGATGCCGTCCTTGAGCTTGAACTCCCAGGTCAGGTCGTTGACGATCTTGTAGGAAGTCGCGAGGAACGGCTTAATTTCCGCTGTCTTCGGGTCGCGCGTGAGCAGCGTATCGAAGATGTTGCCGTAGACGGAGTAGGAACTCGTGTCGTACTGGGTGCCGGGATCGAGCGATGCGGCGTCTGAGGTGAGATCCACCGCGAACTGGTCGATCTGTTTGCCGCTCGTCGCCCCTTGCGTCGCTACTGCGCCACCTGTGGGTGCCGAACTCGCGCTCGTACCGGCAGTGCTGGCCGCCGGTACGGTGGGGGCCGTTGTGCCGGATGAGCTCCCGCCACACGCGGACAGCAGTGCGAGCGCCGCGGCGCTCGCACCTCCCGCAGCGATCGCGCGCACCAGTGCGCGGCGGCTGAGAGATGGCAGGCAGTGATTATGATACGCAGCCATCGAAGTCTCCCTCCTATCTATGCCTCATTGGGTCGCACGACCAAAACCGGGAACGTGACGCTCGGTGCGCGTCACGCTAGCCGATCACAATACCGAACTCGCGGTTGTAAGCGCGAGACCGCCCGATTGCCTCCTTTGCTCGCACCCCGCGATCGGCGGCCACCAGCGCCACGAGCGCGTGGACCACGGAGAGGACCGCCGTCATCGACTGGAAAAAGCTGACCGCCTCGCAGGGGACAACGATCGTGTGGTTTGCCTCGATCGCCACGCGGGAGGTCGCGCTATCGCTGATCACCGCCGTGCCGATGCCATTACGGCGACTCCACATGAAGGCCTGCACGATGTCCTTCGAGGGACGCCAGAATGAGAAGGAGAGGAGGAAATCGTCCGGCCCGAGATTGGCGACCTGAGCGCCGAGATAGACACTGCCGCGCGTCTCCAGCACAACATCCAGCCCGAGATAGCAGAGGAGATGGCCGAGCGCCATCGCGATGCCGCCATGCTCTCCAAAGCCGATCACGAGGATGCGCCGGGCCGCGGAAATGCGCCGGGCGAGATCGCGGAGCGCGGCCTGATCGATCGTCTTCGCCAGTTGCGATAAGATGCGGATGTCCTGCTGCACAATCGTATCAACGGCGTCGGTCGATGGGATGCGGTCCTGCTCCTGTAGCAGATCGAGCGGTTCGAGCGAACTCAGGTAGTGGGCGCGCAAACTCTGTCGAAAGTCATCATAGCGTTGAAAGCCAAGCCGCTGGCTAAATCGGACGACGGTGGCGACATCCACGCTGTACATCGCGGCGAGGTCGCGCGCGGAAACAAATGAGCACTTGCTGAGATTGGACAGGACGTGGCCCGCGAGAAGGCGCTGCTTCTTCGAGCCTTCGCGGAGCATCAGATCCAAGCGTTCGGTGATTGGGAGATTCTGCATCACACTCGCCTCGCAGCTGCGCGATCATGGTGGGCTCGCTTCGTGCGAGAACATCCGGGATATGCTCACTGTAGCAGAAACGCGGGAGAATTGCAACAAGTGATGCAAAACACTTTAAACGCAGCGCTACACTGCAACTTTGCCACCATCGCACTGCGGCCTTTTCGGACAGCGATAGAATTCGTTCAGCAGTCATATCTACCTATGAATGAGCGAGTCTGTCATGAGGGGCAAAGTAGCCTCGACAGAGTGCGGACTTCCATTCCGGTCGCGGCACGTCGCTTGATCTGAGGCCCGCTTCTCGATGCATACCCCACTCACGAGCTTCTTTTCACCCGATAAAGTGACGATACCAGCCGGTTTCAGCACATTTGACGGATGGGCATCGAGCGTCGGAGGCTGGCGACGCGCGCATCGCAGCAGCCAAACCTTCATCGGATGGTTTTCAGCCCCATACGAGGGCTTCCACGCCGCGATACTTTGCCTCAAGTGACACCGGCGCTCACTTTAGGCCACCTAGCCATGATAGGTGATTGGGCGGAAGAGCGGCCCCAATGACATCTCTTTCACGCTCCTGACCGTCATCACCGGGCACGTCTCGGGATACCGCCGATAGGAAATGCCCTTCTTCACGGTCTCGCCTGCCCGATCACCCTTCGAGCGGAGCAGTGTCACGTCTTTCAGGGTTCGCTCGCCGTGCTCCCCACGACGGCGAGGGAATGGTCGCTGCCGTCGGCCGCACCATCGGGGCCGATCCCGCGATCATCACGGGACGCGCCACCCGTCGGGACGCGCCAGTCGCCGAGGACCTTGAGCACACGCGGCGCGACGAGCGTCTCCGTCGAGCGGATGCCCGCGATGGGTGCGATCTGCTCGGTCATGAAGCGGGTGAGATCGTCGAGCGACCGTTCGGCAACGAAAAACAAGATGTCGTATCGCCCGAGGATCAGCGCCACCATCGTCACCTCGGGGAAGCTGCGGATCTCCTCGGCGATCATCATTACGCGCGCAAGATCGGCTTTGACCCCAACCATCGCCGATGCCCGGTAGCCCAGTGTGTAGAGATCGGGAAGCATCGCGAGCGTGATCGCGCGCGAAGCGAGCAATCCTTCGACGCGACGGCGCACGGTCGTCTCGCTCACGTTCACTTCGCGCGCAATCTTGGCATAGGATGCGCGTGGGTCCTCCTGTAGGCAGCGGATGAGCCGCAGATCTAAATCGTCAACGGATTCCAACGTATCTGCCCCCTTTTTCG
>JAABUJ010003973.1_pt1 | contig 15994 bp, 17 predicted proteins | sample 5559131 | NCBI WGS metagenome assembly JAABUJ01 (sample SAMN10711875, study PRJNA513366) | rock metagenome | isolation source: Antarctica rocks | place: Antarctica: Victoria Land, Mt New Zealand nord | collected 2016-01-07 | reverse complement strand
TCTACCAGCAGATGATCACCGCCTATCGCACTCCCGACCGCGCCAGCGGCCGGACGACGATGAGCACGCTGATCGACGCCCTCAGCCAAGGCGTCCCCGCCGCGCTCATCGAGCTGGTCACCCTCGGGCGGACCCTGAAGCGCAGGGCCGCCGACGTCCTGGCCTACTTCGACCGGCCTGGCACCAGCAACGGCCCGACCGAGGCGATCAACGGCAGGCTCGAACACCTCCGCGGCAGCGCCCTCGGGTTCCGCAACCTCACCAACTACATCGCCAGATCCCTCCTTGAGACCGGCGGGTTCAGACCACAGCTACACCCTGCATTGTGAAGAGCCCGATAAGGCCCCGCACTGCGGTAGGGCTGGCGTCTCGCTCGCGGCCATCTACCAGGCGTCTCTGAACCGCGGGTATCAGTAGCGGCCGTGCCTGCCCACCCCACCCTGACACGGCAGCTGCCCACTGCGCCGACGCTGCCTGCCGTCCCGGCACCGCGGCCCCCCTGCCAACCGTTCCCGGACCTCCGGCGCCGGACCCGGTCACCCCCGCTGTTGCAGCAGGGCCGCCCGGGTCCATGTGGCCCGGCCAGCTCACGCCCCCTGCGCGGCAGTGCCGTGTCCGGCGGCATGCGGCACGCAGGTGTCCCGGGGGCGCTGGCGCGACGGCATCGACTGTGCGGGGGCTGTCCCACGGTGGGGAACGACGACGCTGCCGTCAGGCAGCAGCTCGCCGGTGTCATCGAAGGCGATTACGCCGTTGCACAGCAGTGACCATCCCTGCTCGGGATGACCGGCCAGCACACGGGCAGCTTCCCGGTCCGCCCGCTCGACTGGCGGGCACTGCGGTGTGTGTGGGCACCTCATGGTGCACCGCCTCCTCCACCCCGACCGTGCTTGTGCATCTGGTACGTCTTCGCTGCCGGCGATCGGTGCGACGGTGGAAGCTGACGGATGTGAGCAACGTCTCCTATTCCCGGTCGGCCCGGGTTGCTCCAACGTCCCAGAAGCGGCAAGAAACCCGGTGGTAACCGCCGGTTGCCTGCTGCGCCCAACCGGCTCCCAGGTCCCCGAGGCCGATCCCCGGCCGCAACCAACCGGCGTCGTCGGACGGTGGTGACCAGCGACTATTCGCAGGTAGCACAAAATCGCGCCCGGCGACCCCGGGCCACCTGCAGACAAAGGCTGAGCGGTTGCCGTTGCCAGCCACCCTCATTCAGCCGGTTCCAGCCGCCGGGTGGATCGCCTCGACCGGGTCCAAGACCGTCCCCCGGGTGGCGCGGCGCGGCTTGAGCTCGAATGCCTTCCAGATCCGGCCGATCGTCGACGGTGACAGGCCCGAACGCTCCGCCATCTTCGCCCGCGACCAGTGCGTAGCGTTCGTCGGCGTCGACTCCAGGGTCTCGACCACGACGTCCTCGACCTGCTTGCCGGTGACCGTCGGCGGGCGGCCAGGACGAGGATCGTCGGCCAGCCAGTCCAGGCGGGCCTCGACAAACCGGGACCGCCACTTGCCGACCGTCACAACCGCTGGGCGCGACGGCGCAAGTCGGCGCAGGCTCCACCGGCAGCGTCAGACTGCTCGCCCTCTCCGACCAAGTGGCCGCCGACCGCGAACGAACCTTCCAACTGCCCCGCCGGGCGCTGCTTGAAGGTGCGACCCTAGCGCGGTTCTCCACCCTCCGCTGACCTCGGCCACGATTCGCCGCCGCGCGCCGCCGAGCGCCGCACCCGGGTTGGTAGCCGCACCGCGAGTCGACACGAGCCAGCGCCAGCGGGGTGCACCGGCACTGGGCAGCTCGGACGTCGCGAGCTGAGACTTCCACGGTGCCTTGGCCGCCTGCCGACGCTGCTGTGGATGGCGTGGAACGCGGCGTCGTTCTTTTCCGCGTTCCAGAAAGTAGACGTCTTCACCCTTTCCTTCAACCAGGGGCTGCAGAAGCCGGACCCGGCGATGGTGGAGCAGGGCATCACGACGCTGCTCGTGCCTCCGCTGCTTGATCCTCGCCAACGCCGGCTGCACCACGACCTGGCCCTGGCCGCTCCGCCCTAAGACACCGGATAATGCACTGAATCCCGCCTTGTTTGGTGTGTCGTCAGGCGCGGAAATGCCGCTCGAGTTCTGCGAAGTAGCCGGTGAGCTGCGCTTCGACCCGGTCGGCTGGGAGGTCGAGTTCGACTGCCCGCACGGCCATGGCGACTCCGGGTGAGCCGGCCGCGCGGAACAGGGCTGCTGCGCCGGTGAGCGCCTCGACTGTTACGGCGCTAGCCACTGCGTCCTGCCGCAGGACGTCGAGCCGCCCGGCCATTAGCGCGACGGGAGTGGCTCGGATGAGACGCAGGACGTCTCCGGCGTCCTTGTCCTTGAGCCGGTGGGGACGGTTCTGCTCGACGCGATCGCGCAGCTTGATGACCTTAGAGACCAGTAGCGCTGCGGCCCCGGCGACGGCGATCTCGACCTGCCGGTCATCGTAGGGGGCGAGCCCGGGCAACGTCATCTGGTCGTGGTCGACGAGGGCGGCTTCCAGGCCGTGGGTGCGCTTGGCGGCGCGCTTGCCGTGCGCGTTCAGGCGGGCGCCGCGGGTGCGCCCTCCGGGCAGGACCCCTTCGGGGACGATGAGGTCGACCGGGACGCTGTAGGGCCGGCCGCTAACTTCGGTGGTGCCGATCCAGGTGCCGGGCTCGACTCCGCCGTCGTTGCGGACCAGGAGTGCGAACCCCCCGTGCCGCATGGCCTCGCCGAGGCGGGGGTCGTCCCCGAGCAGGGTCGGGTCCAGGGCGAGGTCGCCGTCGGTGGTGTAGGGGGCGACAGTCAGCCCGGCCGAGCCGGTGCGCAGGTACACCAGCCTGCGCCCCTACCACGACCAGTGCCGGTTGGTGGGCGGCGAGGGCATCGAGGGCGTCGAGTAGCACGGTGCGGGCGGCGATGTAGCCGGGGTCCAGGCTGGGTGCCGGTCCGGTCATGGCGCCACCTGCCCGCGGGGCGGCAAGGCTGTGATGGAGGGGAGGCGCCAGTCGGCTTCCCAGCCGGTCATCCAGTCCAGCAGTGCTTCGCCTTCGGCCGGCATCCGTCCGCTGCCGGACAGGCAGTCGAGCACGAGCTGGGTGGGGGCGACGACCCGCAGCCCGTCGACCATCGCCGCCCGGTCCAGGACGACGAAGTCGTAGGCCTGCAGCAGGACGGTGTCGGCGCCGGTGTCGGCAGGCAGCAGACCCAGGGCCGCTGCTGTGGCCTGAGGGTCGATGACGTAGAGCGTGAGCTGGCCCGGGGCCGCAACCGGCGCGCGCTGGGAGGCGCCGAACGAGCCAGTGACGGCCCGGTAGAGGTGAGGTTGCTCTGGCAGTCGGCGGGCCAGGTCATGGGACCCGGTGGGGGAGATGTAGCCCTGCGCTTGGTTAGCGGCGTAGAGACGGTAGGTCTCCGAGCGGCGGCGCAGCAGGTTGGGCCAGTCGACGTCGACGACCAGGGCCCGCTGGCCGCGCTGGATCAGGGCCTCGCGGTCCAGGGTGGCGAGCACCCGCGACACGTGAGCAACGCTCACCCCGGCGCCCTGGGCGATGGCGCTCGTGGTGTAGGGCGGTCGGACGTCGGCGAGCAGCCGGACGACGCGGCCGGCGCGCACCCCGCGCAGCGACACCGCCTCGCGGGGGGTGGGGGAGGGGTCGCGCTCGGCGCCGGCGGTGCGGATCACGACGGCTGGCCGGTCGAGCTCGAGCGACACGTTGCCGGTCAGGTCCAAGTACCCGACCTTCTGCTCGCGGAGCAGGGCGCGGGTCCGGGGGCTGAGCCACGGCGCGAGGACCAGCACGGTCGCGTAGGGGTCGAGGCGTCGCAGCAGCCGCAGCTGGCCGCCGAGCAGCGTCTGCGCGTCACGGGGAGCGAAGCCCTGCTTCGCCTCGACGACGACCCGGCCGAAGCCGCCGAGCGGCTCCCCGATGGTGATCAGCAGGCCGGCGCCGCCGCCCAGAGGGCCGTCGGGGGTGGCAGCAGGCTGCACCGTCCAGTCCGCCGGAAGCAGATCACGAAGGGCGGCAAGACCCGAGGTGAGCAGCGCCTGCTCATCGCCCAGCTGCGCTTGCCGTGCCTTAAGAGACTCCACACGAGGCATGATTGCACGCCTAGCCAGTTTGCACACACCGTGCAACGAGGGTCTGCGAGAGAACTAAGCACCTGCCGAGCTCGGAGAACGTGTTGCTCGTCCGATGGTGCCTGGTGCCGCGAACCCAGCCTCGTTCCGTTGCGCTGTCGGCGGCGAGCAGGGCGGATCGTGCAGCAGATGCATACGCTCTGGTCCGGTTGACATAAGATCTATTATCGGTGATCGCGTTTGTGCAGGTCAGGGCACAGTTTCGGGGCTGGCGGCACCAACGGGCTGCGGTCGACGGCGAGGATCGCACTGCCGGAGGCCAAGCTCGGGCTGCCTGTCGGGTCAGGTGCTGGCCCTTGGCGGCGTCGCGTTGATCCCGTCACCGTCCCACCTGAAACCCTGGTCAGAAGGGACGGGCATGGCTTCGAGTCTCTCGTCTGCGATCAGGCTCTCGATGCACATACGGGTACCACCGATGTAGGTGCTCATTAGGTCGACGTCCGTCGCTACGCACCAACTGCGGTCATCGGGCCACCACATCGATGCACTCCGGTCCCACGGCCGACGCTCGAGAGAGGTCGTGATCGCAGGGAGGGGACCGCTGAACAGCAGCATCCGGCGGTCCGGCATGGCGAACTTCGGGGCGCTGTCCGAGTCGACGGCTAGGGCGCCGAAACCCTCCCAGACAGCGAAGTAGCACGCCGTCCGCGTCGTCGTGTGCTCGGCCAGCAGTTCGGCAAGCACCGAAGCCTCGGCTGCCGGCAGCGAGCCGGTACGGGGCCAGTGGTCCCACACGCCCGGCTGGGTTTCCTTCTGCAGGAAACGCCAGCCGCCGGTGATAGCGACCCACTCCATCGCGGGGTGCGCAACTTTGCCGTTGCTTCGGGCGACGTCGCGCCAGCGAACTCCCTCGAGGACATCATCCACCTGCCGGTACGCGGGGTGGAAGAGGCGGGCATAAGCGTCGGCGCCGGTCGGGATCAACGAGCCAACCGTGTCCGCGTGGTCAAAGCCGCGAACCCCGTGGACCAACCAGTCGGCGGCCGACACATCTTGACAGAGTTGGAGCTCGCCGACCCGCTGCGGGCGAGTCATGCGTCGAGTGTGCACCTTGCCCGGAGCACCGACCGCCTTGTGGATGACCCGCCTGCTCTCGCAGTAACTCCGCTCAGTGTCCCTGCCGCCTAGGCGTGCGCAGCAGCTCCGGGGGCTAAGTGGCGTCCGTGCTGGTGGGCGTCACACTGCTGGTGTGGACGTGTCGCAGCTGACGGTGGCCCCCGGGGCGCGGGTGTGGGCGTTCGGTCGTGTCGTCCTCGCTGCCGGCGCCGTGTGGTTCGAGCCGCCGCTGCCCTTCCATCCGATCGGCTGCCTCCCGGGCCGGGAGCCCGCGCCGCGGCCGTCCGGGCTGGGGATGGCTGTCCGCGGGGTCGACCTGGCAGCTCTGGTCAACCCGCGGGAGAAAGACGGCGCCCTTGAGGGCTGGGCCACCATTATAGGGGTCTGGCAAGACGACGAACTCACCGTCACCGGGCAGTCCACCCTCCAGCCACCGCCCAGGCACCGCCAGCCGTCGTGCACAGTGCCGCCGTGCCCGCCCCCGGCCGGGGGCTGGCCCTCCGGGGACACCCCGGACGGGTTCGGTGCCGAGCTGGCTGCCCTAACGGCCAGCGGGGTGGCCATCCAGGTCACCATGTTCAGCCCGCCTGGGCGCGGCCAGGTGCTGGTCATCAGCGCGAGCGACTCCGAGCTGGCCGAAAGCAAGCTGCGCCTGGTGTGCGGGCAGCGGCTGTGCGTAGTACCCAGCCGCTACACCCAGGCCCAGGTCGACGCAGTACGAGCCGACATCCACAGCCACTTCCAGGACTGGCAGGTGTACTCCAGCGGCCTGACCAGCGGCGAGGACGGGCAGATCGTCGTGACCCTCAGCCTGGTCCGCCTTACCCCCGCCATCGCCGCCTGGGCTGAGCAGGTCCCCGACCGGCTGCTGGGCCTGAGCCCCTGGCTGGTTCCCCTTCCCGGCACGTGACCGCCGAGCCTGCCCAGGCCGCCGAGCCCGGGGCACTATCGCGCCCGAGCAGGGCTCGCCGCTGGCCGCGCCTGCTCGGGACAGTGCTCGCACTAGGCGTACTGGCAGCCGCGGTCGTTCCCCTCGCCACCGGCCGGCTCAGTTCACAGCCACTGCAGGCCCAGCGCAAAACCCGCACAGCGTGCACCCTGCTGGGCCAAGGGGTAGCCCGCCGTGACCCGGCGACCCGGACGGCAGCCGCCGACCTCGCCGCCACCGCCGCCACCAAGGACCGCCGGTGGCTACCGCTGAGCCAACAGCTCGGCGTCGACGCCGCGGGTCGCCACCGGCGGCAGCCAAAGCTCCTGCGCAAGCGCACTGTCCCGAGTGACCTGGAGCCTCCGGATCCATCTGGGCACCTGTGCCCTGGTCCTGGCGCTGGTGTGCCTGCCGGCGAGCTTCGTAACCCGCCGAGGGCGCGTCGTCGCCGCACCACTCGTCCTATTCGGCGCCGGCGTCGTCCTGGTCGCGGGAGCCATCTGAACCGGCCAGCCCAGAAACGGCAGCACCAGCGTTGAACACCTTGGCCGGTCGGGGTGAACCCCGGGGGGTCACTATGGCGCCGTGGGATCCGACGGCGGCGTGCTGAAGCACCGCCTACGAGCTGGCGCCGGCGGTCAGGGTGCGCTCGCGCATCGCCGCACAGCCACACCGTCGACCAGTCGGGCCGCCCCCAGGACACGCATCGCAGTTGCTGCGCTAGCCGCCGCCCTCACCGCCTGCACCAGCTCCCCGCCGGCAACCCAGAGCCACCAGCCCGAACCCGGGGGTGTCGCTCTGGCAGCCGGTACCGCGACGCCGGTGCAGATAGGCGACGGCTGGCAGTGCCCGCTGGGCGTCGGAGTCATGGTCGCGGCCGGCCAGCGGAGCTATCAGCCGGCCAACTTCCCCGGGCTCGAGCGGGGCGCGCCAGTCCGTCCCCTGGCCTGCTACCAGAGCGCGGCGGCCGCACAGGCAGCCGGGTACACCCTCGCCCCGACACCCTCCGGTGACCTGCTGGTCGCCGGGGTGTACCTGGTGCCGACATCCCCGGCGCTGCGCACCCAGTGCGCGGCTGCCGCACGCCAGCTGCACAACCCGGTGCCGTGCCCGACGGTCCTGCCCACCGCTGCCGTCCCGGCCGGCTGCGTCGATGGCTGCCAGTCCGGCTCACCGCCGGTGTTCACCCTGGAGTTCAGCTCCTACCTCAGCCCGGTAGCCAGCGAGGACCCGCACGCCTACATCATCGGCACCACCGATCCCGGCTCCTACTTCACCGGCACCTGCGCGCACGACGCCCCCGACCCCTTCACCGCCGCCCGTCGCGCCGCCCGGGGCGCCGAGCTTGTCCTCACCTGCCCGAAGGGGTCCGCGCTCAACAGCGGCCACGTGATGGTCTGGCTTCTCCGCCCCCCGCTCGCCGCCGCGGTCAGCATCCATGACGCCACTGCCGAGCACCGCGCCATCGCCCAGGCCATCGCCGGCCGGCTCCGTTGGACCGCTCCAAGCTCCTGACATCGACAGGCAAGCTCGCCCCGCGGTGGGCGGCGCCCAGCCTTCAGTGAGCGGCCCGCCGGCGAGTCGCGGGAGCTATCTGACCTTCGGTCGGGGTCCACTGGCCCGGGACGGCGTCACTTTTCGGGACAAGCGCCATCGGCTGGTTGCAGCAGCCTCGGCACGATCGCTACCGGTGCTTGCGCCGATACGCCGGTACCGCCAGCAGCCGCGCAGTCGTCGCGGTGGCAATGAGCCCGGCGAACACCACGGCAGTCACGACAGCGAAGGTGCGGGGCTCGGTCCGGTAGTGGAAAGCGAGTGCGGTACCCACTCCTGCCGGCAACGTCACCAGCACCCCGACGGGCAGCAGCACGGCAAGCATCCTCGTGGTTAGCCGCGCCGCCTCGTCGCCGGCGAGGGTCAGCGCGGCTAGGCAGGCGGCAACAACGGCAAGGGCTGCGACCAGCCCGGTGAAGGCATAGACCGCGAGCACACCGGCACCGCCGACGTCAGGCAGGGTGCGCTGCCCGGTCGCAAAGGCCAGCGTCAGCAGCGCCAGCAAGGCGCTCGCGCCCAGAACCGTCCCCAGCACAACCGCGGGCACCACGACCAGCAGACGTAGCCGGCGGTGGGTGAGCTGCCGCTCGGCTGCCCACAGCCGGGCCGTGTCGCCCGGGTCGGTCCTGAGCACGGTACTCACGGGCAGCCCCACCTCCAGGGCGGCCGCCAACTCGCCGTGCACCTCCTCGGCCAGGCGCCGGCGCTCCCCGCGGCGTACACCCGCCCGAAACCACGCTCGGTGGGCCAGCCGCAGCGCGTGGCCGGCGTCCGCGCCGAGCTCGACAGCGCGCCCATCACCGGTTGCGATCGTCACGTGCTTCCTCCAGTTCGCTCGAGGGCCGGAAGCCGCCATTGGCGGGCCGAAGAAGTCCATCGACGGCTATCGCGGTCTGCCCCCACACAGCCCGGCCCTCGGCCAGCACGGCCCGACCTCGCTCGGTCAGCAGGTGGTAGCGCCGCGGCGGCCCACCGCTGCCGGACCGCAACTGCGAGGCGACCAGCTCGCTGCGCTGCAACCGGGCCAGCAGCGGGTAGACGCTGCCCTCCGCCACCTCAAGACCGCACTCGGCGAGGCGCTGCACAACCTCATAGCCGTAGACCGCATCCCGCTCCAGCAGCGCCAGGACGCACAGGTCGAGGACCCCGCGAAGCATCAGGCTCCGCCGCTCCTCAACTACCATGCAATACAAGCTAGCGTGCAGACCCTTTCAGCGCAAGAGAGCCGCTCGGCTTACCTAACCCGCCTGGGCCCAGCAGCAGGCCGTTAGCTACTTCGACCTGAAGAAGTCGAAGCAACTTCCTTTGTAGGACGGGGGTTTTGCTCGGCATGGCAGCGTCGTTGCGGGTCTGAGTGACGAGATCATGGGGTGGTCGCAGGTTGAGCGAGCCCTGGAGTTGCCGATGTTGCGGACCCGAGCAATCGACGTGAGCTTGTGGGAGGCGGTGCTGCCGCCAGAGGTGCTGCGGCTGCCCGCGGAACTGGCCCGGGTCGATGCGCTGCTGGACGACCCGGCGTTCTTCGTGCCGTTCGTGCCGTTCTTCGACCCGCGGGTGGGCCGGCCGTCTACGCCAATGGAAACCTACCTGCGGTTGATGTTCTTGAAGTTCCGCTACCGGCTGGGCTATGAGAGCTTGTGCAGTGAGGTCAGCGACTCGATCACCTGGCGGCGGTTCTGCCGGATCCCGATCGATGGGAAGGTCCCACACCCAACGACGCTGATGAAGCTCACGACCCGCTGCGGCACCGCGGCGGTGCAGGGCTGCAACGAGGCGCTGCTGGCAAAGGCTGCGGACGCGAAGTTGCTGCGGACCAACCGGGTCCGGGCTGACACCACGGTGGTCTGTGCTGATGTCGCCTACCCGACCGACTCCGGGTTGCTGGCCAAGGCGATCCGCCGGATCGCGGTCACCGGCCAGCGGATCCAGGCGGCAGGTGGCGGGACGCGGACCCGGTTGCGGGACCGCAGCCGCGCGGCGGGGAAGCGGGCACATGGCATCGCGGCAAAGCTTCGGCTCCGTTCAGCGCAAGGCCGGGATGAGGCACAGGCCACCGTGCAGCGCATCACCGGTGAGCTCGCGGAGCTGGCCGACCGCGCTGCCAACGACGCCGAGAAGCTCCTGGCGACCGCCCGGCGAGCGCTGCGTCGCGCTCAGGCCAAGGCCGAGGCACTGGCTGCAGCAGGAGGGAAGCACGCAGCCGCGGGTCGGCGGCGAGGCCGACTGCGCCGGGCAGTGAACGACCTGACCGAACTGCTGGAGGTGACCCGTCGGGTCGCGGCCCAGACCCGGCAGCGGGTGGCCGGAACCACCCCGGCGGGAGCGACCCGCCGGGTCAGCCTGCACGACCCGGACGCCCGCCCGATCGCCAAGGGCCAGCTCGGTAAGCCGGTCCAGTTCGGCTACAAGGCGCAGATCGTCGACAACGAGGACGGCGTCGTGCTCGATCACAACCTGGAACAGGGCAACCCACCCGACGCGCCGCAACTCGCCCCAGCGGTCGAGCGGGTCATCAAGCGCACCGGCCGCAAGCCACGGACCGCCACCGCCGACCGGGGCTACGGTGAGAAGAGCGTCGACGACGCACTGCGCGAGCTCGGTGTCCGGCACGTCGTCATCCCGCGCAAAGGCAAACCGGGCAAGGCCCGACAAGCCGAGGAGCACCGGCCAGCGTTCGGCAAGACCGTGAAGTGGCGGACCGGCAGCGAGGGCCGGATCAGCAGCCTTAAACGCGGATACGGCTGGGGTCGCACCCGCCTGGACGGCACTGAAGGAGCCCGGATCTGGACCGGACAGGGAGTCTTCGCCCACAACCTGGTCAAGATCGGAGCCCTAGCCAGCTGATCGGGCCAGGGAGGGAGTGCGATCCCTCCTGGATCGGTCGCCGCCACCCCTGACCTCAGCCCATGGAGTTCTTCAGGTCGAAGTAGCTACACCCGGCCAAGCCCGGCCAAGCCCGGCCAGCCCGACAGCACGACGCTGGGTTCACCCGGGTTGGCACGGGCAGCTGCGGCCGGTCGTGCCTAGCCGGCTGGGCAGGTGGCAGCGCCGTAGCCAAGGACGGTGCAGTAGGTGCCGCGCGACACCAGCCACCTGCCGGCTTGCAGGACGGCGGTGCCGTTTTTGGTGCCGTAGGGCGCGCCGCCGGAGTAGGACAAGGTGAACTGGACGACTGCCGTGGCGGGGTTGGTGAACACCAGCGGGCCGGTGGACACGGTCACGGTCTGCACCGCCCGGGGGAAGTTGGCCCTGAGCTGGTCAAGCGCCCCCTGCAGAGCGCTGCCCCCCTCGACCGCTGCCAGGGAGGAGTACGGCTGGCCCGGCGGCACATGGGTGAACGCAGTGTGGAACGCTGCCCGCACCGACTTCTCCGCGGCTGCACGGTCGGCCGGTTGCCGGCCAGGGACGGGCAGCGCAGGAGGCCGAGGCTGGCACGCGGCGCTGGCAACAGTCGGGGTTGCCGACAGCGCGACGCTGGCGACCTGCCGCCCCCGGGGGGTCAAGGCGGTGAGTCGCCCGCTGGTTGAGCGGCCGGCGACGGCTAGCACGGCCAGGCCTCTGACCGGGGTGGCGCTGTCGTGGCCGTCAGCTGTGCTCAGCCGGACCGTGGCGACGTCGGCGGCGACCCGGACCACGGCCAGCTGCACCGGGCTGCCTTCGGCTGCTCCGATAGGCGGTCTTGCCTGCAGGTAGGTCGAGCCGTTCGGGGTGTCGAGCAGTGAGATCTGGCTGCCCGGGCCGAGCCCGATCACCGGAGTGGTGCGCACGGCTGCCATCGCCTCGGTCGACAGCTCGGTGACGACCAGCCCGGTCGGTTGGCACCAGGGCGGTGGGCACTGCTGGTTGAGCAGGTCGCACGCGCCGCCGGGACGCGGCCAGGCCTGGGTGAAGGTGCGCAGCGTGACTGTCCCGGTCGTGCGGCGCGCCAACCCGACGAGCGGGCCCTGCACCAGCGGTCCCGGGCCGACAGGGGCGTACGGCCCGCCGCCGACGACCGACTCGTGAAGGGTCGGCGCGAGGGCAGGTGCCGCCGTGGCCGGAGCCGGGGCAGCTACCGCGTTGGCTGCGGTGTAGGTAGCCGACGACCGGGACGGGGCGGCGCCGCACCCGACGAGGACTGCACCGAGCGCGACAAGCCCGGCCGTGCTGCCAGCGGTACGCATGACGCGCCCTTCTCCCTGCGCCTGCCACAGGTGCAGGGGAAGCCGATGATCGCACGTTTCCCCCAGGGTGTCCCTGGTCGCTGAAGGGAGCTGCAGGCCGGGGGCACTACCGCCGTCCTCGACCCGGCGCCCGGTACGCGCAACCGGCCTCGCCTACTTGGCCGCGCCCTGTCCTAGTGGGGGGCCACGGCTACAGCAGGGCCTGCAGAACAGGGGTGATCCGGCGGCGGTACTCGTCCGCCTCACCCAGCAGTCCGGCGGTGACCACGACATGCTCGGCAGAGAGCTGCCAGAGCTCGCTGCCGGCGACGGGGATCTCGGTGACCCGCAGGTTGAACGGCTGCGCCCGCCGCCCGGCCGCTCGTTCTAGGTCGGCCACCAGTCTCGTGTGGTCCAATCCCGCACCAGGTCCGGTGAGCAGTGCGACGTGCTCGCGCTGGCGGGCCTCGCTCCACCGCACCGCCACCAGAAAGTGCCGCCTAACCAGCACCTGCAGCTCGGGTGCCGCATCCAGCGAGTCAAAATCAGGTGGGCCCCACCACAAGCCGGCCGCCTCCGGCCAGGTGGCGGACGGGCCGGCGCCAGGGCTTGGTCCCACCACTCGTCCCACTGCCGGGCGGCAGCCAGGGACCCGCCGCCGGCGGGCGGGACCGTCGGTGCAGCGGACGGCAGCCAGGTGCGGGTCGACGTCAGCCCGGCGACGTCGCGGATGAACAACCCCATGGCCAGGTTCTGCGGCTCGCCGATGCTCATCTGCCAGCTCGCTTGACCTGCTTGGCGCATGTCGACCCGCCTCAGTGTCAGGGAGCCTGCATCTTCGCAGGGCCGGCCCCCGCCAACCGTCACCGGTCCGCGGCTGTGCAGTATCCGAACACAGCCGTTGCGCTCTGTGAGCCAGCGCAGCAGGGTGAAGGCGTGAGCACCACCGCCGCGACCGCGCTCCTGCTGCTAGGCGGTGTGCTGCTCGCGCCGGTCACCCTGACAGCAGTCGGGGCCCGGCGCCGCGGGCAGCCCTGGCACATCGCGCTCGTCAGCGCAGTTCTCTTCCCGGCCGCCTGGACCCTCTGGTACGTCGCCGACGAGCGTCCCTTCAGCCGCCGGCACCCGTTCCCCGGTAGCAGACCGGCGTCGTACGCCACGTCGCGAGGTCAGCAGACAAAGCCGACGGGTGAGTAGCAACGCTGCAGGATCGTGCGCTAAGCCTCGACTGTTTGGCGTGACGTTGGGAGACGTTGCACTCGCTTAAGGCGGGTATTTGCCGGCCCAGGCAGCGGGAGGGCCGCGCGGAGTCAGACCTACAGTCCTAGGTATGTCCGACGTGCCTACCGTGGCGCTGCGAGCGCGCACCCACGACGACCTCGATGTCTTGTTCAGCATCGCCGCCGATCTGAATACCTGGGAGGAGCGGAACCCTTCGGCACCAGCTCCGGGAACCAGGGAAAGGTTCGACGCGCGGCTCGCGCGCACTGCCGAGAACGAGGCACCTGAGGACACGGTGACCTTCGTAGTCGATGTCGACGGCACGGCCGTCGGCAGCGCGTCGCTGTTCAAGTTCGACTCGTTCGCCCGCCATGCAGAGGCTGGGATCGGCTTGGTGCCCGAGGCCCGGGGCCGCGGCATAGGGACGGCAGCGATCACCCAGCTCGTCGAATTCGGGTTCGTGCGACGCAACCTACGCCGAGTCCATCTCCAGGCGATCGCGTCGAACTTCGGCGCGATTCGGGCCTACGAGAAGGCGGGTTTCGTGGTCGAGGGGCGGCAGCGCCAGCATGCTTGGGTCCGAGGCGCTTACGAGGACAGCGTGTTGATGGGCATCCTGCGCTCGGAGCACACCTAGCCCGCCTGACTTGGCATCCGGCCCGCTACTTCGACGCCAGGTCACATCGGCCAAGTCGCGTCCTCAGATAGGGAGTGTGGGTCCGGTGACGCACCGGTCTTCCATCTGGGGTGTAGCCGAACCTGACGTCAGGAGGAGCAGCCCTGGGCCGTCAGGTTGGGGCCGGTTCCGCTGTTGATGGATACCTGTCCCGGCGGGTCCTAGAGATCCGCCTGACATTTCCGAGCCGGGTTAGCGCGCGATCCTGTAGCGCTGCTACTCAGACCCCAAGCCGACGCTCTACCGGCTACGTCCGCGGTGCGGCCCGCCCGGTCCTTGGGTTGGTCCGGGCCGGGGCCGGCCGACGTCGAAGGACACACCCGCCCGGCGCGCCCGCGTCGCTGTCGCTGTCGCGGTAGAAGGCCCCGCGGCCGGGCTGGTCCGCTGGGCTGCGGTCAGGCGCAGCTGCTCGGTCGAGCTGCGGGCTGCGGCGGCTTGGGCGACCCGGTGCTGGGTTTCCCGCAGCCGGGTGACGGCGTCGGACAGGGCGGCGAGCAGCGCGAGCAGCTGGGTGTTCTCGCCCCGGCCGACGAACCGCGCAGATGCCAGCAGCACCGACGCGGCGCGCAGTCCCTGCCCAGCCTGCGACGGTGCCGGTAGCCGGCCCCACAGCTCCCGTGCGGCCCGGTCGTAGCTGGCGGCAGCATTGGTGAGTGGCCCGCCGCGGCGGCTTTCGACGACCCGGGCAGCGGAGGCCAGGAAGTCCGAGGCGGCCCACGCGGCGTCCCCCGCCCCCTGCGGGTCGCTGCCGGCGGCGGCTTGGACCTGTTCGGTGGCGCTGGCCGCGGCAGCGGTCGCCTGCTCCCAGATCCGGTTCCGTTCCTCGCCGGTGAGCCGGTGCCGGTCCTCCCCCGGCTTGCCAGCCGACGTCGACGAGGACGAGGACGCCGCCTGGTCAGGCTGCCCGGCCGCAGTGCCGCCAGCGGCTGTGGTGGCGTTGCCGGCAGGTGCCTCTAGCTCCCAGCGCCGGGCCAGCTTGGGCAGGGTGAGGTCGGCGGCGAGCTTGCCACCCCCGAAGTAGATCGGCGCCCCGCCCGGGTCGACCGACTCGGGCAGCGCGACCGCGTAGCCGGTGACCTGACCGGGGTTGCGTTCGGAGTACCGCTGGCGGACCAGCAGCCCGTCGTCGGCCAGCCGGTCGAAGAACTCGGCCAGGCTGCCCGCGCCTGCGGCGGCGGTCCGGACCGAGCGGCGCAGGCTGTCCCGCACCGGCTCGCCATGACCCTGCCGCGCGGCCTTCTCGGTCTCGGCGTAGCTAGCCCGCTTGGCCGCCGTCCGGTCACTGGCCGCCGTCACCGTGAGGCCGTATTTGGCTTCGACTTCCCGGGAGGCTTCCCCGGCCCGCCAGAAATCATTGCGGGGAAACACGCGGCGGCCGTCCTGCCGGGCCAGCGTGGCGACCACGTGCACATGGTCATCGGCGTGCCGGACCGCGACCCACCGCACCCCCAGGTCATCCCCCCGGGGTGCCAGGCCGAGGCGGTCCATGTACGTCTCGGCGATGTCCCGCCACTGGTCGTCAGTCAGGTAGCGGTCGACCAGCACCCCGGTCTCGGGGTCCTTCCTCGCCGCGATGATCAGGTGGTAGACCGGCTTCTTGTCCGCACCGACACCGGCCGCTGCCAGCGGCTGCTCGAGCAACCCGACCAGCCGCCGGAAGTCCCGCCGGCCCCCCTCCCCCACTACCGGCTCCAGCACGCCCGGTTCGTCGAACCCGCCGATCACCCGCGGATTCACATGCGGGTTGCGCCGCCCCCGGCCCTCCTGCTGCGCCGGCCCCGTCGCGTACAAGTAGCGCACCAGGCCCCCGACCCGACTCCCCCGCGGGGCCACCTTCCCGATCACACTCCCCTCCCCCAGCGATCCACAGCCGTCCTCACGGCCGGCGCCGCATCAGCGCCTCGGCAGCCGCATCCACCCGGGCCACCGCCCGCACCGTCGCCTCCACCGCCTGCCCCAGCCAACCCGGCGCCTCACCCGTCGCGTTCAACGCCGCCACCGCCTGGTTCACGTTCACCCCGAACCGGCGCACCGCCGCCCTCGCCGCCATCAACTCCGCCAACGCCTCACGCGACTCCCCCGCCGCAGGACCCGCCGACCCGGACGCCGCCGCGATCGCCGCCGCCCCCACAAACCCAGTCGGCGTCAACGACCACATGCGGACCAGCCTGGTCATCGACGCCCTCGAGATGGCGCGCCTGCACGGCCACGTCACACCGGACGCGATCTTTCACAGCGACCGCGGCACGCAATACACATCGGCCGAATTCGGCCGT
>JAABUJ010003971.1_pt1 | contig 15995 bp, 18 predicted proteins | sample 5559131 | NCBI WGS metagenome assembly JAABUJ01 (sample SAMN10711875, study PRJNA513366) | rock metagenome | isolation source: Antarctica rocks | place: Antarctica: Victoria Land, Mt New Zealand nord | collected 2016-01-07 | reverse complement strand
TTGCAGAGGGTGCACCGCCGCCGCGTCAGACGGACGACATCGCCCCGGCGCGCACAGTGCGCCGGGGGCGCGCCAAAGCTCCCCCCACGGAGGTCGCCGCATGACCACGCTTTCATGGGGTGCTACCCATCTCCGGCGCATGTGTTATAATCGAAAAGGCCCCGCGCCCGTAGCTCAACCGGACAGAGCAAGGACCTTCTAAGTCCGAGGTTGTGGGTTCGAGTCCCGCCGGGCGCACCACGCGCCTTGGGACCGCGCCGGCCGCGACATGGTGGCTATGGTGTAAAGGTTAACACTGCAGATTGTGGCTCTGCCGATCTGGGTTCGAGTCCCAGTAGCCACCCACCACGTTATAGCAGCGTCCGGCTAGCAGTCACGGGGCCCACGGAATACCGCCGTTCTGTGGGTCCCGTAACTATGTATACCGATACTCGTCCTCACCATGCCGCACATCCGTTCGCGTATGCCCACCCCCCCTTGTGATACACTGTGATACAGAAGGTCGAGGTAGTAGCCACGCATGGGGAAAAGGGGGAAGGGATGACAACAGTCGCGCAGAGCATCCGCGTCGACGAAGATCTCGTCGAGGTCTACGACCAATTGGCCGAAGCGACAGGCCGTCCGCGCAATCAGCTGTTCGTCGAGGCGCTGCGTCGCTACGCGCAGACCGAAGGATGGCAGATCACGGAGGTCAGGCGAACCTTGGCTGGCCTGGAGGACGGCGTCATTGGAACGGTGGATGGCGAGGAGGTGGTGTCTCGTTTCCTCGCGACGGGACGCCTCACTCGCGAGGCGCTCACGGCAGCCGAGGAGCGTTACGCCATCCCGCCGGAGCACAGGGCTTCATAGCGCATGCTGCGCTATATCTTCAGCGATGACGCCGTGTCGGATCTCGAATCGATCTCCGATTATCTCTCGGCGCGCAACCTGGATGCCGCCGTGCGCGTCATGTCTTCGATCATCGCCGCGATCAAGCGCGCCTGCATCTTCCCCGAAGCCGCCCCTGACATCGACGAACCAGCCGCGGTCCCCGGTACGCGCAAATTGATCGAAACGGACTATCGGTACGTCATCTACTACCGCGTCGTCGATCGGACGCTGCTCGTCGTGCGCGTGTTCCATGGCAGCCAAAGGCGGTGAACTGAGGGTGCGCGCCCCTTTTTCGCGCTGGTTACTGGACACCCGTCGTCTCTATTGGGAGCGCCGGCGTCGGTCCCAGTGAATACGCGACGCCCGCGCGAAAAAGGGGCGCACACCCATCGGCGGACGCTCGTGTCAGTCGATGTCCGGCGCGTCGTCCATGTCAGCACTGCTATCCGTGTCGCCGGCATCTTCCTCAAAGGACGATTCCGCGTCGTCCTCATCGTTGAACATCGTATTGGACGCGCCAATGTACAGGTCCATGGCGACGATAGTCCCATCGTCATCCGAGGCCACGACCACGGTCTCCTCCGTCTCTAAGATGGAGAGAGTTGCCCTTGTAGCGGCAGCCATGACCCCCGACGGCTCAGGCTGCGGCGGCCTCTTTCGGCGCCGCTCCGCTTGAGGCAACACGCGTTGCAGGTAGCGGTACGCGTCCTCAACATCGCGCGATGTGCGGCCCTGCGCGCGGAGGGTATCGTAGCGCGCCTGGACATCAATTTTGTTGCTGCCAACCGACAGACCGAGCGCGCTCAGGGCGCGCGCCGTGCGCCGGTAGCGCTCGACCCAGCGTTGGCGCACTGCGTCCAGTTGTTCATCGTTGCGCCAGACTTCGTCGCCGCCGCTCTTCTCGGCCTTCCCTTTTTTCTTACTCGTAGGCTTACGCCAATAAGGGATATACCACCCCGTGTTTCGCATGCCCTTATTTTAACAGCTGTCAGCTGTCAGTTGTCTGAGGCGACCCGCGCGGGCAACATGCTATGCTAGAGCATCACACCCAATAGGGAGGGGCATAGCACAGATCCCATGGGGCGGAAGACTTTGATGGGCCACGCCACACGTCCGCGGCGACGCGACGGCCGGACGCGCCTGACCATCTATGGTCTTCCCCTCGCGCTGATGGCGGTGGCCGCCGTGTGGCGCCTCTGGCTGCTGGGACATGTGTACACCAATGTCGACAGCGACCAGGCCATCATCGGCGTGATGGCCTACCACATCCAGGCCGGCCACCACCCGCTCATGTATGCCGGGCAACCGTATCAGGGCAGCCTGGAAGCCTACGCCGCCGCGCTGCTCTTCGCCCTGTGCGGCGCGAGCGATTGGACGTTACGCCTCCCGGTGCTGGCCTGCGCGGTCCTCTTCGTGGGCGCCGTCTACGCGCTCGGCGCGACCCTCTACGGGCGCCGTGTCGCCGCGATCTCCGCCGTCGTCGTCGCGCTTGGCCCCGGCGCGCTGCTGTACTACGGCGACGTCACCGGCTTCGGCTACAGCGAGGTCATGCTGCTGGGCACGCTCCTGCTGATCCTGCAGGCGCGCCATCCCGACCCGCGCGCCATGCCCCTCCGCGTCGCGCTGGTGATGGGGCTCGTGGCCGGGCTCGGCGCATGGATCGAGCCGCTCATGGCCGAGTATCTGCTGCCACTCGGCCTGGCCTACGCGCGGCCGCTGCTCACGATCCGTCGCGGCCCGTGCGCGCGGATGGCGCCGGCGCGCCCGCTCGCCGCGATCGCCCTGGGCGCCATCGTGGGCGGCGCGCCGTTGCTGGCGTACAACCTGCGCCACCACTGGGCCACCCTGTCGTACCTTGTCGCGCAGGGCGGGCAGCGCGTCGACCACTTGGGCGCGGTCACGCGCCTGATGACCGAATCGCTGCCCGTCCTGCTGGGCCTGGCCGTCCCCAACTCCAACCACGGAGCCTTCATCAGTCTGTCCGCCCGCTACCCCGTGCAGCGCGCGGTCGGCGTCGCCGCGGGCCTCTATCTGCTAGGCCGGTTCGTGCCCGCCCTGCCCCGGCGCATCGCCGCTCTACTCACGGACCAGACGGTGGCGGACGGATCGTCCTCGCGCCAGACGCCACGCGCCAGGAAGCCCCGCGACGGCGCCCTGGCCCTCTTCGCGGCGAGTGGTCTGCTCTTCTTCATGGGCACACACTTCGGCGCCGGCGACTCGGCCATCGACACCGCGCGCTATCTCTTGCCCCTGTATACGGCCACGCCGCTGGTCGTCGACCTCCTCGTGCCGCGCCAGCCCACCCGGCGCGCGACAGGGGCGACTCTGCTCATCCTGGCCGCGCTGGTGGCGACAAACATGGCGCTGGCGCGGGCGATCCCGCAGGATCTCGCGCCGCGCGGCCCGGTGGGCGGCCTGATCCGCGCGCTGGAGGCGCAAGGGGTGCGGGTCGTCTACACCAACTACTGGATCAGCTACCAGCTCACGTTCGAGTCGCGCGGGCGCGTGTTGGGCATCCCGGTCAACGGTTCGCGGCTGGCGCGCGTACGCATGTTGGGCGACCTCGCCGTCGCGGCAGCCACACCGGGCCACGGCCTGGCCTGGGCCTTCGCCGCCGGCGCGCCCGGCGCGCGGAGCTTCCAACGGCTGCTGCGCCGGACGCGGACGCGCGCGGATCACATCCGCTGGGCCAATCTGGTCATCTACGACCACCTCTCGCGCCCCGTGCGCGCCGCTGACCCCTACGAGAACGCGGGCGCGCCGTGGTTCGAGGAGACACTCCCAATACACCGCAGGCTCGCCCCCCACCTCCCTAGCCGGCCCCTGGCGGCGCCGCCACGACAACGGCTATGTTATCGATCGCCGGAGTACTCCGACGCCGCCGACAACCGGGCTATTGGTCTCCCTCGCGCGGCTCGCTTATCCTCACCGTAGGAGGTATCCTCATGAGCGTCCTACGAGATCTGGCACGGCGCCTGCGGCCGGCGCATGTCGCCATCGCCTTCGTCGCCGGGATCGCGTTGCACGTATTCGGATTCATCGGCGTCGTCTTCTGGGCCTTCTGGGGTCCCTTCAGCGCCTGGGGGATCTGTGGCGACGGGGCGTCCGAGACCTGCCTACGCCAGCACCCCAGCGTCGCCGCCCACGCCGGCCAGGCCGTCGCGGCGGCATCCCTCTGGATCGGGCAGGGCCTACTCGGCCTCGCCGCCCTGGGGCTCCTCATCCTGATCGCGCCCCCGCTCGTGCGTCGCGTGCGGAGCGTCCTCCGGTAGCCTGTCGCGCCAACTCCCAACTTCCCTGCCGCCGATGCCCCACGCATGGGGCCGTTCGTATACACTGGAGCTATCACCGCTCCCCGCCGAAGCGCGATTCTGTGCTTATGGGGAGAGAACACATCCATGAAAGCCCACGGAGTCCGTTGGACAACGCCAACTGCCGTACGCCTGCTCGCCGCCACCGCCCTCGCGTTCATGATCGTCAAAAGCCCTGGCCCGCTTACCATCGGGCCCGCCATCGGCGGCCTCGCCGCGTAGGCATGAACGTCGTCGGCCTCCGGCATGGAAGATGGCGGCACAGGAGGGGGGATTGTTAGCGTGAAAACACCCGAGGAATGCACAAGCCTACAAGACATCCGCGCGGCGATCGACGACATCGATCGCGACATCGTCGCGCTCATCGCGCGGCGACGCGGCTACGTCCAAGCGGCGGCGGCCTTCAAAACGAGTGCGGCGAGCGTGAGCGCCCCGGATCGCGTGGCGGCGATGATGGCGCAGCGTCGCCAGTGGGGAGGATGCAGGCCTGAGTCCTGAGACCATCGAGCGCCTATTCCGGACGTTAGTGTCCTATTTTACGGATGCAGAACTCCAGCACTGGAAAGGACAAAACGAGGGCTAACTCTACACATCATCGGCTTGACGCGGGCAAAGACGCCCAAGATCTGCCTCATACCCACGGCGGGCGGTGATAACGACGAGCACATTGGGGGCTTCTACGCCGCCTGCGAACGCCTGCCCTGCGTGCCGACCCACCTCTCGCTCTTCCGCTCCCCTGCGGTCGATCCGCGCCCTCTCGCTTTGGCGCAGGACATCATTATAGGTGTGGCCGAAAAACCGATGGGCGCCCGTTAGCGACACGTCTGTATCGAGTGGTACGCGCGCTCCACCTCCGCTCTTTAAAGCAAAGCCTGCTCCACGCGCCGGAGCAACTCCGCGCCATGGGCCTGCAGCCAGTGATCGACATCCAACATGCGGCCCGCTCGCTCGGCGATGTCGTCCGCCGTCGTGAGCCCCTGGCGCAGCCGCCCCACCCAGTGGACAAGCGCCGTCGCCTCCCGCAAGCGTAGCAATGTCGGGAGCGCCGCCGCCTCGGCGCCTGTCAGAGCGCTCCGCTGCCCATAGCCCGCGACGATCGCCTCGATCAACGCCCAATCGCGCTCCGTCTGCCACGGCGCGACGCCGAAGGACCAGAGGGCGACGGTGACGTCCATGGCGCGCAGATCGGGCGAGGCGAACTCGAAATCCAGGACGCCGCTCACGCGCCTGTCGCGCAGGAGGGCATTGCTCCGCCCATAATCGCCGTGGATGATCTGCCGCGGGAGCCGGTCGTACAGGTCCGGTAGCTGGGGGCGAAGATCCTCGAAGAGCGCGCGGAGGCGTGCTCGCTCCACCTGGTGGAGCGGGAGATCCTGGATCAGCGACAGGGGATCCTGGACCAGCGGATGCACATGGGCGAGATCGCCATAGGTCGCAGGCGATGATACGGCGAGATCCATGTCGATGCGGGCCAGGGCCGTGTGCAGGACGGCAAGCGCTTCGCCGCAGATCAGGGCGTGCGCGGCATTGTTGCGTTGGGGATGCTGGCCCGCAATCACCGGGAAGAGGGCGGCGACGGCGCGGCGCTCGGCCTGCGCGAGGACGGTATACGTCGCGCCGTGCCGCGTGGTGAGCGGGCGCGGCACGGCGAAGGGAAGCCCCGCCTGCTGTAGCTGCGACAGCAATGCATGCTCGTAACGGATACGCGCAGTATCGGCCGTATTCTGATAGATGCGCAGGAAATATGAGCCGGCAGGTGTATCGACGAAGCGAGAGAGGTTGTTCGTGCCGGCCTCGGCCGGTCGCAGCCTTCGCGGCAGCGAGAGCGGCCACGCATCGAGCACGTCAACGTCGATCCACGTCTGGTTACTCATTGGGTTCGGCCACAACTATTCGGAGCGTCAATCATGTGGTGGCTCCTTCTCCATCAGGGTGAAACGACGTTCAGCGGCCCTGCGCGGCGGCGATGATGTGTTCGAGGGCGGCGACATGGGCCGCGAACGCCGCGCGGCCCTGCGGTGTCGCCGCGTAGAGCGAGTGCGGTCGCCGGCCGCGATACTCCTTGACCACGTCGGCGTAGCCCATCTCGACCAGAATCTGTAGGTGCCGCCCCAGGTTCCCGTCAGTTAGGTCCAGTAGCCGCCGCAGCGCGACGAAGCCGATGCGCCCCTCCGCCGGCAGGCCGATGAGCGCGGCCATCGCGCGCAGGCGCGCCGCGTCCGCCAAAAGAGGGTCCAGGGGCGTCCGCAACAGGTCCTCCAAGGGAGCGGTGGTGGGGCTGCCCTGTGAGTTGGTCATAATCCCCTCCGCAGGCGGAGCAGGCCGAGCAGCGCCGTACCCCCGCCCGCAACCAGTCCGAAAATCACCAGGGCGCCGGCGGGCGCGACCAGGCGCGTGACCGCAGCCAAGGCGATGATCACGCCGCCTAGAGCCGCGATCTCCCGGTCGTCCGCGATGACCCCGTAAAGCGCGTAAGCGATACCCCACACCGCGCCGAGCAGGAGGACGTACGTCGCGATCGTCGCCGGGGTCACGACGATGGCGCAGGCGACCGACCCGCCCAGGATCACCCACCAAGAGCGCTGAAACCGCGTCTCCCAGCCGCTGACGACTAACTCGGCCGGGGCGGCGCGTAGGCGCGGGAGCGCGTAGAGGCCGAGCGAGGCCACGCCCCACAGGACGAGGGCCGGCCAACCCGGCCAAAACTGGACCAGCGTGTAGCCGGCCATCCAGTCGAGGCCCCAGAACACGAGGGAGGCGCGTAGGGCGGCTCCGACGGCCGCGCGACGGCTCCGCTGCCGGGCCTCGCGCGCCGCGGCGAGCAGTGTCGCGGCCTCCTCCGCGGATGGCGTCCGGCGGTCTTGCGCCACGGCGGCCTCCTCCACTGGCGATCAAGAATGATCGCTCTCCCCCAAGGGTACCAGGCGCGGGAGGCCGGTCGCGCGGCCGGTCTGGAATAGGTGTGCGCGCCAGCTTTTCGCGCTGGCGTCGCGTATTCACTGGGAGCGCCGGCGCTCCCAGTAGATACGGCGCGTGCTCCGGTGACCAGCGCGAAAAAGATGGGCGGCTCGGTGTGCGCTAGGCCGTGCCGGCACGGCCCCTGAAGGCGGCCCCGGTGGCAGCCACAACCGCGAACAGCAGCGCCCCGACCAGCCCGACCGTCCCGTTACCGTGCGTGGCGATCAGCGCGATCACATAGAGGATGCCCGCGATGGGCATGGCGATTGAATAGTAGCGTCCACGGGTCATGACATCCACCTCCAGTACCGACAAGTACGCCGCGGCGGCGCGCCGGGCGCCCGGCCGCGCCATCATTATACTCTGCTATATAGAGTATCCGCAAACGGGCCGGGCGCGCTTATCACCGCGACGCGGTATAACAAGGATAGAGGACGCGCGGCCGCGAGGCCACGGCGTCGTAACAATCCCTATCCCTATCGCTAACGCGGTTAAGAGGTCAAGACGATGATCTGTCCACAATGCGGCGCGGCGGCGCAGCCCTACGATCGGTTCTGTATCCGCTGCGGACATGATATGCAACCCAACGGCGCGGGCGCGCCGGAGCGCGGGCAGGCCGCTGCTACGAACGCGAGCGCGCGGACAGCCGTGCCCATCGGCCCTATGACGCCGCCGCCATACGCGGGCGCCGCGTACGGCGATGGCATGGGCGCCCCACCCGCGCCACAGCCCTACAACAACGGCGCGCCGCCACAAGGCGGCTGGGCTTCGGGCTCGTCCACGCCGGGACCAAACCCTTTCGGCGGCCCGCGATCGGCGCCCAGCAACGGGACGATGCTCAACGGCCGCCCCGCTAACGCCGGTGGCAAGGGCCTAGTCCAGGGCGTGGGAGCCGCCATTGTCGCGCTCTTCGTGGTCCTGGGCAAGTTTGGCGGACTGGTCGCGGGACTCGGCATCTTCAAGCTGATCTTCTACTGGTGGCTATTCAGCGGGCTGCTCCATGCCGGACTGGGCACGTTGGTGTTGGTCGTCATAGTCGTACTGATCGTCGGCGCGTTCGCGCATTCCAGAGGGATGGTCTAGCCCGTGGCAACGGCGGACCAGGCGGCAGGCGGCGTGAGCAAAGCGGATATCGCGCACGATACGGAGTACGTGGCCGCGCCGGGGGACGCCTCCCCTGGCGAGAAGATCTTCGTGCAACGCTGGCGGCCGGCCCACACCGCCGCGCGCGCCGCGCTGGTCCTCTCGCATGGCCTCGGCGAGCACGCCGGCCCCTACCAGCCCTTCATCGAGTACTTTACGACGCGCGGCGCGGCGATCTACGCCCACGACCACCGCGGCTTCGGACGCAGCGAGGGACGGCGCGGGCATGTGCCGCGCTACGAGCGCTACGTCGAGGACCTGCTCCCGCTCGTCCAGCGCGCCCGCGTCGAGAACCCCGGCCTGCCGCTCGTGCTCGTCGGGCACTCCATGGGCGGCACCATCGCGCTGCTGTTCGCGCTGCGCCACCCCGAGTTGCTCTCCGCCGCTGTCTTCTCGGCCCCCGCGCTCATTATTGGCCGACGCGTCTCACCCGCGCAACGAGCAATGCTGCGCGCACTGTCGCGGCTCTACCCAATGTATACGCGCACGGGCGTGTCCAATCCGGCGTTCTTGACGCGCGACCCCGCGCTGCAACAGCAGACGGCGCAGGATACGCTGCGCCACACTCACACCACCGCACGCCTCTTGAGCGAGATGTTTGATCGAGCGCCGCGCGAGGTTCTCGCCCATGTCGGCGAATTGGGCGTACCGTTCATCATCCTGCACGGGACCGACGATCCCCTCGTGCGCGTCGAGGCGTCGCAACGCGTCTACGATGGCGCGCCGGCACCCGGCCGCGCCATCAAGATCTATCCCGGACTGCGCCACGAACTCTTCCGCGAAATCGAGCGCCGGGAGGTTTTCGACGATGTCGCCGCGTGGCTCGGCGGCCGAGACATAGTGTTGAGTGCTTTTTCTACAAGTTAAGGATTTTAAGCCGTTGTCAAGGCCATTTTTGCAGCTTTTAAGCCAACCTGACAGCTGCCATGTGGCACAAACGCATGAGGCGCATGGCGTAGCGACAGCCGTGTGTGGGAGCAAAAGGCTCGTGGACGTACGGCGTATATGCTGCTACGCTCCCTTTGCCACCCCGAGCGGCGGAAATGCGGGTACTTGACATGTGGCTCAGAACCTTAACTTGTAGGCAATATGTTGAGTGGTTAGTGGCTAGTGATTAGGTACCACATGTCGAAGCTATAAGGGTAGGAGCAAACAACCGGCGTGCCGCGCGTTTTGCAGTCCGAACTAAACACTAATCACTAGCCACTAATCACTCGACTTGTGAGTTTTACATATCCCCTTGAAGGGCGCGCTCCTGGTAGGATAACGGAGTCGATATAGTTTATTCATCGCGAGCGCCCCACGAACGATACCTAGCCAGAAAGATCCCCAAGAAAAGTGAGCGCAATTACGGCACGGCGCGGCCGTGCTCTTCTCGTCCTCGCCGCCCTCGTGGCGCTCGTGTCCCTGGCCGGCTGCGGTCCATACAGCGGCCCCCCGGCGCCATCGGCGTCCCCCCAACTGGCCACGCCGACAGCGACCGCGCCGGTCACGACGCCGACGGCGCTGCCGGCGAGTACGCCGCTACCCATGGCCGGCCCTGCGCCGTCGCGCACGCCCACCGCCACGCCTCCCTTCATCATCACGGCCGTCCCCAGCGCGTCGTCGACGCCCGTTCCCGCGGCCACGGCGCCCCCGACTCCAGTGGACACGCCGACGGAAACGCCGCTCCCGACGACGCCGGTCGCGCTGCCCACGGCCGTAACGCCGCTGGATTGGCTGCATACCGAGGGGACGCGCGTTGTCGACGCCCAGGGCCGTACCGTGACCCTGGCGAGCGTCAACTGGTACGGCGCCGAGGGTCCTGATTTCATCCCCGGCGGCTTGGATAAACGCCCGTACATGGACATCCTACTCACCATCCGCGCGCTCGGCTTCAACAGCGTCCGCCTGCCCTTCTCCAACGAACTGGTCGAGCGCGACCCCCGCGTCTACGAGCACCTCACGGCTAACAAAGAACTCGTCGGCCTGCGCGCGCTCGACATCATGGACGCGATCGTGAACGGGGCGCGCCGTGCCGGTATCATGGTGATCCTGGACGACCACCGCTCCGCCGCGGGCTGGAGCGCGCTTGGCAACGGGCTGTGGTACACGCCGCAATACCCCGAGGCGAACTGGATCGCCGATTGGGTCGCACTGGCGACGCGCTATCGCGACAATCCTGCCGTGGTCGGCGCCGACTTGCGCAACGAGCCGCACTCCAACGGCCCCGGCACGGAGATTCTGGGCCTGGGCTACCTGCGGCAGGGCGCGACGTGGGGTCCATACAACGGCGTGAGCAACCCGGCGAGCGACTGGCGGTTGGCGGCCGAGCGCGCCGGCAACGCCATCCTGCAGGCAAATCCGCGCCTGCTCATCATCGTCGAAGGGACCGAGATTTACCCGAACGCCAACGGCACGCCCGACATTTATTGGTGGGGCGCCAATCTACGGGGAGCCTTGGACTACCCCGTGCGCCTCGACCTGCCCGGCCACCTCGTCTACTCGGCCCACGAATATGGCCCGCGCATGCACTCGCAGCGCTGGTTCACGCCGACGATGACCGAACAGGATTGGTTCAACGTATTCACGGCGCATTGGGGCGCGCTACTCGCGGGCACCGGCCCCGACGCCGCCCCGGTGTGGATCGGCGAGTTCGGCACGCCCCACTACGGGCCATCGTCCATCGAGAGCAGCGTCCCAGCCTCGCAAGGCCAGTGGTTTACGTCGCTCATCACTTACCTACGCCAGCATCCTGAGGTGGGGTGGGGCTTCTGGGCCATCAATGGCACGGTCAGCGGCGGGGCCAACGCGCGCTACGGCCTGCCCGAAGCCTACGGCCTGCTCGCGCCCGACTGGACGCGCGTCGCCGACCCGCTGCTCATGAGCAAGCTGCGCTCGATCGAACCAGTAGTCAGTAATTAGTACTTGCCACTTGCCGCTAGGCCGGGGCCGCGCCATACTGCGGGTGAGGGCGCCATACACGCTACGCCCCCGGTTCTCTTAAGTAGGAACAAGACCATGAGACCGTGTCCTAACTGCGGTCAGGATGCCGCGACCTCCGACCGCTTTTGTCCGCACTGCGGCTACTTGCTGCCCTGGGCGCAGTCCGTTGCCGCTTCCACGCAGCCTCCGCTCCCCAACGGCGCCGCGACGCCCAGCCAAGGCCAGGCATACACACCACCCGTACAACCGCAACCGTCGTACGCGCCGCCCGTACAACCGCAACGGCAGGCCGCGCCTCAGGCGGCCTACACGGCACAGCCGCCGTACGCTGACCCCAACGCCACGACGGCCCCCCAAACCCCTTCTTATGTCAACAGCGGTGTGTATGGCGGCAACCGGCCGCTGCCACGCGTACAGCAGGCGCCCACGCCGGTCAAGGGCGCCGACCCCTTGATGAACACGCTCGGTGGCCTGGGGCGCTCGTTCGGCGCGTCGGACGCGCGCGGCCTGCTGCGGCTCGCCGTCATCGTGATCGCCGTGATCGTTGTCCTGGCGGTCGTCTTCAAGCTAATCGCCTTCGCCCTGAGCCTCCTCCCCTGGCTGCTGCTCATCGCCGCCATCGTCGTCGCGTGGCAATACCGCAAGCGGCGGCGGCGGCCCTAATAGGCGAGAGGCGGCAGGCGGCAGGCGGCAGTGAAGCGTAGGAGCAAGCTGTAAGCAAAAGCGCCACGTTGTAACCAGCCAAATGATTTGTCGCGCTCTACTGACGCCTGACGCCTCTCGCCTCTCGCCTAATCCGCTCCCGCCAGTACTCGAGCGTCTCCCGGATCGTCTGGGTGAGGGGGATGGCCGGCGTCCAGCCGGTGTGTGCGTGTAGGCGCGACGCATCACCGACGATGAACGGGCGGTCGACGGGGCGCAGCAGCGCGGGGTCGACGACCGTCTCGATCGGCACGGACGCCTCGGCGATGAAGGCCCGTAGCAGGTCGCCTATAGAGACGCCGCGCCCCGAGGCCACGTTGTAAACGGCGCCTGCCTCGCCTTCGGTCAGGGCCAGCGCGTAGGCGCGCACGACGTCACGCACATCTGAGATGTCGCGCACGGCGTCGAGCGACCCCACTCTCATGACCGGCGAACTCTGGCCGGCCTCGATGACCGCGACCTGGCGCGCGAAGTCGGCGGCGACGAAGCCGGGGCGCTGGCGCGGCCCCATGTGGTTGAAGGGGCGTACCCGTACCACGGGCATACCAAAGGCGAGATAATGCTGCAGACCCAACATCTCCTGTGTTACCTTGCTGACCGCGTAGGGGTCGAGCGGACCGAGCGGCTCGTCCTCATTCAGGGGCATGCGCGCGGGGTCACGGCCGCCGTAGACCTCAGAGGAGCTGATGACCAGGATGCGCGCGTCGGGACAGCTCTCGCGCGCCGCGCTCAGGATAGCGAGCTGCGCGCCGCTGTTGTTGGTCAGCGTGGCCATGGGGTCCTGCCACGCCTTGCTCACCGAGGCCTGCGCCGCCAGGTGATAGATCTGCGCGGGCCGGATCGCGGCGACGAGCGCCCCGACGGCCGCCGTGTCGGAGAGCTCGACCGGGCGGATAGTGGTGGCGCGTAGGGCCGGCGTGAGTTCGGGCTGCTCGCTCGGGTGCGTCGTCCCATGCACAGTCCAGCCACGACGCAGGCACTCTTCGACGAGATGGGCGCCCACGAAGCCGGTGGCGCCGGTGATCAATACGGTCGTGATAGCTCTACCCTCCTTGTCTCCCTATTCTACCCGACTGCCGAACAGCACGAGTAGAAGACCGCAAATGTGGGATTCGTGGCGAATCAGTGCGATTAGCCCCACAAATGTCCCCAAAAGTAGGATACTGTGAGCAACGGAATCCGGTGTCGCCACACGTCTTGCGGGACGACAGCAGGCCGGTCCGTAGAAATGGACACATCGGTGCACGGGGTGTTCGTAGCCTGCCTCATCGGCGGCTTCGCGGCGACTCTCCTGTTCGCGGTCCTCGGCGGTCTGGCCGGTCACGGCGCCGGCCATCTTCACGCCGGGCATGGTCAAACCGGGCATGCCGGCCACCTCCCTTCCGCGGGCGGCGCCGCGCACGGCCATGCCGATGGCGCCAGCGGGACACATGGCGCGCATGCGCATGCCAGCCATACTGCCCACAGTCACGACGCGGGCAACGCGTCACACACGCCATCCCTCTCTGGCCGATTGGCGAGCGCCGCGGGCTGGACGATGTCCTGGCTCAGCCCACTCACGCTGGCCGCCGCCGCGCTGTGGTTCGGCGGAATCGGGCTCGTCGCTGAAGGGCTGCTGCCGTCGCGCCTCTTCGCCGTCACTATTGTCGTCGCCGTCGTTGCCGCGCTGCTCGGCGCGGCCCTCGTGCGCGCGGTCATGGCCGCCTTTACGCGGGCCAGCGTGGCGCCGCTGCGAGCCAACGCCGATGGCGCGCTCGGCACGCTCAGCGCGCCCATCCGACTCGACGCCGCGGGCGAGGTGATCTACACGCTGGAGGGGCTACGCCGCAGCGCGGCCGCGCGCAGCCTCGACGGCGCGCCCCTGCCGCGCGGCACCCACGTCGTCATCGTGCGCCGCGAACGCGGCATGGCCTGGGTCGCGCCGCTCGACCCCCTCGCGGCGCTGGGCGAACCTCTGTCAAGCGCGGCTCCGAATGAGTTGGGCAACAGGGGCGACACGCACAATGGCCGCCATCGCGACGACCTCACTCCGCCACCATAGGAGAGCGCCCTCATCACCACAGTGGGAAGGCAGTCGCAGGCTCAATTCAATTGTAAAACATCCCTTTGGAGGATACGTCCGTGAGCATACCAACCCTCATCGTTATCGCGATCATCGTCGTCGGCATGATCATCGTCATCTCGATCTTGGGCTCGCTGTACCGCAAGGTCGGTCCCAACCGCGCCCTCATCGTCTACGGGCGCGGCGGCACCAAGGTCATCGGCGGCGGCGGCGCCGTGGTCATTCCTCTGTTCCAGAAAGCCGACGAGTTCAACCTGGAGTTGATGAGTTTCGATGTCGCGCCCAGCTACACCCTCTACACCAATCAGGGCATCCCGGTCACGGTCGAAGCCATCAGCCAACTCAAGGTCGAGAACGAAGACGAGAAGATCAAGCGCGCCGCCAACCAGTTTCTTTCCAAGAGCGAGGCCGACCGCGAGATGATGGTGCGCCAGGTCATGGAAGGGCACCTGCGCGGCATCGTCGGCCAACTCACCGTCGAGCAGCTGGTCAAGGACCCCGAGTTGGTCTCCGCGCGCATGCGCGAAACCGTCGCCGCCGACCTCGATAAGCTCGGCCTGGAGGTCGTCAGCTTCACGCTCAAGGACGTCACCGACGGCTCAGGCTTCATCCAGAACATGAGCCGCCCGGAGATCGCGCGCAACAAGCAGGTGGCCGAGATCGCCGAGGCCGAGGCCGCGCGCAACGTGACCATCCGTCAAGCCGACACGCAGCGCGAGTCGGCGCAGGCGCGCGCCAAGGCCGACCAGGACCGCGTGCTGGCGCAGACGCTCTCGCAGGCGGCGCAGGCCGAGTCGCAGCGCGACCTGGAGGTCAAGGAGGCTGAGTACGCGGCGGTTGTGGCCGTGCAGAAGGCGCAGGCCGACCGCGCCTACGACATCCAGTCCAACATCACGCAGCAGCGCCAGGTCGAGGAACAGACCAAGGTCCAGATCATCCAGAAGCAGCAAGAGATCAAGGTACAGCAGGCCGAGGGCGACCGCCGCGCCGCCGAACTGCTGGCGACGGTGCAGCGGCAGGCCGAAGCCGAGCGTGAGCGCATCCGCATCCTGGCCGAGGCCGAGCAGAAACGCGCCGTGATCGAGGCCGAGGGCCGCGCCAATGCCATGCGCATGCAAATCGAGACCGAAGCCGAGGGCCGCGCCAAGGCGGTGCGCGTGCAAGCCGAGGCCGACGCGGCGGCGATCCTGGCCCGCGGGCAGGCCGACGCCGAGGCGCTGCGCCTCAAGGGCATGGCCGAGGCCGAGGCGATCAAGGCCAAGGGTCTGGCCGAAGCCGAGGCGCGGCAGCGCGCCATCGAGGCGTTGAACATGCAGAACGGCGCGGCCATCACCGACACGGCCCTGGCCGTGCTGCCCCAGGTGGCGCAACACCTGTTCGAGGCCTACGGGCGCGTCGGCAACGTCACCTACGTCGGCACGGGCGCCGGCGAAAACGGGGGCGTGACCTCGCGCGTGACACAGGAGGTCGCGGGCATGATCCCGCTGCTCGGCGCGGTCTTCGAGTCCACGACCGGCCTCAAGCTGCGCGACATCATCGCGCAGGGCCAGCAGAACCAGGCCACCGGCGCGTCCGGCGAGGCGAATGGGCGCGCGGACCACGCCGCGTCCGGCGAGTCCGATAGCCGTCGGGACGACGCCGTGCCAGTAGGCGCGACGCCCGCGGCGCCCATCGTCGAGGGCACGCTCGTCCCCGTGACCGTCACGACGCCCGACGGCGGCGCGCCCAACGGCGCCAATGCCTAAAAGCGGGTACAGCGAGGGGCGGGGCGAGCAGCAGCGCTCGTCTCGCCCTCTTTGTCGCGCCCACTTGTAACATTAGCGGATCGTCGGGGTCAACCTCCTGGACCGTGTATATATCAGGGTGCGCGCCAGTTTTTTGCGCTGACGTCGCGTATTCACTAGTTCATCTTGGCAATAGGAGGAGAGACGCATGGCCCCCTCCCCGTCGATCGGGTTACGCCGCCCGGCGCCGCTGTTGGCGGTCGAGGCGGCGGTTGACCAGACCAACCACGGCGCGCGTGC
>JAABUJ010003970.1_pt1 | contig 15998 bp, 12 predicted proteins | sample 5559131 | NCBI WGS metagenome assembly JAABUJ01 (sample SAMN10711875, study PRJNA513366) | rock metagenome | isolation source: Antarctica rocks | place: Antarctica: Victoria Land, Mt New Zealand nord | collected 2016-01-07 | reverse complement strand
TGCGCGACGCCACTGTGGCACCTTGCACTGCAACAACCACAGCTCAACCAGTGACTCTATTAGCTCTGAAAGGCAAGCCTTCCAGGTTCCCAGCCTGCACCACGGGGAGGAAGAGTCTTTGCAGGCCAATCAGTGTTTATATCAATATTCACATCAGTCTGTTCACTAAATCTTAATAACAATCTCATTGAGATTTTTAATCTTAATGTTGCTGTTAATAAAGATTCAATATTATTCATACAATATACTGTGTCTCATACAGTATATCCAAACAAGAAATTGATGAATGAGAATTTGAATGTCTTTAAATTGAATGAGAAAGAAAAGAGCTTTATATAAAGAATTTAAGATCTTAAGCAATCAGCAGTGATCAAGAAATACTGTAATGAGAGAAAATACTTTTATTATAGATACTGAACAAGAATTAAAATCAATTACTTAGCTATAAAGAAGAATACTGTGATCACTGTGATTCTTAAAGACATAAATGATTAACAGAAAGTGAAGAATCTTGTTAAATTGTAAGATAGTAACAAAAAAAAAGAAATAACAGTTATTATAAGAGTTGACTGAAGTAGAAAGACAGCAGAGAATATTACTATAGTAAGTAAGAAATTAGTGAAGAAAGAAATTATAAAAAAAAAAAAAATTTAAATATTAAATATAAATTTATCTTCTTTCTTCATTGATTTCTAATGTCTTTGCTAATAAATATCAGAGAACAGCTACTGTAATATATAAGAAGAATGTAGATCAATGTATAAAGACTTTAAAGAACATTAATTATATATTAAATGTTATTGTCATTTATTATTGATGTAATAACAAAATATACTTCAACTATAATCACTACTGTCTTCTTCACAATGACATTCATGAAATTCTTAACTTTACAGCTATTTAAATGTAAGCAAAGACTGTTAATAAGAATGAAGTAACAATTTATACATTATTCATCAATATAAAGATCATATTAGCTAATCAGTTAAAGAAGAGAATCTTATTATTAATTACACTGTCTTTTTTCTTTTTTATGTTATCAATATTTACAACATCTTCATCATCTTATCTCATTCAAATTTACACTTTCTCATCAGCATCAGTGTCAACATCAGAAATTCTTATTCTTATAGTTTTTTTCAGTGATATTAAGACTATACTAGAACTACTAACTTCACTAATTATAGCATTATAATATTTTTCTTTTTCTTTACAATCTCTGCAATCTTCACAGTCTCTACATTATATTTTATATATCTCAGCTCAATATTCTTCTTCTTTATCTTCTTCTTAACTGCTTTCTCTGCAGTCTGTATCTTCACTATCTTCTTCATCATTTTTATTATCTTCACTGTCTTCATCATCTTCATCATCTTCATCATCTTCATCATCTTCACTGCAGACTTCACAGTCTTCATAAAAGACATATTTTATTACATTTTCATCAGCACTATTTGCAGTATCACTTGTCAGCAGTTTACTTAACTTGAGCATCAATTCTAAAACATAGCTGCAGAACTTCTTCATTTAATTTAAATGAAAATACTTTATTTTGAAGATATAGTTAATAAATTATTGTGATATTCTTTTAAAAGAAATGTACAATTTATAAAGTATACAGCTGATCACTAAGCAGACATAAAGAAAGCTAAGCATTTCAGTCAATCTTAAATGATGATTAAAGAAAGTTTTACATTTATATTAGAAGAAAAGAAGACATGTAACAACTATAGAAATTTATTTTATAGAGATTTATGATTTTAAGAAGAAGCAGAAAGTATTATAAGTGTTAAAGACAATGAGAAATGATAACTAATTCATTATAATAATATATCTATATATAATTAATAAAGCTGTTTCAAAAATGTCCTTCTGAATTGTCTTTCATCTTATACTTCTATATAATCATATAAATAAACACTGAAAATTCATTCTTAAATTTCTTCATCAATGTTTTATGTCTCTGCATTCATATCTTTAGCTCATTAAACAACTTCTTGATAAAGTTGTAGTCTAATAAATAAAGAAAAAGAAATACAAGAATGACACTGATCTTATAGCATGTCATAATATCACTATATGCTCATACTGAATCTCTTACACAACAATTGATAAGCAAAGTACTATATAGACAGCCTTCACATACAAATCTTTTAAGTTTCTTAGTTGTTAATCTTTATCAATACAAGACCTTAACATCAGAACTTCATCAAATAGCTGTCATAACATAGTGTTTCACATTGTCACATACCTTACTCATCAGCCTCTTATAGATAAGAGATTCATGAATTCACAATTTTAACAACTTTATCTTTTCAAAGAATGGCAATTCATTACATTGCAATATGCAGACTAAAAGTCAGCAAAATGAAACAGAGTCATTCTCTGATCATATTGAGACTTAAGTAATTTCTGAAGAACAGAAATCTGTAGAGGTTTAGGCTGCTATTTAGATCATAGAGAAAAAGAACTGACATTTAGATGATCAGATCTGTCTAATCAAAATTAGACAGATCAATGATAAGAAAAGATGATAACTCATGAAAATCAATTGTGAACTGTAAGCATTTAACATGCATAATGAGATTGACAAACTTCTGAAAGATAAAGATTCTTAAGTCTTATCTGAGAGAAAATTGCATACAGAATCTTCTTATATTTCTATTAGCTCTTTGAATTCAATAAAGTGACATGCATTCAAAGTTATGTATGCACTTTCAGCAAAACAGACACAACAGTTAAAGAACTTGTTTACATATAATGAGAAGTTTATTCATGAATATACTGAGTTTATATGCAGCACTGTGACAGCATTTCACTTAATTTCTAAAAACTTCTTCAATGATCACAATAAAATTCTCTTTGTCATGCAGTTCTTAGCAGAAGAATCTTGAGATGCATGATTTCATCACATTAATGAGAACAAACTTCTGAATGACAAATTATAAATATTCTTTTTAGAGTTTCTGCTCAATCTTGTTGAGAACTCAGTGAATTACAGACTTAGTACAGTACAAAAATACTCAGAAGTTATATAGAAATTTACTTAATCAGTTTAAGCTTTTGCAACATATCTCAATATGCTGAAGAATCAGCTCTTAAGCTATACAGAGAAGCAGAGAACAAGTTATTTTTTTGCAAAACTTTAACTGAAGATTTAAGCAACTTTGATCAACTATTAAGATTTCTTAAAGACAAGAGAAAGCCTAATAGTTCTGATTATTAAGCTAAAGATTAATCAGTAATTCACAAATAATTATATAGTTTGAAGTCACATCATTAAGAAAATTTATGAGCATTACTTACACTCTTTTATTTAGGCAGCAAAGCCACAGCAGAACAATCATCTTAATTTTGAGGCTACAAAATTAAGTTATTATGACAATGCAGACAAACTTCATTTTGAGACTGATGTCAAGAAGAATGACTGCTATAACTGTGAGAGGTCAGATCATTTTACAAAGAACTGCAGAAGTTCTTCAAAAAATCTTAATCACATTAAGATTAATGCAGTCAAGACAAAAAAAGACAGAGTCTCATTGATTATGCTTCAGCAATAAAAATTAGATTAGAAATCATAAAGAAATCTAGCATTATAAAGAAAGATTAAGTCTAAATTGAATTTAATTGAATTTCTGTCAGTGTACTGTTGAACATTGCAGCAGAGATTAATGTGATGTCTTAGCAATATGCTGTCACTCATTAACTGACACAAGTTAATGCAGAACTTCTGAGATCAGAGCTTCTGAGAAAACAACATGTCTACTGCTATGATGCATATCTGATGAAGTATAGACTCACTGACAGTTAAAAATAAAAGCAAACTGAAGAACAGTTATTTTATATCTTAAATAAAAATGAATCTGAACTCATCTTTGGCCTCTTAGATCTGAAATGACAACATATTTATATTGATTGTGACTTGTGCACATAATACTATAAAATAAAAAAAATGCCTCTGATTATTGATGAGCCTGAAGTGTTTATCAACAATATTCAAAATCAACTCACTATTTACACATTATTGATGATGCCTGAGTCAGTCTCATCAACAACTGCTATATATGTTGTCAACAAAACATTGATGCTACTTCAGCAATACAACAAATACACAGATATGTTCTCTAAAGAGAATGCTGACAAGTTATCATCTCATTAAGATTATGATTATGTCATAAAGACAAAGAGACATAAATCACTCTATGATTCACTCTACAATCTGTTGAAAACAGAGCTACAAGTGCTTAGAGAATATCTAGACAACATTTTAGCAAAGAAGTGAATACAACATTTTGTTAGCTTTGCAGAAGCATCAGTTCTGTTTGTTTCAAAAAATGAAGAGAGCTTACATCTATATATTGACTACAAAGATCTTAACAAGATTACTATTAAGAACTGTCACTCTCTGCTGCTGATTAGCAAGACACTTAATTGTTTAAGTGAAGTCAAGATGTTCATCAAACTAGATCTTAAGAATGTTTATCACTGCATTAGAATCAAGAAAGACAACAAGTGAAAGACTGTATTTTGCACACATTATAGTCATTTTAAGTACATAATTATGTCATTCAGACTGACTAATGTCTTGACAACTTTTTAAGTCTATATCAATCAGACATTAACTGAGCTAGTTGATGTCTTTTATGTAATATATCTAAATGATATCCTAATCTATTTCAGTTTTCTAGAAGAACATCAGAGTCATGTGAAACAAATTTTGAAGCAACTTCAACAGTTTAAACTGTATGCAAATCTAAAGAAGTGCACTTTTCATACTATATAGATAAAATTTCTTAAGTTCATCATCTTCACTGCTGATGTTTCAATGAATCAACAATGAATCAAAATCATAAAGAAATGACTGATATCTAGAAGCTACTGTGAAATACAAATATTTCTAGAGTTTGCAAACTTTTACTGTCACTTTATACAGAAATATTCTAAGATTACTGCTTCTTTAACTGATCTATTAAAAGGCAGCAAGAACAACAAGAAGATAGATGTCTTTAAGTAATCATAAATGACAGCATAAGTATTTTGTAAGCTTTGTAATGTCTTTATACAGACATCTATTCTGATGCACTTTAACTCAGAGCTAAGAGCTCAAATTGAAACTGATGTCTCAATAGTTAAGTTGACAAATATCTATTTACAGCTTTAGATAGATGCTCAATGACACTCTGTTGTCTTCTAATTAAGAAAGTTAAATCTGACTAAAACATGCTATAAAATTCATGATCAAGAATTGTTGACAATTGTGAAGACATTTAAACACTGATGACACTATCTTGAGAATAGTTGTTATCTCATTGAGATACTTATGAATCACAATAATCTACAAGAGTTTATGAACATGAAATCATTAAATAGAAGACAAGCACACTGAGTTATGAGGCTAGCTGCTTATGATTTCATAATTATACATTGATCAGAGAAGACAAATCTCACTAATGCATTGTTGAGGTGCCCTGACTACAAAGTTAAAAAGAACATAAATAGATTGCTGTCAACATTGCAACAAAAGCTGATCACACTATCTTAAGAATTAAAATCAAGCATTACTGCTTTAGTTAGTCAGATCAACACTTAAAGCTTAGATCTGCAAATTACACTGATTATTTTATTAAAAGAATATCAATTAAGCATTTAGACTGAAGATCATGACTGTTAAGAACAAGTCAATAAAAGATTTAGAGAGTCTTCATTCAGAAATAAACTGAAAAATGATGATTATATGTCTAGTTCATCTATATGCAACATAGCAGAAGAGCTGCTTAACTTTGTTGCTGAAATTACTGGTTACAAACAGTTCATTTTACATGCATTGATTCAGAAAGTGATTGACAGCAAAACAGTACATAATAAGAAGCAATTATTCTTTCTTGAACTTGTTCATCTCTTGCAGAACACTGATGTTCTAACAGTAAAGATGCAACAAGACTTGAAATCACAGAGTAACTACAGTCATTAAGACACTGATGACAGTCTGTAAATGTTTGATTTCACTGAACTATTTTGTCACAAGAACAAGATATACATATTATCTGATGAAGTCATCAAGAATGAGCTCATGAAGCTGCATCATGATGATGTTTTAGCAAAACATTATGAAGTAGATAAAATGATCAATTTGTTGTTCAGAAAGTATTACTGAGTCAACATGATGAATGACATTTAAGAATATGTCACTTCATGTACTGTATGTCTAAGAGTTTAAGTATCAAGACACTGTTCATATGACAAATTACAGTTGTTGTCACTATCTATTTAATCATGAAAGAAGATAACAATGAACATAATCACTGACTTGCTGCCTAGCAGGCAAGAAACTAATGTTTATGACTTTATACTGATAATTGTGAATTGTCTTATAAAGATGACTCAATATATTTCTGTCACTAAAAAACTCACTGCAATCAAGTTAGCTGACATATATATTGAACAGATCATATGTCACTATGAAGAATTCAGAGATATTGTCTCAGACTGAGAGTCAATCTTCATCAGTATATATTGATTTAAATTCTGTTATCAACTTCAAATAAAGCAAAGACTAAGCACTGTCTTTTATCTGCAAACTGATGATTAAATCAAAAGGCAGAATCAAATTCTAGAACATTATCTGCATTGTTACTGTTGTGAAAAACAAGATAACTGAGTGTTCTTTTTGTTAATGATAAAGTTTGCATATGCAAATAAAAAACATGTAACAATCAGTTAAACATCATTTGAGACACTAATGAGCTATTACTTAAGAATTGCTCAACACATTGAGAACAACATCTGTGAAGAAAAGATGTCAGCAGCAAAAGATTAAGTGCAGTAAATGAAGAAAATTCATGTCACAATGATGAAGCAATAATAAGCTGCTGTAAAAGTGCAAGTTAAGTACTTTGACAAAAATCATGTTCAAAAAAGCTACAATGTTGACAATCTAATGCTATTGTTTATCAAGAACTTAAAGCAACACAGATTAAGCAAGAAACTGTTATATAAATTTATTGAGTCTTTTTAAATTGTTAATCTTGTTAATAAATAAGCATACTGACTGGCTCTATCTGCTTATTACAGAATTCATAATGTATTTTATGTCTCATATTTAAAGTTTCATAAATGTTATTTAAACAATAATTCTTTGTCAGAACTGTCCTCTTCAGATCTTATAAATAACAAGAAAGAATATGAGATTGAAGACATCTTAAATAAGAAATAAAGAAGAGAACAGTTACAATATGAAGTTAAGTGAATAGAATACTCAATAGAATATAATAAGTGACTTTGAGTAGAGAATATGAGAAATGTAAAAGTGTTGCAATAAGAATACAATGCAAGAACAGAGAGAAAGCAAAAGCATAAATGAAGTTTAAGAAATTAAAAACTTCTATTAAAAATATTCTACATAGTATCATCTAGAAGAAGCAAAGTCAAAATACAATCAATACATCAGCAAAACATTATTAAATCACTTCATCATCTCTGCATCTGCATTGCTATCAGAAGCAGAAGATGAGAACAGTGACTACTTATTAATATTGTGATTGCTGTTAAAGTGACTGAGTCACAGCATTAAGTCATAAGAGCTTTTTAAGATGTTGTCACTTAACTGAAGAAAGAAAAGTCTGCACTTGAAGTGAAGTAAGCAACATAATGATGACAGTAAAGTGCAAGAAAATTAAGAGAACAAATTATAAAGCAAAAAATGTTTAATATAAATATCTGCATTACAGTGATTGTCTGCTGCTCTTAAATTATAAGCAGCAACAGATTGCAGATCTCTACAGACTTGCAATGACTGTCATGATGTTCTGTAACATGAATGATAAAGATGATGACATGCTTAATAAATGATGTCTATATATAATCAAGGTGATGCTGAAGTCAAGATCAGTGAACATCATCAACTGTTATAGTGATGACATGATTGACAAGTGTATGCAAGTTATTAACTCAGCAGTTAAAGAATGCAGAAATCTGTTACTGTTAATACATTATAAGATGACAATGAACTTTCTGTCAAACTGAATTGCACAGCTTTTAAAGCATTTTGCAATAGTTGCAATTCTGATTCTCAACAATGTTGCAGTGACTGATGTTGTCACTGATATGCTTTGAACAGCAGAGACAACAGAAAGAATTTAATTTGTTGTTAATGTAATGATTATGATGTGACATTGAGATGATGTCAGTGTGAGTAAACAAGAAGATAAAGAAATTGCTGAGAGTATGATGTTGTGAAGTGATGACATCTTTGAGAGCTGAGGCAAAAATGAAATTGAGGTGCAATGTATGCAATGATGCTATTACAGAAGAGATATGTGGTGTGCAATGCAGAGCAGAAAGATATTTATTAATTACAGTCTTAAACTCAGCACTCTTCTGAATGACAAGTTTCTGACAAATTAATTACATTGCAGAGATGATGTTCTGTGATATTAATGATGTAGTGATGATCATTAAGCAAGCATTTTCAATTAAATTTGTCAATAATGACTTATCTGCAGCTTGAGAAAGTGAAGATGAGATGCAAAAAGATGACATTTTGTCATCAGAAAGATTGAGTAAATACAATCACATCTGTATGCAGCAGCAGAATCTCTGTTGCTGTCTTTTCTGCACAACAATGCTATTCAGAGTGTGCATCTTGTCATTGTTGTGCAGACATTTTGTTAATGAATTTGTCTTGAGATGCTTACATTTCTTATACACAGTATTCATCTTCATCTTGTTTTGTTTCTGCATTCTGTTTCAGCAGAGCAAGTATGTCAATGATGTTATTTACAGTATTTGTTACACTCTTCACTGACTTAGCTCTTACAAACTTAATCTTTAAGATCAGCTCTGATGAGTTTGTCAACTTGTTGACATTTAAGATTGTGTTGATGAACAGTATTTAATAGTGAGAGCAACAGAAACTTAAAGATTTATTGTTGTGTTTCTTTATATTCATATGAATGCATTCTTTAGGCTGCAACATTGTTAGAATGCATTGATGTCTTAAATGCTATATGTATAAGAACTGCTGACAATCTCACTGAATTCTTAATGAGAGACACAGCAGAAGAAATATCTCTTTTATTCTTTTTGATAATCATGATGTTGCTGTTGTTACACTGTTGCTATTGTGTCATTTACAAGGTGTTATGAGAGAGAAGTGCCAATCAGAGATATGAAGTTGCTATAACTTTGATATATTAAGATGTTGAAGATGAAACAAGTGCAAGTTACATGTGAGAAAGAGTTTCTTATATATTGTGATTAAACAAAGAGATCATCAATTTAATCAATTTAGAAACAAAGAAAAGTTGATCTTGCTTACATTTAATAAAGCTGAATCATCATCTATTTAAATGTAACAAACTTAAAGTATTGCACAAGATCATCAGTCTAGCTAAGATAGGCAACAAGCAAAATACATAAGAAGTTAAGTGAATCATTGCTTACATCTTGCTGATCTGATTTCATGCAATCACAGCATATCTATAACATCAGTGATATGTCAATGCACTGAAGAATCAGCACATAGAAGGAAAGACAATTGTTATGATATCATTATGTGCTCATACTGAACTTCTTACACAATGATTAATAAGCAAAGTACTATATAGACAGTCTTTACATACAAATCTTTTAAGTTTCTTAGTTGTTAATCTTTATCAATACAAAACCCTAACATCAGAACTTCATCAAATAGCTGTTGTAATGTAGTGTCTCACATTGCCACATACCTTACTCATCAGCCTCTTATAGATAAGAGGCTTGTGAGTTCACATAGCACATAACTGTAAGCTTTTATTACTGAGATTAGCAATAGCAATAGCAAGAATACTTATATTAATATGAAGACTTATCTCTGAACAATGTATTTCACAATTATTTATGTATAGAACACTGTGTAACTCTGAAAATTGCTTATATAAAGATAAGATTTTCTTTTAAATAAAAATATTAAACATTTTTTTGTTCATCTTTCTCTCATAGATCTCTCAAGCAATATAGTTGTTGATTATATATGCTGAAAGAATGCTGTAGTGCTTTTCTTTTTAAAAGAACTTCTTTATGACTGTTTACTTTCTCACAGCAGCTCAGTCAAACTTTTTGTCTGTAATATGAAGATTAACAACATTTTTATCAATAAAGATTAGCTAATTAGTATGTCAGCTACTTAACTGCATCATTCAGTTGTTATGAATCTTTTAAGAACATTTAATAACTTATTTTTAACATTAAAAATCACTTTCTTAATGACAATAACAGTGACAAAAAAGTACTTATTTACTTTCTTGATCAGTTAATCTGTTTAATGATGAGATTAACAGTATTAATGCTGATCTAAATCTTATATTTATATTAAATATATCTCTACATCTCATTCAGATATGCTGTGAATCAATTTTTAAGAAAATTAAGTACTTTCTATATTAATTGTTAATAAATCAAATCTCTCTCTTTAGATTGAGATCTATCTCTGTTATAGCAACTGTAAATAGTCTTGATGCTCTCAATTTAAACAATTTAAGTATAGTAACTAACTCTTAATTTTATAGATTTCTTTACATTCTCTTAATATATTTTCAACTATATTCTATGATCTTCATTATGATTTTAAGTGACATTTTACACTTTAAATTCATTTGTATATTGTTTCTGATGTTGTAATCAAGACTATGAGAATGCTTCATAGTGACAGTGATGACAATAATGTTGAGAAAGACAGTAAGATTGATTTTGTGAATGATGATTAGAAAGAAGAGAATTTAGACAGATTTTACTGTTTATTTTCTATAAATTCTCACTATGTGCCTCTTGAAGTCAACATTCTAGAAATAGCTGTAGCTGCAAATTCAGAATGTAGTATCTCTGACTGAGTGCAACTGATGCTCAACTTTTGTAGTATGTAGTCACACAAGTTGTTGAGGTTTTATGTGGAATCATGTGTGGTAATATATTTTTGAAATTTTGAAAATATAAATTACATGTGGTATTGTATATCTCGGAAATCTCCGTCTGTCAAGATTTTGCAGCAGAAAATGTTCACAAAACACACTGTTTCTGATAGCTCTCTGTGTGAGAATCAATTGTCCTCAGTTAGAGCTACTATGTCCTGAACTTGCAGCTAAAAATCTCTATGTGTGGTTGTTGTTCTATGGTGGGAGGTCATATCTGAAAAAAAGTTATTGGGGGTGCAGAGCTTTGCTTACATGATTCTCATCATTGTGACAGTTCTAGGCCTGGTCTGTGGGTTTTAGATTTCATAGTTAGATGACATTAGTGCAGCGCTGATTCGATACCACGACCACGAGTAGCAATCAACTTCAGCCGCGGTTAACACAATCCATAGATGACAAAGAAATTCTTAAAGACTCATCTGGATCTTTGCGCCGTACCGGGGTACACAATTTACGCGTGGCCGTGCCCCAAACTAAGAGGTTCCACAGCCGGCCATTGACACAGCTACCCTGGTCGGTGTTTGTGTGACATTGGTCTTGTGTTCGTCAGTCATTTGCGTAATCACGGATATGTTGAAGCGTCACATACACCATGACAGAGACAAAGATGCAGTTAGTTGACTGTAGGTCGCCACGCGTCTCCTGCTTGCTGATTACTTGTGTCTTTCGGCGTCGTTGCCGACCCCCGTAGCATGACAATGAAGGCGTTACTTCGTTTTGTCCTTGTTTACTGACATTCCATGCTGCAGGGCTGGATGATCTCTGTGTACGCTTCATCATCAATCTGCCACAAGAGGAATTGGAATCCGTCGAACGAATATGTTTCCAAGTCGAAGAAGCACTATGGTTCTACGAAGACTTCATCCGCCCTCTCGATCCGAACCTCCCCTCTCTCTCCCTCCGGAATTTCTGCTTGCGCATCTTCCAGCATTGCCCAATTCTCTCGGAGTTTTCACCATACCACCATTCAACGGCGTTTTCGGAGTTCTTAGCGTACAAGACACGCGTACCTGTTCGAGGTGCCATCATGCTTAACGATGCTATGGACCAAGTCGTCTTGGTCAAGGGATGGAAGAAAGGAGCGTATTGGAGTTTTCCGAGAGGAAAGATAAACAAGGATGAGAAGGATCTGAACTGTGCTGTGCGCGAGGTTTACGAAGAGACGGGCTTTGACATTCATGGCGCTGGTCTTGTTAGTAAAGAGGAAGAAATGAAGTTCATTGAGGTCACGATGCGAGAGCAGCACATGCGACTCTACGTATTCAGAGGGGTTCCCATGGATACACTCTTTGAGCCGAGAACGAGGAAGGAAATCAGCAAGATCCAATGGTACAAGCTCTGCGATTTGCCTACAATCAAGAAAGTTAAGACACAGCAAGAAGGACGAGGGGAAGATTTGGCCGCCAACGCGAATAAGTTCTACATGGTAGCTCCGTTTCTTGTACCATTGAAGAAGTGGATCGCGCAACAAAAGAAGCAAGATATTATCCGAGAACTCCAACCGGATCGGCTTCCAGCGCGCGAACCCGCAGATGTTGTTACAACGGAAGATGAACCTGCAGCAGAGACAAATGTCCTTCAGCCGGTCGCAGGAGATATCGACAGACTATTAAGTCACCTTCGGCAATCTAGCCAACGGCACACACCTAGTGATCTTCCAGAAGTCTCGGTTCATCAAACAGCGAATAGTGATGCGTCTACTCAACTCAAACGTTTGCTCAATGTCAAGGGGACGCCCCCACCTACAAACAATTCAACGGTTCAAAGCAGCGCAATCACCCATGACACCGCACGATCCAACTCGCTCCTTGCGCTACTGAGGGGCGAGGCAACCACTACCGCTAATGGTGTGACCTACTCCAAAGCACCATCTCAAACACCACTCGAACAGATAACGACGGACTCACCCATACCTCAATCACCCCGTCAGGATCACCCACACCCTCTCCCCATGGAAAACGCTCCCTCCCCTCCTTCTTTTGCATTCTCGACCGACAATGCAGACCATCGTCACGTGCGATACACTGTCGGGCAGCCGCCTCGACCTAGCGGTGCAAATCCGCCACTTTACCCTGATCTTGGACGCATCTCAAGTGCTCAAAATGTGTTGCCAACCTCTCGATATCCGGTCCAACAGGAGCGTGTAATAGCTTCCACGGGACCTCGTTTCATCGGCCACCAGTCGTATCGACCTATCGTTGCTCCTGTACCACAGCAATCTCATGATGTACCGGCATCTCATCATTGGAATGGCGTTCCACAATTATCGTCACGGAACCCAGTCACGAACTTTCATGATCTCATGGCACCACCGGCGAACAGATTACCGTTACCGCAGCTGAATAGCCATTCGCTCGCATTGTTAAACGCGTTCAGACAGGAGAAGGTGGAGAAGTCCGCCATAATTGAACAGTCAAGTCCAGCCACTGTTGGATTCGTTTCTGCAACTGAACCGATTCCAACTGATCAGATTCGGCGAGACTCGGTGCAGGAGCGTCATGTTTGGCAATCCACCGGGACTACGTACAAGGCTAATGAAAAGATGGAACAGCCCTCTCGGACAGATGGACAAGTTCCAAATCAGCCATCGGTCTTCAACACTGCTCCCGCTGGATTACACAAGAACGGCTTTGGACCATCGCAGGGTGTCAAAGAGAGTGTGACCACCAGGAATAGACCTTCGCTCGATGTGGAAACGTTACCACCAGATGTTAAGCCTCGCTCACAGCACCATGATGCACTGCTGAATCTCTTCCGTAAACCATCTGTTCCCGCTCCTGAAGTTTTACAGTCATCCTTGTCAGCTTCGTCAGTACCCTCAGGACCAGTCGAGTTATCTGCTCAGCCCAGCATTGCCAATGCCGTTGAGACGTCCCGCGGAAAACATGCTCATCCAGCGCGTCCGGTCATAGACACCAAAGTTGATTTACCTCAACCGCAGGTTTCTGCCGAGAAACAGCAGAGACTGCAGGATGCACCAGTATCAGCGACTGTGACGGGGCCTCTCAACGTCCCTCAGTTTGAGGTAGTGGCAAAGAAGATGAATGAAAACCCGGTTAAAGTTAATAATGGTATTCCGAGCGGCTCCGAACCAGCCCAAAGTCATCGGACATCGGCAGTATCAATCTTGCGTCGTCCTAAGTCAAAGCAAAACATGATGCAGGACACGGTACTCAGCAAGGACCGTAGACGCGTAATTGCATCACCGCAGAAACAGGCTGAGCGAAGACAGAAGCCAGCATCAGAGACCCTTCCGAGGCCTTTTCAACCTCAGATCCTGCGTCGTCCAGCCCAAGTGCCACAACAATCCCCCTTGAATGCGTCTCCAGTCGCATCAGCCGTACCAGCCACGACGTCGAAGGAAGTCACTTCTACTGATCGTCGTGGTAGTGAGTCGAAAGAGAACATACAGGGTGTCCCATCACTTGTCAACAAGCCGGAAAATCCCGTCCCCTCTGGGCCTCTAGCTTCGTTCACTAGGGAAGCTCCCGTTCAAGCAGAGCCAGCGCGTATCGAAACTACTCACATCACACCCGTAAGATCTAGGATCGGGAGTGTGTTCTCATCTGGAGAAGACGGATCGCCGAAACCTGGCAGTCCCATGACACCGAACGATAGGAGCTTTCTGCTTGGATATCTACAGGGTGTCGCAAAGGGGGACAGACGTTGACAGGATCATCGTGTTGATCAGTGCTATGTTTCAGTGGACGGAAACTTGATTTATGGTGTCAAAGCTGCTGTGGGTTGGTGGCGAGTATCAATGGGTTTCTATGTGGCATGACGTTGTTGCCACAGGGCCAACCTTGGAGAGAAGTGCTGTGTACCTGAATGATAGTTTGGGGTCCACCACCTATTGCCAGATGGAGACCCTAGGTTTTGGTTACGGTGTCGATCCTTATGATAGCTTGACAATTATGATGAGATTCCCCCATCATGCACTAAGTGAGCCCAACCCTCCATGATGACTAATACGCTTGTCTTCCACCTCAAACCAAACATCGAGGACATCGTCTCGGATAGAACAGCATTCGAGGACTGAGAAAGTACTATAAGTTCACAATGTTCACCCGTCCCAGACCAGCTACAATTTGTGCCCGCTGCCTAGCGCGCCGGTATCTCAGCACCTCCTCCCAACCCACTACCGCCCTCCCCCCCCCACCCCCGCCGTCCGGCGCCGCAAAGCTCACAAACCGGCGCCTCCTCGCCCTCTCCGGCCACGACGCCGCGCACTTCCTGCAAGGCATCGTAACCCAAAACACCCGACCGGGCCTCACCAGCGGCCTCTACTCGGCCTTCCTGAACGCCCAAGGACGCGTCCTGCACGACGTCTTCATCTACCCAACCACCCACTCCCAGCTCTCCCAGGGCCCCTCTTCTTCTTCTTCCCAAGCCTCACCTCCCCCCTCATCTTCAAAAAATTCCGTTGACAACGACCCAAGCTACCTCATCGAAGTCGACGCAGCCGAAGCCTCGCGCCTCCTGTCGCACATCAAGAAATACAAGCTTCGCGCCAAACTGACGGCGCGGCTCGTCGACGAAAGCGAATGGAACGTCTGGAGCGTCTGGGACGCGGCGGAGAAATGGACGCCGCATTCTTCCCTTCCGCTGCCCGCGTCTGCGTCTGCCTCTCCCGCACCCCACTCCAGCGCCCACGATAACGCTCCTACGCCAATCGGCTGCATCGACCCGCGCGCCCCCGGCCTCGGCCGTCGTCTCGTGCTGCCTGACTCGCAGACGCCTCTTTCTTCGTCACACCTTCCCCATCCCTCATCCGGTCCCAGCCCCAGTCCCAACAACCCGTCTCCGGAAATCACGACGCTAGCCTCCTACACCCTCCGCCGCATCCTGCACGGCGTGCCGGAAGGCCAGTCCGAGATCCAGTACGCCACCGCCCTCCCGCTGGAGTGCAATTTGGATTACATGGGCGGCGTCGATTTCCGCAAGGGCTGCTATGTCGGGCAGGAGCTGACGATTCGGACGCGGCATACGGGGGTGGTGCGGAAGCGGGTTTTGCCGGTGAGGCTGTACGGTGTGGGGGAGGAGGTGGGGGAG
>JAABUJ010003969.1_pt1 | contig 16000 bp, 21 predicted proteins | sample 5559131 | NCBI WGS metagenome assembly JAABUJ01 (sample SAMN10711875, study PRJNA513366) | rock metagenome | isolation source: Antarctica rocks | place: Antarctica: Victoria Land, Mt New Zealand nord | collected 2016-01-07 | reverse complement strand
ATTTTAACATCAAAACACTGAATTTGAGTGTGATTTTCAAAAAAAAGTTGCAAAAAGTTCTGAGCGAACCGAGGAGCCAACATTCTAGGAATTGCTGTATGAGCGTGCAGGTGGTAAGCGAATACTGACTAATAACAAGAGAAGGGAGGTCCATATGACGTCCCTGAACACCGACAATGAGCCTTGCCCGTCCCCCACATCCGCAAATCCGTCAACCATGCCAGATGGTTGAAGCCTCCCCCGATAGCAGCAACTCGATTCGGTGGATGTGTGTCGAGGCCGTCGGCGATGAAGGCAGCCACCAACCCAGCGGCGAGAGCAGCAGTGACGGCAATGGCGACAGTGAGGTGGAAGAAGAGGAGGCCAGGATTTGGAAGGGCAGGAGCAGGATGTGTCCCAGGTACTGCACATGCTCAGTCAGCCTACACAAGATGTCTAATCATATCAAGATCCAGAAATACCTCGGCCCTCTACTACTCCACACAATTCTAACAAGGTGACTGCCACCGCCGGAGAGCCGTTTGTATTGTCAGCAATAAACAATACCAGCCAAAATTGGCTGCCTGGAGTCGGTTCACACGTCCAGCATTGACAATGTGTGCATTTAATATGAGATTACGTTAACCCTAATCCTCCAAGCGAACTTGCATCATACTAACCCTCAGACCCCCCAACCTGATCTTGAGGCTCATCTGCCTCCTCCCATCTCCTGCATCTGATCAGCCCTCTGTGCACAGTTGTCAACTCTGATCCACAACACTCACTCCTGTGAAACATCATGCCACCCTTTCTCAACCTACCAGCTGAAATCCGAAACATGATTTACTCCCTACTTCTTGTTGTCGCTGAACCCATTGACCTTGATCAAGACTGCCTAACATCCGTCCCGAAGCATTCCACCATTTTGAGTACGGGGCGTGCGGTATACAACGAGGCCATGCCGATGTTATACGGGCAAAATCATTTCATCTTCAACGATGGGTTCCAGATCCAGGAGTTCGCCACCTTTACGGCTCGTCAAATGATACGTCATGCTACATTTTGCATCCCAATTCCCCTTCGGGCAACCGGAGTCGAGGAGGGTTCCTGGCGTCAATTTCTAGGGTGTTACGAAAACTACTTTCCAGTCCTACAGCGTCTTGAGCTCAAATTCAACCCTCCTTGGGGTTCAGCTCACGAAGATACTGTCAGAGAGATCAAGATGCTCTTGCAAGAGCAGAACAAAGCCAAGGGGGTGATTGTGACTGGGCATCCCATATTTGTCGATGATACTCATTGGGCAAGGACCATTCAGACGGGGGAATGGTACATCAGATAGTGTAACAACATCTGTGAAATCTGCACCACAGCTCTAGCAGGATCAAAGACATACCTCATGAACTCAATGTTGTATTAAGTGACCTGACACTGTTTGTTTGGAGCTATGTGTCTCTGCAGTTTCCCTAAAGTCGCTACGCCTTCTAATCTAAAAGGCAAATCATTGGTGAATCTGACCCTACCCTTCAACATCTAGTGACCATAGGATCTTTGAAAAGTAACCACTTCGACAATACTGATCACAATCCACAATCATCAGGTAATGACATATTCTGACTCCTAAACTTAGGGGATCAAGTAGCTGACCTCATTGCAGTCTTCAAAGGAACCTGCGACTGCATGATTCAGGCGACATGCAACGGATCTGACAATGGCCGGTTCGTCTCAATGCTACCATCTTCATCGTCACACTGGAGTTTACTAATTGGCCTGACAATCTACACAGAGGAACAACAGGACATTCACAACATGGCGGCCATTCTTGCCCTTGCACAGGCTCGGATGATGTTCTACATGGAGGCTGTTGACACAGCTGAGAAGCTTGGCGCAGGAACAAACAAGAACAAGGATGCATTCAAAAAGGGTGTCCAACGATGTGGATCTGCGGATGAGGAGGTGATCCGACTTACGGTGACATTGATCTCCAAACTCACGCATGGACCGACCCAGAACGACCTCGACAATCTCACAGTCGAGGCATACAAACTTCTCGATGACCTGCTGAGCAAGAAGATACCGGTCGGACCTGATCTGGAGGTGATTATCGAGAAGCGCTTGCGTGATGAGGACGTCAACAGAGGCGGCAAACGCCCACGACAATAGATAACTTCAGTACAAGATCAACCCTCTGAGTCAGCCTTCAGCAACTGCGTGGCAACGTTGCTCCAACCTTGTGACAGTGTTACTCCAACCTCACTAGCAAGGGTCATGCGACAGAACTGTATGTAGCTGAGAGTTGAAAACCGTATGTTGACGCACACAGTATACATGCATCCTTAGCCATAATTCTCACCAACCCTAAGTGTGACTTGTGCGATTTATATGCTGGCCTCATCCAATGAGCTGAAGAAAAGTCTAAATCTTAAGCTCTCCAAGTTGTATTGGTTGATCTTGAACGGATTATTACTCCCTTCACCTTCAACCAACATTACGAGCGCCACTTACAATCTTTATTCCAGCTGCTGACGGTCAACCTTGAACCATCAAGCCGTTGATTCATCAGTAGAATATGTCTAACCTCAAGCAACTCCTGAATCGAGTCAAGCAATCGAGTCGAGAGGAGACGAGATCAAAAGAAGAGGTGCCCCTGAGACAAGGCCGGTGAGTTATTGGAATCTTGGTACGCCAGACAATGCACTGACACCGGAGATGCTTCTTCATGTAGGCTCAACATCACAAAGGGAATCGCCGCCGACCGCCGACTAGATCGCGCCAATGCCAGGAGCTCCAACACTGCCCAGCGCATGGATTCTCCGAGCACCGGCAACGTCGGTGGTGGCTTCCAAACCCCAATGGTGGTTAACAGCACAAGTCACCTGGATGGACTCTTCATCTCTGGCTTCGGGGGTCAAGATGTCAGAGATCAGACTGACCAGTCCAGCCTAGATCAAATGGATATCCAACCTCAGGTCAAGAGAAAGACAAGCAACACCACATACCGCCAACCAGTCACGTCTCCAAGACCGCTCAAGAAATCGTTGGCAGAATTGCAAGAGGCGCAGCTGAACTTTGACGCAGTCTCTGCGGGTATTGAAGGAAAGACCCAGGCAATCATTGCAGAAACCCATGCTTTGCAGGCGTTGCAAGCCGAGGCGAAGGATTTATGTGGGCGCATATTAAATTTGTCGGCTGAGGTCGCCACATATGTCAGTGATGAGGAACTTTAACCCAATAAGACCAAGAGTGAGTCTTTGTCAAGTCCAGATGCTCAATCATTTTATGTCAAAGAGGGTACAGTGCTAACGCAGGATTCTCAGGACAGAGCTCGGGATATTAAGTTTGGAGGTTGTATTGGGATGGATGCAACGTTGGCCAGACGTTACCGGCGAGTTTTGAGGGTCAGGGATGCCATGAGAGATGTTGGATGTGTTTGGCCATTGATCAATCTTTGAAATACGGCTCTTGTACATCTCTTCAGATACTGTGACCCTAGATTTGTAGAATGCCGCAGCCCTTCATATCTGACCAGGAAGGATAAATCCCTCCTGTATAGAGAACCCTAATAAACTCATATCAACGGATGCAGTAGCTAATACTTGTTAATCTTGACTTGTGAACTTTCTTTCTGCATTGTCAGTGAGTAGTGTTGCCGAACTCGTTGGAAATAAACAAACCTCAAGAGCTACAACCCCAATAAAAGACGCGTCTTCCTGTGCATCCACATTAATTGACACTCCTCAAGTCAAACAAACAAGAAACACAAGCCACAAGCGGAGAAAGTCAAGCATGGCACCACCGAGTACTCCATCAAGACGAATTGCAAAACAATCCAAACAGATCAAGAAGTGACCACCCTCAACTGAAGTTTGCATGTACAAGCTGACAATTACTCTTCTTTAGGCCCGTGGAGCCGAAATCCCGAAGTGCCTTGACGGTGTACACATCAAGGATGAACAGGAACGTGAAGGCGTTAGAGGCATTTCTCAAGGCAGTAGACTGTGATCTTGAATCCAAGGGATGCTGCAAACTCTTCGAAGACCTCAGGGCCGCCGTCCACAACTTTGACGAAACCACCTTCTCGGCCAAACACGAAGAACTCCGACTTGTCGGACGGTTAATGTTGAAGCAATTGGAAGAGGAATACCAAAGAAAAGAGGATGAGCTGGCTATCTGTGCAGACAAGTTGGAGCTGGCGAGAAAATGTTGCAAACAGTATGAGCTAAAGGCATACATCCTCCTGAGCTGGTAGACTAATGAAGTCTTAGCTCCAAGAAGAGCTTGATTTGACTGTCGTCCTCGGCCCAGTTCTATTTTCCCGCCACTGTCGAATGAGGCTTGTGTTTCCAGCGCAGACCGATCCAGCGGGTCAATACTGGACACAGATTGGGTATGGGCATCACGTCAGATGCAGTCAATCTCAAGACACAATTGTCAAATGATATGCCTAATTGAGGTTGCAAGAGATTCGGCGTCTCAGCATTCTGCAGACTTCCCATTTCGTGGGTATATTGCTTGAAAGCTGATTGATGAAAATATCAAGGCAAGTATGTAGAAATGCAAGTACATACAGGATGTAAGTAAGACCCTCCCTATTGTACAAAGCTTGCGTGTATGTGTATCCAAATGCACCTCGCACCAGTGTTGATGTTCCGCGGTAGCGTTGCCCTGAGTCCCATGTCCAAGCCGTGATTATTTTCGACATTAAATTACAACCACCTCTAGTCATATATCGCACACCGAGTCTCCGAACATCGAGTGAGATGGTGTCCCAACATACAGGTGTAGAGCGTTTCAGATCAAGGAGGCATGAACTTTGAGTGGAGACTGTATATGGAAAAGTATTGTCAATCGGTGAGAGAGGAGTCTCGATGGATCCTTGAATAGTACACACTGGATGGTTGTTCTGGCTGAACCGGTTGAATGAGGCAGACCATCTGCATCAAATAAGACTGTGTCCTGAAGAGGAGGAACCCTGGGTGTTGAATGTGCGTCAGGCAGTCCATGCCATGCTCAGTTGATGTCTGTCAGCTTCCCAACCCTCCACCTGTTCAGCTAACTCTAAGAGTTTGTCCGCAAGGCAAAGCGGCCTTTCAACTCTCCAAAGCGTCATGTGGAAACGCTGATAGAGAAAAGAAAGCAGTACCTAGCCGGCCTTACTACTGGCGGCGAGGACTCGGAAACCAATCTCACCAGGGTCCTCGATGCATGGATTGAGGTGGTGGAGGAAGACAAAGCAAAGGAGCAAGCAAAGAAAAAGACTGCGGAAGAACTGGCAGAACAAGAACGTCAAGACAAGGGTGCGAGAGACGATCTGATGCTTTGAATGGGTAGAAAAGGAAAGAGTTGGCGGCAATCAGAGTCCTCAGATGACTCTGACACGGGAGACAGTGAAGATGAAGACTTACCTAGCTTGCGCAGTCCTTCCGTCCACCCCGCCGTCGCATCCTCGCGAGTCCGCAGCCCATCCGTCGCAACCTCCACAACTCCCTCCCGCAGTCACTCCAGCACTCCAGCAGCCCGCATTTGACTGCAGCAGCGACAGCGAAGGGCCACCAAGCGTCCAAGATGAAACCCTTTGCACACCAAATCCCCCGCAGTCCAAGCTTTTACCACCATGTTCGAAAGTTATATCCAGCGAGAGGATTCGAGTCAGGACACGGAGGCACGGGCCACAGAGGCAAGAGCGAGAGCTTCAGAGGCGGAGATGAGGTTGTTGGAGGCCCAGGTCAGGGTCCACGAGGCCGAGCGAGAACGAGCGGCAGGAAGGGAGGTTTCCACTCGAATTGATTGACTGGAAACTCAACTAAACACACAGACAAACCAGATATTAGCCATGTTGAGCGAGCTAAAGAAGAATCTTACCTAAATAGCTGATAGATATGCCTCTATGACCTTTGACGATGGTGGTGACTTCAAATACTTGGAGGACTTGGAGGCAGCGGTGGAGGCAGCGGAGGAGGAGGCCACGGAGGAGGTGGATTGTTTGAGAAGACGGCGCCAAGGCGACAGGTATTGCGACCACGGAGCTAATATGGCGATGTCAGCAGCAGTCAGGGCAGTTGAATACCAGAAACAACTTACTGGTCCACAAGCGGAGTGTTTTGCCACTGCCCTTGACAAGAATATTGGTCGACTTACCGCGGCATTTGAAACCCAGGCGGAGGTGCGAAGAACACTGCCTCCGGAACTTCCAAATGCTATTCCATTGGAGGAGAACAAGGGGCAGGAAGAGGTGAGCAATGATGGGTTGAGAAGCAGCAGAGGCCGAAAAACGCGATGCGTCTTGTGCTTGACGACGATGGGAGATTGAGGCACGGAGGGAGATTGACGATGACGATGAGGTCGTCTTTCTAGGCAGTCAGCTCAGGCAAACCCAAGTTCCTCGGTCTGCAACCGCGTCACCTGTCCACCACGTGACCTCCGCCTCCTTCCCCTCTCCTCCTCCTCCTCCTCGGACGACGACAACGAGCCAAGCCCGTCCCCCACCTTTGTTATCCCGTCCACCATGCCAGAGGAGTCGGAACCTCCTCCGACAGCAGCAACTCGATCCTCTGGGCGCGTGTCGAGGCCCTCGGCGAAGAAGGCAGACACCGAGGCAGCAGCGACGGCAATGGTGACGGCGACAGCGGTGGCGACGGTGAGGCGGAAGGAACGAAGACCGAGAAGGATTCGGAAGACTAGGAAGGAGGACGTGTCCCAGTTACGAGACACGTTCAGTCAACCTACACAAGACCATGGATTTAGGTTTCGTAGATCCACACCATACGGATACGTTTAGTGTGGACGCCGCTGCCGAAGGTCCCTGTCAAGCGTGGAGTCTAACCGAAAAGGTTAGAAGTGACTGCCCCAAGTCGTTCCGCATGACATCTGTTGTGTCATTGTTTCTACACACAACCCCAGGCAAACACGGGCACCAGCTGATTATTGATGGCTTTACTGACACTCCTCATATTCGGTGCAGTGCTTCCTGACGTCATTCGGCAGCCCTTCCCACCAGTATATCGCGGCGACTCACTTGTACGTGGACTCGAGTCCTTTCTGGCCTAATCAATCATGTCAATATGTGACGATTTCCTTCTGCACTTCAGGCCGTGCCACAACTCGCCGCAACGGAACGTTTTTGCTCCCTCGGCAGAAACAGCTCACCCTCCCGTAAAAAATATTGCAAGGCGTCCCCTTTGAACCCGGTGAACTGTCGACTATTGAGATCCTTTGGCCTTTCTTATGAGGTAAGATATCTGGCGTGGCGGCCTTGCTCCATCGTGTATCCTGACTCTGGATTAAGGAAGCCATCAGTGGTCTTCCCGCCGAGGCTTTCTTTCTTGGCCTTCCTGCATGGACTCGGTATGAATGCACTCCAAGACAGAACACCTGTGCATCTAGGAAATCCTCCACCTCACTTTCACTTTCGTCGTCATCCTCCGGTGTCCATGACCTGCGCGATAAACCTTCAGCTACCAAGTGTTTCTTTCCCGTCACACTACGAACGTCAAAATCGAACAACCTAATCCATGCAAGCCAGCGGTTGACAGGTACTCCAGGCACATCCGCTGCACTCTTGTTTAGCTGATGGACCAAGGTTCTTGCATCCACCTTGATCACGAACTGCACCCCATACAGGTATGAGCGGACCTTCTTGAGTGCTTCGGGAAGGCCTCGACATTCACATTTTCCGGCATCATTTTCTGACTCAGCTTAGGCCACACACCGCTGTCATACAGGGTTAGGGTTACCCTTTCCGCCCACAGCGACTCGCATCAGTGCAGAGCCCCGCCCTTCCCTACTGGTGTATACCGTCAAGATGATCTCCGATTGTCTTCATGGTCCAGCATTCCGATGACCAGAGATGAATTTAGTCAATCCATGGCTTCCTGCTGCTCTCTCTCCCCACACACAAGGAACATTCTTTTTCATCAACGCATAAATTGGTCCCGCTATACTCGCAACCCCTTTGATCGAGTGGTAGGGTTAGAACTCGAGGTCATAAGCTTGCGAGTTCTTACCCGCGCATTGTTCACTTGGACTTGGTGCGGATTGAGAATGCAGTCTGTGGTGTCAGGTTAGGCTGCATCTTCTGAGTCACCAAGTCCTTCACAGCGATGTCAGACACCATGACCTTCAGCATCTTTCATCTTCCGCAAGATATCCTGCAACTTAACATTCTTCACATTAGATTCCGCAGGTTGACCGCTACCAGCCTTCCCTTTTGTCTTAATAGGATCTGCAAACTCGACACCTTTAGGTTTCAAACCATCAACGTCTCGATGACCCTCAACGTCCCACTGCTTCACGATTTTGACAGAATAAACACCGCCACCAGAGTACATTCGGTATTGTGTGCAATAGAATAATGGAAGTCAAGACATGCTATCTGAAATTGGTTCACATAGTCAACATTGACAATGTGTGCATTGTGAGACTAAGAGGCTTGCATCGTACTAACCCTAAGACCCACCATCTGATCATTTCCCGTATCTGCTCAAGTCTCTATACACAGTCGCTGTTCCCAACCCACCACACCGCAATTCCTCAAATCGTCATGCCGTCCTTTCTCGAGCTTCCGTCAGAAATCCGAAATATGATGTACTCTTTACTTCTTGTTGGTTCAAATCCCATCGACCTCGGTCAACGCCGTCTCACATCCTCCTCGAAGCATCCCACAATCTTGAGTACAGCACGCGCGATTTACAACGAGGCCATGCCGATCTTGTATGGTCAGAACCACTTCATCATTCATGACTCATTCCAACTAGAATTTATAACTTACACTGGTTGGCGAATGGTGCGGCACATATCATTTTACATTCCACTCCCCCGCCAGGCATGGGAAGGCACCGAGGAGGGTTCTTGGCTGCATTATCTGGATTTCCTCGACACACCGCCTCGAGCTTCATTTCTTGCCGCTTACAGTCGAAGCCCATGCCGACACTGTCAGGAAGATCAAGCTGGCCTTGGAGAGAAACAACAAAGTCAAGGAGGTGTTTGTGTCTGGACATCATCTATTTGTTGATGATGTTGAGTGGGCAAGAAGGATTCAGACAGGGGAGTTGTACCTCTGGCACAAACGATCTGTCTGAATCCTCGGCTGAGTCAAAGATGTACCTTGCAAAATCGACATTTCATCCGGTGATCGGAGCCTGCTTTTGCCGCTAATTTTCTTTGCGGTTCCAATGAGGTAGTAGTTAGCCCTGATCCGGGAACAAGGTTCTTACTGACAACAATTCATCAGCTAGGGAGGATGTGGCTATGAGAGGAATGGTGGGCTGGCTATAAGATGGTGAGGGGTCGAAGCGAAGAACCAGGTAGGAGGGTTACAAATAAAACACCTTCGAGTGTTGAGGATAGAGGTTGGGTTACATGTCAAGCAGATGGCAGGCTTTCGTTACTGATCGCATCAGGGTGTGTTGACCGTGTCGGAGCTTTGATCATGAGCTTAGTGAAGTCTACAATATCATTATGCATCACCCATATCAGTTGCCAACAACGTCCACACAAATTCGGCCCAGAGTACACAACCCTCCCCCATTTGTCCAGTAAAAGGAATCCACAGCAGTCACCCTTCCCTCAATCAATCCACCATCCTCCAGAGTGCTCCACACCGCCGTGCCGTCCTTCCGCAAGACCCACCCCAAGAACCAACCACGACAAACAACAGCAACACCTCTCTGGTCAACCAGCTCACGCTCCCAGATTTCAAGACTGACAATATCATCGACTTGGGGACTGCCATGAGAGCCGACGCAGTTTGCCGGACAGACTAAAATAACATATGTGGTCAGTGTCCGGCTCCTATCTTGATGTGGAACTAAGTATACATCCACACGCAAAGCGAAGTATATCATCCATGATATGTCTTTGACTCGAAGATGATATTTGGTAGTGGACGTGGGTTGTTGACCTGATCTGGCTGAGGCGAGTGTTAGGTTGAGGTTAAGTTAGACTCATTGTCACGATAGGATTAATTACTTAAAGGGGTTTTGATTCGGATTGCACGGTGTGCACGTCTTGTTGGTAGGAGTGAAGATCTAGGGTTGTGTGCGGGTTGAGGACAGGTTGCAGCAACGTTGTAGAGATGTGGAACAAAGGTTGAATCTTCTATGGTTGGGGGTCAGCAGGTTAACAGATGGCCCTGTGTCCCTCATGTCCACATTGACGAGGCATTTTCGAACAAAGCACTCGGTCAGCACCACGACAGTCTTGCCGTGCTGGGCAACAGAAAAGAGTCGTCTACATGGGTCCGGAATCAGGTCAACTGGTTGTTGTCTCATATGATTGACCTAAGTTTCCTAGACTGCTCCCACCTGCTCTCGTCTTCCTTCTCTCTCAAACCAGAGTGCCACAACGACATCATTCGTTGGCTCTTGACACTGTCTCCTCCCTTTCCTTCGACTCGGTCCACCTGTCAAATGCCTGTCGCAATACCTCTGGATCGATGGTGTGCCCACCCATTTCAAGTTCCGCACTGAGCTCCTCCGGTAGTTGCGAGAGCCTCTGTGCACCTTTGAGGTGTCGAGACTCGATGACATCCAACAGTGTTCGGGTTGTTTTGATCAAACATGGGATTGGATCACCTGTGTTGTCTTGCTCTTCCAACAAACCATCCACCGTCATTCCAAGTGCCTGCAAGGTTCGAGACTGCGGTAACGTCGGGTTGATTTGCGCCTTTGCGCTTTCGCCGTGAGGCTTGGTCAACTTCGAACGTCCGAGCCGTTCAAAGTGTCCTCCGACGTATGGCCGCTTAGCCGGCGTGGAAGACGGAGGAGCGCGATGGTGGTGGTCAATCGCGTCTAGGTATAACTGTATCGATCGTTTGCCTGCTTTGAGCGTGGCTGATTGGGTCGCTGGAAGGATGGGCGGAGAGGGCGTTTTCGCTACGAAATGGACATTGGGCAGTGACGAGTGGCTAGGTTCGCAGGGAGAGTCAGGTCGAGCCGCGTGGTTCAGGGCGGACCGGTGGGTTAAACGTTCTTGCTCTGGCACAAGGTCGCCTCCGGTGATGATTTCGCCGCGATACTTCAAATCCTTCCCTGCGAATCTAGATCCTGGAAAGTGGTCCCTGTCTTCCTCCCCGCAAAGCTGGTAGTAACCTTTATAGATTGCGTAAGCTTTGCCGTTGATTGTGTTGATTGTCGCCGCTCAGCCATAGTTTGCTCGATTGATCTTGAGATCTCCTTGCTTGTCAAAATCACCGGGCCAGTGTTCACCCCTAGCCCTGACAGATACTTTGCCTTGAATGACTTCAAGAGCTGCCTTGTCGTCCAGCCTGACCCTCACCGGTGGGTTTTGCTTGCCCTGATAAAGCGGCCATCCTGACCATGTCTCCTGAATTGCCGCATTCTTGTTGTCACTCTTGATATCTTTGCCCAACTGATCGGTATAGGCTGGGTGATCCAGCGGTCTGGCGGGAGAGGCACCGACTTTGTCGTTTCTCTTCCCCATTTCTTTGCCGAGGTCGTAATGGTCACTGATGTTGTTCCGCTCGTCTTGTCTGGGTACTTATCAACCAGCTGGGTTCCCACTCTAGGTTCTTAGGGGTTAGGGTTCGCATTTGACAAAGATGGAGTTGTGCCGAAAACAGCAGTGTGCCGGTGAGACCAGCAAGGTCTAATTGCTTGGGTGTAACGGTAAGTGACCTGGTTGATGTGAAATGAAGGTTAGCATGCTATACTTTAGGGTTAGAGCTCAGCAAATGCAAGGTAAAGTATCTGACCTGACGGAACAAAGGTCCAAGGTTGTGGGCGGGTTGAGGCCAGGTTGCAGAGATGTCGTATCAACCTTGGAGGTGATCTATTTCACTCAAAGTCAATGAACCTGGAGATTCAGCTGCAATCAAACCTGGGCAGGTCACGTACACTTATTGTTGAGTCTTCTTGATTCGAGGTCGTGTTCAACGCGTTCAAAAAAAGCACTGACGGTGTGGAGTGTTGGCCGATAAGGTGATGTGGGTTACAAACGGCTTGAGACTGTACTCTGGTATTGAGACGAAGTCACAAGGATTTTGTGTTGAACATGATTGTGTGACCCATCCAACGGTAAGGTGGTTGTGGTTAAATCTAGCCCTAGTCCACACATAAAGTTCTTGAAACCCAACGAAAGCAAAGACGCGTCTGCCCACACAACCACACTGCCGTTACACTCATCGGGTCGAACAACCAAGACACACAAGCGGGTTAAGTTAAATATGTTACTATCAAGTACTCGATCAAAGCGCACTCGAAAGCCATCCAGAAAGAAGGGGATCAAGCCTATGTCAACAAAGGTGCGAGTTCACAAGCTGACAATAACTCTCATCTTCAGGCCGTGGTCCCCAAATCGCGATGCGCCATGACCGTACATATCACAAAAATGGACAAGGACGCCAAGGCATTAGAAGGGTTTCTTGAAGCGGCAGGCTGTGATATGAAAACCAAGGGGTTATGCAAGCTCCTCAAAGCCCTCAGGGCCGCCATCCATACCGTGGATGAGTCCACCTTTTGGGCCAAATACGAGGAGCTTGACCTTGTGGGGCAAATCATGCTTCAGAGCTTGGAGGAAGAAGATCTTAAGATATCTGAAGAGATGGCTACGTGTGCTAAGCAGTTGAAGCTAGCAAGAAGACAGGGAAGACTGTGAGCGCTAAAGACAAGCTTCTTCTGCATCAGTCAACTGATGAAGTCGTAGCTCTAGGAAAAGATTGATTTGATCACTTCTGTCAAACGATATTTTCTTTGCTGCACACCCCAGTCGGGGTTGATTTCTTGTATAGGCAGTAGCTTGTGGGAGGGTAGCTTGTGGGAGGGTCTAAAGAATCAAAGCCGACGCCCAAGTCGCCGATGCATACCATATTCGTCAGCATATCAAGCCCAACGGCCGGGTGACGCGGAGTTTATTATATCCGGTGCGTTGAAATCGCAGAAACGAGTTAGCGGTTACGAGGGTTGCACGACAACGACAAATTATTGTAGGGAATGCGATGAGACGAAGCGGATTTGCATGGTAACATGGGTGTTATGGTGATTCGAGGCGCGGAGGGTTACTGGTTAAAAGGGACGACGGCATTCTGGGTCATGCGCGCAGCGTGATGAGTGCTATGGCATGCGTTAGGTCAGAGCCGTGGGAGAGGGTGCATTGACACCATGATACTTGAGGGTGTGGCTCATTGGCTGTTTGGAGTTTCGGTGGTTTGTCTCATGGTACTATCCCAATAAGGTGGATTACTGTACCGTGGCTGTGTGGGTACTTTGAAGAAGAGTTGTCGACGAGGTCAGAATTGATATGAATAAATGATGCGACGGCATGTGCTGATGCTTTGCTTTTGGTCCATTAAACTGTATGTGGGGCTTTTGTCTTGATGGGCCCACCGGGTTGATGCGATGGAATCGTCGCTTGTTACCAGCTCCGGCGGTTGTTGCGCTTCATATATTGCGCAGATGCGGAGCGAGCTCAGGTGTTATTCCACAAATCTTTGGGTGATGAGGAGGCAGTTGGATTCAATGAGCCTGTCCCTGATTGTGGTATGGAGCTTCGCGGGCTGTATGTGGAGTGTGGCCGGAGCCTTTGACTTGGGGCTTGTGGCTGTCCCTGATTGTGGTATGGGGCTTCGCGGGCCGTATGTGGAATGTTGTGGTGGCCGGAGCCTTTGACTTGGGGTTTGTGGCAACTGTCTCCATCTGGACAATGCTGTGCACTGCAAGCACCATATGAATCAGTCCCATCACTCTTGACTAAGCTCACATGTGATAGATGACTTAATAAGTTCACGTCTATGCGTTCTGCCGTCCCCACCTTCATCTCTCACCCTGCACTTGTGGGTGTTGTCATTGAACAACAGTTGCTGATAGTTGGGTTCATTGGGCGTTCAGGTTGTGTGACCAATGACAAAGGTTGAAATCATGTCTCTGCAACCTCACTGACTACCGGACCTCAACCTCTCTGCAATGTGGTAGACTACCTGACCTCAACCCGCTCACAACCCTACGGTTGGGCCCCATCACTCAAGGCGATCAACTTATAGACCTTCATTGTTGCGCAGGTCCGCATCTGCAGATATTTTAGGCAATTTAAATGTATAAAGAATATTGAGACTGACAAAATCACCTCATTTGCACCTGTCACTCCCCTGCACAGGATTCGAGAAGCCTCTGCTGATGAGAGCAGATCCGAAAAACCTAAGCATGACTCTGGTTGCTCTACAAGCGAAGAACATTGCCCAGATGTCAGGAGGATTAAAGCACAGCTATCGACGCTGCTGCTGTGGGACGACAGGCGGGCGAATCATATCGGAAGTTTTCTTGCATGTGGTCTCGCTGGGTTAGAGGGTTCCGTTTTGGGGGCAAGGCGCGGAAAGGCCTAGCGGTGATTATCACAAGAATAGATGATAAAAGGGTTGCGGGTTTCAAAGTTGCCTAACCCTATTCCAAGCAGGAAGCCCGTTTCAAGTGCAAGATTGACGGAAAGCAATATAATTGATGAGGCAAAGCAACGCTGACAGCTTCAGTCAAACAGGCAGGAAATCCGTTTCAACTGCAAGATTAATGAAAAGCAATAGGGTTAATGAGGCAAAGCGACGCTGACAGCTTCAGTTAAACTGACAGCAGCGACACAAGCCATCTTTCAAGTGAACGATTCCTTCCACCAACCACCAACACCCTAGCAACAGTTAATCTCCACCAATCCCCTCTTTGTAGGCAACAACAGACTTTCACATCGTGACGGTGACCAAACACACGATATCCTTGGCACCAACATCATTCTGATGAAGAGGAAGCTTCGCCGACTTCTTCTTGGTGAAGTGAATCATTGATCAAGGTCAGCTCCTGCGTTCGTTCAACCATAATCTCATATAGGTATCTAGCTGCCCTGGTCGTAACGTGGCCTTGAATGCTGGATGGTAAAGGGAGCTGGTCGAAGATGAACTCTATGCTTTTCACAGGGTTTTTGATCGGTTTGAAGGAGTCTCTTGTTATTGGGTCGAATTTTTCCGTATGAATGGCGAGGATGATCATGGACAACAGGATGTCGGTCCATGTACATGTTCCTTCGCGCATGCCACATACAAAATTTGGCGCCCCACAGCCGTAGTGAATTTGACAATCCGGCTCCCAGTTGATGAACTTTCTACGGAAATACTTCACACATTTGTGGTTGATGTCCGTTTCCCGACAGCTATAAAAGGTGTGGTGAGTCTGGGCCGGGTCCTTGATCAACCAACACAAGGGACAGATCGGGTCGGGGTTGTCTTTCTTAAATTTCCGAAATGTGTCGCGAAAAAAGTCTATGGCGGGGGCGGTTGGCTGGGGATGGTTATTTAGGCTGCGGTTTGAGTTGATGATCTGTGCCGTCTCCCGGGTCGAACTCGTCTTGAAGGAAAGGTTAGGTTTACGTATGGTGCCGTTGGTGCTCCGTGAAGTGATGGTTTCTTTATTCGTCCCACGCATCGAGGCCTTGCCAGACATCGATGATAACCCTGTTTGGATGATGTCTAGCCTGGGTCTCTTCCTCTGGGCACTTGGTACACCCGCACCCGGAGCACCTGGTCGTTCGTCCCCATCAATAAGATTACTTGCTAACGTCAAAAGGTTGTATGTCTCCGCAATCGCCGAGGGCGCGCCCACTGCCAGGATGAATACAACATATTGCCCAAATTGCCCTGGCGAACAAGGGTTGGTCTCCCGGCTCGCAGCCGGGTGGACATGCTCTAATATGAGCGCAAGTGCGACGTCCACAATCGATCTCAAGTGTTCAATGCATCGATGGGGTCCCGCAAGCGTCTTTTCATCCTCCGTGATCGATAGCATCGCCAAGAAACTCATCAAGGGGTTGGAAAATCGTTTGAACCCAACTTTCCCTTCCACAACCCCGATAAGGAAGTCCAGCACTAACTTTTCCATTTGGTCAGGGTCGGTCTCGCACAGCAATGTACGGCTGATTTTATCGGAGACTGCAGGGTTAAGGGTTCTGGTCCGGTGAGACTTCAAGGTGTATTCGAGGAAACCATGCCACATGCGCTTGTGGTTGGCATGTATGCCGTCGGTAGCATACAAGT
>JAABUJ010003966.1_pt1 | contig 16006 bp, 17 predicted proteins | sample 5559131 | NCBI WGS metagenome assembly JAABUJ01 (sample SAMN10711875, study PRJNA513366) | rock metagenome | isolation source: Antarctica rocks | place: Antarctica: Victoria Land, Mt New Zealand nord | collected 2016-01-07 | reverse complement strand
CACCGTCGACCTTGCGACGGAGATGTCGAACATGATCGAGGCCCAACGCATGTACGAGGCCAATAGCAAAGCGCTCCAGACGCTCGACGCGCTCGTCAACACCACGGTGACGCTGGGCGCGCACTAACAGCCTATCCGGAAAATCGTTAGAGAGGCTTATGCAGCCGCTGAGCGCGTGTTTAGGCACTTTCCGGATAGGCTGTAAGGTGGGAGGCGGGGAGCGAGTATGAGGAAGGCCACATAGGGCCGGCGAGGTGACACTTTTGGTGTGGCAATGGTGACACCGCGCCCTCGCCATCGCTGGCATGGATGTTGCGCCCTTACTCATGTGCCCCCAATGTCGATAGGCCGCGACGACGGCGCCGCGAGGTATGTATGAGCCAACAAGGGAACCTGCAGGATAAGCTTGTCGCCTACATCCAGGATATGTACGCGCTCGAGAACGCGGGCGTCGAGACGCTGGAGCGGCACGCCAAGCAGGCCGAAGATGTCCCCATGATCCAGGAGCGTATCCTGCGACACCTGCAGGAGACTAAGAACCACCGCACGCGCCTGGAGGAGCGCCTACACGCGCACGGCGCCACACCGTCGGCGACGAAGGGCGCGCTCGGCGCGGTGACCGGCGCGGCGGCTGGCCTCGCCTCCGGCGCGCGCCCCGACCGCATCGCCATGAACGCGCGCGACGAGTACGTCGACGAACACGCCGAGATCGCTTCGTACGCCATGCTGCTGGTCACGGCCCAGGCCCACGGCGACGGGGAGACCGTGGACGTCGTGCGACAGAACCTGCGCGACGAGGTGGCGATGCAGGAGTGGTTGGCGCGGCACGTCGCCGCGATCGGGCTGCTCGCACTGCAGAAAGACGACGGCGTCGTCATCCCCAACAGCGCCTGGGAGTTCGCCCGCACGACCGCGAGCGTCGCCGCGATCTTGGGCAGCCCGAGCGCCGGCGCGCCCGACGACACCGACATCAAAGCCGCGGCCGACGCTACGACGCCCGATCAGAGCGGCCAGATCGTGGGCAACGTTGATTGGTGAATGAGGAGAGGGACATGCAAGAGGGAGATGGCAAGGGCATCACGGTCGAGAAGGTCGTGACGATCAACCGGCCGGTGGGCGAGGTCTACGCCTTCTGGCGCGACTTCGCGAACCTGCCGCGTTTCATGACGCGCCTGGAGTCGGTGACGACGCAGGATAATGGGCGCTCGCACTGGGTGGCTAAAGCTCCGCTCGGTCAGCAGGTCGAGTGGGACGCCGAGATCATCAACGAGCTGCAGGACAAGATGATCGCCTGGCGCTCCATCGGCGCGACAGCCGTCCCCAACGCGGGCTACGTCCACTTCGAGCAGGAGCCGGCCGGGCACGGCACGGTCGTCAAAGTCGCGCTCGAGTACGCGCCGCCGGCCGGAGTCGTCGGCGCTGCGGTCGCCAAGGTCGTCCACGAGGCGCCCGACCAGCAGGTGGACGATGACTTGCGCCGCTTCAAGGAGATCATGGAGGCCGGCGAGGTCCCCTCGACCGCAGGGCAGCCGTCGGGGCGCGCGCCCGGGGGCGACGAGTCCCGCCAGCGCCAGCAAAAATCGCTCGACAAGATCGACGCCGACGCTGCTGACGACACTGTGACCGAAGCCTCTGAGGAGTCGTTCCCAGCCAGCGATCCGCCGTCGTGGTCCTCGACGCCGCAGTCGGGTGTTTAACTGAGATTAATTGGAAGGACTATTCATGCGAGCGCTCTGCTGGTACGGCAGGAAAGACGTGCGGGTCGAGACCGTGCCCGACCCGACGATCATCAACCCGCGCGACGCCGTCATCAAGGTCACGTCCACGGCCATCTGCGGCTCGGACCTGCACCTCTACGACGGCTACATCCCAACGATGGAGAAGGGCGACATCCTCGGCCATGAGTTTATGGGCGAGGTCGTCGAGGTCGGCAAGGAGAACAACAAGCTCAAGGTGGGTGACCGCGTGGTCGTCCCTTTCACCATCGCCTGCGGCCATTGTTTCTTTTGCGAGCGCCAGATGTTCTCGTTGTGCGACAACTCCAACCCCAACGCCAAAATGGCCGAAACACTCTACGGATCCTCGCCCTCCGGTCTGTTCGGCTACTCACACCTGCTCGGCGGCTACGCCGGAGGCCAGGCCGAGTACGTGCGCGTCCCCTACGCCGACGTTGGCCCGATCAAGATCCCCGAGCGCCTCACCGACGAGCAGGTGCTGTTCCTGACCGACAACTTCCCCACGGGCTACCAGGCGGCCGAGAACTGTAACATCCAGCCGGGCGATACCGTGGCTATCTGGGGCTGCGGGTCGGTCGGGCAGTTCGCCATCAAGAGCGCCTACCTGCTGGGGGCCGAGCGCGTCATCGCCATCGATGACATCCCGGAGCGCCTGCTCATGGCCTCCCGCGAGGGCAAGGCGGAAACGATCGACTTCTCCAAGGTACACGTCCTGGAGACGCTGAAAGAGATGACGGGCGGGCGTGGCCCCGACGCCTGCATCGACTGCGTCGGCCTGGAGGCGCACGGCCACTCCGTCGACGCCATCTATGACCGCGTCAAGGCGGCCACGCGTATCCTGGAGACAGATCGCCCTCACGCGCTGCGTGAGGCGATCCAGGCCTGCCGCAAGGGCGGTACGGTCTCAATCCCCGGCGTGTACGGTGGCCTGCTCGATAAGATGAACTTCGGGGCGGCCTTCGCCAAGGGCCTGACGTTCAGGATGGGCCAGACGCACGACACCAAGTACCTGGCGCCGCTGCTACAGCGCATCGAGGAGGGGCAGATCGACCCCACGTTCGTCATCACGCATCGCATGAGCCTGGAGGAGGCGCCCGGCGCCTACGAGAAGTTCGGCAAGCGCGAGGACGGCTATATCAAGGTCGTGCTCAAACCATAGCAAATAGAAAGGGTAGGGTAACAGAAATGTCCAAGCAGCAGAGCGACCACGGCAACGGGAGTTGGTTCCAGGAGCGCGAGGCGGCCCGTGAGGCGGGCGGGACCGCGCCGGAGGGGACGGACCCGGCCTTGGACGAGCAGGACGGCGGAGCGGGTGGGGCGGCGAACCCCCAGACGCCGCAGGGCGAGAACATGGGCAACCGCGGCATCGGCCAGTACAGCGGCCAGGGTGTGCCCGCGCGTGAGCAGAAATAGCCTCGGCCGTGGAGCAGCGGCGGGCTACCAACGCGAAAAAGGCCGAAGGCTCCCAGCACGGCGAGCAATTCGTCCCCAACACCGGCCCCAGGCGAGAGGCGCGCAAGCACGCCACGGAGGAGAGCGAGGCGCGTCACGAGGGGCACGCCGGCAGCAAGAACATACATAGTGGGAATGAAATGGGGCCGGTGAGGGTTGCATACGCAACCCTCACCGGCCCCATTTCCGTTTCCATTAAGGCGCGCCCCGCTCTTTCCGGGCGTTATGTACCCCCAGCTCCTGCCTCTCCCGCGTCGCGGTCGTAGTGACTACGGGCCGCCTGTACATGGGGGTAGTATTCTTCCGCCCATCGGCACATTGCCTCAAGCGGTCCTATGATTGTTTGTCCGAGCGGCGTTAGGGCGTACTCCACTTTCGGGGGAATAACCGGATACATTGTTCGCCGAACGAGGCCATCGCGCTCCAGCTTGCGGAGCGTCTGCGTCAACATTTTCTGCGAAATCCCGCCGACTCGACGCTGCAACTCGCCGTAGCGGCGCGTGCCGTCTATGAGCGCGGCGATGACGATCAAAGCCCATTTGTCCCCGATGAGCTCGATCGCCGGCCAGACGCCGCTCTTGATGTCGAGCGGTGGTTGTGGAGGGTTACGCACCATACGGTATGTATAGCACATGGCCGTCCGTATTTACAATCGGCGCCGTGTCCCCTTATAATCGTACGCGACACGATATGGCGAGTGGCGCGATAGACGGAGGCAACATGGTGAACAAGCGGACAGGGGTGAAACAGTCTACGGCGCGGATGGGCCATGATCCGTTGGATGGAGAGGTCGCCATCGTCACGGGGGCGAGCGCGGGGATCGGGGCCGCGACGGCACGCGCTTTGGCACGACGTGGCGCGCGGGTCGTGCTGGCAGCCCGGCGCGTGGACCGGCTGGCTGCGCAGGTCGAGACCATCATCAGGGCGGGCGGCTCCGCCCTCGGCGTGCCGACGGACGTGTCCGACCCGGCTCAGGCCGAGGCCCTCGTTCGGCACACCCTGGACACGTACGGGCGGGTCGATATCCTCGTCAACAATGTCGGCGGCGGCGCCTTCGTCCCTCTCACGCTGGAACCCGTGGAGATCGCGCGCATGGTCGATGCCAACCTAACGGGGGCCATTCTCCTAACGCGGGCTGTGCTGCCGGGCATGATGGAGCGACGCCACGGGACGATCATCGCGGTCGCGGCCGTCACGGGGGCGGTAGCTCTCGATCCGCTCTATTCAGCGACCAAGTTTGGACTCCGCGGCTTCGCCCTCTCCCTGCGCCGACAGGTGGCCGGGAGCGGTGTGACGGTCTCCGTCGTCTCCCCTGGGTACATCCAGACCGATCCAACACGGCGATCAAACCTGCTCGTGCCCGGCCCTGACGTCGCGGCGCGACGCATCGTCGATGTAGCCGTCCGCCCCCGCCGCGAGGTGTTTATCCCGCGCTTTTATCGGGCCGCCGTGTGGGTGGAGTACGCGTTCCCCTGGATATGGGACTTAACCATGCAGTCGCGCTTGGTACGGCGGTCCCAGTAGATTCAGTTGACATAGCTTTCGCGCATCGGCAAAACGCCGACGATAACTCTATGACCATCATAATTCGCGTGCGGCAAGGGCTACGATACCAGCTGTCACATAAGCGATAGCATCGATGTTCAGAACGAGAACCGGTCCGAGGATCCCCCCGAGCGCGGCGGCGCAGCCCATCCCGCACAGTCGCAATAAGCCGAAGGTGGCGCTGGATGTCCCGATGATACGGGCGCGATACTGGTCGGGCACGTCCGTCTGTAGGAGGGTATCGACGCCGGCGATGTAGCCGGCGCCAGGCACGGCCACAAGAGCAAATAGGACGACGGAGACTGCGAACGCGGAGGCGAAGTGCGGCGTATTGAATATAGCGAACAGCACGAAACCGAAGCCAAGAGCGCCCCACCCAATAAGTCGACGCGGTGCGATGCGCCGCCCGATGGCGCCGGTCAACACGCTGCCGATCAGGCCCCCCACCGCTTGAGCGCCCATCAACCAGCCGATCTCCACGACGCCGCCATGCAACACGCGCGCGACGAAGACGACGAAGAGCACGTTGAAGATACCTTCCCCGAACTGGGGGATCACGAGAATCGCCACGAGGATCGTGACGACGCATGTGCGCGTGATCAGACGCAGGCCCGCGACCCACTCGCCCCAGACGACCCACTCCACAGTGGAGGGCGTCACGGACGCCCGACCAGCCGGCCTGCGTGCGTTCGTCCCCATGACGATAGCGGCGATCATGACGCCAGAGATGGCAAAAGAGCCGACATCGACCAGGACTACACCGGTCAGCCCCAGCAGCCCTGCGACGACCCCTCCCAACGGCGGCCCGACGAGCCGCGCCAGGTTGTCGTTCAGCGCGGTCAACGCGTTGGCCTCGAGTAACCGCTCCCGATCGACGAGGAGCGGGAGCGTGGCCTTCGCGGCCGGGGTGAAGAATTGGGCTAGCGTCGCCTCCCCGAAGAAGACGAGGTAGACGACCCACAAGCGATCGGGCGAATGCACGACGAGGAGGGGGAGGAGTCCGCAGGCTTGGGCGATGTTGGCGATGACCATGATGCGCTTCCGCTCCCAGCGATCCACGAAGACGCCCGCTACGGAGCCGATGAGGAGATTGGGCAGGAAGCCGGCGACGAACATGGCACCGGTGAGCAGCGTCGAACCCGTCAGCTTGTACACGTAGATCGGCAGGGCCACGATGATCGTCCAGTCGCCCGCGACAGAGATCAGGCCGGCCCACCAGAGCAGGGCGAAGTTGCGCTGACGCAGGGTCGCGAGCATCAGTCGTCCTTCCTCTGTCATCGCTGCGACGATCTGTTGTGCCACAGCCGCTGATTGACGATCGCTGTTAAGCGTTAATAGACATCATCCAGCCGTGCGTATCGGGGACGCGCGCGTACTGGATCGCGGTGATCGTGTCGTACAGGCGCTGCGTCACCTCGCCGATGCGGCCGTCGTTGACCGTGATGCGCGCGTCGCGGTACGCCAACTCACCGACAGGCGACACCACCGCCGCCGTGCCCGTGCCCCAGACCTCGCGCAGCTGGCCGTTCTCGGCTGCCGCCACGACCTCATCGATGGCGATGGGGCGTTCGGAGACCCGCAGCCCCCACTCGCGCAGCAGCGTGAGCGCCGCGTCGCGCGTGATACCGGGCAGGATGGTCCCGCCGAGCGGCGGCGTGACGATCTCGTCGCCGATGCGCAGCATGATGTTCATCGTCCCCACCTCGTCCAGGTAGCGCCGCTGCACGCCGTCCAGCCACAGCACTTGCGCGTAGCCGGCCGCGTGCGCCTCCTCGGCCGCGAGCAGGCTGGCGGCGTAGTTGCCCCCCGTCTTGGCGTCGCCGACGCCGCCGTCCACGGCGCGGACGTAGCGGTCGCTGACCAGGATGCGCAGCGGTTCCAAACCGCCGGGGTAGTAGGAGCCGACGGGCGAGAGGATAATGTAGAACAGGTATGAGCGCGCCGGACGCACGCCCAGGAAGGGCTCGGTCGCGATGATGACGGGACGGATATAGAGTGCGGTCCCCGGCTCGCTCGGGACCCACTCCTGCTCGATCTCAAGCAGGGAGAGCAGGGAGTCCATCACCCGGTCGGCGTCGAGCGCGGGCATGCACAGGCGCGCCGCCGAACGCCGCAGCCGCTCGATATGCTGGCGTGGGCGGAACAGGCGCACCACGCCGTCCTGACCACGAAAGGCTTTGAGCCCGTCGAACACCGTCTGCGCGTAGTGCAGCACGGCGGCGGCGGGGTCCAGGTTGAACGGACCGTAGGGCTCGATGCGGGTCTCGCCCCAGCCCTGTCCCTCCTGGTACGGTATCGTAGCCATGTGGTCGGTGAAGACGACGCCGAAGGTTAGGTCGCTATCCCGTGGCTTCGGCTTCAGCGTGGCGGCGCGCGTCATGGCAATCGTTGCGTTCACTAGACATCTCTCCTTTTATTATCCATACCGACGTCCCCAAAGCGCCCCTATAGTGTTAGGACTGTTTGTTCTATGATAGCGCGTTTTCGATAGGTGCGGCCTGCATTTTCGCTGCTAGTGGGTGCGGCACGCGATTGTGGGGCGGGATCTGGCCTTAAAAGACCATGGCAGGGGACGGATCTTGAAAGGTCTGCCTGGGCGCGCCACGCGCTTCCCCTGTCTAGCGCGCGGCGGCTGCGGTGGTTGCCGGGAGATCTTTCACGCTCCGTGCCCTACCGTGCGCTGTCGGGCCGCTGCCTGTTAAGCGCAGGCTAATGGGTCACGCTAGAATCGGCCGGCGCGTCCCGAGCTTGATCGCCGCCGCGCACCTAAGGCGCCTGGGGCTTGAGGCCGTCCATGAGGAGGTTCAAGAGCCGGGTGGCCTGAGCGCGCTGCTGGGGCTTGCCGGCGACGGTAAAGATCCCAATGAGGCCGGCGGCGATGTCCTCGGCGCTGACGTCGGTGCGGATGTCCCCGGCGGCATTGCCGGCGTCGAGGATGGTGGTGATGGTCTGAAGGAGCTCGGTGCGGGTCTGGGCGTGGGCGATTGCGCCGGAGTCGATCATGGTGACCAGCGTGTCGGTCATGCCGTGCTTGGTCGCTAGCCAGTCGGCGAACAGGTCCATCCACCGGCGCATCGCCTCGGTAGGCGGGAGCTGTTCGAGCAGCTCGCGGGCTCCCGCGGTCAGGCGCTGGACCTGGCCTTGGTAGACGGCATCGACGAGCGACTCGCGGGTCGGGAAGTGGCGATAGAGGGTGGCGATCCCGACGCCAGCCTCCCGGGCGATCTCGCGCATCGACGGCTCCTCATCGGCGGACGCGAAGACGTGCGTCGCCGCCGCGAGGAGGGCGCCGCGGTTGCGGGCCGCGTCCGCACGGAGCAAGCGGGCATCGACATCACTCAACCGGATCACGCTCCATTAGTTCATCAGGAACACGCGCGGGTAGCGCGACAGGTAGCCGTAGCGCAAGATCATCGCCGCTCTCTCCTCTCGTCCCCCTGTCACTATACCCGTCCATCCGTTATTGCCAAGACGAACTATTTGTGCTATTCTAAACCAGAGTAAGCGGATCATGATCCGTTTGCAGCTCTTCGTCTTCATTAGGACACAAGAAAGGACGCGAGCATGCACATCTTCGTCACCGGCGGCTCTGGACTGACCGGACCCGCGATCATCGCCGAGTTGCTCGCCGCAGGCCACACGGTTCTCGGGCTGGCCCGCTCAGACCAGGCGGCCGCTCGTCTCCGGGCACTCGGCGCGGAGACGCTGCGTGGCTCGCTGGAGGAACTCGACAGCCTCAGAGAGGGCGCCCGGGCAACCGACGGGGTCATCCATATGGCCTTCGGCGGCAGCTTCGGCGATCCCGATGATTTGATTCGGCGCGACGTGACGGCGATCGAGACGCTCGGGCGGGCCCTGGTCGGGTCCGGCAAGCCGTTCGTCAGTACCTCAGGCACGCTCGTGATGGCAGCCGGCCACGTCAGCACCGAGCAGGACGCGCCTGATCCCGCGTCGCTCGCCAGCTTCCGGATACCGGGAGAGCAGGCGTGCCTCGCCTTCGCCGAGCAGGACGTCAGGTCCAGCGTCGTGCGATTGGCGCCCACCGTGCACGGCCCAGGAGACTATGGGTTCATCCCAGCGCTGATCGCGGCCGCGCGCCGGACAGGCGTCTCTACCTACATCGGTGACGGCGCCAATCGATGGCCCGCCATCCACCGCCTAGATGCCGCAAGCCTTTTCCGTCTGGCTATTGAGAAGGCCCCGCCGGTAGCGCGCTGCACGGCGCCGGCGAGAGTGCGATCACCTTCGAGACGATCGCGCACCACATCGGGCGGATCCTCGGGATCCCCACCACCTCTTCGACTCTCGAAGAGACCGCCACCCATCTCGGAGACCCGTTCCTGGCCAGGGTCTTTGCCGCTGACGTGCCCGCCTCCAGCGCCCACACCCAGGCACTGTTGGGCTGGACGCCGACCCATCCGACGTTGCTTGAGGACTTGGAAACGGGGGACTACTTCTCCCCACAAGCCGCCTGACCACCCACCGATCCCCATCGCGGCGCACCCGCGGGATAGGGGCCCAGGTACCCACACCAGAAGCTAACACGAGCTGAGGAGACCTTGATGTCAGACCACAATTCCGCGACCGGCACGATGCGCACCGTGCGCTTCCATGATTACGGCGAACCCGGTGACGTCCTACAACTGGAGACCGTGGCCGTGCCGGCCCCCGGTCCCGGCCGCATCCGCGTCGTCGTGCACGCCTGCGGACTGGCCCCGGCCGACTGGGCACTGTGTCGAGGCTTGTTCGCCGGCGAGTTGCCCCGCGGCATTGGAATCGAGGTATCCGGCACGGTCGACGCCGTCGGCGACGGCGTCACCGATGTCGCCGTCGGCGACCTTGTGTTCGGAACCGCCGACTGGGCCGGCGGGCCGACCGCGGGCGCTTCAGACCGCGCGATCATGAACCACTGGACCCCCATCCCCGCGGGGCTCGACCTCATGCAGGCGGCCGCGCTTCCGATGGCGCTCGAGACCGCATATCGCAGCCTCGCGCTGCTCGGACTCTCCGGAGAGCCCACGATTCTGATCCACGGCGCCGGGAGCACCATCGGATACGCCGCCGTGCAGATCGCGCTCATCCGCGGAGCACGGGTGATTGCCACCGCCGGAGACACCTACGCTCAACAGCTGCGTGACCTCGGCGCCGCGGTCACCGCCTACGGAGACGGCATGGTCGAGCGCGTCGGCGCCATCAGCGACGGTCCGGTCGACCTCGTTCTCGACACCGCCCCCGTCGGAGGCGCCTTGCCTGACCTCGTCCAGATCGCCGGCGGTGACCCGAAACGGGTTCTCACGATCTCCGACTTTGCCGCCGCCGGAGAGCTCGGGGTTCGCGACGGCTTTCACGAGGACCAGACCCAACGCTTCGACGTGTTCCCCGAGTTCGCGCAGCTCGCCGCCGACGGCAAGTTCACCGTCCCGATTGCGCGAACCTTCCCGCTAGACGAATGGCGCTCGGCCCTCCAGATCAGCCTTAGCGGCCAAGCCCGCGGAAAGCTTCTGCTCCTACCGGGCAACCCAACCACCGACGCCTAACATCTCGAGCTGGCCGGCCTTCAGCCGCATCCACACCTGTCAACGGTGCGGAGCAAGCCATCCCAAGCAAGGCTGGCCATCTCGCCCGGCTCAGGCGCACTCCGGCAAGGGCAACGGAGAGAGCTTCGTCACGTCCGAGGCGGCGTAACGCCACGTTGGCTGATGACTAACGAACAGATGATGCTCCCCTATCCAAAGCTGGCAGCGCGGCGGCAGCAAAAGCCTCGGCAAGTCGGGACGCAACCAAACCGGGCGCCACTGAGACAGAACGCGAGCGTGAGCCGGACGCTGAGCGCACAAATCAGCGGGCTGCGGTCTTTTGTTTTTGGGTCGACGCAAACTTGACGGGTTGGAACGCCTGGGAGTCGGTCGGTTCAGTCTGAGAGGCGGACCGTCCTGAGCCTCGCCGACGCACTGCCTTTCGACGACCGCTACACGCCCGCTAATTATCGAACAGAGTCACAGTGATGGACCATCCACACATTTGGTTCCACGTACGTGCCACTATTCGCCTCGCGATCTATCACGATCGGTTCAAGAGCACTGGGAATAACGTAGGAGCCGGTGTCCGGGAAACGCATCGCCGCCCAGGTTTCCCACTCGGCAACGGTCCCTTTGATGAGCATCGATCGCGGCGCGACGCCCAAAATTGTCGCGCCCTCGCGCCAGTGGACGCGCAGCCAGGGATCGAAGGGGCTTCCATCGTCGCGCCGCCACTGTATGTAGCGGTCCATAGGTGTGAGCGGATAGCTGCTCTTCAGTGTGGGGCGGACGGGGGCGATCAGCGCATCCAGGCCGTGTTCCGCCGCGGCCGCTTTCATCGCACGGAGCGCGCACGTACTCCACCCCTGGCCCTGCCGATCTTTCCTGACCATGATCCCCAGCGCACACAGCGCCGTTTGACGGCGCTGTTGCTCGTGATCCCGCACTCCACACTCCAAAGCCGCGTCCCATCCCTCGGGGAGCGTCTCGACTTGTCCATCCCAAGCCAGAGGGAGCGCGAGGCCAACGGCGACGAGGGCGCCGTCCGCAGCGCAAAGGTAGAGGTTGAAATCGGCGAAGGTGGTCGTTGTATGGTGATAGTGCCGCGCGGCAGCCTCACCGTGAAAAATAAACTCGGGCCACACCTGCCCGAAGGTGTCGATTTGCGCTTCAAGCTCCGGGCGCTGTCGGTGCGTATAGATAGTAAATGGCTGCACGGAATACGTCTCCCTTACAATCGAGTTGGTCTTGATGGACTACCAGGGTTGCGGACGCCCTACGTGCGCGCGGCCACTTCTTGCAGGACGCGCGCGATGAAGGACTCTAGCGGCAGGGCGCCGAGGTTCTCCCCGGAGCGTAGGCGCGCCGCGACCGCGCCCTGCTCCTGTTCTTTGCCGCCGACGACGAGCATATACGGGACCTTCTGTTGTTGCGCCTGGCGGATCTTGGCTTGCATGCGGTCTTTGCCCTCATCGAGTTCCGTGCGCAACCCGGCCGCCTTCAAGCGATCCACCACACCGCGCGCGTAGTCGAGGTGCTTGTCGGTCGAGATTGGGATGACCACCGCCTGCACGGGAGCCAGCCACACCGGGAACGCGCCGGCGAAGTGCTCAATCAACACACCAAAGAAACGCTCCATGCTCCCAAGCAGCGCGCGATGCACCATGTACGGGCGGTGGCGCTGCCCGTCTTCGGCCGCGTACGCGAGGCCGAAGCGCGCCGGCAGATTGAAGTCGAACTGGATGGTGCTCAACTGCCAGTCGCGCCCGAGCGCGTCGTGCACCTTGAGGTCAATCTTGGGACCATAGAAAGCGCCGCCACCCTCGTCGACGTCGTAGGGGATGGCCTGCGCGTCGAGGGCGCGCCGCAACGCCTCAGTCGCCCGCTCCCAGTCGGCGGTGTCGCCCACGAACTTGTCGGGGCGCGTGGAGAGATAGCCTTTGAAATCAGTCAGACCGAAGGCGCGCAGCACGTACAGCGAGAACGCGAGCGCCCGCTCGATCTCGTCCTCTACCTGATCGGGACGACAGAAGATATGCGCGTCGTCCTGCGTGAAGCCGCGCACGCGCGTCAGCCCGTGCAAGACCCCACTGCGCTCGTAGCGGTACACCGTGCCATACTCGGCGTAGCGTTTCGGCAGGTCGCGGTAGGAGCGCAAGTGCGACTTGTAGATCTCGATGTGGAAGGGGCAATTCATCGGCTTGGCGTAGTAGGGGTCGCCGTCGATATCCATCGGCGCGAACATGTTCTCGCGATAGAAGTCGAGGTGGCCGGATGTTTCCCACAGCCCCGCGCGGCCGATGTGCGGCGAGAACACCCATTCGTAGCCGTTGGACAGGTGCGCCTGGCGGGCGAAGTCCTCGGCCAGCACGCGCACCATCGCCCCCTTGGGATGCCACAGGATCAGGCCGGGGCCGACGTCTTCGGAGATGCTGTAGAGGTCGAGCTGCTTGCCCAGCACGCGGTGATCGCGCTTCTTGGCCTCCTCCAGGCGCCACAGGTACTGGTCCAACTCCTCTTTGCTGGTCCAGGCCGTCCCATAGATGCGCGGCAGCATGGGCCGGCGTTCATCCCCGCGCCAGTAGGCGCCGGAGACGTTGAGCAAAGCGAACGCGTCGGCCGGGATGTCGCCCGTCCGCGCGACGTGCGGCCCGCGACATAGGTCCTCGAAGGAGTCCTGGCGGTAGGTGGAGATAGTCGTGTCCGAGGGCGTGGCCTCGCCATACTCGTCCTGGCCCGCCACGAGCCCCTCGATCAGGTCGAGCTTGTACGGCTGGTCCCGGAACAAGGCGCGCGCCTCAGCAGCGTCGACGGCGCGATAGATGAACGGGTAGTTGGCGGCGATGATGCGGCGCATGCGCGCCTCGACCTCACGCAGGTCGTCGGTCGTGAGCGGACGCGGCAAGCCGAAGTCGTAGTAGAAGCCGTCCTCAATGGGCGGCCCGATGGCGAGCTTGCCGTCGGGGAACATCGCCAGGACGGCCTGGGCCATGACGTGGGCGGCCGAGTGCCGCAGGCGGTAGTAGGGGTCGGTGTCGGGGGAAACAGGCATATAGACCTCCGGGTGAACCAATAAAAAATCCGTCATCCCATGCAGCGGGACGACGGGCTCGTCGTGGTTCCACCCAGATTTCCCCGACCACGCGCGTCATATGCCGTGTGGCCGGGCTCGTTGGGCTGATAACGGGCGCCCCCGCGCTCCCCTACTGACGTCTGGCGTTCGGGGAGTGGTTGGAGAGGTGGTTTTCGCCGGGGCCGTGACCGGGCGCGCTCACAGTCGGTGGCGCGTCCTCCCTGTGGGCCGTACCTCGGGTACTCGTCCTCGTCGCTGTCGTATATGACTGTCTTTGACTCTGTTTATACGTCGTCGTGGGCGCGATTGTCAAGGTGTGCGACACGAAGCTTCTACAGAGCCAGCGCCACCCGTAGCGGCCCTTCGCCTTCTCCTGCCTTGCGGAGGGTAATATCCGCTGTCACGCCCAAGGCGGCAAGAAGCTCCGCGATCGTGTCCAGAGTAGGGTTCGCCTCATCTGTCGTCAGAACGCGGGATACGGCTTCTCGCTGTCGCCCCATGCGACGCGCAAGCTCTTCCTTGCTGACCTGGAGTTGCGCGCGCGCATCGTCAATGGCTTGCAGTAGGTCAAGCTCAGCCTCCATGTCTCGATAGCCCGCCGCGAATTCCGCGTTTTTCATACGGGCCTGTAATCTCTGCTCAAATCGGTTCATGGTCACCCTCGTTGTCTTGCTGTATGGGGCTGATCATTTTTGTCTGTCGGTAGTTGGTCAAATAGGCGAAGGCGCGATCCAGATCTTGAATCGACGCCTTCTGACCTACACGCTTGACGTAGCCGTGCAGCAATATCACTTGCGACCCATCGAAGCCGAAGAATTCGCGTCCCAACCATTGATTTTGGATGGCGCGCATTTCCCACAGCCCGGCATACCCGTGGCACGGTTCGATTAGCCCGCCACCAAGAAGGTGTCCCTGTGTCCGCAGAGCTATCGCGATACGCGCGAGTTTGCCGGCCAACTTAGGGTGCTGCCGGTCGAGCGCGTCCTCAAAAACTTCTGCTGGTTGGACTGAGTCGTCCTGTTCAAAATATTCGATCACCCAAGGCATGTCATGATAGTAACATAAATGTTACGGATACGCAAGTAAGCCATCCTGTATCTTGTACCGCCGAATAGCTTTACGCTGCGGGCTTGCGCTGCGCGCGGCGGCGCAGGCCCTTGCGCATGCCCTTATATCTTGACAATGTTTAGATTATACCGTATCTTAACGATGTTAGGATAAGTGGCTGCGCCGGACAAGCGTGCGGGCAGGCCGCCAGGGACACGGAGGCCGCATGACGCATCTCTCACGTACACAGCAGCGCCAGGTGGGACGCGCCGCACACCTCATCGTCTACGGGCCGCCCGCGCTCGCGCTCGTGCCGCGCGTCGCCAGGCAATAAGGGGACGGAGATGGGAGACGACAGGGGCGACAGGGGCGACAGGGGCGACAGGGGCGACAGGGGCGACGCCGACGCTGGCGGGGGCGCCGCGCGGCAGGACGTAGGCGGCGTTGAGGCGGTGTGGCGGCCCCCGCATGTGGATGGCGTCGAGGTGGTGCGCGGCGCCGGCGGCCCTTACAGCACCCCGCGCCACTTCCATGAAGAGATGGAGGTCGGCCTGACGCAGGGAAGCGGCTGGGAATTCTACCACCGCGGGGCGTGGCAGGACGTCGCCCCGGGGATTCTTGTCCTCACCTCGCCCGGCGACGTCCACATGGCGCGCGCGCCGCGCGGGGCGCGCGTGGTGTACCACGGCCTGCGCCTCGACGCCGACCTGATCCAGCGCGCGGCGACGGACCTTGCCGGGCGTCCCCAGCGTGTACCCGATGTCGCAACTCCCCTGGTCCAGGACCGCGACGCCCGGCGCCTTTTCCTTCGCCTTGTCGCCGCGCTGGAGGAGGGGGTCGCCGCGTCGCGCCTCGAGCAGGAATCGCGGCTGCAGGACGCACTGGAGCATCTCATCCTGCGCCACGGGGCCGAACGGCTGGTCGGGCGGCCAGCCGGGGCGGATCCCAGGGCCGTCCGGCGGGCGCGCCACTATCTGGAAGAGCACGCCGAGCAGGGCGTCGCCCTAGCCGAGCTGGCCCGCGTGGCCGGACTGAGCGCCTCCCACCTCTCCCGGGCCTTCAGCGCCGCGGTGGGGATGCCCCCCCACGCCTACCAGACGCAGGTCCGCGTCGTCCGCGCCAAGGCGCTGCTCGTCGCGGGGCGCCTGTCTCTCGCCCAGGTCGCGGCCGAGGTTGGCTTCGCCAACCAGAGCCACCTCACCTACCACTTCGCGCGCCTCGTCGGTGTCACGCCCGGCCGGTACCTGCGCGACAGCCGCTAGCCGGCAAGACAGCAAGAACCTGGTAGACGGCGTTCTCCCCCGTGCCGTACGCTTATCCCTGGCACGGCAGACAGCGTGTCGGTCGAAGACGTCAGGGGCAAGGGCGGAGCTACGACGCCCGACGCGGCAAGCATAGCTGTACCCGCACCCCGCACCTCGTACCAGCGCGTCGACCGTCGGGGGGTCATGAGCGCCGCTTATCGCCGCCCATCCGGCCGCGGAGGACGAGTTATAGCCTAGGAGACGAGATCATGGATGCTACGCGCACCTTTACGACCCTATCCTGGATCAGTTTGCCGACCGTCATGTACGGCGGCTACTCCCTGCGCCACTTGATGGAGCGAGGCGACGGCCTCACGCCCTTCCAGGAGA
>JAABUJ010003963.1_pt1 | contig 16017 bp, 15 predicted proteins | sample 5559131 | NCBI WGS metagenome assembly JAABUJ01 (sample SAMN10711875, study PRJNA513366) | rock metagenome | isolation source: Antarctica rocks | place: Antarctica: Victoria Land, Mt New Zealand nord | collected 2016-01-07 | reverse complement strand
CGCGGGCGATTGCGGAGTTGGAGGGTGAGGATGGAGGGTTGGGGTGGGAGGGGGAGGGGATGGAGTGGGGGACTGTGGTTTTGGGGGTTTGTGGGGGGGATTGTGCGGTGGGGACGGGAGGGATGGGGGGAGGGGTGGGGTATGTGGAGGAGTGGGTTGGGGTGCAGTGGGAGGAGAGGGTTGGGAGGGGTGGGAGGGGGTAGGGTCGAGTTAGGTATATCGACGGCGGAGGGGCGAGTGGATGGGAGGGGCGAAGTGGCGGACGGGAGGAGGGACGAGGGTGGAGAGGGTGAAGGGTGGCGGGCAGGCGGGCGGGCGGGCGGAGGAAAAGGCGGGATGGGTTGGTGAACGCGGCTGAAAGGTGTAGATAGGTGTCTCTGGAAGTGTGCAGCAGATAGATACACCGCGAGGGGCTGCACATAAACGGTCACAGTCATAGAGACCCGTCACAACGAAGGATGTCAATTACGCTACTCTACTCCACCCCACCCCTCAACCCCGTCCTTATAATTCCACGCTCAACCCACCCATCCATTTGGCCTGCTGCACCGACAAAAGAGTAAAACAACAATCAAACGCAACCCAGTCCACCCATCCATCCATCCCAACACCCCCCAACCGAAACACCCGTACCGCTCAGGAAACGCCCGCTCCCGCTAAGAGGACGAACCACCACCGGACGATAACGAAAGACGTGATCGTAATCTATGTACAACTCTATAGCCCGCACACCTCACCCAACAAGTCTCGCGCGTGCGAAAGTCGTGGCGGAATGGCGGGGGAAACGTATAATTCTATTAGTGGAGAGAAGTGTGGGTGAAAGGACCACGGCGTTGCTGGAGTGAGGGAGGGTGTCGATCTTGCGACGACGATGAGGACGGCGGCGACGACGACGGCAAGCTAGTGAAGGGCATCATGCCGTGATGCAACCGCGTGCATGGTAGGTTACCGTATCAATCCGTGTCGTCTTCCTCCTCCTCCTCCTCGTCCTCGTCCTCTTCTTCTCCATCCTCCTCATCCTCATCCCCATCCCCCTCACTCCCCCCCGCCGGACTCTCCGACCCCACCACCGTCCCCTCCTCATCGACCGGCACGCCGCCAAACGTCCGGCCCAGCATCTGCAGCAAGGCCACAAACTCGGCATGCAGTTCGGCGAACAGGTACTCGTTCCCCACCAGCTCCGCCAGACTGCGCTGCCGCTGCCGACCCCAGAGATTCGGCTTGCGCATGGGATAGCCGTCCGGGTCGACGTCCCTGCCAGACAGAAAGGACGAGACGGGCGTGAAGGTGCGCTGATGATGAGGCTCCCGCTGACGTTGTTGTTGCTGCCGCTGCTGCTGCTGCTGCGCGGCGGAGGACGACTGACGCGGCTGGGCGGTAGCGTAGACGTCCCGGGCGGCCCGGCGATCACCACCACCGCCCAGCGTGCGCGGCGACACGGCGGCGTCGTCGCCTTCGCCACCTTCGGCTTCCGCCGCAACGGTAGCTTTGGCGCCGCGCTCGGCGCCGTCGACGATGGTGTTGGCGATGCGTTCGAAGGCGCGCCAGACGACGGGGCTGGCGCGGAAGGCGCGGTTGGCGTCCTTGCCGGCGAGGGCGAGGAGGGCGTGCGTGCGCCGGGAGCCGCGGGCGTGCGGGTCCGGCACGCGGAAGACGTAGGCGATGGTGTAGCCGGCAACGGCGTCGCCGAAGCAGAAGGGGCCGGCCGAGGCGCCGCGCGGGAGGAGCTCCGAGGAGATGGTGCGGATGGAGGCGCGGCGGAGGAGGGAGTAGGTGTGTGGGGAAGGGGAGGTGCGGGTCGTGAGGTAGGTCAGGGTGTGGGTGTGGCAGGGACTGGTGAAGGCGGTGGGATTAGTTATTACGGGTAGTGGCGGGGAGAATTGGGTCGGGTGGAGGTCCTGGTGGGCTTCTGTTTCGCCGTCGTCGTCAGACGTGTCGTGGTGGCCGTCGCAGGCGATGACCGCTTCGCGCGTGCGCAGGACTGGGGAGCCGTTGCTGTTGCGACCGTCTTTGGTCGGTGAGCCCGGTGCGCCTGAAGGGAGTTGTGCCGTCAGGGATTTGGGGACGCTGAAGTTGCAGGCGGTGCAGTCGGGTTCGGAGCCATCGTTGCCGGTCGCGGGCTTGTATATGTCGGTGGTATTAATGCAAGGCACATCGCCGAAATGACTGCGTTCTTCCTTTGGTGGGCTATGCTGGGGCGTGTCTATCGGAGTGGAAAGGGTGGAGGTTGTATCTGACGAGCGTTGTGACCTTTGCGCCTGCGTCGCTGCATGGCGAAATGTATCCTTGACGCCGGTTCGGATGGCTGTGGCTCGTGAAGCGTGGCCATGTCGCTGTGAAACCGCTTCATTCCCACTGCCTTCCTCCAGCGAAGGTGGTGTTTTCACATCGCCAAAGCTCGAAGACGTCGTGGGTGGTGGGAAGCAGTTCAAGCAGGAAATCGGTAGCACTTGCGTGCAGAGAGTAAAATTAGGCCCGTGGGAATCGCAGAAATGCGCCAGAGACAGCTGTTATTGAAGCGCATGAATGATCAGCAAATGCTCTCGATTTCATGATGGACTGCACTTTCAGCAGGGCTGTAGCCGCCGTAAACGCGGTATGTCGCGCCGTCGTCCAGGCATCTGTCGCAGATCTGGCCCAAGGACCAGGTCGCCTCCGAACGCCCATGAACCCAGGCACAGGCAGGCCGAAAAGAAATATCAGAGACTGTTCGCATGGGCAACGCTTACAATAAAATCCATCCTCTAGGCAAGCGCCGCTGGTCGGTGTCTCATTAATCCATCACATTACATCGCACTTGTATGGTGCAAGCGGCCCTTGATTATTTCTGAGGGAGGGAAGATGATGGTGTAGAGTTAAGTTAATGAGTGAGTGATATGCTTTCAGCTGACACACGTCAGATCAGCCATAGTCTTCTCCTCCCTTTCCTACGTGCGCAGCGAGTCTTGTTTTATACAAGTGAGGCAAACACCATTACCATTTTGACTTCGATCCAGAAGTCAAGTCGCCATGAAAAAGGTGCTGCTGCCCATCAGGTTGCCATCATCGCGCATGTCACCAGAGGGGATTGATCGGCTGGCAATGTTTGTATGTTTGTATCAGGTAGGAGCGCCATAGGGTTGTACTTTCCGCGGGATGGGCACGCGAGAAGATACAAGCACATGGAAAGGGAAGGAAATGGAAATGGAAATTGCGCCAATGCACAGCTAATGTACCTGAAGTGATTGCGGACACTTTCCCTTACCTAAAACACGAAGTAACTGGAAATCAGTAACTCAATGATAACTCAAGCTTCCTTACCTTACTCAAAAGACGTTCCTGTGCATGTAATATTAATATAATCCGGGGAAGAAGCAGAAGAGAGCTTCGGGGGGTGTTCGCATAGAAAGTTTCCAGGTGCAGAATGCTCCGAAGTCTACGCAGCGTAGAAGGGTCCTGAGAGGAGCGCCTAAAGCCAGGACCTTCCCCTTGGCTCATCGCTATACAGGGATCCCGGTATCTGACATGTCCCGGTTAAGCCTCGCCCGCAGTAGCATCGATTGTCATGCAAGTTCTCGACTAACTACCGTTCATTGGTGGAATGGCAGTCTCATCGGCTTCTGACGACCGCAGAATCTCAGATCATTCACCGATTCGCGTGACTTCGGCTTCAAAGAGATCGTTGACAAAACACTTCATTTGCGTTTCCATCCCTGTCGGTGGCATCGAGACCATTTCGGACAGGCTGCCGCAACTCCATAGGTACTAGGGCCGCGTGTAGGCCGCGTGTCCGACAAGCATCGCCCGTGTCGACTGGAACCCTTGGCTGGTCGCCGATGGTTTGTGGAGATGCCGATACTCCCACGCCATGCCAAGGAGGGCAAGGCGGTTGGGTCTACTATAGCCATGAGCTTGGTCGACGGGAAACTAAAGACGGCCGGCGATCAGGAACTCCTTGTCGATACTCTTGATGATCTACCCACTCGTCTCTTCTAGGCGGCCGCTTGTCTAGTGCCTTCTCGTTTGAACCCTGAAGATCCAAATCGCGTCCTTTTGGTCAAAGACAGTCTCTCGTATCGGTGTTTGGTGGAGCAAAGCTAAACAGGGTTGCGGTTGGGCCGACCTCTGTCCAGAGAATACTAATGCCTATGATACTGTATGCGCTCACATCCGAATATGGTAAGAATGAGAGTGCCGTGGTGGTCAGTCAGGATGCACTAGCTGACAGATTCGTACCTCCGAAGTGTATAGGTAGGTCACTCATTGTGGACGAGTCTCGACCTCCGTGTGAGAGATCTCCACGCAGCAGACTCGGCCCTCTCATGCGTTGTTTCTGCTGCCGCAGGCCTCATCCGCCTAGACGTCTTGTCACCGTGACTTATTATCAAATTGACTTCTCCACGTTCCCTAATGCTGTTGGTCAAACAGCCCTCCGTTGTTGGGATCAGAGTCGGTGATCAACAACGTTGAGTGGTGTATTGGAAAACCTACAGTACGATGCAAGGTCTCCGCCATGGATGTGATTGGTCTGCCGTAGAGCAGTCCTTGCCGGGTAGGGTATGCTTGAACACGGATGCTTTCCATCTGCCAGGGGTGATAATCTCCGTCCCGCCAATTCTGGCCCAGCCGACCCCAAGCTAGACGGCGGCTTGTGCCATATATGCCGGATGTTGGAAAGCTAATGTGACATGGGAGTACAACATCCTACCTACGCACTCTATATCAGCCCACGGAATCTCCCAACATGAGCATGTATGACTCAACAGCCTAATCCGCGACGACGCAGAGGGCGACTCGATGGGAGCAGCCACTGCCGGCAATTGGTGGTGAGCGGTGCTGATGACAAATTGCTCACTTGTAGGACATTCTTCCTGTGTGTTGAACGGAGCTGTAATTTGGAATTAATCAGTCAGACGAAGGAGAAAGGAGTTCCATTGAGACGTCACTTGGTTCGGGTGTCGACCACGGCAGCCTTAGGGCTGGCCTCCGTCAATCGACCCGGACTCCTTGGATACATTACAGTACCATTCACAACAGCATATCCATAACTCAAACTGTTCGGCAGGAAACTTTCAGTGATGCAGTCCTCATCATGATTATATCCAAGGTAAATTAGCAACACCTGGCAGGTAGGAGGCAGGTAACGCCGACACATCTTGTTTAGGCTGGGCCAGACGTACGTCGTGCTCGATTACTGGGACTAACATACCTCCTGGTACACTCTCTCCGCATCATACGGTAGGTTAAGGACAACATATACTAGCAACTTCTTTTGCATTCCATGAAGTGGGCACGAATGCTTTACGTCTAGACACCTCACATGCTTCATTTATCAGGACAGTCATGCGCCAAGGTCTATAGAGTGGGCCAATGAAAAATGTTTGAATTTTGGCTTGTATAAAAGGCGTTCCAAGGTGAGGTGGAAATTTGGCACACTTCCCTTAACCCGCAGACGCAACGCCGCCAACCACAAGATACAGCAGACCAAACCCAGTACCCCAAACCGCCAATTGACCAGACACCTGCAGAGTTCCCGGAAAGTAGATCCACCCGATACCTAAGCCACGCTCGCACAATCAATGACCGCCGGGCACAAGACCGCTCCCGGCCCCGCCCGCGCCGACACATCTCCCCGTCCGGCGTCCCCCACACCCCTTCCACCTCCCCTCACCCCACACGCCTAGCAACCCGCGCCGGACCCGGACCTCGACCCACCTCCCCACGGTGCCCGAGTCCGCCCAATTCAATGCCCGCAATATCCACAAAATTCCGCATACTAACACAATGGGCGCGGATATTGATCCCCATCGCATGAATATGCGCCAGTCGGCCCTCGACACAGACCTCGAACTCACGGCACGCGCCGTGTTCGAACGTCACGACGCCATGCGGGTCGCGGCAGAGGATGGCGTACGCTTGCTGGTTCGTGTGCGGCCGGCAGGACGAGCGGACGCAGATTTTGTCGGGGGGGCAGAAGTTGATCTCGCGGGAGGGGTCGCGTTTGCGGGTTTTGGTGGTGGAGGGGTGGTGGGGGTGGTGCTGGGGTTGCGGGTCTGTGGGGGGGTCTTTGGTGCGCTGGGTGAGGGTGGTTGGGGGGAGGAGGGCGGGGGGGCTGGATGGATGTTAGGTGGTGGTGCTGGATGAGGTAGGGGAGTGGTTGATGGTACCCGATATTGCCTGCCTGACTGTTTCCAGACGTTGGAGACTCGGATACCGGGTTGACTGAGCTGCCGCGACGTAAGCCTGGCAAGGCGCGAGATGGAGTCGTGGCGGTCAGTAGTATCACTAGAGAGAAGAGTGCGAAATGCATGGTTTGGAAGGCGCTCGACTTCAATCACTCAACGAGCTGCCAAGGTAACAACAACTTCACCAAAAATGGTTGGCTTTATTAGAATGTAATCCAGAGGCGCCCAATACCATCCATCCCCCTAAAAACAGCACAAAAGGAGCAAACTCGTCCCCTATAGAAGAAGAAGGACAACACCAGACTGAAACCAACCCGCCCATCACCGATGCTCAACTCGCCAGCACGACTCAGACGTTCAGAAACCGCTCTTGCCGTAGACATGACACGCAAACAGCGACGAAACACGAAACGAGCTCTTTATGTAACTTTGAAGTAGCGAGGAGTTCGTGGAACAGAACAGTTACTTGCGCGCTGCGGGCCCTGACTCCGTAAGGTAAGGTAAGTTAATGCATGATGGAAGCGGCAAGCGACCCGGTGTGTGGGGTGGGTTAATCAAGCGACGCGATGCGCCATGCTGTATGTCAATTCCGCGGAGGAAGGTAGGATATTATGTTGAGGTATTACTTGAGGGGGGTTGATTGGGTAAAAGGGTGGAGGTTTTGGGAGGTGGCTTGTCTACAAGAAGCTCGTTGGGAGAATATGGCTGGAAGGAAGGAGGTCTACAGCCGTGAGGTATTTGTATTTGTATTTGTATTTGCATGTAGGCGTTTGGCCAGCTAGTTACCTCGGTTTAGACTGGACCCCTTGTCGCGCTGGACTTCGTACCCGGTGAGAACTGGCTTACGAGTTTCTAACTACACTTCATGTTGCCGTACTTGGTGCTCGTTCCATATTTCGTAGGTATCTCTAATATGCCTTGTGTAGTTAGCTTTAAGAGTGTTGAGTGCTACAGCCTTCGCTCGGCACGAGCCAGCCCTAAGGTATTGCCGGCTCTGCTGTCGAATCCAGACCCCTATCCTTGACAGAGCCACAAGACGTTATCATACAACCACAGGACGACTACACCAATGAAAGACATATCGTAACACGACTTTTCGCACGCCACCGACAGTAATCGCACATGGTATCGTGAGCTTGCCACAGCCAGACTCCAGCAATGCAACGCTATGCCGACCACAACATGTAAAAGGACACCGAAAAAGTCTTCTAGTCACTCATACCATCCTCGGAGTTAAGCTGTAACTTTAGATCTCTCCTAACCCGCCACACTTTCGCACCTTGCCCTCGCACCTCCGGCCCATTCAGGACCCGCACCCAAGGCACACCACCAGCCCACGTGCTAGGCCCGGGTCGTCTCTCCAAGACCTCTCCATCTTCACTTCCATCCATCGCTTCCCTTCCCTCTGTTCCCGCACGTTGCTTCTCTGCCGCAGTAGCTGCACAGTACTCTTCCTGATAAGCCCATGCCGGCGTGTCGAGTTTTCCTTTCACCAAGACGATTTTGGTTTTGCGTTTCTGGAAGCCTTCAATGGTGGCATCGGGGATGGGAGTGATGAGGTGGAGCGTCTTGGAGTGCTTGTCGATGCCTCGGACGAGAGCGAGGCCCAAGGAACGCGAGTTCTTGGGATCGAGGGGTGTGCATGTACCGGCGCCGGAGAACAGGTAAGGCAAGTCCTCGGCCGTTGTACGTATCACGGACGGATGGTCAGTAGCAGGTTCTGCCGAAAGGGTGTCTTGATCCATGTCGTCAGAGTCTTGCACCTTGTCAGGTGATGATGATGATGGAGAGGGTGAACGCGCAGTATGCATGTTCTCAGCGTCTAAATCCTCCTCACCGTGCACCAAGGCTGGGAATTGGTACACTGCACCAGTATTGAGACAAGGACTTTCAGCACTGTTGCTTTGGTTCTCCAGACTATCCGGATCTCTGGCATCTGTAATGTAGTCCTGGTCCAGTGCAGGAATTGCAGAGTCATCTTCCACAGCCACCACACCAACCAATGCTCCGTCCAGGATCTCAGCTAGATAGTCCGGGTCTTGACGTTCACCTAGGACCATAATACCCACGATGCCTTGATCTGGACCAGCATAGCGTACCGTCCACGGAACCATATTGGTGATAGGTCTGTGGTCCCAAGACATATGCCCCTTTCCAGACGGTACGAGATGGAAGTAACTGAGACTTTGCATCGCTCTCAGATCCGATGCGGACCGTATTACGTACTTCGAAGGTTGTGATGGAAGCATATGGAAGGGTAAGCGCGCTTTCTTCGTTGCACCCACTAACTCTTCGACAACCTCAGGTGGACCAGCTTCGCTCATGTAGACGACATCAGTGATGCCAAGCTGCAAGATCAGTTCAGTCAAGACCTCCAGACCAGAACCATAGATCCAGCCAGAACAATTGACAATCAGGGAACAGGTGGGATTGCGCTGGAGAAGGCGACGATAATGACTCATCAAGTCAAGAGCACAAGCCATATAATGATCAGGGTCATCCTTGGGGGAAGTCGCGGCGACGTGATGAGCTCGTATTAAGTGATTTCCGTAAGTTGATCGTGCAACAGGATGCGTAAAGGGAGGTCCTAAGACAACACTATGCAGGTGAACTAGTGAAAGCTCTCCAGGGGGTGAGAATTCTGGCTGTCCTGGGTCAAGGTCCAAAAGAGCAACGCCATCATCGATGCTGCCTTGCGACAGTCTCCGTTCTTGGCTGGCATTGCTTAATAATTTATTGAGCATTAGGCGGCTGAAGGTTGACTTCCCAGTCCCTTTCGGACCGCAGACCATGATTCTTGGCAATGAATTCTTTCCAGTGGTCGAGAGTGTCGTGAGTAGAGATCCCCACAGCATGGATACCTGCAAAGGCTTCACCTTACGGTGACTCTGGGAGGAATCATATATCTTCCAAAGAGTCAATGGAGTCGAGATACTGACAGAAGGCATTCAACTTACAGGTGCGAATGATCGAGCTTTTGATTTAACACCAAGAGTCGGTCCTTCGATTTGTATGTGGTTATTATTCCAGATTCCACTGAACCGCGTAGAAACCTGCCTTAGTAATTGGAGTCCATCCTCGTAGGTTGTTAACTCAATCTTTGTGTGCCGGTCTGTTGAACTGAAGGGGTCAGGTACGCATCGAATAACTGGAAGAGCATGAGTTGACGGTGCGTGGACCCTGTGGGCAGTAGTGTCGGCATGTAGAATAGCACCCATGAGGCTCACTGCCCCTTCCCGAACCCACAGGTCATATTGACCTAGAACTGCCAACGTCTGCGGACCATATCAGTCACAGTAGGCCCCCAGTTCCATTGAAACATACGTCTCCTTCTTGCAAGTAAATGAGCAAGCTATCTTTTCTCGCCATCACGTTCTTTGGGTTCAGTCTGAAAGCCGGCCACAATGTTTCTGAAGCGAGCCTCGGAGAGTTCATGGTAGGGTTTGAGCTGCCAAAGTGGTTAGATGTGTCCATCTGCTTAGACCGATTGCTGTCCGACCTATATTCTTCATCCCGCAGTCTTTCACTCATATCAAAGTTCTGAGCATTTGACATTTGAACAGGCATGTTTGAAGTCGTGCGAATGTCCTTCGAACTTCGGCTAGTAACAGTCGTTCTAACAGGTACAGGCAGCCCATTGGAGCCCTTTTGTTGTTTTCGAGGTGGAGCGCTGGGCACGGAAGGTACTGAAACCATAGCTTTTGGTTTTGTGGGACAGTTGCCCGCAATCATATCTTGTCCATTAGGAGTTTGTTTGGTAAACGGGTCTGTAGGACTGCCATTGGACAAATCTTGAAGAGGTGCATGCTTTGCTTTGAAAGCGAAGGCGCTCACTGCACCTAAGGGAATGAACAATATTAAGACACAGGATTAGAGAGTAACGTACCCTCTACAGCCTGATCAGCTTTCCGCTTCTTCATCGTGTAGCAACAGCCGTTTCGGTGGACGAAGTAAACACAGGGAAGTTCAATTCAATGTACAAATATACCTCGCATGTTCTGCGCCGGAAGAAAGTTCATGCATGGTCCGAGGGCTAAATTTACTTTTCAACTTTTATCTACTGTACGTTGAAGTAGCTGAGTACCTTATAAACTCCTCTTCCCGAAGCTGTAGGTACGACTCGGTAGTAAGGTCCAGGTAGTGGGCATCGGACAATTGCATGAGAAAAGTTTCTACAACAGACACCCAAGAGCATCTTCCCGAATATGTCGTCCTTGAAGAAGCTTAAAGAAGCAGTGGTCGCTGCCAGAAAGGCTCCCCCAAAGAGGACTGGGAAACCGTCAAAGCTCAGTAGTGAATACGTCGACGGGACCGATGCCGAGGATGACAGCACCTCTTCAGAGAGCAGTGTCGAAACTGTACCAAAGGTCAACTCGACGAAGACCAAGGACTCCCCGAAACTGCCCAGCAAACGCCCCAATGGTTCTGCGCAGACAAAGGCATCATCAACTGCACCTAAGGCTGCCTCTGTTGCTTCCTCGGACGGCGAAACTGACAGTGGAAGTGGAAGTGGGAGTGAGAGTGGGAGCGACAGCGCAGATAGCTCTAGCAGCGACGATAGCACCAGTGATGGTCTCAGACAAAGTAAAGGGAAGGGCTCAGATCCCATAAGAACCAACTCAACCGCCGTCGCTGGGCCTAAGAGGTAGGTTTACCTGACATCCGCCGCGTTGTTGCAACTGGTACTCAGGCAATAGAACAGGCCACTCGCGCCACAACAGCAACCGACCAAGTCCAAAGCGTCATTTAGACCTCCCAATGGCTTCGAAACCATACCCTCATCATCCGCATCATCCACGGTGGCTTCAGACATGTTCTCTCGGTCAAGCTTGGGCGGGAAACAGATATGGCATATTACAGCACCCAGCGCAATACCGGTTGACATGATTAAAGAAGTTTCTCTCGAGAGTGTAGCAAAGGGTGAAGCTGCGCTTCATCACAAGGGAACGGACTATGGATTTGTCGTGAACGGAGATGGCAGTCAAACACCGAAGAGAATCTTGATAGCTGGTGCAGGTAACAGTTACCGGTCAGCGCCGATGGAAATTGCTCAAACTTTACAGCTTCAACAGCTAGTAAAGCTTCCACCTCTGCAGCCTAATCAGTCAAAATCTTTGGATAGCTCGCAAGGTAGTACTACTGCCTTCGCACCGCCTAAGAAACCTGTTCGGCAACAGCCCAAGAATCTGAGGATGCGTTTTGGCCCACTTGGAGATCAGATCGGAGAGTCTGGAAAGATTGGATTTGAATCATCATCTGACGAGAGCTCAGTTGGCCAGGGGAGAGGTGGCCCCGAGTTTCGCATACCCCAGGGTGTGAAGGAGCACACGAAACCTGGGAAACGGAAGCATTCTGACGTCAACGGTGGCAATGTAAATGGAGTGTCCCCAGCACAGCCTACGCGTGACGTTAAAGATGGAAAGCGAAAGAAGGCGAAAGAAGGTCCAAGCCACCACATGCCGACGGAGCCATCATCGTCCATTCCAGAGCCTAGCGCGATTCTTGAATCTCCGAGCGATGCACACTCGGAGACTCCAGTGCAATCTCAGTCACAAGTAACACCAAGCAAAGGGAAGGAGACGGACCAGGAGCGAAAAGATCGCAAAGCGAGAGAGAAAGGGAAGGCTCGGAAAACGAAGGACCGTAGGAGGAAGTATAGCAATCATGACAACGAAAATGGCGAGAATCTTCCAGACCGCAAAGAGCCTGAGTCTATAGCAGCATAGGATCCAATTTATCCACGACTAGCCAGACTATCATTGGCCAGAAACCCCATGGGAGACTCCAACTGTCCAAAAAATCTTGCAGCTATGCTTCATCCCTGCGCTTTCGACGCTGGCCTGATAATGACGGTGTACTGCTGTCCAATGCCAGTCCTCCTTATCAAAATTCACAATTGCGACCAAGTGCAAGAGACCGTACCCTACCGACGGAGATCTGCTGCGAGATATTACCTTCATCTTCCGTGCCACGGTCTACACTTTTACATACACTCAAGGAAAGCAAGTGCAAGTTTGGACAGACCTCTGAATGGCAAATTGAAGTAGCTGTGGTGGCCTACAGATCCTATGTATCTATCGGAGATCTGGCAATTGCTTAAATGGCTGTGTAATCACCTCAGTCTCTTTCAATCTGCCCCTCCCAATGTGAGCCTTAAGGAATCCTAAGCTAGTAACCTGCCCCCATCAGAGCTAATAATAGTCCCAGACAAGAACCGGTCTTTCATCGCATACAGATACGCCTCGGCCACATCCTCAGGCCGACCCACTTCCCCCGTCGTGGTCGCCTCCCTCATCCTCCGCAAGAACTCTTCCATCTTGTCCTCGGCGACATCACCGAACCGCTCCGTATGCACCGCACCAGGAGACACCAAGTTCACCCTGACCGGCTTCAAGTCCACCGCAAGCCCACGCGTCATCCCTTCGAGACTGGTGTTCCACGCCGCCTGAACCGTCCAGCCGGGTATTGGCTTCGCGCCGTTCGTCCCACTGGTCAAGGTGATGGAGGACGCCGGGCCCGGGGCGAGGTACTTGGGCGCGAGTTTGGCGACCATCAGGGGCCCGAGGAAGCGGACTGTGCCGGCGCTCTGGATCGTCTCGACGATGGATTCGGAGATGGGCACGATTTTCAGGGGATCGCCGGCCGTGAAGACGATGTGGTCGATCGGCCTGGTTGCCGCGGCGGCGGCGGCGTCGAATAGGGCGGATAGGTTGGACTCGATGGATTGGGGTTGGGAGAGATCGCAGGTCTGGCCGCTGACCTGTGCTGCCCGGTCGGGGTAGCTTGTCTTTAGACGGTGGATTGCATCGGCGAGTCTGGTCGGGTTGGAGCCGGAGAGGATGACGGAGGCGCCGTGCTCGAGCGCCGCTTCTGCAACGGCGAAGCCTATTCCGGACGTGCCGCCGATGATGAGTACCCAGGTTCCAGATAATTTGGAGACGTATTTGAGAGGGGTTCCTGCCATTGTATGGGATTTAGGGTTGTAGCTTTGGAGGAGTTCAAGGCGGTTGCGCCGATGTATAAGAAGCAGCTGTTGAGGTAGAGAGCAGAGTCTGGAGAGCCATATTCTTGGACAGGACCATTCTTTTATAACTGTCATTCAGGATCACTGTCGGCGCTCGAATCCAGCCGTGATTGGAAGCGAGCCTATAAACCAGCTCACTGAATTGTAACACACGATTCTGTAAGTTCAATGGATCATGTTGATCGGAGTGACGGTTATGCCGGGGTTGAGCGAATTATGACTAAGCAATAAACATTTGACAGTCACCTTACATAAGCTAAGTAGCTTGAAGCTTTACCTGAAACGGTTGGGCCGATCTGATGGTTTGTCTACCTTATCACAAGCGAGATCTTAGCTAAGATAAGCGGGGTATATCTGAGTAAGGGAAAGGGTATTCGGGGGTGATGAAAAGTGACTAATATACCAGGTACTTGTAGATTTGCTTTTTAGGGTATCCATAATCCGCCGAACTTACACCGCAACTCGGTCAGCATTTCCGAACTGTCACTTAAACAACTTTCAACCCTTCAGACCTCAACCACCCGGAGAGCAATTTGTGACTCTGAACAACAAGAAATAGCTCTGCCAGATTCGACCATGGCCACCTATGCTCTACCCAAGTCCCACCAGGACGTGAGTATCCGACCTTTGAGGCATTGCCACTTGACATAGCTAATCACCCGTCCAACAGCTCCTCGAGAAGTCTCTGGTGGAGACAGATCCCGAAATCGCCGAGATCATGGTGAGCCAGAGCCTCTCCTATACCCGTATCGTCCGGGCCGTATGTTAACCAGGCTTAGAAATTAGAGATCCAACGCCAGCGAGAGTCCATCGTCTTGATCGCCTCCGAGAATTTCACCTCGCGCGCCGTCTTTGATGCGCTAGGGTCTCCAATGTCGAACAAATATTCGGAAGGCTATCCGGGCGCACGGTATTACGGCGGGAACCAACACATCGACGCCATCGAACTCACCTGTCAGGCCCGCGCCCTCGAGGCCTTCGGGCTGGATGCGAAGAAGTGGGGCGTCAATGTACAGTGCCTGAGTGGCAGTCCCGCAAATCTGCAGGTCTATCAGGCTATTATGAGGCCGCACGAGAGACTGATGGGTCTTGATCTGCCTCACGGAGGGCATTTGAGCCATGGGTATCAGACAGCGCAGAAAAAGTGGGTCGATTACGAATCTAACATTCGGTATCGGACATGGACTGACAGGCGTGATTGCAGGATCTCCGCGGTCTCAACATACTTCGAGACTTTCCCGTACCGGGTGAACCTTGAGACCGGCATTATAGACTACGAAACGCTCGAAGAGAATGCGCTCATGTATCGCCCGAAGGTCCTAGTCGCCGGCACTTCGGCCTATTGCCGTCTGATCGACTACAAACGCATGCGGGAGATTGCAGACCTATGCGGCGCTTACCTCGTGGTCGACATGGCTCATATTTCCGGTCTGATTGCGGCAGGCGTCATACCGTCGCCGTTCGAGTACGCAGATATCGTCACGACTACGACCCACAAATCATTACGTGGGCCTCGCGGCGCCATGATCTTCTTCCGCAAAGGTGTGAGGAAGTCAGATCCCAAGTCCGGGAAGGAATTGTTGTACGACCTCGAGGGTCCCATCAACTTCTCGGTCTTCCCAGGCCACCAGGGTGGGCCTCACAACCACACGATAACAGCACTGGCCGTAGCTCTGAAGCAAGCCATGACTCCCGACTTCAAGCTCTACCAAGAACAAGTCATCAAGAACGCCAAGGCTCTCGAGAACGAATTCAAGAAACTAGGCTACAAACTCGTCTCGGACGGAACAGACAGCCACATGGTCCTCCTCGACCTCCGCCCCAAGTCGCTCGACGGCGCCCGCGTCGAAGCCGTCCTCGAACAGGTCAACATCGCATGCAACAAGAACTCCATCCCCGGCGACAAGTCCGCCCTGACACCGTGCGGCATCCGCATCGGCGCCCCGGCCATGAGTTCGCGGGGTTTCGGCGAAGACGACTTCAAGCGCGTGGCCAAGTACATCGACACGTGCATCGAGATCTGCAAGGACGTGCAGAACAAGCTGCCGAAGGAGGCCAATAAACTCAAAGACTTCAAGGCCAAGGTCGCTGGCGGCGAGGTGGACGAGATCAACAAATTGAAGAAGGAAATCTCGTCCTGGGCGGGGACCTTTCCGCTACCGGTGTAGAGGGCCGCGTTAGCTTTGTTCCGCTAGGTCCGTGGAGGCTTGCTTCCGGCGTTGGGCGGGGTGCCGGGGAAAAGGAAGCATTCAACAAAAGGCTTTCTGGATGTTTTGCTTCATCAGCATCGCATCGCTCGCGTCGCATAGAACGGGGCGAGGGTTGTTTTCTCGCTCAGGTACCTTTGTATAGAAACCTTCAACACCCGCTCTAGACGCAAGAAACCCATCTTAACTGCACGCAAGCTAGCAGCAATCCGTCTTCAAGACCCCTCGCTCATGCACCGTACCCGACGCCGGAGTAAGCCCCCCGCGTAGCTTAATCAGGTGTCTCCAACCCCCGCTCGCGATGGCCACTCGTCCTGGTCTCAATCCCCACAATCAAATCGCACCCCTTTCTCGTCCCTCCCCTCCGCGCCATCCCGCTATAGACCCCGTAAACCCCATTACCCCCTCAACCCCCCTTCCCCACCCCTGTTTCTTGACCACCCCCCCGTAAACCACCCACCACCCCCTTCAGCGCCTTACACCTCGCCTCCAACCTCCGCATCTCCTCCCGCTGCGCCTCCACGCTCCGCTCCCCGTCCGGCAGCGCCGCGATCGCAGCTCGCATCCGTGTGATCTGCAGCCGCAGCGGCGTTAGGGCGTCGGGGAGGTCTTTGATTGAGGT
>JAABUJ010003961.1_pt1 | contig 16029 bp, 15 predicted proteins | sample 5559131 | NCBI WGS metagenome assembly JAABUJ01 (sample SAMN10711875, study PRJNA513366) | rock metagenome | isolation source: Antarctica rocks | place: Antarctica: Victoria Land, Mt New Zealand nord | collected 2016-01-07 | reverse complement strand
ATTGATGTAATTGATTTATAGTCTAGCTCAGCTACTAACTACAATGGGCAGCCACCCAGATGACTTGTCTGAGGACTTGTTTTCGTGGCAAAACCTCCCTAGTAGCTGGGGAGTCAACCCTCATTCAAGGCAACACTAAGTTGGTACGAATCTCGTGCATGCTTTATCATGTATTTATCCATCGTCAGCTCGGCAGAGAAAGTGATCTTGCCATCATGGGCATATCAAACCACGTCTTCATCACTTGTGCATGTGGCAACACGGACTAAGAGAGTCTACCTAGGTAGGTACCTAGTTGAAGACTGTGACTCGTTTCTACCGTGATATACAGCGCTCCACGATTGAGTACAGCAACACGATTAGTGCCGCTGAGACTGATGCCTGAAGTCTCTTCAGCCGAAGTGAATGCCCGTAAAAATGATGAGGAGAGCCGACTGAACCTCGAGAAGAATCCCAGGATTTTCGAGTAAGAATCAAACGCCGTGACCAATGCGCACTGCCTGCCCGCGACTCCTAAGCCTGCGACTCCTAAGCTGCCGTGAGCTTTTTCTTCTTGCCTTGCGATGGACTTCCCATAGCGGCCGGGGCGGAGACCATGATCTTCATCCGTCGAGGAAACACATGATGTTCTATTTCTTGAGATATTGCTTCTGTCGTGCGATCCGCGTTTCTCGTATCCTCCCAGATCTCCACACTGTTTCTTTTGCGTTTCGAGGGGCTAGCCAGCAGAATGTCCTCGTCTGCGATAAGCTGTAGGGTTTGAGCTGATACCTCTCTGGAGCTGGGAGAGATACGTCGGCTTGGCGGAGGGGTAGGTAGCTGTTCAGCGTCGAACTTTGAATGACGAGTCTTCGACGGTGTCTTAGGAGCAACCTTTGGGGTTTGCTGTACAAGCAGCTCTGTTCGAGGGATGTTCTCAGTAGGAACGGTGGATAATGGGGTCTTCGCGTTTGCCCCCCTTCGGTTTTCAGAGGACGCAAGCATGGAATTTTTTCCCTCCATCTGCAGCGTGTTAGGCCCATCGCTAGTACATGCTGTTTATACGTTATGGGAAGCTAGATGGCTCACCAATGGGTCCAGATGCTTGCCGACGGGTATGTTCTCCTTGTCGTCCTCTTCCTCTCGCGCACCCAAACCTTTCGGTCCAGGAGAATCACCTCCTACCCGCTTGACGACCGAAATCTGGAACATGCACTGTCTTTCCCACAGGTCACTTCGCCGGCCGTGAAGGTCGTGTACCCACTCATCGCAGTCCATTCCAACCCACCAATCAATAACATCGTTCCACCCACTCTCCGACGGCTTAGTCCGGTTTATGAAGACCACCTTACCCTTCCCAGCCTTTCGCGCATGTATGGCTTTGGCGAACTCCTTCACCAGGACCTTCAGGCCGTGAACTCGTAAGGAGGTACCGAGAATGAGGAGAACGTCCGGAGCCAAGGCGATATCGTGGGTTATGATTTGAGAAAGCATCTGCTCGGACGGATGCTCCTCTCCGTACAAGACAATGTTTGGCCGTAGAGTCCCAACAGCAGTCCCTCTCTTTCCTCTTTCCCTTCGATCCTCGTCGTTGATAACGCACAAACTGCAGAGCGGGGCTTGACCAGCGTGCAACTTCTGCTCCTCTTCATCTCCCCATTCGCAGAGCTTCTGACAATGGGTACACCTCAGCTTGTCGAGGTCGCCATGAAGCGGCACAACTTCGCATCCGCCATCCAGCTCACTTCCCGGTAAGGCCGGAGCCAGTGGACGTGGCCTGTTTACAACGCGCTTGGTGAACCGCGCCCTGTTTCCCTTGCCCCGACCCAGATCGGTACAGAGTCCAAGCCGAGCTTCGAGCCCGTCGATATTCTGAGAATAATTGCGCACAAGCCTTCCGCGGTCTCTCAATGTCCGTATGAACTTGTGTGTTGGAGTCGTGTGCTTGACGTCTTCTCTTATGCTTTTGCGGAGAGACGCGATGAACGTATAGAAGACTGACGTGGTCAATGGATCCTTCCAGACCGATGAATCGAAGAGATCCCTCCCTTTGAGTTTCGGTGGTAGCGCTGGGTGACTTGTTAATTCGGATCTCGAAGTTGATGTGGTGGTTGACGAGACTGGGGATCTGGTGGTAATGTACGGGGACTGGAATAGGGAGTACAGCCCGTTTTCAGAGCGGAAGTCCTGATCACGGGGTTAGCACTCCGGTTCAGCTGAGTTACAGACAACAGAGTGGCATGTGCAAGCTCACAGGTATACCACAGTTTGTACTGATCCCTGCCCCAGTGACGACAACGATCTTCTTGGATTTGGCCAAGATGTCGGCGATTTCTTGCAAATTTCGTCGATCTTCTGGTCTCACGGGAACAGTAGGCATGACTGGGCGCTGTATTGTTTAACACCTCTCCGTTTGGCATGAGCTAGTAATATGGTTCGAGAGGCGCGTGAGAACAAGTGAAGGGTGTATCCTCATGGATCGTGGTCACTATCCAGGTGGTGGTGAAGATGGTATGAAGGGAATGTGTTGCTAGAGACGCTGATGAATTGAAGCCTTAAACATATTGTTCCTTAAGAATCGTTGGCAACAGTCCACATTGAGAGTGTGTGCCTTGTATGGGCTAGGTGATCGAAGTCTCTCCCTTGCTTGGGACATGTCATTCTCGCGAAACCACTTTAGCAAGAAGTCGCGCGCCAGACGCGACTCTCTCACCCGATCCAGTGACATGAACACTAAGCCAGATCGGACCACACATGTCAGATGATCTCACTAAAATGTTGAATGATCTTGACAGAGTTTATCAGAAGATCATCTGACCTTCTGAAACATCTTAAGATCAACTGAGGTTCAATTTCTTTAAATATATTACTAATCAATTCACAATATATTAGTTCTAACTTAATCTCTAATACACAAACACACTAATGTATCTGAAATGCACTCTCAATATATTTCATATTGCTAACCCTAACTCTCTAATTCTAATCACCTAACCCCCTAACACTAATCCCTAACCACTAATTAGTTATGAATAGATTCTTCATGAATTTGTAATGAATTATTAATGAATTACACAGTCACAATTTCAATTTCTTGCTTGTTAGCTTCACAAAAAATCTTAAAGTTCAGAATTAGTGTAGGACCATCCGAGGTTTTAGTGAGACCATCCGACCTGCATCCGTGCCAGATCGGTTCGTTCTCAACCTTGTCTCCCACCTGTTTACTACTACTAAGTATCTCAAATCAAAGCCACTTACTGGACTCATTGTTTTCATAAATTATTGGGATTTTAGCAAGAATGGGATTGATGTGGCTCGAGCTAGCTAGTAATCGCAGTTGCCGCGTATTCGCAATCATGCACAGAGCAGGCTGTGAAGTCTTTTCAAGACTCTTCCTCGTTATGATAATCGTCTTGATCATCGTGATGCGCGAGCCAATCGTCATCGCTGTTGGCATAGCCATTGTTTCCTAACGTCAAGTCTCGAGCATCTGGCTCGGGGCTTAGCCTATCGCTTTGTTGAGCAACACTCGCCAACGCGACAGCATCGTTACTCGAAGAGGAAGAAGCTGCGGTTGGGTGTTGTTGGTCTCCCGGTGGTTTCGTCCATGCATCTTTCAGATGAGGAGGGAGCGCGCTCCATTCGCCATCCACGTGCTTTCGAATCTGCAGTTTCCCGCTTCCAATCCGGCAGACTTCGAGTCTTTGACCGGCTGAAGATTTGGCCACGTCGATAATACGCTGAATGGTGGATTGAAGGCGACCGAGCAGTTCTCCATTCTGCGCTTCCCACTCACCCACCTTTCCGCTCACATCTTGGACACGAACATCATCAAAGTATCCAGACTTGTGGTAGCCGATGATAAAGTTGGGTGTCTGAGTCGCCCAGAGTCGCGAAAACACCTCTTTCATGTCAATTTCGTTTTTCGCCGAACGGGTTTTGAGGTCAAAGACTGCCGATTGTGGGATCTTTTGACCCTTCAGCTCTACTTTCACGTCTCCCTGCTCAGCATGAACCTTTTGTGTTACCGTCAACAAGTCGGTGCCTTGGAGCAGTGAGGGTATGTCGAGATCAGGTTTCGATACAGGTGTTACGGATGCTTGGCGCTCTTGATCTTCGGGCTCTATCTTGTTTTTGAGATAGCCGTCGCTTTTGAATCGAACAAGAAATGCAAGACCGCCGAATTGATACTTGACAAGGCGCTGATGGGATGCAGAGCCCTGCACACCCGCATCCCAGATCGTGTATGATTCGGGAAATGTATGTCCGTATCCGTGCACACCTGGAATGAGCTCCCTGGGTGAGTTCTCCTTTCTGACAAAGAAAACAGTATTCCCGATCACCTCTACCCCAAATCTGAAAGTTCTTTCGGTCGAACTCGCAAATTTCAGGAGACCACCCATGGTATTCCCGCAGGAGACAACGTCAATCGAACTCGTTTTGACGTCAGGTTGCATTGCAAAGAGAGCCAGTATGGCAGGCATAATCGGATAGGTTGGAGACCGCGCTGCATTTGGGTCCCGGAAGTACTCGCCGCTGTCTGGTCTCAACTTCTGTGGTTCCACCGGAGGGCACCAGAATGGGGGACATCCTTGACGAGACCGGCCAATCAGTTCGGCCCGCAGACGATTGATACCTCACTGACCTGGTACGATGATGGTAGCAGCCTTGCTGTCCACCCAGTTATACGAAGCTACATACTCGCAGTCTCTAATCTTTAGTTGCGTTTCCACTCGTGACAGGTCGGAAATGTCGATGGAGGTAATCAGGTTGCCCAGAGGTTGTTCTTGTGTGGTGGGGGCTGGCTGCCGCCAAGAACTCTCTCCATATCCACGACCGCTGCCTCGCCATGGCGATCGATTTCCCGTAGCGCTCGGTCGGGGGCCTGATCTAGTGAGGTCTCTCCATACGTCACTGCTTGAATGAGAGCCTTTGGTTTCACGAGACATTGATGGGACTCAGGGAAAGGGAGAATGGGAGCGCAAGAATTCGTCACTGTTAGGGTTGGCAGTAGCACGCACAGATTCCGAAGGTAACAAATGAACTGTGGGCTCCTTTATAGAAGTGAGGCTGGTTAAAGTATATGTCCGTAGCCTTCCTACTCATGCACTCTACCCATTCACTTTCAGATACTTTATACCAGATTCCAATGTATCATTTGACAGCGACTGCATGCCGGGCACACTGCATGATGTCTCACTCAAAGGCCCGATCAGTGTCTAGTAAGGTAGCTTGACAGGAAACGGTCTGGGTACGTGTCAACGGTGATTCGGAGGTTATAACAAACACCATCTACAGCAAGTTTGGGTTTAGTTTGACGTGCTAGACCAGGCCGCTTTGACTCTGCTGCCTTGGCTGCGCCAGAAGACCCGCTCGCATATGATAAAGTCGAGTATGTGGAGCCGGAGACTTATCCAGAAGTGGTACGAATTGCTGACCAGTCTCTCCTATTATGCTATTCTAAGCCTCTTTTGAGCGTGCTATCGTTTGTTCCGACTTACCTTACCGGTATCCGCCGGTTCCCGGAAACTACCTACCTGGTATATCCTTCTTCCCATGAATATAAAGAAATTCTCTTCTGCAATTTTGAGATTACGAATCCTGCAAGGAATATACTATGACGCTTTGTTATGATCGTTTTCCCAGATCGCTTCACCCTTATCTAGTCTTTTGTCTCCAATGGAACATAGAGTCTTCCCTGTGTGGTCTCCTTTTTCTGTGTTGCACTGCTTAATGTCGGCCAGTAGCAGTGAGGCTCTCAACTCTCGCTGAGTCTGAAGTGTGGCTTTCTCATTCGGGGTACGCCTGAGAGGACAGCTAAAGCTTTGTTTGTGGGCCTATGTACGGGGGGGCTTAGTTTTACGCTCTATTGTACATGCTAATGCTCTTAGATAATTACGCTACGCATCACTGTGCAAGGAAGCCCTCCTTCAACCCAACGCCGACAAAGTGTTAGGGCAAGCACTGTTCCTCTCTCTGGGGGATTCTTGTCACGCAGGGTTCGGCCTCAGCTACAGCTAAGTGACAGCTCACTCCAACATCGGCAGACTGATGTAAAGCAGTGAAGTAGCCGAGAGCATCGGCTACCGTTGCTATTGTCTGTGAATCAGCTCGCTTATAGTGCATATAGTCGTCGACGGCCACAGGAAAAGCTCCTTCTTCCTTACACTTCACGACCTCCTCCTATGGGCATTCAGGCACTTGCCCAAGAAAAGCCCTTCAAGATGTGCCTTGCCTGCTTTGACTTCTTCTTTTCTACATGCATATGGCATGCTTGCATCGAGTATATCCAATTTAATTTGAACTCTTTTAGTGCTAGGACTCGTTGGATGTCATATGGAAGACTTTCGCAAGACGTTCTGACGTCGATTCATGCAAGATGTGGGCCAACCAAGTGGCCAGATGCGTCCATGCTGCCGTCAGAACCGCTCCGCACCCCGGCTGCGTAATCACTCTTGTTCCCCTCGAAATCCTCACACTCTACGTTCTTATTCCCACTCACCCATTCAACCATCGAAAGCAAGAGTAAGGACATTGGACAGAAGGTGCAGCTACTCGTCTATTTACTGGAGACTCTCAAGTCAAATACATAGGTCTCAATCCTGACGCCACCGTTAACCTTACTTTTCTACGATGCAGCAGACCAAATGATTTAATGTCACACGTCACACATACTTAAGAAAAGCCATTCAGTCAAACTCTTCAGTCATACCCCGAGAGTGAAACCAGCGACAAGTCTGAAAGCAGAAGGATGGTCTCTAAGCAAAGGTTTTCAAGTTTTATCTCAACTATACTTCACCTCTTTCAACATTTCTTATGCATCTCGCATTACTGCGATCTTACTTTTCCTTGCCCAGCTTAGATGACGCCTCGTGGGAATCCAGCGCAGCAGGACAATTGAGATTACTTAGGAGACACCGGTATCACGATTTAAAGATGGTCGATAGGGCTTCCTTGCGTCCCTTTTTATGACTATTAAGATGTGTTTTTCTTGAACCGATAATTGACTGATCAGTCTGCTCTGATCAACATGAACAGGCTATCGCCGAAAATCTCACTGGCAGACTTACGGGAAACAGAATGAGCATTGGTCAAGAAGAACGCCGAAATCAAAACTCTAAGTCTACGTACAACAGACTGCTGGTCGGCCCCCGCAGCTTCGCCGTCCCCTCGCCATCATCTCCGCCCAGATAGAGACAAGACATCCATCATACATTGCGGCGCTCCTCATCCAGGTATGTTCTTCCCAGTTCTGCTTATCGTACGATTGCTAAATATGCTTAGTTTCTTGGTCGGTTGGGATCTGACCAGGCGATACTTGTTGACTATGGAAAAAACAGAGAACTGCGCGAAAACCCAGTTCATAGTTGGACTGAATGGTTTGCCCGGGACGTCATTGCTTCGTCAAGCTTTAATTTCGACTCAAGCACCACCTGCGGCTTTACCGGCAGTACTGCCGTCCTCATATCAGCCGTCACTAATTTCAGTTGAATTAAGCGGAAGCGGCAGTGGTAGCAGCAGCGATACCGGTACGGGTGGCAATGTCGAGGACATCGCAGTGTTCTGATCAATTCGACGAGTCGAGTGAGGTGTGCCAGCTGTTCCCGGTGCAAGCTTCTCACCATGGAGTTGCCACATACCGTGCGCAAAGAAACGTTCATGCAGACCGCCCAGTCCGATCTCAGAGCAGATTGATGAACTTCCGCTGAGATGTCAAAATGGCTCATTGTGCCCTCGACCCAGCGGTGGAGACGACAACTGGTATTTGACTGCACAAGCTCAGTCTTTATCAGCAAGATGTCTCCTCAAGTGAGTTCAAAAGAGCTGTGGGACTTTCTAGGGTTTCTTCGGCGGTGATCACAAGGCCAACGTCAAGAAGTTCGACTCTGGCTGCAACACCGGCACTAGGATTGGTCTCAGTGCTGATGCCGCCAAATTCGTCGCTGGTTTGTCACAACCAACATAGAAGGTGCAAAAGGCGGAGAGAATGAGTTATTGGATGTGTCCTCCTACGAAGTCTCCAGTACCTGGTCTTCAACTTGGGAGCTGTGCCCGGCCTTTCGCTGCTTGTTGGTGGCAAGACAAGGTCGGGAGTACTTGGACCGTGAAAAAGCCGGGCCTTTTTATGATTAAAACGTCGATCTTTAAGCAGAACTTGGACAGATTATATTACTGAGCGGAGACCCAGCCTTCGAGCATGACTTCCCCCCTAGTTCAAACGTGGTCGATGCTTGGCCACAACATACTAAAGAGAGATACGTTCACACTCAAATATCAACTTCGTCCCCTTCGACCCTCCCTGGAGCAGGCGCGAGCATCTCGAGTGGGCGCGAGCGGCGTGAGCGGCGTGAGCGTAGGTTCAACAGAACTCAACAGTCCTTCAACTTATTCAAAAGTCTTACTCTGCTAAACAATGATTCGCACCCAGACAACCCTTTGGAACGCCAGGGGGCGTACTAAACATCCCTAGAATACCGGGGATGCCACGTAGTTGCGTACTCAAACCGTGGCAACATGTTGCAATAAACGCCATTCGTGAGATTAGGGCGTCCAACCTCCGGGGGTGTGTTGGGAGCGATGTGGTAGGCCTCGGGAAAACTTGGATAACGCTAGGATATATCTTGACTGTAAGCTGAACCATCTCTGATGAAGTCTTCACTAGAGTAACATCTTCTAGTGCATCAACGAACGAAATGCCCTCCCTGAGGCAGTGCGCATGCCAGCCAAGCCCTTCATGATTGTGGTTCCGGTTAAGCTGGTCGATCAGTGGATAGGAGAGATTCAGAGAATCATACCTGGTGTTACTGTCTATAAATACCCATGGAGACAAACGGGCCAAGCCTATTGGACGTGAAATCATCATCGACAAGAACCTCACCAAGAACCATAGCCTTTTCAATGGTTCTCCTGAGGATGCCCGCGTTGTCATCATTACAACCTATGGAACTTTGACCCATAGGCATGGAGTTCGGGCACAATATCAGTGGAGGTGCACTCACGGGCGATGGAACAAGGAAGCCGCAAAGAAGTATAGCAAAGACTATGACGAATTATGGCGTAGTGGGATTGCCAGATGTTTTGATACAATTATTCTAGATGAAGCACATTTCATCAAGAATATTGAGACCGACATCAACACAGCAGTCTCTTGGTTAGAGGCACCATTCCATCTGTTTCTTTCAGCAACTCTCCTTCTTGCTGGGGCCAAGGACTTTAGTGGATACCTTCGGTTTATTGAACCAGCCAATGCTGCAGCTCTCTGGTCAGCGGAAAACCTTGCAAATTGGGATCTTGATGAGGAGGTCAATCCATTTGCACTTGAGGAGGATCATCCAGGCAGCATACTATGTTTGACTACACGGACAAGCGGTGTTGATGTGGATAGTGGAGCGGGGTGTGGCGCTCACACGCGGAGTTCCACAGGCGTTTGCCGCCCTTACTCACCTTGATGGTGTAGCAATCATTGAAGATTTTCCGAGTGTTAGTCCCTGATTGGGCCGGTGAGATCGCTGACTGCCGTGTCTGTCAACCAGAGTCGAGGGTGGATGCTTGGGGTGGCTGACATCATTCTGCATGCGTGGAGCAGAACTGGGCGGCGTTGGGCCCCTTTTCGAGAGATCTATCGCTGATACTGTGCCGAAGACTTACACCAGCAGGGAGTCATCAATTGCTGAGATCTGATTGAAGAGTTCAAAGGTTATGGGTTGGAGAACACTCATCTGGTAGTATGCACTGTCAACAATGCCGCTGACAGCAAACTTCACATCTACTTTCAACTGACGATTACCTTCGTGGATGAAGCAGCATATATCATGAAGCCGGGCGCCGTTATTACTGTTGCTTGGAACCTGATGGGGCCGTTTGTCTATGTGGGAGATCACATACAGTTACGGCCAACCCGCCCTGTGGGCATCTTATGCGATCCGCTTCATCTACAAATCTGAAAGCCTGCTTTATCACATAACCTTCCGTTCAGATAGAGAAGAACTTCTGCGCGCTTGGTATGCGTCTGTTGCTGTCTTTGAGTTTAGCGATTCACGTGTGAAGCACACAAAAGATTGTGTTGTGGACTCAGACTCGAACCGGTGGCCAGGCCGTTGTAATGCTTCCCCAGGTTGGAGGTGCAGAGTGGACCGGAACAGTTCATACTTCACTTCCTGCCCTGTCCTGCCGGTTCTGAGGTTCCTGGCCGGAGAGAGCATTCAGCCATTGGTGCAACTGGATTTGCGAGATGCTTGCAGAATTCTGTTTAACATCTCGAGATATTCTAATAGAGTGCGTCTGTCAATTCAAATTGGGCAGCGAGTCCCCTTTCATCTGGGGGGCTTCGTGCAACTTCATTTTACCATAAGAGTCACCGCCGGTGGCGACCCGATCGGCCCCTCCCTGCTCGACGCGGCCACGGAGATACCGCCCCCAGGTTGACTCGGGGCTGAGCTTGTCACGTTATGGAATACACGATACCCGTTGCCAAAACAGGATGACGGTGGAGAAACAAACGCACTACAGGAGGTTCAAATCTGTATATCACGCTGCCTGGAAGGATGTTCAACAGCACCTTACAAGTGAAAATGAATGAACAGATTGCTTCTCAACATCAAAGACAACAGGTCACCTTAAGCTAGTGAGCCAACACCATCTGGCATATCTTCCTTTTACACTAAGCTTGGATGCGGCTTTCCCATATGTGGACAGCAACGGTCAATACTGGGATCACTGTGTTGAAAACCTTGTCACAATGCCAAACTATCTCAACGAGCCCAAACACATCTGGGTATGAATCCAAATCAATTCTGATTGATCTGGATTAATCTCAACATACTACAACCAGTCCTACTATCAACCTGGAAGAGGTTCCTGAAGAGTATGTGATCATTTCTATTCAATCTAGATTAAACTAATTTAGTCAGTTTTGAACCTGTCATCCACACCAAGCGCAAACGCGGCAAGGGGTCAAAGAAAGAGTTAGCTTCCCTGCAGTGGACTGCAGATTCAATTTACATTGTTTTCTGTGTGCACAAGATTACTGCAACGTTGAGTCAAAAGACCTTTACGCCGCAACTCCGCAACACACGATACCCTGCAGAATCTGTTCAACGTGGCTCTGTACATGAATCTTTTAGTAGATTCCTGTGACCGCGGCTTTGATCTTACTTGGGGTGGGCCGGCGGTCGTGGAACGGTCGAACCACTGTTTGTGTTAGGATCATTGCGACTTCTATGTGATTTGCTTCGATGCTGGCCCCCCAACAATCTCCGGCAGCACAAAGAGTCTCATCCCCACCTGAGCAGCATCAACGCCCCTGTCAGCAGAAGCATCTCCATCAACTCAACTGAAATCTAGAGCAGCATCCCTGATTGAACCCTCTGAGCAGTCTCACGCAGCAGTTGAACAGCCTCCTCAAGATCCTCAAATCCCTGGATGTCCATATGACGATGATGGTGACTGTGTGATTGCCGCCAACATCAATCTGGTGGACCCCATAGATGGTCATACCATTCCTTCATAATCCCGCAGAGGCCTGGACATCACACCAGCATGGATCGGTGCCACCGAGTCCTCATCGTGGCAAGACCGGGATGTTACACAATAACAGACCTTCAAGAAGTTTCACTTTCTTTTTGAATAGGTCTTATTGGCACCTTACTGGGTTATAACATCCGGGTTCATGCTCCAACAATCCACCTACAATGTGATTCATACTGAGTTGGCTGTTATGGCGCTTTAGCCAGAAAGAGATTATCTCGGCCTTCGCGCGTTCTGGCTCTGCAAAGATGTCGTCTTTGGGAACTTCGAGCTCTCAGTCCAAGCCAACACTCGCCCAATTCGAGCTACAGCTCAGGAACTCGGCATCAAACTTATTCACCCTTTCTATCTGTAAGCCGTGGATGAATGTTTCAGAAGGTTAATCAACATCTTAGGAAATATCTGGAGGCGAGAAAAGTGACTGCCCCATGAGGGGACGTTTTTAATCTGATATTTTCAGACCTATCAAGAAGACTTGCGAAATTTTATTGAACAGGCTCAGAGGGATGCAACAAGAATTGGTCCACTTGAATGCTGGATAGCACCAGCAAAGAGAGCAACGTATGAAGTACGTAGAAAATGTCCAAGAGGTGCCGGCCACATTCATATCCTTTACCTCCCGACGGCCAAATTCATCCTGGGGATGCATATATTGACTGCCCTGAGTCATTCCGCAGGGGCACGATCACCGGGATCAGTATCCATTCGTCAAGTTGGGCGCCTTGAATATGAACGGAAAGCACAGTCCATGTGCATAGTGCTATGGAAGACGCTCAGAAACGGGATAGGGGTCTTCCGCAAGATAGCGGAGATGTCTGCCACAGAAGAGTTTACAAACATTGAGCTCACAACTGATGACTCCTCAAGGCAAATGTTTGCCTGCGACTAGAAATGTCAGATGAATCTTCATCGCTTACAAGCCAGCTTGTGTGTGATTGTCATCCTCTTGTACAGAGTGAACTGAAATGCCAACACATCTCCACCACCATCCACACAGATCTCAGCAGCACCATCAGCACCATCTTCAGCTTCATCGTCATCTTCAGCAGCACAGCATTCAGCACAATCATCTTCACAAGCAGAATCTTCAGCATTAGATCTCACAGTGTTGTCAGCACCATAATATGGTTCTGATCTTCCCATTGCAGAAAAGCATCTATGAAAATGTATGCAATGCCGGACACCCAAACAAAAATGTGATGATGCAGTACTCTGTGCACAATGTCAGTCCAGAGATCAAGTGTGCTTCTATGGGAGAGGTTGGTTAGATCAAATTGATGAATGAATGGGATGAACTAGCTCCACATCGCTTGCCGTTACTTCGGGTTAACAGATCATCTGTTGCAAAGCTTTTCCGCCTTGTCAAGAGTATGGTTCAGCTTTGAAAGCTAGAAAGGCTTCAGGGAACGCTCCAGCTCCCACGATATCTATTGTTGCAAGTTATCATGCAAAGAGAGGTAGTCACGGACTCAACCTCATGCAAGATCAGTCCAGGGAAGGCAAAGACTTGCTCGCCAGGCCAAACACGAACTGTAGCATACGAGCAGCAGCCGCAATTAGTGGTGTGGGTCATTGACGTGATGATAATGAGGTGAAATATTCACTGACCTGGCCACATGCCTTATGTCTCCCACCTTTCCTTTCGTTCTTTTCTTTCTTTTCTTTCTTCTTGAATTTCCGACAACACACCGACCTCACGCCTGCCATCACGTTTCCTTCTCTTCTCTATCACCTCGCTATCTCGATCCGATCACCCGACCATCCCAGGGTGGAGTCGGGCACAGAAATACCCTGGATGCAGACTCTGGCCTCGAAGTTCTTAACGCCTCCGGCGATATGTTGAGATTGTTCAAACTGTTACGGATTGTGGAATAAGGAGCTGTACAAACTGGATTGTCGTCTACAAATCCAAACAAACCGTACAGAACGGAGGTGGAGAATACCGCTTCCAAGGACCGCTGCCAACGCAGCCCTAGGCTCTCTAGTGATTCTTCAAAGGAGGCTGCGTGAGATTCGAATTTCAGGCAGACAGGGCTGATTTCAAGTTTGAGCATTATGGGACAGAAGAGGAGCGGACGATGTGAATCTGGGCTGTCCTACCATCCAGAGTCTCTCCCAGCCCACCACCTCGTGGCTGGAAGTGAAGTCCTTCGAGTCTTACATTAGCCTGCCCCCTTTGCGGAAGTGACGATACTACGTTGCAAGCTTGGGACGAAGGAGACTGTTTTATTTTCCAAGGAACTCCCCAAGATATGGTTTGTGGGGGAACAGCGACTTGATTCATGCCGTGAGTGTTATACGGAACGAGTCGATACCGTATGAAGTCGTGGGGCTGCAGACTGTCAGTGATGCAAGGGACTTCAGTAAGATTCTCCATACACATGGCTGTGTGTCAAGAATACATCTGATGACAGACTGAGCGAGCTCAATATCAAGATAGCTTACTCCCCAACATAAGTGGACGATTGCTCATCCTCTCAGTTCTGCCAGATGATTGTATTCCAGCAATACTGCCGGTGCTACCAGGTACCAGCAGTTCACATTGAAATTGGTTCATTTACTTCAGTCTTTCAACTTGAAACTTTTGAACAAAGAAAGTGTGTAATGAGCAAGATTGTTCCACCTAATGGTGTGACAGGAGGCAGTGGGCACTCTTGATCAGTACATATTGTTCAGTTGGAAGCCTGGTGAAGGCTTCTTCAAAAGAGATTGTATCTTCAACTTTGCGGCCGACGGCCAAATTCATCCTGGGGATGCAGATGTTGAGTAACGGAGAGGATGTGGAGAAATTAAGAGAGCTTACTGCCATTGACCAACACACTCGGAAAAGATTTCATCTCTCACATCAGTGCCCTAGCAATACCAACTGCATCCGTGGAAGTACAAGTCTGGGGAATGATCTCTCAGTTAACCATTTTGTTATAGAGTCAAATACCAGAAATCAAATACGCCGAGCTCATCATGCCGGTCACGACAACTCGATATCAATGTGATCAGGTTAGATTGCTGGCACCACTACTGGCTCAATTTCTTCAGCGATGGCCACACTCCGTTGAGGGATTGGACCGTAGTGCAAGGAATATTATCATAGATGCTTGACATTCGCAAGCCAGACGTTGTCACCAAGTAGCAATCATACTGATACAAAGACTGATTGAGGAGATTCAATTGAACAGAAAGAGTCTTCAGGTGCATACTTCTTGAAGAAAAAATCGTGCAGCACTCATTGGTCAGCTTCACCTAAAACCGATGCCGAACAGCAAGCAATGTCAGGTCCTGATGACTCCAATCGCAGTCTGGTCATTATGTCTTGAAGGCAACGGAAGGCTATGACAGTAATGAATGGCGTTACTTGTCTTTCCGAGTAGGCAGATGTTAGGTGGTCTGCTCTTGCTCGGTGTTCGGCATTTTGCCTAGATAGGCTGCCATCTACCAAGAAGAGTATCACTCTCAATTGGTGGCATGGAAACTCCGGAGTCCTTCGGCCGGACGCACGAACTGATCGGCCTAGCAAATTACCCCTTCTCCTCGGTACCCACAAAAGAGCCCACTCGCGTCGGGCCCTAGGTCCCGCCCTCGTCTCGACTGTGCCCAGTCTCAAAGACCTAAAAGACGTTGAGGCGCACAAGCGCAAGGACTGATCGCGCATAGAGGGGCATAAGAGATGTACTTGGCTCGCTCGTCAGGTCGGAGACTCACGTCAAGCAATACAAGACTCGGGCGGTACGCCCGCCGAGGAAACCCCGACATGAACGGCCTTTGCCACCCGTACTCAGACAAAACCTGGAACCGTTTTATACACCTTCCCGATCGGTAGCTTCCCGATACGGAGGACACCGCGGGACAGAGAATAGCCGGCGGAGGTTCCTCCTGGCCTTCACGAAACGTGCTGGGAGGGATGGGAGGAACGGGTGAGGATTGCTGTGTGTTTGTTTCCTGTAGAGTTCCGATTAGAAGCTGAGAGTAGAGCAGAAGGAAAATTCCCAGCGGGTTCAAGAACGCACTTGTTGTGGTTGCAATGATGGCTTGCTTACCCTGTGATACCCTAACTTGTCACTTGAACTGTCCTGGTGCCTCACATCACCGTTGGAACTATCTGACAAGTAGACATCTCCTAGAACAATGAACCATCTTTCATCCTCCGAGGTTTTCTTCGGCATAGCCCTCCAAAAGCACTCGCTCCTACCACAAAAGCATCACTGTCCGTGACGAACTCCAAGCTATCAGCCTCCGAGTCCGAGGCCACCCATACCAGGACCCCAAACAAGAATCCACAAACTCGATCTCGAATAAGTGAAGCCGAGCCAATGTAACAAGCCCATCTCCCCAGCTGATCTTCGCACCCAAACCCAAAGGATGACCCCCCTTTCCTCTCACAACAACCCATTGTTGAATATAGAGCATGTGATATCATTGCTTACTCATCTCTTACTAAGCACCCCTATTTATGTCTTAGTCATCATTTCCTATATATACTCTACATAGTGTAAACAAATAGGAACGGCCGGCGACGACTCTCACCTC
>JAABUJ010003960.1_pt1 | contig 16030 bp, 23 predicted proteins | sample 5559131 | NCBI WGS metagenome assembly JAABUJ01 (sample SAMN10711875, study PRJNA513366) | rock metagenome | isolation source: Antarctica rocks | place: Antarctica: Victoria Land, Mt New Zealand nord | collected 2016-01-07 | reverse complement strand
AGCTCAATGCACACAACTGAAGTTTTGTTCAAATTCTTGAAGTTCCTGCCACTATGGTTGCTCATGGCTAACAAGGCATGCAAAATAAGCGAAAAACCAGCTTTGAAAAAACCTGATGGCCACTCTATTTCTAAGTAATGCTTATATGCTCTGTAGTCAGTCATTTTGAAATGATCACTCAATTTAATCTTAAGGCCTAGAATTTTGTTCTTATTGAGTTCACATAAAAGAATATTGTCAACATAAACAGCAACAATTAATGTTTTCTTTCTAAACACACTATTGTCTGTGTGAATTCATGTGTATCTGAGGTCAGCAAGAAAGTAATGTATCATCTTATATTACAGATAAGATGACTATTTTAATTCATATAAAGCTTTCTTCAATTTACATATCTTGTCTCTCTCTTTTTCATATTCATTGAGTTAAATCATATAGACTTTTTCTTTTAAATCATTGTGTAAGAAAGCTGTTTTAACATTCATTTGTTTTAATTTGTAGTTATAAAATATGACTATGATAAAAATGACTTTATAAGTCATTGATTTGACAACTATTGCAAAGATCTCTTTGTAATTAATTTTAAATCATTATTTAAATTCTTTGACTATTCATCAAGCCTTATACTGTAGAATTGAGTTGTCAGGTTCTTTTTTGTAATAATAAATTTACTTGCTTCTTAAAACTTGTCAATCAGATAATAACATCTTTAAAGTTTATGTAAAGTTAGTCATTAATGAGTTATACTTACTATTCATTGCTTTCTTTCAGTCTTTTAACTTGTAACTTTTAATTATCTGTTTAAACATCTAAGATTCATTCTTAAAGTCTTTTTTCTTTTTTATGACATCAATGATCACATCAAACACAGTTAGATAGATCATGATTACTTTAAGCTTTAGCTTTTTAGAGAATTGTCTTTCTCTTTTAAAGCATCAAAGCTTAGCTAATACTGATCTGTCAATTGTAAAGAAAATATTTATGATATCTTCTTTTTCTTTTTTCATTTCTTTTAACTGATTTGACAATATCAGTATGAAAAGATATGATAATACATACTTTAAAGACAGTAACAATGATGAGAGTTAAAATGAAGACAAGAAAGATAACTGCATATCTTTTTGTTCTGCATTAACAGTGTGAAGTCAAGTTACTCTAGGAATTGAGACTGCAACTTTGACATTATATATTAATGAATCTTCATTAAACTGCACATTTCTTGTTCTGATTACTTAGTCTATCTTCTTCTTTTCAGAAAGCTATATTCTATATTGATTTCTTTCTTTATATTTAACAAGAATCTTCTTATTGCTTCAGAATTCAAATTTAGTTCTCATTGTTCAGATCTTCTTTGAAATATGCATGTATGCTGTGCATTTAAAACATCAAAGATGTCTAAGATCAATAAGATTTGCTGATTTATTCTTATTAAGAGATTTAAACAGTAGCTGAATTAAGATCTTGTTGTTCTTAAGAACTGACATTGAAAGTTAATTAAGAAGATAGCATGCTGTTTTAACAGTCTTTAATTATAGAGTTTCAGAGACTTCACTATTTAAAATCATAACTCTAACTTTTACTGTGAAAAGTTTATTACTTCTTTCTGTCATTTCATTCTGCTTCAGTCCATAAGAAACTGTTGTTTTATAGATAATTTTGAGACTTTATAATCATTTAATGATGAGCTTATTCTTAAATTTCTTTTTGTTATTAAGTTATACTCATGCAATTCATAAATTCATCTGAATAAAAAGCATATTAAGAAATTATTCAATTTTGTCTTTTATCTAGTCTTTCATTTTCATATTACAAATGTATTGTCAGCAGATAAGATCATCTGTGAAGACTATATATTACAAGAACTCATCATATACTTTTAACATGATGAAGCTGACAACATCAATATAAATTAGTTTGATCATCTTTATGACTCAATTTTGTGATTTTCTTAAGATCTTCTTCTTTTAATTTGCCCTCATATAGACATCATACAAGTGTAATGATGTTTTTGTAAGTTCTTATAAGTTAAGTCTCACTATTCTGAGATTTTCTGACACATTGTCAAGACTAGACTGAGTGTAAAGTCAGATTAAGTTGAAAAAAAGTGCACTTGACCTGAACTCACACTAGAGTTTAGGTCAGGTCAGGTTGAGTTTGTGCATGAATTAACTCTATTTACAATCTGTGTGAGTACTCACACACAGGTAAGGCTAGCCATTATGGGTAAGGTCAAGGCTAGAGCTCAAAAATGTGAAAGCTTATTGATATATTAGTCATAATAAATTACACCTTAACTAGCTATATAGGGATAAATTACATGGTCGCAAGATATATTACTGAATAAGTTACGAAAATCATGACTTTTCGCAAAGGTGCGCATTAGAAACACACATTAGTAAGCATGTGTATGTGCTTACTAAGTGCATACACATGCTTACTAAGACTATATATAATTCACAAAAAATCCATGACTCTATGTAAGTCAGGTCAGGTTAACCTGCACCTAACTCAGCTAAATAAAAGTTAGCTCAACCTAACTCAATATCTGAACTCAACTCTGATCTGTGTGACCTATAGGCAATCTGCACACTCAGCCTAGTCAAGACTTAAATTCTCTATATGATTAAGATGTCAATGTTAAGTAGTTCTCAAGATCTTGTGATCTTTAATGACTGACATAATCTTATTTTTGTTCACAGAATTTCTCATCATTAAGATTTAAAGATAATATAGCTTGTCTTTATGTACTGTGTAGTCAAGTGTACTCTTTACTTTGTTCTTTAAATGTAGTAATTTGTTCTTGATTTTAACTGATATTTCTTTTGTTTTGATTCTTTCAATTGAGAAGAGATTAAGTCTTATATTAGATATAAAATAAATATTTATTAAAATAATATTTTAAATCTTTTCATTACTGTTCTTTAGCTGTAAATCAATCATTTCTATCTCTTAAGTGTGCATCACTTCAGACACTCTTCTTATAGAAGATTCATTATTGAATATTTTGATTAAGTTAAATGCAGAGAGATTACAATACATATATTGTATTGTGTTAAAGTCAGTTATTTATGACATCTTATTAATCACAAGACTATAGCTCTCTACTGCAGTCAAGATCACTGAGTTCTCATTATATCATTTATCTTCAGAACTTAAGAATTTCTTTTTTTCTTTCTTTTTCTTCTTTTTAGTCTCTTGTTTCTTCTTTATTTCTTTAGACATCTTTTTCAGATGTAACTTTCAGTAATTGTTCTCAGAGTGAACTGCTTTCTTATAGTAAGTATACATCTTATTTTCATTCTTACTCTTATTAATGTTTCTCTTTTTATTCTTTCTCTTCTTATCTTTATAATTTCTCTTTTTACTCATTAAAACAAGCTTCTTGTTTCTTTCTTCAAGACACTCTTCATTAATTAGTTTGATGATCAAGTTATCAAGAAATAAGATCACATTATAAGTCTTAAAGTGTTTTGCTGTTACTCATTGAAAGTAGAAGAATTCTAGATTCAATAGAAAAGTAATGATCTTCAGAATTTTATTAATGATGAGATTGAAGACTGCAATTTCTCTTAAGAGTGTCTTATACTTTAAAGCATAAGTATTGACAGAGAAATATTGATTGAGTTGACAGATATATAGATTATTGAATAGAATATATTTAAGATTAAACTCATATAATAGATAAAGATGTACAAGATGATTTTACATTTCTTTTACTGTTTTTATGTTGTCTATAATAACAGTGATCTTCAAGCTGACAGTAAAAACAATGATGACTATGATCTTGTTGTTTTATGTGATTTAATCAGCTCAAGTAATGTTGACTAAAACTGTCAATATAGTTGTTGTTGTTTCAGATATAAATTCTTCAGTCATTACTGACTAACTTGAAACATCTGACTTTAATGAGATTTCAACATCACTTTCTACTATTAAATCTCATAATTCAGCACTCATCAAACTGTATTTGATCAATGTTCTTCATAATAAGTAGTTTGCTGATTTCTTAAGTTTCATAACTTTTGAAAATGTGAGATCATATGACATTGTAGTCATTTTGTATGATGAAAACATCTAAATTAATGATGAAGTTGTTTTCAATGTAAAGATCTGACTTTGAAATGATTGTAAGAGTTGTTTTAATCATTTTATTTATGAATTTATAATGATTTGATGTAAATAACTTCTCATTATACATCAAATTCACCTTATCTCTTAAGGCTCTTTCTAGTGTTTATGAAATAACAATGACAATGAGGTGTTTTTCTTTCATCATTTTGAATAGAAACAAATGACTTAATGAATAAATAAATATCAATATATATTTAAGCTCATAATCTGTTAAACATAGAAGAAGTAACTAATAAAATGAATGTGTAATCATAAGTGTCTAGCTACTCTATGGAAATGTAGCTCTATAAGAAGGTCTTTAATCAACAAAAGAAAAAACTTTTATCTGTAGCAAACTGTTTACTCTAGCAAACTTCACATGTTTTTAAAACCTCTGTAGGGCTCTGAACCACTAAGGTAATAGAATGAGGCATGACATTTTAACAATAGATAGAGAGCTTTAGCTTGTGTAGACAATCATTGTGAGGTATGAGGTGAATATAGAGTCAATGAGGCACACAATTCTGGTCTTTGAGAATGAGTTCAGAAGAGATTCATTGTTTGATGATATTGTTGATGTAAAATGACTTATACATTCTTTCTCACATCTTGACCTAGATACCATCTACCAAACTTTCTAAGACTGAAAATAAACCACTGTGAGTTTGCAATACCTATAGTTGTCATACTCAAATGACATGTTGTACAGAGGTCCATAAAGGCTTTCTCAGCAGACTTTTCTGTCTGCGCTCCAAACACAGCCAGAACTCAGTACACAATGCCTATTCTGAAGATGCCATACACCAATAGATACACACAATTCAGAAGCAGAATGGTTCTCCGTCACAAAGGCTGATTATTGATCAAGAACCAATGCATGGTGCTAAACAGAGTCCTGCATCTCTCATCAGCCCATACACATCACCACACAAGTCACAAGATTCTTTCTTTCTTTCTTCCGCGACAAATTGCCTCCCTTCACTTCACGCAGCCGAACATAGCAGTACACAACAAAAGCTGGACCACTCATGAGGCATTCATCAGCATCAGCATCAAAATGATCATCATCCCATTCTCCCTCCCCTGCGCAACATACACAAGTAATAGTGCCAATGCACTCACCAACCCACCATGATGCAACACCAAGATGGTCCAATTGATCTCTTTAGAAAACGGCCTGCCACTGCTCTGCGCACACCGCCGTGCAGCCGCAATCAGAACCACGGCGTCTTGCATGAGATAACTGAGTTTGAGCGCTGCGATGCTGTTTCCTAGCGCGGAGCGCGTGGTGATGAGTGGTGGGGAGGGGCTGTGCTGGATGAGGGTTGCGCTGGAGCGAGAGAAGATGGTGCTTGCGGAGAGGGATATAGGGGGTGGGGATGTGGCAGAAGGTGAGAGGGTGAGGGTGAGGTTGGTCCAGTTGGGGCTTTGGCGGTGAATGGCGTAGGCGGATAGGAGGGTCACGGTGGTGGTGTGCAGGATGGAGAGGGCTTCGCGGGATTTGGTGAAATGAGAGGGTATTGCGTTTTGAGGAGTTATAAGGTAGAAGAGGAGGGGATAGGTGATCAGGGAGCTGAGAAGGGTTGTCTTGGGGGTGAATACCATATTATCGGTTGGGGTTGACATTATTGTAGAGGTGATGTTGTGTAAGTGAGGACTCATGCTTGTGCAATAGAAAAAATAAATGAAGGTTGCTAGCTTGATTTCAAGCCGCTACCTTCCTTACGTTGCCTTTCAACCATCAATTTCACCCTCATGGAAGACCCTAGTAGAAACAACAACATGCTTTAATCATTCAGGATCTGAAAGTCAACATATCTATGGTATAGATTGGGTTTAGAGCTAATGCCAAGAAAATACAACTTTGACCAATCTATTCACTTTTGAGATGTTTCGCCACCCACAGCATTTTATCATCTCATCAGCAGAAGAATGGCTGATAATGACCTTCTCTCACTTTATGATGCACAGCATGCTTCTTGCTCTCAGCATTCAGCCTGAATGGCATGATTTTATCATATCTTCATTTCAGATTCATCCCACAATGCATCTTGATCAGCAAATACACAAAAAATGACACAAATAGTGTGTGAGTCAGAACATGATCTCCAATAATATTCAATGAAAAATTGACTAGCAGAATCAATGAGATGCGCTTGATGACCAAGAGTCTGTTGGTAACTTGTGAGTTGATCTTGGTGTGGATATGATGAGGATGGTGGATGGACTACAGGTAGAGTATGTGATGAAATGCAATGTGAATGAAGAAGAACAGTGCACTGTACAGAAAGAAGGTCATGAGCAGCTTCAGCACAATGTGTTGACTTGAGGGGATCTTGATTGACAGAGCCTGCATGAGCTGCAGAGGGAAGCTTCACAAGAATTGATGAAGAGTTGAAGTGAGAAATGACTCACAGATGCTTTCTGCATCAGCTGAAAAGAGCAAGTACTCACTGCTCTGCCTGATCTCTGGGATGGACACGCCCGCATACTTCTTGATCAGGATCACATCAAGAATTGTGAGTGGGAGAATGGACTTTTCAATCTCAATGTGTCGCTTGGTGAGCCGTTGCAGGCGCAGTAGCAGAGGTTTTGAGTCAGGCGGGCTTTGCTGTGATTGGGGTTGCACGTTGATGCGGAGAGAGGGGTTGTGGGCAAATTGGTAGGTGTAGATGGGCTTGATAATGGTGTACAGGATGAGGATCTCAGCGGTTTCGAAGAGTGAGCAGTTGTAGGCTCGTGAGTTGCGCAGCCAGTTGTAAAATAGGGCAACAAAGGGTGAGTATAGTGCGGGAAAAGCGATGGCAGTGCAGAGCAGTGTGCCTATGATGAGACGGGGAATTGTAGCAGAGGGAGGTGGATTCGTCTTCGCGGTCGGTGATGTCTTCGCAGTTGTTGACGATGGGCTTGTTCCGAGTCTAGAGGATGGCGAGGCCTGCATGTCGGCAATCAATGGTTCTCTGCTTTCCAGGAGATCCTCAGTAACAATGAAGTAGGAGATACATGCATTCTTTTGGTCTCAAAGAAAGCAGAAGTTGTGTAGGGTTAAATTGGTTTGGCTTTGTCGAGTCACATTATGTTTGTGTCGGTACGTCGGTACTACTGAGCCAAGGGCTGGCTGCATCATGGAAATAAGGTAAGACTGGAGGCGCGAGAATCAATTGGCGGCGATGGCAAGCCAGTCAAATGGTGCTGAGATCGGAACAAGAACAAGAGCGGAATGATGGAGGATTTTAGTGGATGATTTTCAGGGACCAATTTTTGGTTACAGTAAGATCTTACCTTACGGAGTGCTCTAAGTCTGTAGCTTTGTGATTCTGGGAGGGATGACATCACATCACACACCTTGAGGTCGGTATTTGTCAAGACTCTCAAGAGGTGTTTTTAGTACTACTAGTCTGCTTCTATTACTGAAGTCTAAGGAGGTCTAGACAGTACCACGAGTACATAGTGGTAGTGGTGGACATGCTCGATATAGCTACGAATACGATAAGAAATCGTGCACGTCACTCAGCATCCCCTTTCCAATCTTCTCCGCTACTACTCGCTCCCTAATCCTCCTTTTTCAACCACTCACATATATAATCACACTCCTGGAGGTGCTGATACTGGTCTCGAGTACCAGCAGCGCGCGTGTTACAATTCGACCATGTACGACAACTATCTCCGCCATCTCAAAGACACCCTCGGATAACCTTTCTGTCGATTCGTCCCATCCGCCATCGTCCCTAACCACATCACCCTCGCCGCCTTCCTCTCTGGCCTCCTTGCCCTGCTTACCGCGACGCTCCCCAGCTCCCCCGCTAGCCATTGGCCCCTCTTCTTCTGGCTGCTCAATCGTCTCCTCGATGGCGTCGACGGCACACTGGCCCGCATGCGATCCACGGCTACCGCTCTTGGCAGCTTTCTCGACCTCCTCGGCGACTTCATCATCTACTCGCTCATCCCACCCATGCTGGCATACGGTCAAGAGAGGACGGGTGCAGGCACAGCGGCTGATTGGAGAGCGATAGCTATTCTGGAAGCGACTTTCCATATCAACAATTTCGTGCTATTCTACATCAGTGCGATCATCGCTGCAGAGTCTGACGATGAATTAACGAGCGTTTCGATGCGTCCGGCACTGATTGAGGGGCTAGAGAGTGGCCTGTTGTTCACAGCTATGTTCATATGGCCACGGTATCTAAGGGTCTTGTGCTGGGGAATGAGCGCTGCCGTTACTGTTGGAATTGCCCAGAGGGTCTATTTTATGATTCCAGCGCTGAGCCGACTAGATCAGGGCGTGAAGAATGGAAAGTCATCGTGATGATGCTGTAGCCTGTACGTACAGTAGCTTGTTCAAGAGACAACAGCGCTAGATGCTGTTCATGGATGATTTGGAATCATAATCGCTCTCTTTGAGTTTAGTTGATAATCGCACTCTCGAATCGTCGAAATCTTGGGGAGATAATGTGGCTCCGTACTCCGTAGTGGCGTGAGTGGGTATGAAACCCCAGTTGATTTCCCCCTCCCTTCTCCATTAGCACTGTCGCCGAGACTTATGTACATATTCCAACCCATCCGCTAAGATCTTCCAGTAGATGATCTACAAATCTGCGAATGCCGTACCAAGCACTAATACTGTTCAGGACTCTTAAACAGACCCCTAATCAAGCGATAGGCCAACAGAGGCGGATTGTAAATACGTAGTAGATCACTAATCCTGTAGCTACCGTACTTCACAGTCTGTCTGCATAGGCGCCATGAAGGGCCTGGGCCGAACTCTCAATGAAGCAATCAATCAACCAATCGATCGATCAATCAGTTGCAAACTACATCTTCTTTACCGCCTACGGGTCTTGCTTCTCCCCAAGCTGTACCCTATCCAGACGACACGATGTTCTGCGCCTGATGGAATAGTAAATCTACGAATCCACCATCAGCCACAGCCTACATAGCAGAGCAGAGCAGAGCAGAGAAGAGCAGAGAAGAGAAGAGAAAGAACAAAGGAAAAGAAAAGCAGAGAGAAAAACCAGACAAACCCTATGCCCTTGGAAAACGCCACTCAAGGCAAGAACCAGCATCGCCCTTCTCCACCATGTCATCCACCATCTACATCATCTACAACGCCGACTCCTCCGTCCTGGGTAAGCTCAAATATGCACACACCAAACTCATGCAATCCTCCTCCGACGAATCCCCCTGCTCGGCCTGCGACCTGACACACAACGGCCTGCAACTGACCGAGACTTCGCAATGGAGCGCAACCAAGAAGCGCATCCACGGAGCGGACATCAAGCAGCTGCATCGTGATGAGCTGAGTGCCGAGGTGAGTGTCGATTATTGCACCGATGAAAATCCATCCATTCTCCCATCTATAGTAAGGCAAACAAATGAGGGGAGAAGAGGAGACTGATGATTCGTGTGTGTGTTTTTGTAGATGAAAGAGTTTGTTGCTGAGGAAAAGCTGGACTTGCCGGTTGTGCTGGGACGGGGGTCGCAGGAGGGGCGGCTGCTGGTTCTGATACCGAAGGGCGAGTTGGCGGCTTGCAGTAAGGATCATGAGAAGTTTCTGGCGATTTTGCAGAAGACTGCTGGAGAGCAGAGTATTCCGCTTGAGATCCAAGGCAAGGCGGAATGAGTAATTTGTTTTCTAACGAATGGGTCTGGTTTCTGGTACCTTTTTTGTGACTCAGGTCTGAGTGGAGTCGAAAGAAATGGAATAATCTCCCTTTCTGTAACGTGACAGAAGTGAATAAACATTTCCAAGGCCTAGTTCACATGGCATAATTTGTAAATCATCATTAGCTTAAGTATCTCATTCAACAACATACAGCGTCTGTGACTAAATTTGGCTTCTCCGGCTGCGAACATGCAAAAAGACCGAAATGATTCTCCTTATCCCCAGTCACCGTGAAATACGGCGCATATCTCGTTCCACTGATCATGTCCGCCGTATTACCACAGACCAAGGTCGATTTTCTTATTTCCATTCTATGCCCATCATCCAGCACGAAATCGTGATTCTGCTCAGGAATCCCCCCTTTGTAGGTCGCAACCTGTCCATAATCCTCACAGCGATCCTCAAGCTCCAACTTGAATGCCCGCACCGTCCGCGACGTGAATCGCGCAAATCCAATCTTCGCATCGACCTCTGCATCCTGGATGGCGATGTCCGCGCTCGCCATGATCCTCACATCCGCGCACCCGTGCGCGCTGAACATGCGCCGAAAATCCTCCATGTACAGCGCCCCCGCAAGACACTCCCCACGCAACACCGGATCCTGCAGCAGCGCCGCAGGGATGCGCCGGTCGGAGAAGACGTCCGAGAAGTACAGCTCGCCGCCGGGCTTGAGCACGCGGAAGATCTCTGCAAAGACACGGGCTTTGTCGGGGGTCAGGTTGAGGACGCAGTTCGAGATGACGAGATCGATGCTCGCGTCCGCAACGCCCAGAGCCGTCAGGTCCTCAATCTGCCCGTTGCGGAACTCGACGTTTGCGAAGCCGAATTGCTGGGCGTGCCAGTCCTGGTGACGCTTCGCGACGGCTAGTTGCTCGTCTGTCATGTCCACGCCGATGACATGCCCGGCGGCGCCGACAAGTTGCGAGAGGACATAGCAGTCGCGGCCGGTGCCACAGCCCAGGTCCAGGACGGTGAGGCCGGCGAGCAGAGGAGGGATGGGAGAGCCGCAGCCGTAGAAACGTGATATGACTTCGGGGTGGATTTTAGAGAGGGCGCGTTTTATGTGTGGTGGAGGAGCTTGGGATGCGGCGCATGCGGTGGTGCGGAGATCGGATGAGGATTGGAGAACGCTGCCGTAGTAAGACTTAACGGGATCGCTGGGCAGCGGCGTTTTGCAGGTAACCTTCTTATCGGAAGAATCAAGCATGGCTTCCTGCGTGCCAGTGCGTTTCGTTATATCAGATGATGCAGTAAGGACATATGTAGATGTAGATGTAGATGTAGACGTAGTTGTAGACTCTTCGGAATATTAGAACAGCTTCGTCACTGGGGACTAAAGTAGTGCGTCCATCTAGAATGTTGCCCCGATAACCCTGATAAGGCACGTCTTTGTCCCTGATTAGTGACTAGCGTCCCAGGTAAAGGTCACCAGCCAAACCGAGAAGCTCCTTGGGGTCTTCGCCCGCCAGCCAGGGACTAATCATTCTTGAGGACGGGCCGTGCGACTTCAATGTACAATACGGATACAGTACCAACTTTCCCAACATCACATTGATGGCATCAACAGCCGCTTCGTCATCTCCATCACATATTCCCCCAACCTCCCACCTCCTTCTCTTTGCCAAAGTCCCCTCTGCAGGGTCTTCCAAGACCCGCCTGATCCCACGTCTTGGCCCCGTTGGCGCTTCAGACTTCGCTCTGGCGGCATTAACGGATGTTCTACACTTATTCACGACTCTGAGTCCTGCGATTCAGAAGACAATCTTTTATGCCCCTGCGTCATCTCGTTCTGCAATTAGTTCTCTGGTGTCTTCACGGCAGCTGTTGGAAGAATGGTCGGTTCAACCTCAGTCTGAATCTGCTTCAGGGACTGCAGAGGACTTGGGCTGGCGTCTCTCCTCGGCCTTATCACAGATTGGCTCTTCAGACGCAAAATCTGGCTCTGTGACTTTCATTGGCATGGACTGTTTTACTCTTCTCCCAGCACACGTCGAGGATTCCATCAGACTCGTCACGGAGACGGGAAAGGCGCACATGATTCCCGCAGTAGATGGAGGCTATGTTCTCCTCACGGTACCAGCTGACTGTCCAGCTGCTGTCTTCCGTGGGATACCTTGGAGTTGTGAAGAGACGGGGCGGATGCAGAGAGAGCGCTTGGAGGAGAGTGGGGTGGGATGTCTGGTGGGAGCTGAAATGGCTGATGTTGATAAAGTGGAGGATCTGGATAGGTTGTTGGATGAAGTCACGGGGGGTCGAATGGTCACATTGAGTAGCACGCATCCCAGGACTGCAGCTTCCCTCGAAGGACTTGAGAACTAATGTTTGAGTCCAAGCTCTGAGGTCTTTGCACTGGCCGACAAGTTTCAGGGCTATCATCTCTGGCAATTTGCTGGTCAAGACAGCGCATGAGCCTTTTATCAACGATAACTCTTGCGATTCAATATCAGACTATCTATTATTCAATCAAACCAATGCCCCTCCACAACTAGATCCCGCGCCAGCTGTACATCCATAGCAATGCTTCCCTGTCCTGATTTTGGCGCCCTCAAGAGCAATTACATCATCTGAAGTGCACGCCGACCGATTAGTATAGTCTTCAAAGCTCGTCAGCGGCAAAACCTACCCATGTTCCAAATAGTTATCTCTTTCCCTGAATTCGTTGTCTCTTTGCCGCGCGACTCGGAACTCCCTATTCCCACTGCAGCATTGAAATCGCAATCATAAATCTTTCCATCCCAGGCTACATTTACAGTATCTCTGCACATTAACCCTTCCACAGTCGTGCCATTGAAAGCGCTCGCCAGTAGCTCCATGTAAGGTACATATTGCCCACTACCAACCAGTGTGTCTGCAAATCGCTTGATAGGCATATTGCACAGGACGAAAAGAGATGAGAAAGTAACTCCGTAGTTATCAAACAGCTGCTGTCGATAATCTGCTTCTAGAGTCGCTTGTGGGCCAGGTAAGGACGGTCCAAGGGGATTGTAGACCAGATCGAGACGTAAACTGTTCTCGGAGCTGCCATAGCCTTTACTGTTGAGGAGTTGAAGTGCTGTAATACTGAGGAAAGGAGTACTTAGTTGAACCACCAGATAATAGTAGGCCCTTGCAACTTACCTGTCTTGAAAAACATTTCTGCCTCTCTGTTTGTCCGTGTTGTCTTCTGTATAGCAGGGAAGGGAAGCCACGACGTCAACGTCAGTTGAAGCGAGGAAATCTGCGAGGTCTTCTTGGCCTTTTTCGTAGAGGACAACGAGATTACATCGGTCTATAACCTTCTTTCCCATGGCCCTTGCCTACTTTGAGATTAAACGCGAGCAGGATGAGATGTGGCCACAGAGTTGAACCGACCTGTGTAACAAGATGTCTGAAATTGGGATTTAATTCTGGAGCTCCACCAGTGATGTCCACTGTGTCAATGGAAGGGCTGCAACATATCAAGTCAGATTCCGAAGAATGATTCATTTTTTCAGCACTTTGCATACCTTGATCTTAACAAATCAATGCAGCGGTCCACAGTCTACGCTTGCTAATATTAGCATAGGGTAGATGCACACTGATCTGTAGGCATCATGCATACCCTAAGGTCCATATTTTCACGAACTTTCGTGGGGCCCGAGTCAACATGGCAATGATGGCAGGTAAGGTTGCACAGCTTTCCTATGTTGATCTGGAGAGTTTTCGGCGCAACTGAAAGATTGACAAGTTAGTTTCTGGTACCCTTACAGCCATAATCCAAGATCTACCTCGTGTCAAAGGTGCCTTCCCATGCGACTGCAGTGCCTGCTGAAATGGCAAGATGTCTTTGCAGGCGGCATTAAGCATCTATTACACGTCAACGACTACCTTTCTCAAGAACAATATGATTCGGGGAGCCTACAGCCAATCGCTCTGCGTTCTTTCGTTCTTCGCGCTTTTCAAATAGCGCAATGCTGCCGCGTAGAGTGAGCGGTTCTCTTGTATCAATTTTCAAACGCCGCCGCGGCTGCTCAGCTGTGGCAAGAGGCCGTAAAATTCGTACCGTGCATGGCGAGAGCCTATGTGCTCTGGCGAACTCTGACGCAGCGGATACCCGCCAACATGGATTTATCCCATGCATGACCGTTCGTTTTCCAGAAATGGGGATTGAATCAAACAGTCTCTGGGAGTTGAACGGTGTAGACTTCAGGATGGGATGCTAAGCTTGTCAACGTAAGATCCAGACGCGAGAGAATCGAGAAATGGCCCGAACGTTACCTTAGGTATGCGCGGGAAAGCGCTAGAAAGCGGGGTTGCGAGGTTCGTCAACAGTTTCTAAGTTCTCACAGAACCACCACTACCTTATCTTCCCTGGACCACAAAATGGACAATTTGCTTTCCATCCTCTCACGATTTGCAAATGGTGTTATATGGTTCTTCGTAGCATTCTTAGAGAAGGCTGCCAGGATTGTTCGGGGTCCACACAGAACAGCTGAGCCCGGCCCAAGACCGTGGCAAACACCACTGCTGCCAGTAAAGGACGGTACACATCCAGTTACAGTCATCATACCAACACTCAATGAAACTGCCAATTTATTCAATACAATCAACAATCTGTTCTCGAAATGCGCTCTACCAACCATGCTCCACTGCCGTCAACCTGAGGTTATTATCGTTGACGGCAACAGTCAAGACGGCACACTCTCCTCAATCTCTCAACTTCTCGCCAAATATCCAAGTATCCATGCTTTCAGCCAGGCGTCTCCCTCTCGCGGGGCACAGCAGATGTTCGGGGCATCACAAGCTACTGCAGGAACATCCGTCTTCCTCTTCCTTCACGCCGATACTATTCTTCCTCCCCGCTGGGATAGCAAGATCGTCTCTACCCTCTCATCGACATCGAGTCCAGCTTTAGGCACGTTCTCGCTATCACTACCGGCTCCAATCTCATTTTCCCTCCGCATCATGCTTCTCGGTGCGAAACTGAGGGGAAAGTACTGCGGCCTGCCTTACGGCGATCAAGCTTTTTTTCTACGTCGCTCAACGTTTAGTCACGTCGATGGATTTCCCGATGTGCCCATCATGGAAGATGTTGAGCTCCTGAAAAGACTGAAGCGAATCGGGGGAACAATTCAGGTCTTGGACGAGCAGGTCATCACGAGTCCTCGGCGCTGGGTGAAGAAGGGTGTATGGTGGAATACAATGTACAACCAGTGCTTTATGATAGCATGGATGCTAGGTACTAGTCCTGAGACCATTTATGAGTGGTACTACGGGGTGCAGTATGTCAAAGAGAAGAAGACAAAGATCAAGTAACTCATGGGGATGAGACAATTAGTGCCGGGCGTGGCTGCAAGTACATAAGCTGGTGAGCTCGACCTCTGCCGCGCCCTGCAGGGCCTCGGCCCCTCGGCCTTCCTCCCCTCCGGTGTCATGCTCATGGGCAGCATCTACCGGCCCGGCCCCCGCAAGAACCTCGTCTTCAGCCTGTACGGCGGCTCCGCGCCCCTGGGCTTCTTCGCCGGCGTGTTCTTCGCCGGACTGACGGGCCAGTACCTGTACTTCGGCTGGTAATTCTGGCTCGGCGCCATCCTCATCTTCACGACGGCCGTGTCGGCCTACTTCGCCGTGCCGTCGGACATGCAGGAGCGCAAGGCGATGAAAGTGCAGATGGACTGGCTCAGGTCCGCGCTTATCGTGTCTGGCCTGATCCTCGCCGTCTTCGCCATCACCGACAGCTCGCACGCGCCAGCCGGCTGGCGGACGCCCTACATCTACGCCACCCTCGTCGCGGGCGCTCTCCTCCTCTCGCTAGCCATCTACGTCGAAGGCTGGATCGCCACCGCCCCGCTCATCCCCCCCGACCTCTTCCGCATCCCCTACCTCACCCCCCTCATCATCGCCCTCCTCTTCTCCTACGGCGTGCTCGGCATCTTCCTCCTCTACGCAACCTTCGACATGCAAACCATCATGCACGCCACCGCCCTCCAAGTCGCCGCCTGGTACGTGCCCATGTGCCTCGGCGGCGTCCTCCTCTCCATCGTCGGCGGCCGCATCCTGCACCTCGTCCCGGGCACCCTCCTGATCGCCATCGCGGGGCTCGGCTGGCTCCTGACCTCCCTCCTCTTCGCGCTGGCCCCCGACGGCGCCTCCTACTGGGCCTATGTCCTGCCCACCATGCTGGGCGCCACCCTCGGCATCGACATCACCTTCAACGTCACCAACATCTTCATCAGCACCAGCATGCCGCTCAATCAGCAGGGCCTCGCTGGCGCCCTCATCAACAGCCTGTTGTATCTC
>JAABUJ010003958.1_pt1 | contig 16043 bp, 15 predicted proteins | sample 5559131 | NCBI WGS metagenome assembly JAABUJ01 (sample SAMN10711875, study PRJNA513366) | rock metagenome | isolation source: Antarctica rocks | place: Antarctica: Victoria Land, Mt New Zealand nord | collected 2016-01-07 | reverse complement strand
CCGCCGCCTGTGCGGCCCATCTCACGGGCACGCCGTCCCCGTCTCTGCTGCCCCAGGTGCAGCCGACCACGCTCAGCGCGCCGCTGCCGCGCGCCGCGTAGCGTTTCGCCCCAACTGAGCGATTACTCGTGCTGATAGAGTTCATCCACGCACAAGATGCCGGAGAACGCGGCGACGATCCACTCCTGATAGGCGTCGTCGAGCGTGATGCCGGTGTGGTAGGCCCGACACCAGCGGCGAATGATGGCCTCGCTGGGCTGCACCCAGAAGTCACGCGCCAGGCGCTGGCCCACGGTGCGGAAGGCCAGGCCGTCGGCGTAGACCGACTCGACGGCTTTGCGTACCACGCGCCGCGTGTAGATCGCATCCGGGTGCAAGAACGGAGGCTGCGCGCGAAAGTAATGGCGACAGGGAGGGCAGTAATGGACGCCGACGCGCACGGCCAACACGGCGGGGTGGTCGAGGTCGATGTCGATGGCAGTGCGTGTAGCGACGTCAACGCGGCCGGCGTCCTGACCGCACCGATCACAGGGAACCAGGGGCGGCAAGAAGTCGACCTGCCGGATCTGGCAGGGGGTGTAATTGATCGAAGGATATGTTTGGGTCATACCTCAGTATCCCGCCTTGAGATAGTTGCTTGCTGGCATACGTGGAAATGCTCTGGAGCGCGACGAATGACACCCGCCAACGTCAAGTACGCACTCTCAGGGTGTGAGGCCATAAAGCGGTCAGGATGACAGTTGAGTCTGCAACTACCCTCAGCCCTGGAAAGACAGCCGTTAGGTGACATAATATTCTGTCCTCACTCACCGAAGTTCGGCGAGTGATTCGCCGAAGTTCGGCGAATGCCCCCTATTTTTTCGGCGAGTCGCCGGCCACGCATCTTAACATCGTGGGGCATCGCGCGATGCCTACTCGGTCCGCAGCGCATACCGGCGATCCTTCGTCGTACCCTCGGCGCGCACGAGGCCACGCGCGACCAGGTCGCGCAGGTCGTTCAGGGCGGTGTCGACCGACACGCCCAGCGCCAGCGCGTACTCGCGGGGGCTGATTGGGCCATGCATCCGCAGCCGCTCCAGCGCCCAATCCTGGCGCTCGGGCCGCCGCAGGCGTGCTCCCGTCCCCGTGGCCGACGGGACGCCTAGCGGCGCCTGGCGCCCAGCACGCCCCACCGGCGTCAAGGACTCGCGCAACCGCGCGGCCGCGCCGTACAGCGTGACGACGAAGGTATCGCCGATCTCCGTGAACACCGGCGCCGGCAGTCCCGCTTCCGCCATCACGGCGACCATGCGATCCAGTCCAAAGCCCAGTTCCTCGATGATGTCCAGCGCGGCGAGTCCCTGCACCAATGTGGCATTGCGGCTCCAGCGTCGCTCCAGCAAGTTGTCTAAACGCATCGGGCCGCCCAATCCGCCAGGGCTATGGATCTCGACACGATCCGCGAACGCATAGATGCGAACCCGGTCGCCGCGCTGGCTATAGTCCCGGTGAGCCAGGGCATTAAGGACGGCCTCTCTAAGCGCGGGATGGGGGTATTCATGGCGGTCGATGCGGTCCATCCCGCGCAGCTCGACGGCGTGCAGCGTGTTGCGCACCAGCCACGCCTCCGCCTCGTCGAGTTGTAGGGGGATCGGCCCCTCGATCTCGCGCTTCAGGAAGCTCTCGCCCATGGTCAATCCGGCGTACTGCACGACGGCGACGCGAGCCTGCGGGAAGAAGCGCTGCGGGTCCTTGCCCAGGAGCAGGATGCCGGCGACCGATGGAACGAGAGACTCCCCTGAATTGCCCTCGGGACGGACAAGCAACTCGCGCGCCTCTAGTAGCGCGTCGGCGCCCATCTGCTGGCCGGACTGGAAGCGGTCGACATACGAGCGGACACGGGCCTCGTCGAGGTGGGCGCGCGTCGCGCCGGGGACGGGCAAGCGGTCGTAGGTGAACAGGCCGCGGCGACTGAGGAGCGAGCGGATCTCATCCGGCGTCAGCGCGCGCCGGTGTGAGCCCTCGCGCGCCACGTAGTGTCCCTCGACGGCGTAGACCTGGCTCAGGCCCTCGGGGATCGTCACTGCCAGCACGATCTTCCCGCCGACGTCGATCCGCTCGGGTGTCGCCAGCTCGTACTTGGGCGTGCACATTTCCGCCGCCGTGTACAGATGGTCCGTCGCGATCTTCACGTCGGATACGCCCTCGACGACATGAAACTTGCGGCCGTCGGCGTCGGTTCGCTCGGCAATGCCATACAGCAACGTCCCGCCGTCGGCGTTGGCGAAGGCGGCCAGCGACGTAGCCAGGGAACTGGGCCGCTCCTCGGCCGGCTTGAACTCCAGCGTCTGTCCCTCGTCGTCGTCTTCAACGAGGCGCACCACCTCACGCGCGTCGACGTGTCTGTCCCTTCGTTTTCATGTCCGAGATGCCTTCCATCCTTCTTCACCCCGAAGGGTCAACCGTCACGGTTACCCCCTCCCCCTTCGAGAAATAGGCGGTCAGGGGTCGGCGTCACACCTACCCCTTGGCGTGGTGTCTCCATGAAGGGATGGAAGGGATGGTCGTCCCAACCACCCCTTTGCCTTCACAGCACATAATTACTGTACTCCCGCCGCTGATCATCCCTACGCGATCTCCCTATGTCTCATACGCTCTCACGTTTTACCACACTGCAGCGCGCGTGTGCTGGGGATGTGGAGGCGCCCGACGGCCGTGCGGCGGGCGTCGTCGCCGCGGCCGTCGCGGTCGCCCTGGTTACCATGACTTGAGCTGCTTGCCCAGGCTCTCGTCGGACCAGGCGGCGTAGATCTCGCTGGTCACGATACTCTCGTGCCCGAGCATCTTCTGGGTAGGGCGCAGATTCCCGTTATTCTCCCGCGTCAAGCGCGTGCCCGCGTAGTGGCGCAGCGAGTGGACGCCCAGCAGTGTCACGCCGGCGCGGCGCGCCAGCGCGCGCAGACGATACCACACAGCGCGCCGATCTTTGTAGGGCAGGACGCGCGCGCCACCCTCACCGGGCGCGCCGCCGACCCCCTCGCCGGGCGCGCGCGCCGACCGTCCCAGTTCGGAGGCGAGCGACGTGGAGAGGGGCACGGTGCGCTTCTTACCGCCCTTGCCGCTCTGCACGACCAAGCGCTGGCGCGCGAGATCCACGTCGGCCCACCGCAGGGCCACCATCTCCGAGACGCGCAGGCCGGCGTGCGCCCCGAGCAGGACGACGACGCGGTCCGGCCCGTCGGCGTGCGCCAGGAGCGCCGTCACCTCCGCGTCGCTGTACGGCTGGCGCTTCTCCCAGCGCGGTACGGGATCGGGCGCCGGGTGCAGGTCCTTGAAGGGATCGGCGGTCGTGGCGCCCGCGCCACGCAGCGCGGCATAGAGGGCGCGGGCGCCCGCGAGATAGACGCGCACCGTCGATGGGGCACAGCCGGTCGCCTCTAGCCCACGCAACCAACTCGTCCCGGCCTCGCGGGCGGGGTGCAGGAGGTTCTCGCTGGCCCAGGCGTCGAGGAGCGCGGTCCCCTTCGCCGTCGCCTTCGTCGCTGGGGGTGTCCCTGTCGCGGTGGCCGGCCGGGGTGGAGCGGCCGGCCGAGGGAGGAGGGCCTCGCGGTAGGAGTGAAGGGTGCGCAGGCCGACCGTGGCCCCTTTGCGACCGTGGAGGATGAGCCAGGTCTGGGTCAACTCCCAGAGGGCTGTCGCGTCGTGATCGCGCGCCGCCTCCATGGCCGCACGCTTCTGCGTGGCGTCGCCCATCGCCGCCCACGCCTGGGCGCGCGCGCGCGCGTCGTCGCTCCTATAAAGGACGATCGCCGTCGAGGGCTCATCCATCGGTCGACTCACCGATGCGCGCCGCGCCGTGCGCCCGCACGGTGAGCTCGTCGAGGGGTACTCCTGGTCGCATAGATACGCGCCTCCCTGGGTATGGCCGGTGGATAGGGGCCATCCAGCATCCCTCACTGTGGGCGGTCCGGCCGCCCGTCGCTATCATCGCACGCGGGTCCCCGGCGTGTCAACCTAATAGCTCTTAGGTTGAATCAGTCAGGCGCGCGACCGCATCGGACAGCGCGGAGGCGGGTGTCACGTCCTACTTTAGTTGGCGGGGGTCTGTAGACTTTGGCTGGCGTCGTGGGGAAAGAGCGCCTCCTTCCGCGACGTACACGTCGCCGGTTACGGCGCGCTTGTACGGGGTTTCGAGGATCTTGCAGGCACAGGTCACGTCAGGGAAGGGGCACTCCGTCTAGTGACCCTACGGTATCATGAGAGGCAGGGTAGGAGCAAGCTGCCGCGAAAGGGAGGTGTGGCCGTGGACGAGGCGGATGCAGGCATCCCCGCTGCCGGAGGATTGCCCCTGGCCGACTATGATCTGACGCCACCCCTCGAGGTCGTCGCTTTGCCGCATCAGGACGTCAACAACGAGAGCGTCGGTATCCGCACCGGGGCGGGCAACTTCGTCTGGAAAACGTACACGAGCTATGACGACGCGGAGGCGATCAACTATGAGCATCGCCTGTTGCGGTGGCTCGCCGCGGAGGGGCTCTCCTTCGCCGTGCCGGCACCCGTTTCCGCGCTCGATGGGACGTCGCTCCGACGTGGGGTAGGGGCGCCCCGATGGGCGGCCCTCACCGCGTGGCTGCCCGGCGCGCGCCTCGACCCTGCCAATCCCGACCACGTTGAGCTGTTGGGGGGCGCCGCCGGCGAGTTGCTCACCATCCTCCAGCGATATCCCCCCATGCCCCGCCCCGGCCGTCCCTTGTTCCAGACCCTGTTCGACTTCCCGTCCCCGTCCCTCGATCCTTTCGCGCTCACCCCGAAGGGCCTCGGCCTCCCGGACACGCCGGGGAACGATGACCTCTGCGGCTGGTGGCGAGAAGAGGCTGGACGGTTGCGGGCTTTCGTCGCCGGCCCCTATCGCGCCTTGCCCTGGCAGCTGTGCCACAACGACGTGACGCCGGCCAATGTGCTCGTCGAGGCGGGCCGAGTGAGCGCCATGCTGGACTTCGAGTTCGCCGCGCCCGCCGCGCGGGCGCTGGATGTCGCCATGGGGCTGCGCATGACGATGCGCGTGTGGCAGGACCCGGAGCCGTGGGCTGCGGTCGGGCGCTTCTGCCGCGGCTACGCCCGCTGGCTCCCCATGACGGAGGCGGAGGCGCGGGCCTTGCCCTGGCTCATGCGGCTACGCGGCGCCCTCACCGTCCTCTGGTGGTTGGGGCGGCGCGGTCGTGCGGATGACGGGCCTATCGTGCTCGACCGCATCGGATACGTGCGCAACGTCGTCAGGTGGCTACAGCGCTAGCGCTACGAGCGGGAGTTCGTGGACACGGTCATGCGGGAGGTGGGGTGATGGGGGCGAGCGAGGGGAGGGAAGGATGCTGACGCTTTTCTATTCCCCCCATATGACCAGCGTCGACAACGAAACAGGGCATGCGTCCGGTCATGCCGATGTGCCGCTGTCCCCCCGCGGTCGGCAACGGGCGCAGGAGCTGGGGCGCCACTACACGGCCCAAGAATTGGATGTGATCTGCTGCTCCGACCTCCAGCGTGCAGAGGAGACCGCGCGGATCGCCTTCGCGGGGCGTGCCCTGCCCCTTGTGCCCGACGCCCGGCTGCGCGAGTACGACTATGGGGACCTGACGCGGCAGCCCATCGCACAGGTCGAGGCAGAATTCGCGCGGCGCATCACGGAGCCGTTCCCGCGCGGGGAAAGCCTGCTGATGGTCGCGCAACGGGTGGGCGCTTTCTTGGGCGATGCCTTGCGTGCCTATGAGGGGAGGACGGTCGTGGTCATCGGGCATCGAGCGACCAAGTATGGCCTGGCGTATTGGTGCGGCGACGCGTCGCTCGAGGAGATCGTCCACACGCCTTGGGAGTGGCGGGAGGTCCCAATCTGGCGTTATGACCTGCAGGCGCATCATCTTGAGCGGCGCTCTATTGCCAGGTAGGTTTCCTACCAGTGACCGGATAAAGTGTGAGTACGAGGAAGGGAGTGCCGAATCGACGCGCTTGCAATCGCATCCCGCATGCTTGGTTGACGACGCTAACCAAAGTCTACAAAACGGCGCCAATCACAATCAAAGGATAAAATGACAGGCGGGGGCCATGGCCGGCGGCCATCGGGGAGGTCGACCGGCGACATCGAGGACGCAAGGACGACGCCGGGGGCGCGCGAGGGTGTGGGACGCCCGAAGCGCCCCACCGGTTCTAGGCGAGCGGATCAGGGCCGGTGAAGGGGTGGCCGCCCACGAGCCGCCAGCGCAAGGAGCGCCACGCGATATAGTAGGCGAGCAGGACGATGAGCGTTACCAGGCCGGCGGCGCCGACCGACATGGGGACGACCGTCGTCGCCGCGTTCAGCAACGCTTGGACGACGGCGATGCCGGCCCAGCCCGCCCCCACGGGATGGGCCAGGAAGAGGGCGCGATAGCGCGCGCGGTGCGCGGGCCGGAAGATGACCTGCGCGACCACGACGAGCGCTAGGACGCTGGCCACAAGACCGAGCGCGACGACAGCCCACCGCACCATGGACGACGTGAGGTCGCCGTGCCGATAGGCCGCGCGGGCCACCACGAAGCCTATCCTATGGGCGATGTCGGTCGCCACGGCCCAGGCAAGGACGGGGTAGCGTCGGAAGAAGTGTGCCATCCCCGCCTGTTACCTCCGCGACCTGCCCCATGTCACAATCGTCCCAACGATACGTCCACTGTCGCCGAGGGGCAATAGCATGAATGGGCCAGGGCCGGGCGAGCCATGGGCGACCAATAGCGTGATGGGCATCATGGCGCGCGGATGCCCGTATTGCGCCCGCCCGTCGCTATAGTGCGGCGCGACGTATACTGGCAGCAGGGGAGTGTAGAACACTGTGTCCGGGTAAAGGAGCCGCGTATGGGACGATCAGTGCTGTTCGTCGGTGTCTTGGTCGGGTTGCTAGCCCTCGCATCGACGAGCTTGCGTGCGACGCCTATCGCGCAGGGAACGCAGGTGCGAGGCACCGTGCTCTTGCGCTACCGCTATGCGCCGGGTCAGACCGTGGCCTACGCCTTTCATGAGCGCATGGTCAGCGCCTCCGCCACCGCGCGGACGACAACGGCGCTGCTGACCTTCAGACAACGGCTGCATGTCACGCGTGTCTCGGCCACTGGCGTCGCGACCGCGGTGCTCAACGAATCGCCGCACACGCTGACCACGACGAGCGGCGGCCACCGGAGCGTGGTGACACAACCGGCCCAGCCGTCAAGCGCCATGGCGTTGTACCCCGACGGCCGGTGTCCATCCGGGCCGCACGCCCGCCGGCGGGCAGTGCGGCGGTGAGCGCCCCTGTGTTCCCGGCGCGCCCGGTGTCGCCCGGTGACCGGTGGAGCAGGCCGGCAGCCCTCACCCTCGGCGGTTCCTCCGTCCGGCCACTCGTGATCCCCGTCACGGAGCACTTGACGTTCACCGGCTACGGCGTCGTCGATGGGGAGCGTGTCGCCGAGGTCACGACCACCGTGAGGGTACAGCGGCCAGGGATGGCCCCGCCGAGCGGCGTGCGGCCCACTGCGCGGGTGATGGTGACCTCCAGCACGACCAGTACCCTGTCCATCGGATTGGCATCCGGCGATCAAGTGCGGGTGGTACAAGACCGGACCACGACGGTGCGCGCGATGACGGGCGCGCGATGACGGGCGCGCGATCCGCCGCGCCCGGAGTATTGTCCACGCTGACGACACATACGGAGATCAACCGTATCTGATCGGGGCTCCCGGATCTGCCGGGCCGGATGCCTCTGGCGAGTCGCAGACGCGGGCGATCAGGCCTCCGCCTGACCCTGCGGCGACAGCGACGCGGTCAAGCCCGAGCGCGGGGGTAACGCGATGGGCGTGGGGCAATGGGTCGCGTCCGCGCAGATATGGGTATGGCTACGCGCTCCCCGAGGGCGTAGCCCGCAGCGCCTCGCTGACCCCGCCGTCTCCGGCGTAGCGGACATAGTACCGTTTCCCTTGCTGCTGCTGCTCAGAGTCTGCCGCATCCTCCCGGCGCGTGCGCTACCAATCGCGCAGGGCGTCATCGAGGGTGTTGTCGGCGAACTTGGCGTAGATGCGCGTCGTCTCGATCTGGACGTGCCCGAGCAGCCGCGCGGTGATCTCCAGTGACCCTGTTTGGCGCATCATACGCATGCTGGCGGTGTGGCGGAGCGCATGCACACCCAGCGCCGGGATCTCGGCACGCGTGGCCATCTCCTTGAGGTGGTACCAGGCGCTGCGCCGGTCGCGGTACGGCAGCACATAGTCGCCGTAGGGACGATCCCGCTCCAGGGCGAGTTCGCGGCGCAGGGTGCGGGAGAGCGGGATCGTCCGCCGCTTGCCGCCCTTGCCTGCGGCAATCACCAACCGCCTCATCGCCAGGTCGATCTCCTCCCAGCGCAGGGCCACGGCCTCGGAGGCGCACAGGCCAGCGTGACCGCACAGGAGCACCAGCAGGCGCTCGTGATACGTGAACGCGACGCGGAGGAGCTGCTCAACCTGGTCATCGGTGTACGGCCGACGTTTCTCCTCGCGCGGCACCGGGTCCGTGCCTGGTTTACTGTCCGTGAACGAGTCGACCGTCGTGGCGCCGGCCCAGCGGAGGGCGGCATAGAGGGCGCAGGCGGCGTCCAGGTAGGTGCGCACGCTGGACGGCTTGAGGCCATGGGTCTCCATCTCCCTGATCCAGAGGTTGGCCGCGTTGCGCTGCGGCTTCAGTAGATCCCACCCTTGCGCGTCCTGAGTGATGAAGCGCCTGATCGCTGAGCGGTACGTCGCGAGCGTGCGCGGGGACACGTTGGCGCCGGCCGCGCCGGTGAGCGTGACATGCGCCTCAGTCAGCTCCCAGAGCGCCGTCGTATCGTGCGACTGTGCCGCCGCCTGGAGAGCCCCTATCGGGGGTTACACGCGCTGCGCCACACCTGTGGGACGCGGCTCGTGGCCGAGACCAACGGCAACCTGGAGGAGGCGGCGCGCCACCTCGAGCACGCCTCGCTGGAGACGACGGGCATCTATGCCAAGTGGAGCAACACCACCCTGCGCAAAACCGTCGGCGCCTGGTAGTCCAGGCGCGCCCCCTCGCCGTCGCGCGAGGGGAGGGGAGCAGCTGACGGCGAGGCCGGCATGCCCTCCTGTACCGCCTCGCCGCTGACCATCTGTGGACGTGGGCGCGGCTAGGTCATAGCATCCCCATGTCCAGCCCTCGACGGCCAGCACGTCGCGATGCGTTGCAGCGTTGCACCCACATGTTTGTCTATATGAAACACGATCTGGTGGTGTGCGTCGGGTATAGCACGCCGATAATGCGCGACCGCGTGGCGTATACTGGCACAAGGGCGCGCCGTCGCCTATCAGCGACGCCAATCGACCACTCGACCACAATGCGGGGGCACGCCACGCCAACAACTGGCTACGGGGGGGATTATGAGACCCGGCCACATCCATAGCTATGATCCGCCGATGCGGGTCCCGGTCGGCACGATCGAACTGCTGGTGCGTCGCCTCACACTGGACCGGGACGGTCGTGCGGTGGCCGATCTACAGGTGTGTGACCGCGTGAGCGGGGCGCTGCTCTTCATCGACGACCGCGCCCTCCTCGCCAACCCGCGGGCGCGCCAACGACTCGTCCGGGCGATGCGTGACGCCGCGCCGGAGATCGATGCGACGACCCTGTCCGTCGCCCTCCTGAATCTGTCCGTCGTGCTCGACGGCGCCCTCCATGCGGACGAGGTAACGGCATCATCTCTCCCCGATGTCGCGGCGCTGTGGGCCGAGGCGCGCCCCCTCGCCGAGGCCCCCGATCTGCTCGAGCGCGTGGCCACCACCTTGGAGCGGCGCGGGCTGGTCGGTGAGCGTGCGAACGGGCTGCTGCTCTACCTGGCGGCCACGGCTCGCCTACTGCCCCGTCCCGTCAGCGTCATCATCAAGGCTCCTCCGGCGTCGGGGAAGAATCATCTGCTAAAAAGTGTCTTGGCGCTCTTCCCACCGAGTGCGTACGTCGACTATACCGCCGTCACCCCGCGCTATCTCATTTGAGTGTGACCAAAATCCGTGGAGGGGTGGGGGTGCCTAAGCCGCATCGGCCAAGGCCCACATCTCCGCTGTCTCGGGGACAGGACTACGAGTTCCATAGAGGTATGCGAGCAGGATACGTGTAAAAGTAGGACATTGGCACAACAAGGGAGCGCGTTGATCGTGGCGAGCCCCCATGCTGATGTCGATGACGCCCGTTCATGTCGTCTCGATAGCAGGCAGGCGCGGGTCCGTGCACACAAAGGCTTGCAGCCTTGGTGGCCCAGACGGTTCGTGCGGGGTAAATCAGAGGCGGATGCGCGCCCCGACGGCCAATCCGGTCACATCCTCATCGTAGCGGGAGGCGATGCGCCGAAAACTGATGCGCCCGGCGCGCAGCGCCTGTTCAGCCTCGCCTTGCGAGAGATCGCGGCGGATGATCCACGGGTCCAGCGCGATGGCCCTGCCTCCGTGCGGCACCGTGATGTCGTCCATGAAGATGAGCGCGAGGCGATCCTCCTCGAGCAACCCGAAATGGAACTCGAGATCGCCGTATTTCCAGATGCCTGACGTGCGCCATGGATCGTCGCCCCTCCGCGCCGCATCGCGCGCACTCCAATCATGAGGCCCCAGCGCCTCTTGCACCTGGGCGCGCGTCATGCCGATGGACACGGGACCGCACACGCCGCCCATCACGACATCCTTGAGGGAGACCGTCAGCGCCGCGCCCGGCCCGTTGGCCGCCCTGGCCCGGCTCTCCTCGTCGCTCATTGCAGCCAGTCTCCCACGGCACCGTCGAGCGGTTGCGGCACGGTATCCAGGTCGATCACGTAGTCGCCGAACCGCTTGAGGTGGCGCGTCTGATAGGGCGAGAGCGTCGCCACCACCTCCCGCGTCACCCGGTGCCCCGCACGCGCCAGTCGCGGCAGGGCCTCCGTCATGTCCGCCACGTTCTGCAGCAGCACGGCGTGGGCCACCAGGTCCAGGTACTTCAGCCGCTTCTCCTGTTCCTCCGGGTCCTGCGCGGCGATCGCTTCACCGCCGAAGGAGAGCCACTTGGTGAACCCGTGATACGCCTCCACCTTGTTCGTCGCGCCCTGGATCTGCTCACGAAGCTCCAGGCTGGAGATGTACTCTAAAAGGAAGACGGTGCGCACCACGCGGCCCAGCTCGCGGAACGCCTGGTAGAGCCGGCTCTTGCGGCTGTGCGTGCCCAGCTTGCGCAGCAGCGTCGAGGGCAGCATGCGCCCGGCCTGGATCGAGAGCGTGACCTGCAGCAGGTCCGGCCAGTGCGTCTCCAGCAGGTCCCAGTCGATCGCCTCACCGAAGAGCGGGTCGATGTGCCGGTAGCGCGCCTCGGGCTCGGGCCGGTGGAAGGTGAGGTCGCCCCAGTTCCTGATGCGCGGGAGCAGCCGCACGCCCAAGAGATAGGCCAGCCCGAAGACCGGGGCCGACTGGCCCTGCGTGTCGGCGTGCAGTTCGTCGGGCGGCTCCTCGGCCAGGTGGGTGAAGAGCACGTCGAGGATGTAGATGGCCTCCCACGTCCCGCAACTGATGAAGCGGCTGAAGGTCGCCACGTACGTATCGGCCACGTAGTGATAGGCGATGCCGCCGTACTCTCCGTAGCGGATGCTGTACTCGCTGAGCAGGCTGTCCTCGGCCAGATCCACCTTGGTCCCGTCGGCCGCGGCCACCTTGCCCGTGCCCCACGCGCCGGTCAGATCGCAGCGGTGGTAGGCGGTGATGAGGTCGCGCGTGCCCGCCTCGAGCTTGCCGATGGTGACGTGCTGGCGGTTGACACTGGAGACCATGTGCGGGGTGACCAGGCCGCGCGTGTGACGCGCGAGCTGCGTCGGACCCAGGCCGCAGCCGTAGCCGAAGGTGGTCAGGATGTAGCGCTCGGCGGCCCGCTCCAGCTTGGGATCGGCGCCCGAGGGCGGGCCGAAGTGGCGCGTCCAGTGGGTCCAGTGCTCGGCGTTGCAGAGCACGTCGAGCAGGGTGCGCTCGGGCAGTTCCTCGCGCAGCGCCTCCGCGACCGCGTCCGCGCCCTCCGGCGGCTCGCGGCGCACCAACCGCTTGAGCACCGGCACGCCGTCCGGGCCGATGGTCAGGTGCCCGTTGTCGGGGTAGCCCTGATCGACGCGCTCCGCCGTCGTGGCGAGCCACATCTTGAGGTCCGCGACAAAGCCGGCAGCCGTGGGCACGAAGCCGAGCGCCTGGCAGTAGTCGTCGAGCCGGGCCACGCACTCCTCCCAGGGCAGAAGTTGCGCCCGGTAATCGGCGTAGTCCTCGGAGCCCTCCACGTAGAGGTCGCCGGTGCGCAACTCGGCGGCCAGGGAGGTGAAGGCGCACAGCTCGAAGAGGCGGCGGTCCATGACGACGGTCCCGTTGCGCACGACGAGCACGGCGCGCCGCCACTGCTCGGTGGCAAAGTCAAGGCTGGTCACCTCCGGGAGGTGATCGCCGCGGCGGTGCTCGTTGGCCAGCAGCACGCCCAGCGCCTCGATGAGTGCCGTGTCCCGGGTGGTCGGTCGGAGGTCGAGGAGACGCACGAGGCGGAACAGCGCGGCGCGATGGGCGCGGTAGAACGGCCAGAGCAGCGGCAGATAGTTGTTGCCGCTGCAGGCGGCGACGGCGGCGCAGTCGTCGTGCAACGCCTCAGGACCGCCCCGCGCGTCCAGCACCTGGCGGACACGCCGGCCAAGCGCGGCATCGTCCGCGTCCGTCGCGTCCGTGCCCGCGCGGATGTCGGCCTGCTCCAGGACCTCGGCGAAGGCCGCCACCAGACGCTCCGTCATGGCCCGCTGGCGCTCGCGCAGCGCGACCAGCGCCTCCTTGCCCTGGGTGTGCAGCCGCGCCAGGCGCCGCACGAGCATCTCCACGAGGGCGTCGCGCGCCGTGACCTGAGCGCGGTGCAGCAGGCACAGCAGCAGCGCGTGGCGCTTCGGCGACGCCATGTCGCGCAGCCCGTCGGCGTTGAGCGCCCGTGCTTCGGCGGCGAAGTGCCGCACCTTGGTCGGCGGGATGCCGGCGAGCGGCCGCGCGGTCTCGCCCAGGGCGAGCAGCCACGCCAGGTGCGCCTGCCACTCCCGCATGTGCGTCAGCGTGACACTGCGCGGCGGCTCCTTGAGCCGGTTGAACGCGGAGTAACGGCGCTCCGGATCGGAGTCAGGGTCGAGCAGGTGCTCGAGCCGGGACTGCTGGTCGTCGTCCAGGCGTGCCTGCACCTGGGCGAAGACGCCGCGATTGACCAGGGTGCGCACGCGCCGCGCCAGGCGGTCGAGGGTGGAGAAAGCTGGCAGTTCATACCGTCGGCGGATCAGTTCCTCGATGGCCACGTTGATGAGGTCGGCCGGGTTGTCCATCGTCTGGGCGGCGCCATGGACGGCCACGACGGCGACATGTCGGGCCTCCGAACCGTAGGCGGCCACGCCGAGGTAGGCGCGCACGGCCTGATGGTGGCGATACATCGTGCGCGGGGAGTCGTAGCCCAGGGGTGTGTCAGCGGGCAGCCGCAGGTGGGCACGCAGATGCGCGGCGATGACAACGGGCACATCGGCCAGGCGCGGGACGTAGCCCAGGCGCTGGAAGCATTTGAGCACCACCATGAGAGTCAGACGGTGGTTGGCGGAGCGGGCGGCGCCGGTGACAAACGTGACGTCGGCGGGTGTCGGGGTGTAGAGGGCGTCCAGGTCGCGACGTGTGGGGGCACGTCCGAAGCGGGGATAGGCCGTCCGGTCGATCGACGCCATGAGCACGGCCTCCTGAGATGAGGGACAGGAACAAATACCGTTGCCAACCGCGGCCGAGTACACTGTGGGCAGAGACGACGGGGACAGGAGCGCAGCGCTGGGCGGCATATCCGCTAAGCGGCATATCCGCTAAAGGGTATTAGCGGATGTCACCGGCAGTATACACGCCCGGCCATGTCCGCTAATAGCCGTCGGAAGCGCGACGGGGCACGTCTGCTAATCAAGCGCGCGGGGAGCATTAGGATGAGGCGAACGGGCAAGCCGGCGCTGTCCGACATTGGGCAGCAGGAGCTGGGGCGCTACGCGGCCTACCTGCGTGATGATGCCGATATGCGCCCGGCGACCCTCCGCAACTATCTCAGCGACGTGCAGCAGTTCATGGCCTGGTGCGAAGCGACGTGGGCTGCGGGGCACGAGACGGATGTCGCGTTCGCTCCGGCGGCGGTGACGACGCCCGCCCTCACGCGGTATCGCGCGCACCTCCAGCACGCGCTGCACTTGAAGCCGGCCAGTGTGAATCGCGCCCTCGTCAGCCTCAAGCGATACTTCGCTTGGGTGACGACCGCGGGGATGATCGCCCGGAATCCGGCCGCCGTTGTCAAGCTGGTCGGCATGGAGCCGACGACGCCGCGCCAGTTGCGCGACACAGAAGAGGAGGCGTTGGTCGCGGCGGTGACGGCGACGGGGAGCGCGCGCGATCGCGCGATGATCGTCCTGATGCTGCACACAGGGCTACGCGCGGGCGAAGTCTGCGGCCTGTGCCGCGGCGACATCACGCTTGGTCGCCGGAGCGGCGTGATGCGGGTGACGGGCAAGCGCAACAAGTATCGGGAGGTGCCGCTGAACGCCACCGCTCGCCAGGCGCTGCAGGAATACCTCCCGACGCTCGCGGTCGAGACCTCGTGCCTGTTCCCGTCGGAGAGGACGGGCGCTGCCCTTACGGAGCGCGCCGTGGGCTACATCGTCCGGCGGTATGCGACGCATGCGCGCCTCGTCAATGTGAGCCCGCACGATCTGCGCCACCGGTTCGGGTATCGCATGGCCGAGTCGGTCCCGCTCCACCGCCTGGCCCAGATCATGGGGCACGACTCGCTCGACACGACCATGGTCTATGTCCGGGCGACCGCCAGTGACCTGCAGCGCGAGGTCGAGAAGATCGCGTGGGCGTGAGGAGGGGGCGCTGTGCGTCGCAGCGGTAGGAACGGTGCGTATCAAGGCGCTGGGGGTGTGGTCGGGATGGCCGGAGGGGCTATCGGGATGGGTCATGGCCGCACGACCCGTCGCGCGAGGGTGCGATGAGTGAGTTCAGCGACTCGTATCACATGCTGACGGCCGACAGTCGGGATGTCGCCCGCCTCATCCGTCGCTCGGGGCGCTACGGCATGATCCTGCCGCCATCGGGCCCCTCGGCGCGCTTCATCGCGTTCATCGTGGAGGGGTTGGATGAGGCCGGCGGCCCGATCGACGCCGTCGTGGAGCATAACGAGAACATCCTCGTCCACTACTCCTTCACCGATGACGCCGGCTGCTGGCTCCGCGTCTTCGACGGCGCGGACGAGGTCGCCGACCTAGCCTTCGAGGCGGACCTCGCCGGTCGCGATGAGCCCCTGGCCGCCCTGCGCGAGGAGACGCGCGCCCGCAGCCTGGCGGCCTTGCTCGATCGCGGCGTCATCGATCGCGAGACCGCAGCCCGCCTCAGGGCCGCCGCGCAGCAGCCGGACCCGCGCGCGGTGGGCCCGCAGGTGGCGGCGGCCCTCCGCTTGGAACATGTGGCGTGGCTCAGCTGCGCGGATTTGACCTATCAAAGCGAGCAAGCGTTGCGCGAGGCCCATCGGGGCGCCCGCTTCATCAACGTCAGGCAGCGCGGCAAGGCGTCCGCCGGTCGGAGCTTCGCGCAGCTGATGGCCCTCCCCGTCCCGGAGGTACCGCTCGACGCCGACCTGGAGCGCCTGGCACAGCGGCACCTCTCCTATTGGCTGGAGGGGGGTGACGCGGACAACGCCGTGATGCCGGGCTACCCGATGTATGAGCTGTACGGCACCGTGCTCCCGACGCGCTACCGCTACCTGCGCGATCAGCTGATGAACTATCCCGACGCCCTCGATAGCTTGCGTCGGGTGTTGCGCGCCATCGTCGGTCTGGTCGGCCCGGATGCCGACTGGGAGCCATTCCTTCGTGGCTATTGGCCTCTCGCTAAGATCCTGACGAAACACTACAACGTCCCAGATAACTATGCGATTGACGGATGGTCGGCTCCATCCCAGCCATGACCGCGCGTGCCGCGGCATATCCGGATCACCTCGGG
>JAABUJ010003957.1_pt1 | contig 16045 bp, 16 predicted proteins | sample 5559131 | NCBI WGS metagenome assembly JAABUJ01 (sample SAMN10711875, study PRJNA513366) | rock metagenome | isolation source: Antarctica rocks | place: Antarctica: Victoria Land, Mt New Zealand nord | collected 2016-01-07 | reverse complement strand
CGATCCCGACCTTCTCTTGGTGACCCTCTGTGCAGATCGGCTCACCTAATCTGACGTTTTTGCAGGATGGCTCATTTAATTCGACGTTCCCGCTCAATTAATGTGACGTTTTCTACCTGTTCCAGGCGTGGCTCCGGCTCATTTAATTCGACGCCTTACAGCTGGCCGGTGGGCCGCCGGGGCATCCGGCGGAGCACACGTCGGCGCATGCCCTGGTGTTCCGCTGCAGAGTCGGTGACGAGCAGATCGAGGGCATGGATCTCTTCGACCTCGACGAGCACGACCGTATCGCGACGTTCACGGTCATGATCCGACCGCTGGCCGGCCTGAACGCCCTGGCGCAGGCCATCGCCGCGCGCCTTGGTCAAACCCGACCCGCCGACACGTCGTCGAAGCCCTGAGTGGGGTGCAGCATGGACCCGACAGCAACACCCAGATCGCTTCCCTGTGATACCCTTGTGCTGGCTACCTTGTGCATCCGTGCAACGGTAGAATATTTCCGTTGCACGGATGCACGAGGTAGCCAGCACAAGTGGGACGTTCTGCAGGATCGCTGCACCTCGCGCGGAACAAGGGCGCATCTCGCGTGGAATAGCACCCCCCACACGCCTCGTGTCGGCGCATCTCGCGCGGAATCCTACATTGGCGTTACTGCGTCTGCGCAAAGGGTTCAGCGCGCCGCACACACGGGGAGTCGAGGCCAGCGCACGCTAGTCCGGGTTCGTGCGCGCCCCGTCAGCAGAGCCGCTCCCGGTCGTGCCGCCGGCCCGGTTGCCCATGACGGTACCCGCATCCACGCCTAAGACACCCCCGACATGAGGCACGCGGCCGCCCTCAACGGCGCCCGCGTTGTCCAGGACGTCCTCGTCGCGTCCGCCCGTCAGTTGGTCGGCGCTCGGGGCGGCCTGGTCGATCATGCCGCCGATGTTGTTGATCAATGGCCTGGTCAGGCCCTCGTGGTCCGCCATCGTCTTTTGCTCCATTGCTGTACAGCTGCGATTATGTCCGCGATCGGCGCGCATGAAGCATGCCAGTCGCGGGCCGCTTCGTTCATCAAGGTTCCGCGCGAGGGATATCCGGCCTCAGCGGACTAGGCAGTACCTCCAGCACGACTGGCCGTGGCGCGCATTGTACGACGCCGTACCACGGGGCGAACCGATGCACGGCAGGCTGAGCAGCGCGGCGCGGTCCAGGCCTGTCAACTTGCCCAGCACATGCACGTCCGCCGTGCGGCGGACACCGCCTCCCGGGGCTGCCAGCGCTTGCACGCGCAGCACTGTGCTGCGCGGCGCTCGTTCGCGTCTCCGCGCGGGGGGATGAGGGCAAGCTACGACGCCGCCCCACGCCCACGCCCCGCGCCCCCTTTGCGCACGAACATCCGCACCACCAGCCACCCGACGAGCGCGAGCAGGCGCAGCGGCCGGCCCACCACGCGGCCGACGCCCGCAGCTGCGGACCCGAGGGCCTGGCCACCCTTCGCGACCTGTGTGCCCGTCGCCCGCCAGTCGTTCACGAACTTCTCGATAACGGTCCTGATCTTGGTCATGCGGCACCCCGTCCGTGCGTGATCCGTGTGTCCCTAGGGGGTGTGCATGTTCTGTACCCACGCGCACAGGTAGACGGGCGTGGCGCGCTGCCAGCGGCCGTCGGACGACTGCTCTGTGCTCCATGGTGGTACATCTGTGTGTATTCACAATCGGTGCTGTACGTATTCATGTTCGCTGCGCCGTTGTGCACAATTGGTGCGCCGGAATTCTCACAGTAGATGAGCACATCCGCACGAGACGCCCCGCCGGACAGCGCCGCACGCCCCATCCACATGTCATTGGCCATCTTGTTTGGATCTCAGGCACTCTCGATACCGCTGGCGAAGTCGACGCGCCCTGTCGTGATTCGCCAGAACCGCCTTCAAGGCGGACAAAAGAAGGCTTGATCATCTCATTGTCCGTACTCGATTTGCCATTTACTGGCTCTATCGACTTCGCCAGCGATTCACTTAATGTGACGTCTTACACCCTTCGATCTCGACGACCTGCGCGACCGCGTGCAGCGCTGGCAACACCGCCCGGCGCGCCGGGGTAACCTCTCTCGCCCTCGTCGCTATATCCTGGCCTTAAAAGGCCAGGTCTCGTTGCACAATCGCAGGGGGCGCCCCAAAGAGCGCTCCGTTTGCCGCCACGCGTGGGGGGCAGTACTATGCAAGAGTAGCTACTCGCAAGCGGCCTACAAGCGCCGGCGCTTCAAGAACACCCGGCGCGCATGGCGGCTCCGCATCCTAAAACTGCCGCGCGCGACACTATGACGCCCCGCCACAAAGAGTACAAACACAACATGAGCGAGACGATCACCAAAGATATGATCATCCGCACGGTGCGCGACGCGCATCCGGGGATCACTGCCGTCTTCCAGGCCCACGGTCTGCCCTGCGCGGGGTGCAGCGTCGGCGCTCATGAGACGATCGCGCAAGGCGCGCGCACGCACAGCCTCGACGCGGACGCGCTCCTCGCCGACCTAAACCGCTTCGCGCGGGATGGGACGGTACCAGCCGACAAGGGCCGCGCCGAGGGCTTGAACGCCGGCGTTAAGGCCGCGGGATCGGCGCGCCGCCCTCCCGACAGCGTCCAGGGCATCAAGCACATCATCGCTGTCGTCAGCGGCAAGGGCGGCGTCGGCAAGTCGCTGGTCACCGCGCTGCTGGCTGTCACCCTCAAGCGGCAAGGCTACGCGGTGGGTATCCTCGACGGCGACATCACGGGGCCAAGTATCCCGCTCATGTTCGGCGTCCCCACCCGCTCGCTCACGCAAATCCCCGGACAGCCCAAGCCGGACCCGCCGCGCTCCACGGGCGGCATCCCTATCATGTCGATGAACGTGCTGCTCGACGACCCTGAGGCCGCCGTGGTCTGGCGCGGCCCCATGGTATCGGGCGCGATCAAGCAGTTCTACACCGACATGAACTGGGGCCAACTCGACTACCTGCTGGTGGACCTGCCGCCCGGTACCTCCGACGCGCCGATGACGGTGATGCAGCAACTCCCCACAGATGGCGCCGTGCTCGTCAGTACGCCGCAGGGTCTGGCCACCATGGTGGTGAGCAAGGCCATCCAGATGGTCAAGAAGTTCGACGTGCCGATCGTGGGCATGGTCGAGAACATGGCCTATGTGCCACTGCCCAACGGCGAGGACTACGAGCTCTTCGGCCCCAGCCAGGGGCAGCGCCTCGTCGGCCTCTCGGGGGCGCCGCTGCTGGCGCGCCTACCCATCGACCCAACGATCACGACGCTCAGCGACACGGGCCGTATCGAGGAGTATAACTCCGCTTCGTACGACACGCTGGCCAAGAACTTTCTGACGCGACTCGACCAGCGTGAAGGCGCGCGGCCCAGCCTGCCCATCATCAGCAGCCGCAGCCTCAAGGGCGCGACGGCCGCGCGTCCGGCGACGCCGACGCCGCTACCCGCGCCTGTCGCGGCCGCGGTGGCCGTGGGCGCGCCCCGAGAAGTGCGGCGCGAGCCGGTGGACGCCGGGATGTCCGCGCTGGGTACGGACGGCAAAGGTGAGAATAGTAAGAAGGATGATAAGGGTGGAGGCGGCGCGCTGCTGCGCCTCGGACGCTTCTTGAAGCAAGATAAGGCATAGGGCGGATACGTCCCCACGGTCACGCAGAGTGGAGGGGGAGGGGTCGCCATGCCTACGCGGGTGACGCACGGTATCGAGATCACGGTTGAACGGCGGCCCATCGGCAAGTGGGCGCGCCGCGCGGGCAAGGCGCTGGGCGTCGCGGGCGGCGGCTTCCTCTCGGGGGCGCTCGCGCTGGCCTATTACGTGGCGCACAGCATCTCCGCGCCGACGGCGACGACGCCGTTCGACGCGTTCACCTTCATGCCCGTCGAGAGGCCTGTGCTGGCCGTTTGGCTCATCCGTGCGGCGGTTAAGCAAATACCGCCGCACGGATGAGCCAAACGGCCAGCACAGGCCACCCCACGACGAGGAGCAATGCTAATGGATAGGATGGTTCTCCAGATTCCAGAAAACTCAGTGGAGCCAGGCAGCGGTCCAGGCACGGCGATGGCGCTGATAATCCAAGCTGATCGCCTCGGCCAGTTTGCCGACAGTCAAGGTGTCGCCGACGACGCTCACCTGCTTGAGCAGCGTGATGGCGTGATCGCGGAAGCGGCGTAGCGTGCGGTCGTCCACGGCGCGCACCACGAGCGCATAGGCCAGCGCGAGGGTTGCGTCAGGACTCAGAATCACGGGTAGTGGGAAGCCAAAGGGTCGGGTATCCTTCTCCTTTTATAGCGGTGCATGGAGGAGAGGCCGATGGGTTGCCCGTACTGCCAGAGAGAAGCGACACAGGCGTTGGAGCGGGTGACGGCGTTGGGCTACCGGCTGTTCCGCTGTCGCCCGTGCCGGCGCACATTCAACGAGCGGACGGGCACGCCCTTCAATCACCTGCAGGTCCCGACCGACATCGCGCTCCTCGTGGTCCTCTGGCGCTTGCGCTACAAACTGAGCCTGCGCGACCTGGCCGAGATGTTCCTGACGCGTGGCTTCAGCTTCACCCATGAGACGGTGCGGGAGTGGGAGGCGCGCTTCGCCCCGCTGCTCACGGAGCGGCTGCGCGCCAAGCGACGGGGCAAAGCCGGCAAAAAATGGCATGCGGATGAGACCTACGTGAAGGTGGACGGACGCTGGTGCTACCTGTACCGCGCCATCGACGCCGACGGCACCCTGGTCGACTCCATGCTCAGCGAGACGCGCGACATGGAGGCGGCCAAACGCTTCTTCGGGCACGCACGCACGGTGGTGGGCCACGCCCCCGAGAAGGTGATGACGGATGGGCACGACGCCTACCCGCGCGCCATCCGCGAGACGCTGGGGCCCGCAGTCCAGCACCGCACCAGCCGCTACATGAATAATCGGATGGAGCAGGACCACCGCGGCATCAAACAGCGGTACTATCCCATGCGCGGCTTCGGCTCCTTTGACGCGGCGGCCCGCTTCTGCTCCGCCCACGACGAACTACGCGACCACCTCCGTGTCCGCACGCACATGAACGAAACGGTCTCACTCGCACACCAACGCCGGCTCTTCCAAAACCGATGGGGCGAGGTGTGCGCCGTGATGCAGGCCGCCTAACAGCGAGCGAGCGTGACAAGCCGCAGACGGGCGTGGGCCATCACCTGTTTGTATTCCGAATCCTGACGCATCCCCTGCTGGCCACGGACGGGCCGCCCCTGCCGCTGTCCCGGCTCATCGCTCCCGCATCGGCCCCGCCCAGCGTTGACGATGCCCTCGCCGCCGTCCTCGGGGTTGGGGGGCGTGCGGTGCCAGCCACGCTCCAACTCAAAGCCAATGGCGTGTTTGTCTCCATCAGAGGCCAGGATGTGCTCGACATAACACACGCGCTCGACGCGCTCCCGGCCCACCTCGCGCGCCTGGACACGCGCCGTGAGGAACGCCGCCTCGTCTATAGTGAGGGTGTGTGGCGCATCGACCCGTAGCGCGAGGGCACCGGATGGACCGCGCCAGACCAATGGGGAGCGAGCCGAGCGCGCCGACAGCGATGGCACCACCGGAGAGAGCCCCACGGCCACGCCCCGCGCGGGCGCTGACCACGCGCGCGTGCCCCCCTCGCCTCACCGTGGCAGGGGCTAGGGCGCTGACAGGGGACAGAACAGAAAGGCTGCCATGAAGATTCTCGTCATCGGCGCGACCGGCAGACTCGGACGCGAGGTCATGACTCAGGCGCTCAGTCACGGACACCGCGTCGTCGCGCTGGCCCGCCGCCCGGCCGTGATCGCCCTCCAGCACGCGCACCTCGCCGTTGTGAAGGGCGACGTGCTGTACGCCCCCAGCCTCGGACCGGCCTGCGCCGGTGTCGACGCCGTCATCTTTGCGCTGACCCGTGGTCCGTCGCGGGCGCCAACCCGCGTGTACTCCGACGGCGTCCGTCACCTCCTGACCGCCATGCAGGCCGCGGGCACGCGACGCCTCGTCGTGGTGTCGGCGGAACCGGCCGGCCCCTGGGCGCCGCACCCGCTGCTGCGCCGCGTCGTTGTCTTCCCGCTCCTCCACCGCCGGTTCAGCGCCACCTACGACGACCTGCGACGCATGGAAACCATCGTGCGCGCGAGTACCGCGCAGTGGACCATCCTGCGCCCCCCGCGGCTCCTCGACAAGCCCGCGCGGCAGGCCTACCAGCTTAACCCCGACGGGCCACTCACGACGGGTCGCACCTTGACCTACGCCGACCTGGCCACCGCACTCCTTGACGTCCTGGGCCAACCCACCCTGCTGCGCAAGGCCGTCGCCGTCGCTAACTAAGCATGAGGCACGCGCCGCCGCCCTCGGGGTCGGGGGTGGAGAGCGTGCGGCACCGGCCACGCTCCAACTCAAGGCCGATGGTGTGTTTGTCTCCATCAGAGGCCGCGACCTATTCGACATAACAACAGCGTTCGACGGACTTCCGGCCCAACTCGCGCGCCTGGACACACGCCGTGAGGAACGCCTGTGCTGGCCGTTTAGTGTATCCGTGAGACATATATAGTTGCTCCGCCGCACGGATACACTAAACGGCCAGCACAGGAGGAGCCACCCGCTGTCTGCGCGTTGGGCTGGGCCGCGTTGGTGTAACTATAGACGTCGGTGGCCCCCGCGTCGCCGATGGCCGTGCGCAGGTTGCCGTTCGTGTCGTAGGTCCAGTGGCCGCAGTGCGTGGGTGTGACGAGCTGCGGCCCGCACTCGTCGGTGAGCTGCCCCGAGGCGTCGTGCGTAATAGCGTCCGTCCCCGAGAGGGTCGTCGTGCTGGTGATCCAGCCCGCCGCGTTGTAGCCGTAGGCGTAGCCGCTCGCGAGCGTCGTCGTCGCCGGGACCTGGTTCGGCGGACCCAGCGCCGTCAGGCTCGTGAGTTGACTGTTGGCGTCGTAGCCCAGCGTCATGCTCGTGCCATTGGGGTAGGCCATCGTCTGCGGCAGGTCGTCGGGGGTGTAGGTATAGTGCGCGGTGTAGGGGCCGGCCCCGCCCGCGTTCTCCGCGATTGAGGTCACGCGCCCCTCGGGGTCGTAGCCCGTGGTCAACACCGTCGCCCCGTCGCTCGTGCTCTCGCCCACCTGCTGGCCAGCCGCGTCGTAGCCATAGTTCGTGGTGTAGCCGTCGTCGCTCGTGCTGGTTTCCCAGTCGGCCGCGTTGTAGGCGCTGGTGATCGCGTGCGTCTGGACCAGCCCCGGCAGCGTGCTGTCGCTCGTCCGCGTCGTCTGCGCCACGCTGTTGCCGTTGGGGTTGTAGCCCGTCGTCGTCGTGATCGTGGTCGTCCCCGTCGGCGCCGCGCTCGCCGCCACGCTCTGCACCATGCGGTTGTCGCCGTCGTACTGCGTCGTCGCCATGCGGTTGTCGGCGTCCACCGCCACCGTCTGGTTGCCGGCCGCGTCGTAGCCGTACGCCTCATAGGAGGGGTGCGTCGCCGCCATCTTGTCGATCAGCGCGCTGTCGAAATCGACGCCCATGAACTAACCGGCCAAATCGTAGGCGCCGCCCGATCCAAAAGGATACAACTCGATGATATATTCGGCCTACTTCAACAGTTGGGTCCTGATCAAGAACCGCCAGCTACCATAGATAGCTCCCACATTGAGGGTAATAAGAGGTACGATGACTAGTGCAATCGACAGGCCCTGCATCGGAAAGTTATTGCCATTGAGTAAGACGATCAAGAAAGGGACAGGTAGCGATACAAGACATGAGCGGGTAAGCGTGACCAGACGAGAACGGCCCCGTCCCACGAGAAGAGCAAGATAGCCGAAGATCCATACAATGAGCAAAACAAGGGGCCATAGGAGCAGGGCTGTGGTTTCTGCTGCGTCATATAGCCCCCCCGCGTAACCAGCTACGACCCCTCTTCCCAGAAGCACTGAACCTACTTCTGTCGATCCTGTGACAAGAACTAGTAGTGCGAGCAGCGCACAGACGACGGACGTAACGCGCCTAAGCGGAGGTACAGGTGCATCGTTTCCCGCTAAGGTATCTGATTGCACTGACAGGCTCCTCCTTATCTTGTGTCTACTATAGCCCTTAGTGTACGACCTCATCCGTGCCACGAGAAGGGATTTCTGATGAAGGCTTGCTACCCACTTGTTTGCTAGCGGCGTTAGAAACAGCATTGAGCTAGGGGATGGGATGCTTGGCTGCGTAAAAGGTTTGGAACAATAGATCATTGCCCCATCCAGGAGTGAAATGACCACTTGGTAGAGTTTGTGGTACAGGCAAACCGGCTCTTAGCAGAAGTGTGTAAGCAGCGGCGTTGCTGTTACCAAAAAATGGGTCGTAAATGATCCCCTCATCATTTATCGCCTTACCGATCTCCTTAAACTTCTGCACGTAGCAGCTGCAAGGCAATGTGTCTTCCCATACATGTTCCAAAGCCCTGTAGTTGAACCGATCCCGTAGATTGTCAAATTGCTTCGACGTGACTAATCTTTGTGGTTGTTGCACCTGCAAGGTGTTTGGAACGCTGGTATGATCGGGAAATGCTTGGAACAAGTACGTGGTAGTGCGCATGATGTTTTTGAACAACTTAGCCCTCGATATCATGGCACGTACGACCTCGGTATGGACGTGGCCTTTATAGTCAAGAGAACTAGACTGCTGCGCCACGTAACTGTTCTCGGTTGTCGTGATATATGCATGAAAACCTTGGGCCGTAAAAGGACCAAACGTCTTAAGGAAAGCGTTCTCTGTGTGCAACTCTATTAAGCACAACCCTGAGGGATCGGTCGAATCCACCGGGTCGTCGCCGACGTAGGCGTAGGTGTGCACGCCATCCAGGTCACTTGGGTCGGGCTGGAACCAGCGCATGCCCTCGGGGTCGTAGTAGCGCGTGGTGACCCAGTACCAGGTCAGCTTCTCGTCGTAGTAGTAGCCCCGATAGCGCAGCTGTTGGGGCACCGTCTCGTCTACGGCGTCGTTGGAGGTCTGCTCGCCCCATGAATCGTAGGCGTAGCGGTCCACCACCTTGCCGGTCTGGTCTGTTAAGGCCACGACATTGTTCTGCCCGTCGAGCACGTACCAGTAGCGGCTTGTCGTCCCGTTCGGGTTCGTCCGCACCAGTTCCAGCGGCTCGCCGCCAGGGCCGTAGAGGAAGGTGTTCTTGTACAGCAAGGTGCCGGTGCTGTCGGTGACGGTGGCCGAGGCCAATTGCCCGGCGCGGTAGGCGAAGCGCGTGTCCACCGGCTGCTTGCCCGTGCGCGGGTCCGGCGTCAAGTAGTAGTCCGAGCGCAGCCCGTCGGCGTTGTACTGCATGGTCGCGGTGAGCGGCGTGACGAGGGTCTGCCCGTTCACCTTGTCCGCGACGAGCCGCGTCACGGTGATCGGCCGCTGCTGCGCGTCGTAGGCGAAGCTCTCGGCGAGGGCGTACTTCTGGTAGCCGGGGTCGCTCGGCGTCAGGCTGACGGGGTTGGAGATGCTCGTGGTGTCACCGTGCCCGTCGTAGGCCAGCGCGATCGTGGCCGTCGGCGGCGAGGTGGACGACCCGCCCGCCACCTGCGCGTTGATCTGCGTGGCGCTATAGGTGTAAACATCGGTCGCACCCGCGTCGCCGACGGCCGTCAGCAGGTTGCCGTTGGCGTCGTAGGTCCAGTGGTTACAGTGGTTGGGCGTGACGACCTGCGGACCACACTCGTCGGTGAGGCGACCGGAGGCGTCGTGCGTGATCACATCGGTGCCCGAGAGCGTCGTGGCGCTGGTGATCCAGCCGGCCGCGTTGTAGCCGTAGGCGTAGGCGCTGCTCAAGGTTGTCGTCGCCGGGACCTGGTTCGGCGGACCCAGCGCCGTCAGGCGGGTCAGCGCGCTGTTGGGGTCATATTGCGCTGTTTCGGTGGCGCCGTTGGGATAGGCCAGGGTCAGCGGCAGGTCGTTCGCGTTGTAGGTGTAGGTGGTGGTGTACCGGCCCCGCCCCCGGCACCGTAATCCACCCTATGTGAGTTATATGGCCTCGTTGTCAATAATAGGTCTGGCTTGCGACAGGCTCACTTGCGTCTGTACACAGCTAGCCCGTCGAGCGCCCCAATAATTGCAATGGATAGTCCAGCAATGGCGTACGCTAGGAGCGGTGGCACAACAAAGATATTGCGCGCGGCAGACAACAATTCCAGCAAGGCATAAAGCGGCCATACCGTTAGCCCTAGGATAAGCCCCCGGACGAGGGTCCTTTGGTGCTGAAACGCAGTAGGGTGCAAGAAATAGTATGTGAGCGTATTCCAAACTGAGCCACCCACGAGCGCCCCAACTACAGGGCATAGCCCGCTGCTCGCACGGCAAAGCTGCAAAGCTGGCGAAGGCACTGTGCGAGCAGTCGCCTGTTATGTGAGTGGAGCGAGGAATCTACGCGAGGTGGATCAAGTGAAATAGATCCACGCCCCACCCTGGATAAAAGTCGGGCCAGGAATACGCAACTACGTCCTCTGGAACACCATAGATGCCTGTCGATGCGGAGTCCCGACGTGCGACAGCGGTCCCGGGATTAAGCAGGCCAAGTTCCCGCAAGTATGTGTATGCTACCGAGTTGCTGTTGGTCACTCCCTGCGAATACAACGAGCCTGGGACATAGGGTAGATGCAGTTGGTTTATCCGCTTCGCGACTGCCCTCAACCTCTGCAAGTAGCACGCGCACGGTTTGTTGTCATCCACAACGGCAGCCAAAGTTTTCCTGCTTTGGCCTTTGTCGTTGACCTCGTCACTAAAAAGCCCGTATCGGTAAAAGCGACCCTTTGGTCCGTGCAACTCCTGTACCGCCGCATCGAGTTGCCCAAAACCGTGAGCAAAATTGGGGGGGTACACATCGGGCCTTCCCTCAGCGAGGTACGCCCTACCCAAGGTCCTTCGATTGTGAGGATCGCTCTCATTGAGCGTTAGATATAGATGGTAGGGCCGCACCGTGTAGTTAGTAAACGGAATCGGCACTCCCGCGTCAATCGCCGCCTCCCGATGGAGCAAAACTATGCACAACCCAAGAGGGTCAACTGCATCGACTGGGTCGTCACCGACGTAGGCATAGGTGCGGACGCCGTCCTGGTTGCTCGGATCGGGCTGGAGCCAACGCATGCCCTCGGGGTCATAATAGCGCGTAGTCACCCAGTACCAGGTCAGCTTCTCATCGTAGTAGTAACCGTGGTAGCGGAGTTGCTGCGGCACCGTCTCGTCCGTCGCGTCGTTGCTGGTCTGCTCGCCCCAACTGTCGTAGGCGTAGCGGTCCACCACCGTCCCCGTGATGCTGGTCAGGGCTACGACGCTGCCGAGTCCGTCGAGCACGTACCAGTAGCGGCTCGTCGTCCCGTTCGGGTTCGTCCGCACCAGTTCCAGCGGCTCGCCGCCAGGGCCGTAGAGGAAGGTGTTCTTGTACAGCAAGGTGCCGGTGCTGTCGGTGACGGTCGCGGAGGCCAATTGCCCGGCGCGGTAGGCGAAGCGCGTGTCCACCGCCGTCTTGCCCGTGCGCGGGTCCGGCGTGAGCCGGTAGCCCGACCGCAGCCCGTCGGCGTTGTACTGCACGGTCGCCGTGAGGGGCGTGACGATGGTCTGCGTCCCGACTTTGGTGCTGTCCAGCCGCGTGACCGTGATGGGCCGCTGCTGCGCGTCGTAGGCGAAGGTCTCCAGGCGCGCGTACTTCTTGTAGCCGGGGTCGGTCGGCTGGGCCGTCTGGGCCACGGCGTTAGAGATGCTCGTGGTGTCGCCGTGCCCGTCGTAGGCCAGGCGGATCGTGGCCGTGGGCGGCGAGTCGGAGGAGCCGCCCGCGACCTGTTCGTTGATCTGGCCGCCCGCCCCCGCGGTGTAGGTGTAGACGTCGGTCGCGCCGCTGTCGCCGACCGCGCTGAGCAGGTTGCCGTTGGCGTCGTACGTCCAGTGGTTGCAGTGGGTGGGCGTGACGAGCTGCGGCCCGCACTCGTCGGTGAGCCGCCCGCTGGCGTCGTGCGTGAGGGCGTCGGTGCCCGAGAGGGTTGTCGTCCTGGTGATCCAGCCCGCCGCGTTGTAGCCGTAGGCGTAGGCGCTCTGCAACGTCGTGGTCGCGGGCGTCTGTGCCGGACCCGCAGCGGTCAGGCGGGTCAGCGCGCTGTTAGCGTCGTATTGGGCCGTCTCGCTCACCCCGTTGGGGTCCGAGAGGGTCAGTGGCAAATCGTTTGCGTTGTAGCTGTACGCCGTGGTATACGGTCCCGCCCCGCCCGCGTTCTCGGCGATGCTGCTAACGCGCCCCGCGGGTCGTAAGCCAGGGTCGTCCCGGTCTGCCCATCGCTCGTCGTCGTGCCGATCTGCTGGCCCGCCGCGTCGTAGCTGTAGCTGGTGGTCAGCCCATCGACGCTGCTGCTGGTCTCCCAATCGGCCGCGTTGTAGGCGCTCGTCGTGGTGTGCGTCTGGACCACTCCTGGACTCGTTGAGTCGACGGTCTGCGTCGTTTGGCGCAGCGTGTTGCCGTCGGGGTCATAGCCCAGCGTGGTGGTGATGGTGGTCGTCCCCGTCGGCGGGTAACTCACGGCCACGCTCTGGGTCAGGCGGCCGGCCCCGTCGTACTGTGTCGTCGCCACGCGGTTGTCCGCGTCCTGGGCGACGGTTTGGTTGCCCGCCGCGTCATAGCCGTACGCCTCGTAGCTGGGATGCGTCGCCGCCTGCCCCTTCGTGAGCGGCGCGGGGTCGATCTCCACGGTGGTCAGCCGGTCGGCCGCGTCGTAGACGTTGTAGACCACGTCGCCGTTGGGTTGCTGCGTCTGCGCCACGTTGCCGTCCCGGTCGTAGCGCGTCAGCGTCGTGAGCGCCGAGCCCGCGATATTCGCCGTGTTCGTCACCACCGTCGAGGTGATCACCCGGTTGAGCGCGTCGTAGCCCATCTGCTCCAGCGTCACGACGGCAAATGATGAAGTTAGGCAGTTTAATACAGTGAATAACCTGTCGCTGGCAGCCGCGCCTCCGCTATAGTGGGGTAAATGCTTGGCATCGTAATCGAATTCGAGAGAGGTACGCGTGATAAGGCTCAGGCGATTGACACGCCAGATCTACATCGCTCTGGCACTTATCGTTGGCGTGGCGGTCGCACTAGCATTAATCGTCGTCAGCCTGCTTGTGCTCAAAGAACGAGGTATCCAGGAGGACGTGGTCGTGGCGCGACACATTGTCGAGAGCGGCGCGCCACATGGGTCTAGCGTCACACACACGTTCGCCTTTCTGAATGCTCATCCCACGCTCACACTCCCGCATCATCACTTCACGCAGCAGTACATCAACCTACCATTTGAACACACGTCAGGCTACGATACCACTGATCCGAATTCACAAGTATACCCACAAGGGAAGGCGCTGCTAGTCGGTTGGATAAATGCGCGTGAAGACACCGCCTCACTCGATGTTATGTTCTTCTTCGATGTCCGAGGTCATCTCATCCGCTCTACACTCAAAGAAACGACAATAGACCTGCCATAAAACGCCGCCTCCCACAATACAATAATGGCCGAGCGTGATACGCATTGTTGCGCACCATCACGAGCTCCGCGTATCAACTACACTAACCGTATTGGCTACGGCGTTGCTGATGAAGACACGCCCGGAGTGTTCATCCGTCACGACCATGATGAGAGGAGCCCCTATAGCTATTGGGTAAGGAGGTGGGTTAACGGCAATTGTGCTGCGGATGGTCGCTGTCGTTGTGTCGAGTACACTAACGCCAATACCTTGCCTTCGTCCTTTGCGAGCACAAGGGCCCGAGGAGACCACAAACGTGCGCCCCTTGTGCTCGTCAAAGGCCGGGACCGTGTAGGGATACGAGCCGATATGGATCGCGCGCAGCAGGGTACCGCTGCGTGCGTCGAGCACATCGAACCCTCCCGTGTCAGTAACGTATACCCGCCTTGCACGGTCGGTGACGGCCATTTCGGTGACGACACTGCCTAAATGCGTGGCATGGAGTCTAACCCCTGTGCGAGCGTCGAACATGGTAACGGTCTCATTGCCCATGTCATACACAAAGATACGTCCAAGTGTACTGGCGACCGCTAGTGCGCCAATATCTGATCCCATCCGAAAGGTGCGTCGAACAGCCCCCGTGTTCACATCGAGCGCAGAGAGGGTGCGACCGGCACCGACAAGGACTTGTCCGGTCTGCTCGTCGACCGCTATTGCGCTAACTTGGCCACCGCGCACTGGGATGGTAGCGCGTACCATTCCAGTGCGCGCATCGAGCACATGCACCCCGACATCGTCGGCAACAAAGACCCGTCCGTGCCGCTCCGCTACGGCTATGGCCCGCGGGTGGGCACCTACGCGAACCAGACGCACAATGCCCATAGTGGCCGCGTTTACGACAACTATATCGTCGCTAACTCCGCTTGCTGCAAAGACGCGTCCAGTCCGTCCGACGACCGCAAGTTGATCGAGTCGATCGAGTATGCGACTGGATGTGGATAGCAGCGTTCCGTCTGTAGCATTCAGGGCACTTAGCGTGCCATCTCTCGCATTGACAACAAACACCCGTCCAGTTTGCGCGTCTAGCGCCATAGCTATGGGGCCACGCCCGACCGTGGTAACTCGTAGAATGGGTGGTGCTGATGCGGGAATGGAGCGACCCTGAGGACATGACGAGTTGGGTAGGCTTGCTGGCACAACAGGGCTACCAGCCCCCATCCACTGACGGATTGCTCCCCTTGGCATGGCGAAGCAGGCACAAACCGTGTATAGCAGGATTAGGTAGGTGAAACGCGTCATGCTATCTCCTGGCAATGCTATTTATTTAGTTGTCTAATTCACAGCTAAGCAGCTATCGCCTCGCCCGACGCTGCCCTTCGCTATCTTTCTCGATCTCGTCTCAATCTTGAATGGTGAGGGTTCGCGAACACGCACAGCCCCTACCTACAGGTCCGATAGGTGTTCCGTGCCTATGCGCGACGTGCGCTAAGGCATGTTTCAATCGAGCTTGACAGTTTTAAATCGGCAGTAGCTGCGAAGATGGCCCTCCGTAGGCGTGAAATAGCCGCTGCCACTTTAATTTCGACTGTTCAGACTGTCAAGCTGGAACGTACCTACGCTGAACCATGTCTAAGAGCATCAATAGCTTTTGCGCCGATGCGACCGGCCGTACGGCCGGTCGCATCTGACCGCCCTACCCTGCTCCGTTCGTATGCCCTCGCGTCGCGGTATCCTTCATAGTTGGATAGGGTGATCAGGATCGTATCCCGGAGCGTCAACCCTGTACTTGTGAGTGTACGTAACGTAGCCCCCTCTTTCGACGATCCTGACCTTGTCAAGAGGTATAGGAGGAGGCTTTAGCCCAGCGCGCACAAGCATGGTGATGACAAATCCGTTGCTATTGTTCGCATGGTTCGCATTGGGATCGTACGCGATATGGCGATTGCGGATGATAACCTCGGTCATATCGAAGCTCTTGCAATACGCGTCGCACGGTCCGGTTCGCGTGCCTTGAACGGTAAGGATGAGCTGATCGTTAGGGTCTTTCCTAACGGGGTTTCGGAGCACTTTCCGATGGGGCGTCAGATTTCCAAATCCGGTACTTAGCGTGCCCATGCCTACGGGATACTGTTGTGTCGCTTCGTAAAATACGGTTCGGCGAGTATCCGTCGCAAGTATGTATGCGTGCGAGTACCCTGTGTCCCAGCCGCCAGGCCCATACACCGGCTCGAAGTGAACCGTTACTGTACATAGACCTGAGGGGTCTTCGAAGTCGAGCGGATCATCGCCGACGTAGGCGTAGGTGCGCACGCCGTCCTGGTCACTTGGGTCGGGCTGGAACCAGCGCATGCCCTCGGGGTCGTAGTAGCGCGTCGTCACCCAATAGTAGATCAGCGCCTCATCGTAGTAGTAGCCCCGATAGCGCAGCTGCTGCGGCACCGTCTCGTTGACGCGGTCGTCGCTCGTCGGCTCACCCCAACTGTCGTAGGCGTACCGATCCACCACCTTGCCATTTTGGTCTGTGAGCGCGACGACGCTGCCCAGCCCGTCGAGCACATACCAGTAGCGATGCGTGCCCATCGGGTCGGTGCGAATCAGTTCCAACGGC
>JAABUJ010003955.1_pt1 | contig 16047 bp, 16 predicted proteins | sample 5559131 | NCBI WGS metagenome assembly JAABUJ01 (sample SAMN10711875, study PRJNA513366) | rock metagenome | isolation source: Antarctica rocks | place: Antarctica: Victoria Land, Mt New Zealand nord | collected 2016-01-07 | reverse complement strand
CTCACGTCGGCGTAATCGTGGTCGACGGTCGACCAGTCGGGCGAGTACGGCACGACCTCCCGCCCGCGGGCACGCAAGGGGAACATGTTCTCCACCGCGAAGCGGACCGCCGTCTCCCCGGCCATCCGGGCGACACCGGCGACGAAGTCCCTGGCGTAGTCGCGCTGCCAGCGGAAGGGCGGGTGGACGACGACCGTCTCCGCGCCGAGTCGCTCGGCCGCGCTCTGCGCCTTGACCAGCTTGGCCCACGGGTCACTGCCCCAGACCCGCTGGGTGATCAGCAGGCAGGGGGCGTGCACCGCCAGGACCGGGACCTCGTGGTGATCGGACAGCCGGCGCAAGGCGTCGACGTCCTGGCTCACCGGGTCCTGGCTGACCATGACCTCGACCCCGTCGTAACCCAGCCGGGCGGCGGCGGCGAAGCCGGCGGCGGTGCTCTCCGGGTAGACCGACGCCGTCGACAGGGCCACCCGGGCCTGCGGGACACGCGCCGTCACACCGGTGATGCTAGGTCGCGCTGGCCTGCGCGCGGCGGGCTCAGCCGCCGGCGAGCCAGTCCAGCCGGCGCAGGATGACGCCCTCCCGCAGCGCCCACGGGCAGACCTCCAGCTCGGCGACATCGAGCGCGCGCATCACCGCTTCGGCGACGACCGCCCCGGCGAGCAGCTGGCCCGCGCGCCCGGCGCTCACCCCCGGCAGGGCGGCCCGCTGCTCGACCGTCATCTCCGCCAGCCGTGGCACCAGCGCGGTCAGCGCGGCCCGGCGCAGCGGCCGCCGGACGTAGGGCCCGCGGGAGTACGGCGCCGCGCCCAGCACGCGGGCCAGCGAGCGGAAGGTCTTGCTCGTGGCGACCACCCGGTCGGTGCCACCGCCGGCGTGCACCCGCTCGGCCAGGTGCGTCACCCCAGCGTCGGCCACCTCCTGCAGCATCGCCAGCTCGCTGCGCCGGGGCGGGTCGCGCTGCACCAGGTCGCGGGTCAACCGCCCCGCGCCCAGCGGTACGGACAGCGCGACGGAGGGCTCCTCCTCCGTCCCGGCCGCGACCTCCAGCGACCCGCCGCCGATGTCGAGGACGAGCAGCCGGCCGGCGCTCCAGCCGCACCAGCGGCGCACGGCGAGGAAGGTCAGCCGGGCCTCGTCCTCCCCGGAGAGCACCTGCAGGTCGACCTGGGCGCGCCGGCGCACCGACTCGATGACCGATCCGGCGTTGGTCGCCTCGCGCACCGCGCTGGTGGCGAAGGCGAGCAGCTCCTCGGCGCGCGCGGCCTCGCTCTCGCCCCTGGCGTGCGCGATGGTCTGCACCAGCCGCTCCGCGCCGAAGGCACCGAGCGAGCCGTCGTCGTCGAGCAGCTCGGCCAGGCGCAGCTCGACCTTGTGCGAGGTGAGCGGCACCGGCGGAGCGCCGGGGTGGGCGTCGACCACGAGCAGGTGCACGGTGTTGGAGCCGACGTCGAGCACCCCCAGACGCACGGGCGCACCGTACCCACCCGACCGCACCGCACCCGACCGCACCCGACCGGCAGTGGCCCCCTCCTACTGTGACCGCCGTGCCCAGCGCCCCCCCGCCCCGGCAGGACCTGGCCTTCCCGCGGGAGTGGCTGATCTTCCGCGACCCGGGCGACCCCGCGCACGAGGTGCGCGCCGAGGTCACCTGGCTGCTCTCACGGTGGACCTGCGTCTTCGGCTCGGGCTGCAAGGGCATCGTGGCCGACCGCGCGAGCGACGGCTGCTGCACGCACGGCGCCTTCTTCACCGACGACGCGGACGAGCAGCGGGTGGTCGCCGCCGCAGGGGAGCTGACTGCGCGGCAGTGGCAGCTGCGCGCGCAGGGTCGGCGGCTCGGGCTGGTGGAGGAGGACGAGGCCCTCGGCGAGCAACGCCGCCGCACCCGCACCGTCGACGGCGCCTGCGTCTTCCTCAACCGCCCTGGCTTCGCCGCCGGCAGCGGCTGCGCGCTGCACCTGCTGGCGCTGCAGACCGACCGGCACCCGCTGCAGACCAAGCCCGACGTCTGCTGGCAGCTGCCGGTGGCCAGGGAGGAGGAGCACCAGACCCGCACCGACGACGAGCAGGTCCGCGTCACCAGCATCACGGAGTTCGACCGGAGCCGCTGGGGTGCAGGCGGTCACGAGCTGTCCTGGTGGTGCACGAGCTCCCCGACGGCGCACGTGGCCACGCAGCCGCTGGTCGAGAGCTACGCCGCCGAGCTCACCGAGCTGCTCGGGCCGACCGCGTACGCCGAGCTGGCCCGCCTGCTGGCCCTGCGTGCGGCCGGCGCCACCGCGGCGCCGCACCCCGCGGACTCCGGCGTCGGCGAGTGACCCGCGGTCAAGCCTCGAGCTTGTAGCCGAGCCCCCGCACGGTGATCAGCAGGCGCGGGTCGCCGGGGTGCTCCTCGACCTTGCCGCGCAGCCGCTTCACGTGCACGTCGAGCGTCTTGGTGTCACCGACGTAATCGGCACCCCACACCCGGTCGATCAGCTGCCCGCGGGTGAGCACCCGGCCGGCGTTGCGCAACAGCAGCTCGAGCAGCTCGAACTCCTTGAGCGGCAGCGTCACCGGCGCCCCTCGCACGGTGACGATGTGGCGGTCGACGTCCATCCGCACCGGGCCGGCCTCGAGCGTCGGCGGCAGCAGCTCCTCCGCGTCGCCGTGCCGGCGCAGCACGGCCTTGATCCGAGCCACCAGCTCCCGCGCGCTGAAGGGCTTCGTGACGTAGTCGTCAGCGCCCAGCTCGAGCCCGACCACCTTGTCCACCTCGCTGTCGCGGGCGGTCAGCATGATGACGGGTACGGAGGACACCTGGCGCAGGCGCCGGCACACCTCGGTGCCGGACAGACCGGGGAGCATGAGGTCCAGCAGGACGAGGTCGGCTCCATGCCGCTCGAACTGCGTGAGCGCCTCGGGCCCGGTCCGGGCGATGGTCACGTCGTACCCCTCCCGGCGCAACATGTGCGAGAGCGCGTCGGAGAAGGACTCCTCGTCCTCGACCACGAGCAGGCGGGTCACGCCGGGCCCATCGCAGCGGGGACGGCCCGCAGGACCGGAGGACCGCTCGGCGCCGGTGTCCTGGGCAAGCTGAGCGTGAAGGTCGAGCCGGCGCCCTCGGCCGACCACACGCGTACGGCACCGCCGTGGTTGGTCGCGACGTGCTTGACGATCGCGAGGCCGAGGCCGGTGCCCCCGGTGGCGCGGGAGCGCGCCGCGTCGACGCGGAAGAAGCGCTCGAAGATGCGCTCGCGGTCGCGCAGCGGGATGCCCATGCCCTCGTCGCGCACCGACAGGTGGGCCACCGCGACACCGCCCTCGACCGCGGCAGCCAGGGTGACCACGACCCGGGTCCGCTCCGGGGAGTAGGTGACCGCGTTGTCGATGAGGTTGCCGACGGCCATCCCGATCTGGCGGGTGTCCCCGGGCACGCGGAGCTCGAGGTCGCCCCGGACGTCGATCGTGATGCCCTTGCGGTCGGCGGCCAGGCGGGAGCGGTCGATGCCCTCCGCGACGAGCCCGGCCAGGCCCACCTCGCCGTGCTCGCGCATCGGCTCCGCGCCCTGCAACCGCGACAGGTCGATGAGCTCCTGCACCAGGTCCGAGAGGCGCTGCGACTCGGTGGTCATCCGGGCGGCGAAGCGGCGCACGGTCACCTCGTCGTCGGAGGCGTCGCAGATCGCCTCGGCCAGCAGGTGCAGGGCCCCGACCGGGGTCTTGAGCTCGTGGCTCACGTTGGCCACGAAGTCGCGGCGGACCGCGTCGACCCGGCGCTGCTCGGAGAGGTCGTCCAGGAGCAGCAGCACGCTGCCCTCCGCGTCGAGCAGGCGCACCCGCAGCCGCACCACCGTGTCCTCCTGGTCGCGGCGCGGGCGGCGCAGCGGCGCCTGCACAGCGGGGGGGAGCGTCACCTCGGCGTCGGGGAGCTGGTCGCCCGCGCGGCACCGCGCGGCAGCGGCGAGCAGCTCGGGGACGGGCACCCGGTCGCCGCGGACCGCACCGAGCGCCTGCGCGGCGTCGTTGGCGAGCACCAGATCGCCGCTGGCGGAGAGCACCAGCACCCCGGTGTCGAGCGCCCCGACCACCGCGCCGGCCAACCCGACCGCCGCAGGGGGGGTCTCCACCGCAGCCACGCCCACGCCGTCGAGAGTAGGTGGGCAGCCCGCCCCCGACAGCGTCCCCCCTGTCGTGCAGCGGCCGGGCGGGCAGGTGTTCACGCCTGCGACGGCGGCCGTTCACCTCGCGCCGGTCGCGCCGGCCCCGGACGGCCCGGGGCTGAGAGGATGGTCACGCGACGTCCAGGCCCAACCCGACGGCCCCACTGAACCCGGGAGCACTCGTGCGCCAGCAGTTCCGCGAGGACCTCGACTCCATCAGCGAGTCGCTCGTCGAGATGACCCGGCTGGTCGGCTCGGCCATGTCCAGGGCGACGACCGCGCTGCTCGACGCCGACCTGCAGCTCGCCGAGACCGTGATCACCGCGGACGAGACCGTCGACTCCCTCTACCGCGAGGTCGAGGAGCGGGCGCTGGAGCTGATGGCCCGCCAGGCACCGGTGGCCACGGACCTGCGGTTGCTGGTCACGAGCCTGCGGATGGTCGCCGACCTCGAGCGGATGGGGGACCTCGCGCTGCACGTCGCCAAGGTGGCCCGCCGCCGCTACCCCGCCAGCGCCATCCCGCCGGAGCTGCGCTCGACGGTGCTGGAGATGGGTCAGGTGGCCCAGGACATCGTCGTCAAGGCCGGCTCGGTCATCGCCAGTCGTGACCTGACGATGGCCGCCGAGCTCGAGCGTGACGACGACGTGATGGATGGCCTGCACCGCAGGCTCTTCCAGTCGCTGCTCGCGCCGTCGTACAGCCGCGGCATCGAGGCGGCGATCGACGTGACGCTGTGCGGGCGCTACTACGAGCGCTTCGCCGACCACGCGGTCTCGGTGGCCCGCCGCGTCGTCTACCTCGTCACCGGGGAGCGGGTCACCGGCTCCTAGGGGTAGGGCGCCCCCACGGTGTGGTCGCCGCGGCGATGAGTGAGTCTTCCCGCAGCCACGGGCCGGCGAGGTGCGCGTCAAGGTGGAGGGCGCCGGCGTGAACATCGCCGATGTGATCGTCCGCACAGGGATGAACGTGCAGTACGGCGCGACGTCGGAGCGGGAGCAGTACGGCCTCGGGTCGGAGTTCGCCGGCACCGTCGACGAGTTGGGGGCCGGGGTCACCGGCGTCAGCGTGGGCGACGCCGTGATCGGCACGCAGGAACGGCTCGACACCGCGCTCGGCTCGCAGGCCGAGCTCGTCGTCGTCGACAGCTGGGCGCTGGCACCCGCACCCGTCGGCAGCACGTCCATCGAGGCCGCCGGACTGCCACTCCCCGGGATCACGGCGCTGCAGGCCCTGGACACCCTCGCCCTGGAGCCCGGTCAGACCCTGTTGGTGACCGGCGCGGCAGGTGGCGTCGGCGGGTACGCCGTCGAGCTCGGCGTGCTGCGCGGCCTCCGCGTGATCGCGCACGCGGCCGCCGCCGAGGAGGACCGCCTGAGGAGCATGGGTGCCGAGCTGTTCGTACCCCGCGACGTCCACCTCGCTGACACCGTGCGCGACCTGGTGCCTGGCGGCGCGGACGGCGCGCTGGACGCGGCCAACCTGGTCACCGCCGCGGACGACGCGGTGCGCCACGGCGGCAGATCCGGCCGTACAACATCGCGTGGCACAGCGACCCAGGCCGCCTGTCGGCCCTGTCCGCGTTCGCGAGCGCCGGTCGGCTCACCCTGCGGGTGGCGGCGACGTTCTCCTTCGACGATGTTGCGAAGGCCCATGAGCTGGTCGTCTCCGGCGGCCTGGCCGGACGAGTGGTGCTGGTGCCCTGAGCGACGTCAGCGGCCCTGCCCCGCCACCGCCGCGACCGCCTCGCGAGCCGCCGCGGGGTCGAGGTAGCGCCCGGACAGCCCGAAGGCGGGGTCGACCGTGCCGGTCGGGCGCAGGTCGGCGTCGAGCTCGTAGGTGATCGGGATGCCGGTGGGGATGTTGAGCCCGACCACGGCATCCCGGGAGAGCCCGTCGAGGTGCTTGATCAGCGCGCGCAGCGAGTTGCCGTGCGCGACGACGAGCGGCGTGTGCCCGGCGCGCAGGGCTGGCACGCAGGTGTCCTGCCACCAGGGCAGCAGCCGCACGACCACGTCGGCGAGGCACTCCGTCGCGGGCACGACCTCAGGGGCGAGCTGGGCGTACCGCTCGTCCGTGGCCGTGTCCCACTCCGAGCCGGGCTCGACCTGCGGCGGCGGCTCGTCGTACGAGCGGCGCCAGCGCAGGAACTGCTCCTCGCCGTACTCTGCCAGGGTCGCGGCCTTGTCCTTGCCCTGCAACGCGCCGTAGTGCCGCTCGTTGAGCCGCCAGGAGCGCGAGACCGGCAGCCACGCGCGGCCGGCCGCCTCGAGCGCGAGGGAGGTGGAGCGCACCGCGCGGGTGAGCAGGGAGGTGTGCGCGACCGTCGGGTGCACCCCCTGAGCCGCGAGCAGCGCACCGGCACCCCGCGCCTGAACCTCCCCGAGGGCGGTGAGGTCGACGTCGACCCACCCGGTGAAGCGGTTCTCCGCGTTCCACGCGCTCTCGCCGTGCCGGAGCAGCACCAGGGTCGCCACCGGGTCACCTTGCCAGAGGTGACCCCACCCGTCCGCCAGGCAGGAGAGCGGGGGCACCGCGTCGAACGCCCCCTGTGCCCGCCACCCGCGACAGGAGGACCCATGCGCGCCCGCGCCGTCACCGCCGCCCTCGGCCTCGCCCTCGTCGCCGCCGGGGGTGCCGCCTCGCAGGCGTCCACGCCCGCCAGCAGCACCCTGGCCGAGCCGGCTGCCGGGGCTTCCGTCTCGTCCAGCTACACCGGCTCCGTGCCGGTCGGGGCGACTCGGGCGGGTGCGACCAGGGGCAGGGCGTCGGGACCGCGCCGGGCACCACCGACGACCACACCGTGACGATCACCGACCCGGCAGGCAACGCCGCGGCGACGAAGCAGACGCTCACCGTGGTCGTCACCAACACCGCGGGCGCCGACCTCGACGTCCTCATCACCAAGGCCAGCGACGGCTCGGCCGTCGGCGCCGGCACCAGCGGTGACACCAAGAGCGAGACCGCGGTCGCCGCCAACGTCGCGACCGGCGACTACACGGTCTCGGTCTGCACCGGCACGCCGGCGGCGACCGCGGCTGCCACGTACGCCTACTCGGCGAAGGCGACGTTGGCCGCCGTCTCCAAGATCGCCGCGCCGACGACCTCGCCGTACCTCCTCGCCGACCAGAGCCTGGGCTTCCAGCCCGCGACCATCGTCGACCCGACGCTCTTCGGCGGGGAGCCCGGCCTCGAGTTCGACCCGACCACCGACGGCAGCCGCAGCTTCGTCGACTGGCCGGTGAGCAGCCGCACCAACATCGGTGTGCTCTTCCGCAGCGAGGACGGCGGCCTGTCCTTCCAGAAGCGGTACGCCGACCCCAGTGACCCGACCACGGCGGGGGCCGCGTGCACCGGGCGGCAGGTGCCGATCTGCATCGCCGGCGGCGGCGGCGACACCAACACGAGCATCGACCCGGCGACCGGGCGGTTGCTCTACACCTCCCAGGTGGCGCTGGCCAACGAGGCGGCGGGCGTCAGCACCGACCACGGCGACACCTTCCCGGCCGCCACTGTCGACACCGCGGTCGGCAAGGGCATCACCGGCGTCGACCGGCAGTGGCCCGGGCAGTTCAGCGGCACCAGCACCGTCTTCACCGGCTTCCACGTCCCGCTCGCCGGCTACTACCTCGAGCGCAACGACGCCGGCGGCGCCGTCGGGCAGTGGAAGGACACGGTCACCGGGGCACCTGGGGTCGACGTCCCCGCGATCGTCGGGGTGGCGCAGTCCGGCTCCATGGTCATCGACAACACGCAGGGCGTGCACGGCATCCCGGCGGAGCGGGCGGCCGGACGGCAGCGGGCGATCTACGTCGGTTACCTCAACGAGAGCCTGGTCCCGGGCGCGTGCGCGGGCTCGGCGGCCGGCTTCGCGGTCGGCGCCTCGCTCGACGGCGGCAAGACCTTCACCTGCCACCCGATCCCCGGCGCCGAGAGCGCCCGCAGCTTCACCGTGCTCGCGCTGGACAAGGTCGGCAACCTCTACGCCGCGTGGGCCGACAGCACCGACCAGCGCTCCTACTACGCCGTCGCCCCGGCGTCGTACAAGGCCAACGCGACAGCTCCCGGATCTGTCTGGCTGCCCCGCGTACCGATCAACCTGCCCAGCCAGACCGTGACGATCTTCCCGAACATCGTCGCCGGTGACCCGGGCCGGGTGGCGGTCGGCTACTACGCCACCACCAGTCCCGACGCGACGACCCCGGACACCGTGCAGCCGGGCACCGGTGGCTGGTACCCCTACGTCGCGGAGTCGACCGACGCGCTGTGCCAGCTCGACGCGACGCCGTGCGCCAGCCCGACCTGGCACGAGTCGCGGATCGCCAGCAAGCCCAACCAGGACGACAACATCTGCACGTCGGGTACGACGTGTGCCGCGACGATGGGCAACCGCAACCTGCTCGACTACTTCGACATCAGTCTGGACCGGCAGGGCCACCTCGGCTTCGTCTGGTCCGACGCCAACAACGCGACGCTGCTGCCCTACGTCAAGGTGACCCGGCAGAGCTCAGGGCCGTCGCTGGACGTCGGGCAGCCCGACGCCGCCGTACCCGTCCGGGTCGACGGCACGCCCGACGCCGCCGGTGATGCCGTCTACCCCTTCTACGGCGCGACGGTGCGCTCCAGCCCGAACGACCCGCGGCTGGACCTGCTGGGCACGACGGTCGGGTTGGCCGACGCCGGCACGCTGGAGGTGCGGATGCGCCTGGCGCAGGCCACCGACCTCGGCACCCTGCCGGCCCAGGTCGACGGCAGCACGCTGCTGCAGCACGCGCGGTACGTCGTGCGGTGGGACACCACCGACCCCGATGGCCACGGGCACGCCTACTACGCCGAGGCCACGGTGGAGAGCGGCGCGAGCACGCTGACGCCCGGCGCCGGCGAGGTCTCGGTGGCCGAAGGGCTGGGGTACCCGGGCTCGGCCTCGACCTTCGGCAACACCTACCGCCCGCTGGTCACCGACGGGGTGACCTCCCGGATCGACGGCAACGACCTGGTCGTCGACGTGCCCGCAGCGGCGGTCGGCAGCCCGACGGTGGGGACGCAGCTGGTCTCGGTCGGCTCCTACGCCCAGCTCGGCGCCGACGACGGCCCCACGACGGCGACCGCCGCAGGTGGCGTGCCGCCGGACCAGTACCTCTTCACCCCGCCCGTCACCGTGGACAGCGCCCCGACCTTCGACACCCGGCTCAGCGCCCCCGGCAACCAGGTCGCCACCGCCCCGGTCGCCGGCACCACGACCGCCGGCACCGGTACGCAGAAGAAGACCACGCACACCACCACCCGCACGCACCGCTCGACCCGGAGCGCCGTACGGGCGACCGCGCCGACCCGCTCGCTCGCGGCCACCGGCCTGCCCGTCGGGCTGGCGGCCACCGGGCTGGCGCTGCTCGCGGGCTCCGCCCTCACCTCCCGCCGGCTGCGCCACCGCGACTGACGCCCGCCCGCCCGCAGCACCCGTTGTGCGTGATCCTCCGCTGACCTGCGCAGATGCGGCGATCACGCACAACGGATCGGGGCGGCGGGGGCTCAGCCGAGGCGGCAGAGGACGACGGCCAGCACCCGCTGCGCCGGTACGGGGCCGTACGCGCGGCTGTCGGTGCTCGCGGCTGGGTCGTCTCCGAGCACCCACCAGCCGGCGGGGGCCCGGCGGGCGAGGCGCTTCACACTGAGCGGGGGCCCGGCCAGCACCACGATCTGCCCGGCGCGGAGCCGGTCGGGGTCGGCGCGCCGGCCGAGGAGCAGGTCACCCGGGCGCAGCGTCGGCCGCATGCTCGGGCCGCTGACGCGGTAGAGCGCCAGCGGCCCGAGCCGGAGAGCTCTGCGGCTCAGGCGATCTGCAGGTTCGTGTTGGCGACGGCCGAGGCGTAGTCGTACCCCGGCTTGGTCTGGGCGAAGATCTCGCCGATCTGGTCGATGTACCCCAGGAGCTCCTGACCGGTGGCCACGTCGCTCGAGTGCTTGGCCTCACCGGCGGCCTTGGTGGCCTTCCAGAACAGGTCGTGCAGCTGGGGGAACTGCTCCAGGTGCGGAGGCTTGAAGTAGTCGGTCCACAGCACCCAGAGGTGGTGCTTGACCTGCTCACCGACCTTCTCCTTGATGATCAGCGCGCGAGCGCGGAACTCCGGGTCGGAGTTGGCCGCGTACTTCTTGTCGATGCCGACGATCGACGCCGCGTCGATGCGGGCCTGGGCGGGGTCGTAGACACCGCAGGGCAGGTCGCAGTGCGCCGAGACGGTCGTGGCGGGCAGGTGCGCGAGCACCCGGTGCAGCAGGCTCATCGTGTCTCCTCGGGTCGGGTCCTACTCCCTCCCCCTCCCCCGTCGATGGTGCCCGCGACACCTCGACCCCACCTCCCGCTCGCTGGTCGCTTCTTACGGACCAGTGACGCCGCCGGCGGTGGCGACTACCCCTAGATGATCTTGGGGATCTCCCGTACGCGACCGGAGATCTCCGGTTCTCCTTGGACAAAAGGAACAGCGCCTGCGGCTCACCCCGACCCATCGAAGGCTCTTCGTCACTGCGGGCACGACCGCTCTCACCTTCGCGGGGTTGTCGGCAACGCCGCTCCTCGCCCCCCTCGCGCTGGCCGACACGCCGACGGTCGCGGGCTACGTGTACGCCGCGACGAACGCCAGCGCGGGCAACGTCATCGACGTCTTCGCTCGGGGCACCGACGGCAGGCTCACCCAGACGGCGACGAGCTACCCGACCGGCGGCAACGGCAGTGGGGCGCCGACCGGGTCGGGCTTCGAGCAGTCGCAGAACGGCCTGGTGCTCGGCGGCCGGCCCGGAGCCGAGACGACCGCTCACACCAACCTGCTCTTCGCCGTCAACGCGGGGAGCAACACCGTCAGCGACTTCCTCGTCGACGGCGCCAGCCTGACCAAGGTCAGCACGATCGCCACGGGTGCGACCAAGCCGACCAGCCTGACCGTGCACGGCGACCTGCTCTACGTCCTCGACGAGGGAGAGCTGCCGCTCGGCGACGGAGGGGTGGCGTCGCCGCCCTCCATCACCGGCTTCACCATCGCGTCTGACGGGACGCTCACGGCGGTAGCAAGGTCCACCCGTGCCCTATCGGGCGGGAGCACCGCTGGGGGAGCCCAGGTCTCCTTCGACCCCAGCGGTGCGATCGTGACCGTGACGGAGCGAGATGCGCCGTCCAGTGCCACGCCGCCCAGCCCCTCGGGTGTCATCGACAGCTGGACTGTGAGGGGCGACGGCACCTTGAGTGCGGCGCCGAGCACCACCCAGTCCGCCGGGAGCAACCCGTTCGGCTTCGCCGAGAGCCTCGCGCACCCGGGCACGATCTACTCCGCCGAGGGCAACTTCCCTACGACACCCGGCGGCGGGGCCGCCTCGGCGTACTCGTTCGACAGGGCGACCGGGGCAGGCACGCCGGTGAGCAGCAACATCGTCAACGGGCAGAACGACACGTGCTGGGTGGTGTTCGACAACGGTGAGCGCCACGTCTACACGACCAGCTTCTTCAGCAACACCGTGAGCAGCTACACGGTGGGTGACAACGGCAGCCTCACCCTCGACCAGGCCGTCGCCGGGGTCACCGAGGCCGACTCCCCGGCCGGGGCCGGCCTGCCCTCCGGCGCTGGAGCCAACGACGAGGCGACGAGCACCGACGGTCACTTCCTCTACGCCCGCAACTTCGTCGACGGCAGCATCGCCGGCTTCGTGATCAACGACGATGGCACCCTCACCTCCCTCGGCACCTTCGGCGCAGTCGGCCCGGCCAGCGGTTTCGGACTGGCCGCGGGCGATGTCACGACCGGCACAGCTCCGGTGGCGGCTCTGCCAGAGGCTCCCTACGCCGTGCTGCTCCTGGTGGTCGCAGGGACTGTCGGGTTCGGGTTCTTCCTGCGGCGGAGGTCGGTCACGGCCTGAGGTGAGCTCGTCGTAGGGCAGTGGGGTGGAGCCGAGGCGGCTCCGCCCCCTTCCCTGTCCGCCAGGCTCAGCGACGCGGGTCGGCCGAGGGCGTCTCCACGGTCCCGGGGCCGCTCGGGCGGCGCCCCGCCCCGTCGGCGGTCCACTTCGCCCGCTCCTCGCTCAGCGCCCCGGCGAAGCCGAGCTCCACGCAGTCGGTGAAGGCCTCGCTGACGTGGGTGAGCACCTGCCCGAGCGCCCGGTCCACCAGCTGCTCGTCGACCGCGCGCAGCGGCAGCGTGCCGGTGAGGTAGACGTCGCCGATCTCGTCCAGCGCGAAGTGCACGACCGCGGTCCTCGCGTTGCGCGCGAGCAGCAGGCCGTAGACGGCCTCGCGGTGCTCCTCCGGCCGGCGCACGAAGAAGGCCTCGACGAGCAGCCCGTGGTCGCCGGCCACCAACCACACCGGTACGTCACCCCTCGCCTCCTCGGGCAGGTGCGCGAGGAAGGCCCCGATGGCAGGGCGCTCGTGCTCGACACCGAGCGCCTCGAGGGCGTGCCGGACGGTGCGGTCGACGTCGAGGCGCAGCTGCTCGTCCAGCAGTGCGCCCATCTTCAGCAGCTCGGCGGTCGTGCGGTCCACCGGCCCAGCGTGGCGGAGACCTCAATCGCGCGCCGGGTCGGCGAAGCGCGCGAAGGCCGCGAGGTTGGCCAGGCTCTCACCGTTGCGCGACCGCCACTCCCACTCCCGCCGGATGCTGGAGGCGAAGCCCAGCTCCAGCAGCAGGTCGAAGGTGGTGTCGGCGTAGGTGAGGACCGAGCCGAGGATCCGGTCGACCTCATCGGCGGTGATCCCGCCTAGGGGCAGCCGGCCGACGAGGAAGACGTCGCCGTTGCCGTCCAGCGCCCAGGAGACCGCGTAGGTCCTCGTGTTGCGGGTCAGCAGCAGGTTGTAGAGGCGCTCGAAGCCCTCGTCGGGCCGGCGCATGACAAAGGCCTCGACGAGCAGGGAGTGCTGCCCCACCACCAGCCAGCACCCGGTGACGAGCTTGTGCGTGCCGGGCAGCGACACGAGGTAGGCCCCCGGCTGCGGGCTGCTGAAGTCCAGACCGCCCTCGGCCAACGCCCCCTCGATGACCGCGGCCGTCCCGGTCGCCGGCTCGCTCGACCGCTCCCCCGCCGGCTCGCTCACTGGGCCGCCCGGAGGCCGGCGGCGAGCCACCGGCGCTCGGCGAGCGCGCCGCGGTAGGCGTCCAGCACGCCGGCTGCCGTCACGTCCCAGCCGAAGCCGGCGGCATGCGCCAGCGCCCCGGACGACAGGCGCACCCGGGTGACCGGCTCGACGGCGGTCAGCAGCGCGTCGGCCCAGGCCCCCGCGCGGTGCCCGTCCACCAGGAGCCCGGAGGCGCCGTCGGCGACGGCGGTGACGAGGCCGTCGACGCGGGTGGCGACGACCGGGGTGCCGCAGGCCTGCGCCTCGACCGCGACGAGGCCGAAGCTCTCGCTGTGCGAGGGCACCGCCACCACGTCGGCAGCCCGGTAGACATCGGCCAGCGCGGCCTGCGGCTGGGGTGGCAGGAAGCGCACCACGTCGGCGATGCCGAGCGAGCCGGCCAGCGCCCGCAGGTCTCCCTCGGTGTCCGCCGCTCCGCTGCTGCCCCCGACGACCAGCACCACCAGCCGCTCGCGCAGCGCCGGGTCGCGGCGCAGCAGCTCAGCGGCGGCGTGGAGCAGGACGTCGGGGGCCTTCAGCCGCTGCAACCGGCCGGCGAAGGCCAGCACCAGGGCGTGCGGCGGGATGCCGAGACGGGTGCGGGCGCCGCTCGCGTCACCAGGGCGAAAGACCTCGAGATCGACGCCGGGGGCCACCGTGACGATGCGGCGGACGTCGGCGCCGTAGAGCTCGGCCAGCTGTCTGGCCTCGTGGGGGGTCGCGGCGAGCAGCCGGTCGGCCGCCTCGACGACCTGCTCCTCACCGAGCTCGCGCGCCCGCGGCTCCGGGATGTCACCGGCCGCCAGCGCGCGGTTCTTGACGCGCGACAGCGTGTGCGCGGTGTGCACCAGCGGCACGCCCCACCGCGCCGCGGCGACCCAGCCGACCTGCCCGGAGAGCCAGTAGTGCGAGTGCACGAGGTCGAACCGGCCGGCGGGGTGGCGCGCCTCCTCGGCGAGGACCCCGGCGGTCACGGCGCACAGCTGCGCGGGCAGCTCCTCCTTGGTCAGCCCCTCGTACGGCCCAGCCGGGATGTGGCGCACGCGGACGCCGGGGGCCACGTCGACGACGGCCGGGCGACGGGACCCGGTGGCGCGGGTGAAGACCTCCACCTCGAGGCCGCGGGCGCCGAGGCGGCGGGAGAGTTCGGAGACGTAGACGTTCATGCCACCCGCGTCGCCCGAGCCGGGCTGGTCCAGCGGGCTGGTGTGGATGCTGAGCATGGCCACCCGGCGCGGTCCGCGCCCGAGCGGGGTGACCGTCACGTCAGCCATCCTCTCCCACCCGCCGGATCGGTGCCCGCGTCGAGGCATGCTCGGCGGGTGCCCGCCGCCCGCGGCCCCTCCCCGCCGCCCTCGGTGAGCACCCGCGGCACCACCGGCCCCCAGCGGCTGCGTCGGGTGGACCGCTGGCTCACCGGTACGCAGGCCGCCCGCCTGCGTACCGCGCCCGACCCCCTCGTCGTCGACCTCGGGTACGGCGCCCGGCCGTGGACCACCGTCGAGCTGGCCCAGCGGCTGCGCCGGGTCCGCCCCGACGTCGAGGTGGTCGGCGTGGAGGTCGACCCGGCCCGGGTCGCGACCGCCCGCGCCGGGGCGGGCGAGCCAGGCGTCCGCTTCGTGCAGGGCGGGTTCGACCTCGGTCCCGCGCTCGCCGGGCGGCACCCCTGCGTGATCCGTGCGCTCAACGTGCTCCGCCAGTACGACGAGGCCGCCGTGGCCCCGGCGTGGGAGGCGCTCGCCGCCCGCCTCGCCCCGGGTGGCCTGCTCGTCGAGGGCACCTGCTCGGAGCTGGGGCGCCTCGCCGGGTGGGTCGTCGTACCCGCCGGGTCGGTGGGGTCGGTCCGCCCCGTGTCGCTCGTGCTGGGTGCGCAGCTGGCCACGCTCGACCGGCCCTCCCGGCTCGCCGAGCGGCTCCCGCGGGCGCTGGTGCGGCGCAACGTCCCGGGTGAGGGCGTGCACGCGCTGCTGACCGACCTCGACGAGGCGTGGGAGCGCGCTGCTGCCTACGCCGTCTACGGCCCCCGCCAGCGCTGGGTGCAGGCGGTCGGCCACGTCGCACAGCGCTGGCCGGTGCAGGACGGCGCGGCGCGCTGGCGCCTGGGTGAGCTCTCCGTCGCCTGGGCCGCCGTCGCGCCGCGGGCCGCGTGACCGCCGACCCCCGTCAGCCCTGGCGGCGAGGCACTCGGCCATGACGTCCGGGCTGGCAGGCGGCTGCGGCACCCTTGGCTGGTGACCACTCAGACCGTCTGGGGTGCCCGTTGCACCAGCGCAGCAACGGCCCGGAAGATCGACGGGTCACACCAGATCTCGGCGCGGGAGGTCGGCGAGCTCGTGGCATGCGAGCCGGGGTCCGAGGGCGCTGGCATGAGGACCCGGCGCGGTGCCGCCGTCTGATCCTGCGCCACCACCGTCGCAAGCACTGGCTGGTCGTCCCCTACCCCGCCTCGCCCGAGAAGGTGCACATGTTGGGCGCCGGGTGGCCCCGAGGTGGTCCCGGGGTGGTCCCGCCCCTACGCCGACGTAGACTGACTCACGTTCGCGACTTCCGGCGGCGACAAATCTCACAGATGAACCGCTAGCGCCCTCCCGCCGAACGCTCACCAACGCCTTGCTTCGCGGAGGAGAGGTTCGCCGAGGCAGAGACCGGAACGTGAAGGCGGAAACCGAACTTTGCCGTGACAGGCGTCATGGCCGATCAGTGAGGTGTGACGAATGTTCGAGCAGAAGTTCATTGCCAATGCGATCGAGCGCAGCGCCGAGAACCGGCTGGACCGTCGGCGCTTCTTGCGGGCGACCGGCATCGCGG
>JAABUJ010003950.1_pt1 | contig 16056 bp, 13 predicted proteins | sample 5559131 | NCBI WGS metagenome assembly JAABUJ01 (sample SAMN10711875, study PRJNA513366) | rock metagenome | isolation source: Antarctica rocks | place: Antarctica: Victoria Land, Mt New Zealand nord | collected 2016-01-07 | reverse complement strand
CACACCTGCTACCTTCACCTCAAAGAGACGGAGTTCCGCTTCAACCACAGAAACAAAGACCTCAATCAAGTCTTGTTACAATTTCTCAGAAAGGACCCACTCTGAGCCCTTTGCTTCCTAAGCCCCATGCAGATTCCCTTCGGGAATGACAGGCAATCTCTGCGGGTCTTCGAATATTGCCGTCGCGGGCTGTTGGGTTGGGCAGCAAAGCAGATTCGTCCGCTTTGCTGCGGAATGACAACAGTTTGCTGCGAAATGACAAGAGTTTTGCTGCGCCCTAGCGAACTTCTCCTATCCAGCTGGAATAGGCTGGCAGTGTAAGCTGCTGGACGGCGCTGCCGGATGCAAAGCCGGGAGCATCAGACAGGATCGTGTGCAGGCCCGAAGGTGCGCCCACGTTGACGGTCTGCGGAGAAGATGACATGTTGACCGCTACATAGACCGTGGTGTCTCCTGCACCCTTTCGGCTGTACGCGAGCACGCTGGCGTTTGAGGTGTCGAGCAGATTCAGCGCGCCGGTGCGCAGGGCTGGGTTGGTGCGGCGCAGAGCGATGAGATGGGTGTACCAGACCAGCATGGAGTCAGCCTGGGGTTTCTCAACCTCCACGTTGACGGTCTTGTAGGACGGCGGAATCGGAAGCCAGGGCTTCGCTGCTGCTGTGGTGAAGCCAGCGTTGGGCCCGCGGGTCCATTGCATCGGTGTGCGGTCTCCGTCGCGTCCTTTTTCAAGAGGCCACCCGGTGATACCGATAGGATCTTTCACATCCTCCTTACGAGTCGGCGGCGTGGTCTTCATGCCGATCTCGTCGCCGTAGTACATCAACGCGGTCGACCGGGAGGTGAACAGGATGGTGGCGAGCAGCTTCTGAATCGCCAGGCACTGGGGCGAGTCAGGTCCGTACTCCTGCCCGGCGGCTTTGGCGCTGCAGTAACGGTCTGCACGCGGATTGTCGTGATTGTCGAACACGAAGAGCGGCTGGCCACCGTGAACGCCGGTGTCGGCATCATGGATCATGTGGCGGAAGATGGAAGGATCGAGCTTGTTGATCATGCCAACCTGCATATCCATAGGAAGCTGCAGTTCGTCCTGTGCCGCCCCGCCGTACATCGCATCCAGGTCACTGACCTGCGAAACGTAGGTTTCGCCGACCAAAACGCGGTGGCCGGGGTAGCCGTCCACCAGCTTGCGCATGCGGCGCAGAACGTCGTGAACCTCCGGCCGGTTGTCGGTCTGCGTCTCGTTCAGGCGGATGTCGCCGTAAGCGTTTTTAGACGTGTTTCCCTGCGCGTCCAGGATGGGCGTCTCGTCCTTCATGTCCGGGTTTTCGAATAGCGTCGGGATGGCATCGAGGCGGAACCCGGCAACGCCGCGATCCAGCCAGAAGCGGAGGACATCAAACATAGCCTTTTCTACTGCGGGGTTGCGCCAATTCAGATCGGGCTGCTGGGCATAGAACTTGTGATAGTAGAACTGCTTGCGTGCGGGAACCCATGTCCAGGCGGAGTGCCCGAAAAGACTCTCCCAATTGTTTGGGACCTGATCCTTGTTGGGTCCGATGCCGTCGGCCCACATGTACCAGTCCGACTTGGGGTTGGTCCGGCTGGTGGCAGACTGCTCGAACCAAGGGTGCTTGTCGCTGGTGTGATTCAAAACCATGTCGAGCAGGATGCGGATATTGTGTTTCTTTGCCTCGGCAATCAGGGTGTCCATGTCGGCGAGCGTTCCGTACTGCGGATCGACGGCCCGGTAATTGGAGATGTCGTATCCGAAATCGACCTGCGGCGAGGGGAACATGGGAGCGACCCAGATGGCATCGACTCCGAGATGCTGGAGATAGCCCAGGCGCTGGGTGATACCTTTCAGGTCGCCGGTGCCGTCACCATTAGTGTCCTGGAAACTGCGCGGATAGATTTCGTAGAGCACGGCATGCTTCCACCAGATGTCGCTCGGGGCAGTCTGGCCAGACGCCGCAGACGTGGTTGCGGGCCGGGACTGCTGGGCTGGCGCAATTTGGTACGCAGAGACAGCAAGAAGGCAACCGAAAGCGCAGCGCAGGGTCAACGCCGAACTGCTGGAAGTCTTATTCAATAATGAAAAGAATGACATAGCAAACTCCTGAAGCCGTTTTGTCCGCGCGCCCACTATATCAGGACGGAGCAGCTCGATCATCAAGGCAGGCTTCTCGATGCCGATAAATGTCTCCATCTTAGGGTGGATTTGGAGCCGCGCAGGGCATTATGTAGCCGGGTTTGAACTATATTCTTCAAAACGCCTCTAAACCGGTCAACGCAAGGTACGCCCTCAGTGTTTACGGCAAAAGTATTGCTAATTCGACTTATGCATGTGGTGTTGCCGTGATCAGGCGAAGAGTTCTGGCTGTGGCGATGCTGCTGCTGGCGGGGTTTGCGTTCTCGGTGGCACTGCCGCGGGGTGTGCATGCGGGTTTCAATCCTGACAAACCGGAAGCGGACCCTGCCGTCGCGATTGCAGCCGCGCACGCTTACAACGCGCAGACTGCCGCAACCTACGACTTCCATTGGGGGAAAGAGGGTGCGTTTCTGCCTTCGAATCTGCAGACTGCGACGGGTGAGTTCATGGACCCGAAGACGTTTCCGACGGCAGAGTATTGCGGGCACTGCCACAAAGAGTCGCACGCGCAATGGAGGCAGTCGGCGCACTCGAATGCAAATCGCGCACCCTGGTATCTGCGCAACGTGGCGCTGCTGAATCAGGAAAAAGGCGTGGAGTTTTCGCGGCACTGTGAAGGCTGCCATAACCCGCTGGCGGTCGTCTCCGGAGCGCTGACCAAAGGCGCACCGAACACGCGTCCTTACGATCAGGATGGAGTTACCTGCTCGGTTTGCCACTCGATTGAGAAGGTGGACCTGCACGGCACCGGAAGCTACACGCTGGGCGTGCCTGCGGTTCTGGTGGATGCACAAGGTGCCCCGATCACACGTCCTGTCGCAGACGGAGAAATTTTGGCACATCTCGACCGCCACTCGGCGGCGGTGATGAAGCCGTTTTATAAGACGTCAGAGTATTGCGTGGCTTGTCACAAGGCTGCTTTGCCTGCCACCCTGAATGGGTATAAGTGGCAGCGGGCTATGAGCCCCTACGACGAATGGCAGTTGAGCTCGTTTGCGAGGCAGTCGCCGCTGCCGTTTTATCGCAAAGATGCAGTGAGCAATTGCCAGACCTGCCACATGGAACGGGATGCACTTACCGGGCAGGATCCGGGCGCGAAGAACGGGAAGCTTGCTTCGCACCGGTGGCTCGGCGCGAACACACTGGTACCCGCATATTACGGGTATCCCGAGCAGGCAAAGAAAGTCGTTGCCTACCTGAAGAATGGGGTGCTGAACGTCGATTTGTTTGCGGTTGAGAAGCAGGGCCACACGGTGGCTGCGCCCTGGGGAGAGCAGGCATTTGCGCTGGCAGCAAAAGAACGCGTGGTCGTCTCGGTGGTGGTGCAGAACAAAGGCGCGGCGCACTCGCTGGTGCCGGAACAACGTGATTTTTATGAGTGCTGGGTGAAGTTCACGGTGCAGGATGCGGCTGGCAAGACGCTGTATGAGAGTGGTGGGCTGGCGCCTTCAGGCGATCTTGAAAAGACAGCGCACAGCTTTACGAATCGGCTGGTGAACAAGCAGGGCACACTGAACGGGTTGCATGAGGTGTGGAACAACCGCGTCGTGGCTTATAACAATGCGCTACAGTCCGGCCGCTCGCAGGTAGTGCGGTATGAATTTCCGATGCCTGTAAGCGGCGCAGTGAGTGTGACCGCGAGCGTGCAGTACCGTCGGTTCGATCAGCACTTTATCGACTTTGGCATGGATAAAAAGCATTATCCTGAGCCAATTGTTGAGTTGACCTCAACCAGCCGCACCTTGATGGTCGGCAGCAATCAGCCGGATTCAGCGCCTGGTCACGATGTCAATCCGGAGTGGATGCGCTGGAACAACTTCGGGATCGGTCTGCTCGATGCACAGCAGTACGCGGCTGCACTGGATGCATTTGAACACGTGGCGCAGTTGCGGCCCACTTACGCGGACGCCTGGACTAATCAGGCGATTGTAGAGATTGCCTGGCAGAAGTACGACCGGGTCAGACCTAGCCTGGCGCATGCGCTTGCGCTGGCTCCTGGTGACGCGCGGGCGCTCTACTATCGCGCTCTGGTGGAGCGGAATGCGGGCGATGTTAATCAGTCGATCGTGGATCTCCAGGAAGTGGCGCGACAATTTCCACGCTCACGCGATGCACACCGGGAGCTTGGATTCTCCTTCTACCAGCAGCACAAGTATCCGGAGGCACGAGCCCAGTATGAAGCGGTGCAGGCGATCGATCCTGATGACCTTGCAGCCCACTATAACCTTGCCATTCTCTACCGCCGGCTGGGCATGAAAGAGCAGTCGGCGCAGGAATCGGCGCGCTTCGCAGATGAAAAAGATGATCCAACGGCGAGCGTCTATGCTCTCGAATATTTACGTGCGCATCCGGAGGTCGCAGATGAATCCGTAGTCTGGCACACGCATGACCTCGAAAACGGGGGCACGCCCGTTACGGATAAGGCATTGCCCACTAGCTTCAGTGCTTCCTCGCAGTAACTGAGCGGTTCTAGACTCTTCAGTCCGTCATACTGGTTTGCTTTGCAGCGACAAACGGTTGAGAGGTGAGTTGATAAAGTTGAAGGAGTGGCTACTTTGTAGTGGAGGGTACGGGCTTTAGGTCGATGTACAATTTGCCGCTGTATAGGCGATAGGTCCCGCTTTGCTCCTCGACGAGTTGCAGAGGTCGAGGGCGACGCAGGCTGGAGTCCACCGCTGACGGCACGCTGAAAAGAGTGTGGCCGCCAAGATCCATCACCAGCAGGTTGGAACCGACAAAGCCCACGCCGTACGCACCAGATGGCAAGGTATGGTCTGCAATCTGCACAGCAACTTCGCTGACGAAATAATCCTGGTAACGCTCTTGAATGGAGGTTGAATATCCACCTGTATCGACTTTTACCGCAAACAGGATTGCACCATCTGCCAAGCGAACTCCGCCGGCATTGCGGTACTGAACGGTGCTGCTCTGGCCGCGGAAGAAGACGGAGGGCGGGATCAACTTTTGCAGTTCCGCAGGAGAGAGCAGGCGAGACGATGCTTCTGAGGAAACGGACTTCTCGTGCGCATTCGACGGTGTGCCGGTTTGCGCTGGGAAACCGGTGGTGCAGCAAGCAGCGAAAATAAAAGCAGCGGTGCAGCTTCTTGCGATCCGTAAGAGAGTCATCTGGAATAAAACCTCGGAGTCGTTCTGATTGAGAGCAACGCTTCTATTGTCTTCTTTTCATGTGAAGCCTGCGCTTGCAGAAGCATTTTTATTCACCTCATAGTAAAGCAAGCATTAGTACCCGGCGCGTTGGCCGCGCTGCTGTGATTACAATTGAGTTGATGCAAGGGTGTGCGGCTGTGGAATTGGTTAGGTGGATTTTTTGTTGAAGGTTGAAATGACAAGAATGTGCTCTCTGCGCTGCTTTGCAGCTTGGGTAGTTGTAGTTTGCGGTGTGCTCCCGATGTGGGCGCAGATCCCATTGAATGGCAAGTCTCCGGCTCCTCCGGTTGCGGAGCAGACTGGCGGAGGTTCGGCATCAGGTCCACCGCGCGCTCCGGTGATGGACGCGCAGCACAGGCCCATTACGGCGGGCGGCTTTGTTCCGTCCGGGCCGAGCATCTTTATCGACGATACGAAGCAAGCGGGACTTACAGTGTTCCACCATCAGATGGGAACTCCCCAAAAGAAATACATCATTGAAACAATTGGCTCGGGTGTTGGTCTGCTGGACTATGACCATGATGGCTGGCTGGATATTTACCTGGTGAATGGATCGACCTACGATGCGCTGAGTGGTAAGACAACACCTCCACACGCTGCGCTTTTCCATAACAACCACGACGGCACATTTACCGATGTGGCAGAAAAATCTGGAGTAACCAATGGACGTTGGGGCATTGGCGTCACGGTCGCCGACTACGACAATGACGGCTGGCCCGATCTCTACGTGACGAACTTCGGCAAAAACCGGCTGTTTCACAACAACCATGACGGAACCTTTACCGATGTCGCCGAAAAGGCGGGCGTTGCCCTGGGAAATTGGTCTACCGGCTCCACCTGGGGTGACTACGACGGTGATGGAAGGCTGGATCTCTTTGTGCCCGGATACGTCCATTACGACATCGCGCATCCGCCATCACAGGATGCGGGCGATGTTACTTCGCGGTTCTGTTCCTTTCGTGGAGTGAAGACGATGTGCGGCCCCAGTGGGTTGAAAGGTGAGCCGGATCATCTCTTCCATAACAACGGTGATGGTACTTTTACCGATGTTAGCGAGAAGGCCGGTGTGGCCGATTCCAAGTCACCTTACTTCGGATTGTCGTCATTGTTTATCGACGTTAACAATGACGGCAAGCTGGACCTGTTAGTGGCCGATGACTCGACCCCAAATTACCTTTACGTGAATAAAGGCGACGGCACGTTTGAGGATGATAGTTATGCGTCGGGTTATGCGCTCGATGCGGGTGGGCGCGAGACAGCTTCAATGGGAATTGCGACCGGCGACCTGACTCACAACGGGCAGATCGATATCTACAACACCACGTTTTCGGACGACTACAAACCGCTCTACCGCAACGATGGCGATGCGAACTTTACTGACATCAGCGCGGACATGGGGATTGCCGAAGAGACCGTTCCTTTTCTGGGTTGGGGTACCGGGTTCTTTGATTACGACAACGATGGGTGGCTTGATCTGCTCGAGGTCGATGGCCACGTGTATCCACAGGCCGACCAGAACAGTTGGGGAACAAGCTTCAAGCAGCGACCGTTGTTATTTCATAATGTGCAGGGCAAGCTGGAGCTGATGCCCGCCGTCGAGGGCTCGGGCTTGGCGGTAGTCAGTGCGGCGCGCGGGATGGCGTTTGGTGACCTGTTCAATGATGGCAGGATTGACGTGGTAATCAATAACCTGGACGGGACGCCGACGCTACTGCGCAACGTTGCGGCAAACAAGAATCATTGGGTGGAACTGCAGTTGATAGGTGGCGCTAAGGGGCCGCGTGATGCTGTGGGGGCTCGGGTGCTGGTGAAAGCTAATGGATTCGTGCAGCGTCAGGATGTGACCAGCGGGGGAAGCTTTGCTTCGTCCTCGGACCAGCGGCTGCACTTTGGGCTGGGTGTGGCGACTGCCATCGACTCGATTGAGGTTCACTGGCCGGATGGGCCTGTGGAGCAGATCAAGCTGCCTGGTGTGGATGGGATTTATACGGTGGTGCAGGGGAGCGGCGTCGGCAAGCTAGAGACCTTTGGAGCGGCCACTGGTGGCAGGGTGCTCCCGGCGAAAACACGGGCACGTACGGTCAAGGGGCATTGATGAGGTCTACGGGAGTGCTGTTCAGGCGAGTGATTGCTGCGGTAGCGGCGGTGGTGTTGCTGTCTGGTGTGGGCTGCGTGCCGAGGAATCCCGCTGGGACACCGTTGAGTCAGAATGCAGGCGCTGCCATCTTTGAATCCAAAGGGTGTGAACAGTGCCATGAGATCAATGGGCGTGGGGGTCAGAAGGGTCCGGGGCTGACACACGTTGGCGCGCGGGTGACGGAGGACAAAATTCGGAAGCAGATCCTTGAGGGTGGCGACATGATGCCGGGGTATAAGGATGTACTCTCGGCGCAGGAAACTGCCGCGCTGGTGCGGTATCTGCACAAGCTGCGCTGACGGATTGGGCAGGGCACTTGCGTCGTCAGCTTAGCGGAGGACGAGAGCCGATGCGGCGAACACGATTCCTACGAGTCCCAGCATGAGGCCGAGCAGGAAGTATGCGCGCTTGCGGGTAAACAGTGTGATCGAGCAGAGCACGACTGAGATTTGGAGTAAGGCTTCGCCTAGATCGTAGCGGCTGGCCTTGCGCTCGGCGTGGGTGACTTCGCGTTCGAAGTCGCGGGCTTTTTCCTGCTCTTCGGCTAGATCGGACTTCCACTTTTCGATGTGTGCTTTGTATTCGGCTGTTTTTGCGGAGGTCAGGGTGGGGTTGGTTGTGGGCTGGGTGGGGAGGAGGTCCAGGGTGACGGAGAGGTTATCCATACGGATCTTTTTGGCCTGGTAGAGGTTCCACTGGTCGCCGGCGCGGGATTGGGTGAGCACGGCTTCGGTGTGGGTGCGGTGGCCGAGGACGGTGACCATGGCGACCAGCACGGCGAGGATCGAGATGGCGAGCGAAATGGTTTTGAGGGACTCCTCGTGGGACTCCCCGGATTCCTTCATCTGGTTGGCGAATTCCTGGACTTCGTTGGCTTCCATCGTGGGGAGATTGTAGCTCACGGGCTGAGGCTGATGGAACGTGGGGGGTACCCCCTCCCCCATTTTCGCTAAAGTCCTGAGAATGGGAAGCTTAGACACAAGGGTACCTGTAAAGTCCTCTCAGGCAAGAGGTTACAGGTAAAGTCTTGATTGATAGGACTTGTGGCTGCTGCGTAGATTAGAACCGCAGAAGCTGAGCCGTCATAACCAGTATAGGGGATGGGATTAGTTGGTTGCGCCACTTCCATGTGCTTTGGTTTCTTGCATTTGGGCGGTCGGGTAGGTTGACAAGGATGCTCGACAAGGATTCCGAGGGACCAAAGTTTCAAGAACAACTCGGCAGCCATGGGATCGATCCGCTTCTTGCGAATGGCCGTGAGCAGCCCGTTTTAGACTTCGCCCGCCAGTGGGCGGGGGGCCAAGGCCTGTTCGCCAGAACTGAGGCGGTCCAGTAGCTGCTCGGTGCGATCCGTGACTTCATCTTCAAAGCATCAGGGCAGAGTTGCTGAGGCGTCGGATGGGGCACCCGGCGCTCGTGTAACCCAAACGTTTGGGTTGCTATAATTATCGGGTGCCTACCGTGTTGCAGTTGCCCGGTCTCCGCGTTGTCATTTACCCGAACGACCATGGACCGGCACACGTGCATGTGATTGGCGGGCATGAAGCTCTGTTTGAACTGAACTGCCGTGATGGGCCGGTCAGCCTCCGCAAAAATTTCGGTTTTGCATTGCATGAACTCAACAAGATTCAGAAGCTGCTGGCAGAACATCTATCGACTCTGTGCAGCGAATGGGAGCGCATCCATGGTCACGCATGAAGAGTTTACGAGGGCGAACGAGAGAGGTTTGGAGTTGGAATCGCGCGTTCCGAAGGCGGTTTCGGCTAAGTATGACCGGCATCTGCGGCGGGTTGTGATTCAACTCAATGGCAAGCTGGGCATATTCTTCGCGCCTCGCGAGGTGGAGGGGCTGGAGCACGCCACGCCGGACCAACTGAACGAGATTGAGATTTCACCGTCAGGCCATGGGATCCACTTTCCGCAACTCGATGCAGATGTTTATCTGCCTTCTTTGCTTGAAGGCGTCTTTGGTTCTGAGCGCTGGATGGCGAGCCGGATGGGCAAGCTTGGGGGTAGCTCCAGGAGTGCGGCGAAGACGCTGGCCGCTCGTCAGAACGGGAAGAGTGGTGGTCGCCCGAGACAGAAAGGGACTGGGGCAGTTGCTGTGACGTAAAGCTACGGGGTGATCGCTGGCTAGTAGCTATGGTCGCTGCGGGTTCCACAGTTCGGGACCGGAGATCGGCACCCGAAGTTTCGGCTGCCTGAGGGCTGATTTGTTGAGTGGCCCCCAGGTGGATTGTGGCGGCAAACCCACTCATCGCAAGTGCGCGATGAATGGGGCACACTTCGATGTTTGCCTGGGCCACCTGCCATCGGAGTGAATTTTACGACGGGTGAGGGAAAGCTCGCTCAGAATCGTACTCTTCCACCCTTCGCAAAGGCGCAAAGAATGGGGCAACCGGCGGTGGAGGTGTACCTGCCGGCTGTGCCGCCGTGCGAAACAAGTCGAACAGGGACTGCTATCATAATCGCGTTTCGCCTAATAGAATGTCACAGTAGCCCTGGAGAATGAATTGGACCTAGTTACAACTAACTTGGTAGATAGCTTCCGAGAAGAGCAGGGGTTTTCTTCCCTCTTGGCCTTGCCGACTTTGTTTGAGCACTTCGCCAATTACTGTGTGGCATCGAGCGAGTATCCAGAAGAGTTCGACGTGGAAGATCTCCATGTCGCAGGTGGAAACGATCTGCAACTCGACGACGTTATGGTAATTGTGAATGGGGTTTTGGTTGATTCCGTGGAAGAGGTAGATGACCTCATCAAAACAAATAAGTTTCTGGACGCGGATTTTGTGTTTGTACAGGCGAAAACGGGAGGAGACTTTAGCGGAGCGGAAATTTCTAATATGTTCTACGGGATCCGCGACCTGTTTGCACAAGCCGCAACCATGCCTCGGAATGACTTGCTTGCGCAGAAAGAAATCGTGATTCGGCATGTCTACTCAAAGAGTTCACTATTTCGGCATGGAAATCCACGACTGCGCTTGTACTATGTCACCACTGGGAAATGGCAAGACGACGATAAGCTGCTCAGTCGCATCGCCAACGAAATCACCACTCTTGAAGAACTCAATATATTCCAGTCGTCACCATCCTTTGAACCAGTTGACGCAAGGCGGCTCCAAAGGCTCTATAACCGCGCAAAGAATACCCTGACAAAGACTGTAACTTTCGCGAGTCGAGTGACGCTACCGACGTTAGAGGGCGTGAGCGAAGCGTATCTGGGTTTTATTCCTGCTCCAGAGTACATCGCAATGATTACTGATGAAAATGGGAACCTTTTGCGTGGTCTATTCTATGAAAATGTCCGGGACTTCCAGGGCGAAAATCCGGTAAACAAGGAGATAGAAGAGACTTTGCGCAGCGATGGCCGTAATGCATTCGTGCTCCTGAATAACGGGATAACCGTGGTCTCAGAAGATTTGGGCAAGACTGGTGACAGATTCACAGTGTCGGGATTTCAGATCGTCAATGGCTGCCAAACAAGTCATGTTCTCTATAACAACAGAGAGCACGTGGACGAATCCGTGCTCCTTCCCATAAAGCTCATCGTCGCTCCGGTCGATTCTCTACGAAATCAAGTCATCAAAGCGACTAATCGCCAAACGATGGTAAAGACTGAGGAACTTGCCGCATTAACCGACTTTCAGAAGTTGCTGGAAAGGTACTATGAAGCTGTCCCGGTTGACAGTCGCCTGTATTATGAGCGTCGCTCCCAGCAGTTTCGCTCAATGTCAGGATTAGAAAAGATAAGGATTGTGAGCATTTCGACGCAGATTCGGACGTTCGCGGCCATGTTCTTGAATCGCGCCCATCAAGCCAGTCGCTACTATGGATCATTGCTCAAAGATATTGAGAACACGATTTTTGTCGAGGGCCACTTTCCGATCGCTTACTACGTCAGCGCCTTCGCGCTGTTTCGCATTGAGTCTCTTCTGCGCAAAGGGCAAATTGACAACAAGTATCGTGCATTTAAGTATCATTTGCTTGGCATCCTCAGGATGACCGTTTCTGGAACTAGTATGCCCGCGATGACTGCGAATAGATTTGAAAAATACTGCGAGACGCTTAAGGCTGTTCTGTTGGATGACTCATCGTGTATCGCAAAAATTCAAGAGTCCTGTGCAATCCTCGATGTAGTCCTAGCGGGATCGTACGACCGGGACAAGGCGAAAGATTCTTCTATTCAGACGCAGGCTCAAACAATTATCAACTCAGGAGGGAACTCAACGGCTTAGACGCTCCTTGGCATCAAATCCAAGCCATGTGTAAGAGCTGCAGCTCACCGTCCAAAGCGTTGTTTTGGTTGCATTTGTTGCATTAGGCGTTGTTGGGATTTTAGGCCGCCGCCGCTGCCCATGGATTTGAACATTTTTGACATTTGGGCGTATTGGCGGAGGAGGCTGTTGACCTCCTGGACCGTGGTGCCGCTGCCGTTGGCGATGCGTTTGCGACGGCTGCCGTTGATGAGGTCGGCGTTGCGGCGCTCCTTGTCGGTCATGGAGTTGATGATGGACTCGATGCGGGTGAACTGGCTCTCGTCTACGTTCTCTGCGGCAGCTTGAATGCCCTGGAAGGGGCCGACCGAGGGGAGCATCTTGAGGATGGACTTCATGGAGCCCATTTTTTTGATCTGGCGGAGCTGGTCGCGGAAGTCTTCGAGGGTGAAGCCCTGGCCGGTGAGGGCCTTTTTGGCGAACTGCTCGGCCTTGCCCTTGTCGAGTCTTTCTTCGGCGCGTTCCAATAAGGTTGCAATGTCTCCGTGACCCATGATGCGGGAGACGATGCGGTCGGGGTGGAAGGGCTCGAAGGCATCCGCTTTCTCTCCAGTCCCGAGGAACTTGATGGGCGCGCCGGTGACCTGGCGGATGGAGAGGGCTGCGCCGCCGCGAGCGTCGCCGTCCATCTTGGTGAGGATGGCGCCGGTGATGGCGAGCAGGTCGTTGAAGGCCTTGGCGGAGTTGACGGCGTCCTGGCCAGTCATGGCGTCGGCGACGAAGAGGATTTCGGAGGGGTTGAGCTGGCGTTTGAGCTCGGCCATCTCCTCCATGAGGGCGGCGTCGATGCCGAGGCGGCCGGCGGTGTCGACGATGAGGATGTCGCAGCCGAAGTTGGCGGCTTCGCGTTTGGCTTCTTTGGCTAAGCGGAGGACTGTTTCTGTGCCGGGGACAAAAGCAGATTCCTCCGCTTCGCTGCGGAATGACAAAAATCCTTTGGGTGGGGTGAGGGAGCCTTCGTAGAGGTTGACGCCGGTGGATTTGGCGACGATGGCTAGCTGCTCGCGGGCGGCGGGGCGGTAGACGTCGACCGACACGAGCATGGGGCGGTGGCCTCCCTTTTTTAGCCACTGGGCTAGCTTGGCCGACGTGGTCGTCTTTCCGCTTCCTTGTAGCCCGGCCATGAGGACGACGCTCGGGGGCTGCGAGGCGGTGCGGAATTTGGCGATGTCCTTGCCGAGGAGGGTGACGAGCTCGTCGTGGACGATTTTGACGATCTGCTCGGAGGGGCTGAGGGCGGTGGTGACCTGGGTGCCCATCGCGCGGACGCGGATGTGCTCGACGAGCTCGGTGACGACGGCGAGGTTGACGTCGGACTCGAGCAGGGCGAGGCGGATCTCGCGCATGGCGTCGGCGATATTTTCTTCAGAGATGGTGCCCTGGCCGCGCAAGGTTTTGAAGGAGCGTTGCAGCTTTTCGGAGAGATTCTCGAACATGATTCTTCCAAGTATAGCTGGGGAGGGATGGAGCAAAAGCGGATGGTATGCGGGCGGAAGTCTTACATTCCATCCATCGCAGAATCGCGTTGGATGGGCACCCGATCCGCCGAGGCGGAATGGAAGTTGCGCTGGGGAGGCGTGTTGAGGCTGGTGCGGGGGGTGGGTTCGTGCGGTTGCGGGGTGGTTGGGGCGGGATAATTGGGGTCTATGGCTACGGGTGTGGAGGTTGGGGCGGGGAATGTTCGGTTGCTCGGAGAGTATGGGGTTTATCTGCGGGTGGAAAAGGGGTTGCGGCCTAATTCCTGTGCGGCTTATTTCACGGATTTGGAGCAGTTTGCCGAGTTTGTGGAGAAGCGGGCGGGGTTGCTGGCGAAGGCTTCGCAGGAGGATGTGCGGGGGTTTCTGGAGGATCTGCGGAAGAATGGGGTGGATGCGCGGTCGGTGGCGCGCAAGGTGAGTGCGCTGCGGGGGTTCTATCGCTGGCTGCTGATGGATAAGCGGATCGGGCATGATCCTACGGTGAATGTGGAGTCGCCTGCGAGCTGGAAGGTGCTGCCGAAGTCGCTGGCCGAGAGTGAGGTTGGCAGGATGCTGGAGCGCACTGGGGTTGCGGCGGCTTCGGATGCGGCGGATGGGTTGGCGCTGCGGAACCATGCAATTCTCGAGCTGCTGTATGCGGGCGGGCTGCGGGTGGGAGAGATCTGTGCGCTGCGCGTGGAAGATGTGAGGCTTGATCAGCAGCGCGCGCAGGTGCGGGGGAAGGGCGATAAGGAACGGATTGTACCGCTTGGGCGCAAGGCTTGCGCGGCGATTGAACGCTATCTGCAATTGGGGCGGCCGGAGCTGCTGAAGCCTGCGCGTGGTGTGGTGCGGGAGATGTTTTTGAGTGTGCGCGGGAATGCGCTGACACGGCAGTGGGTGTGGGAGATGGTGCGTTCGTGCTCGGACGGGCATACGGCCAGCCCGCACAAGCTGCGGCATAGCTGCGCGACCCACATGGTGGAGCATGGGGCAGATCTGCGCAGCGTGCAGACGTTTCTGGGCCATGCGGATATTGCGACGACGCAGGTGTACACGCATCTGGCGCTGGGGCGGCTGAAGGCGGTCTACCGTCAGCATCATCCTCGGGCTAAGAGCAGGGATCAGGGCTCAGGGCTCGGGGCTCAGTTGGCGGTGGAGGGTGGCTGAGTTCTCCGTGCTGGCGGAGGAGTTTCTGCGGATGCTTGGGTCGGAGCGTGGAGCGTCTGAGCATACGGTGCGGGCTTATGCGCGCGAGGTGCGGAGTTTTGCGGAGTACCTGGCGGTCGAGGTGAAGAGCGGTAAGTTTGCCGATGTGGAGCATCTGCATCTGCGGGCTTACCTGGGTGTGCTGTATGGGCGCGGGCTTTCGAATGCGAGCGCGGCGCGGGCGCTGGCGAGTCTGCGCAGCTGGTTCAAGTGGCTGGCGAAGGAAGGCAAGGTCGAGAAGAATCCCGCGCTGCTGGTGAGTACACCCAAACGGCCGCAACATCTGCCCCGGGTTCCGAGCATGGAAGAGGTGAATCGCGTACTCGACACGGTGGATGATGCCGGCGCCTGGCCGGAGCGCGACCGCGTTATTTTCGAGCTGCTGTATGGGTGCGGGATTCGCAATTCGGAGTTGTGCGGGTTGGATGTGCGTTCGATTTTGTGGAACGAGGATGCGGTGCTGGTGCGCGGCAAGGGCAAGAAGGAGCGGCTGGTTCCGCTGGGCGATTCGGCGGCTTTGGCGATTCGGGAATACTTGCCCGGGCGGGAAGCGCAGCTGGGTAAAGCAGGGAAGGGCGCGCTGCTGCACGATGGTCCTCTGCTGACGAACGTGCGAATGCGGGGGACGTGCCGGTTGACTACTCGCAGCGTCGGCAGGATCGTCAAAGCGATTGCGCAGAGCAGAGGCCTGCCTGCGGATGTTCATCCGCATACTTTGCGGCATGCCTTCGGAACGCACATGCTCGAAGAGGGCGCGGACCTGCGGGCAATTCAGGAGATGCTGGGGCACGAGCGGCTTTCGACGACGCAGCGTTACACGCAGCTTACGGTTGGGCAGGTGCAGCGCGTGTATGAGGAGACCCATCCTCGCGCGCTTTGATTGCAATCAAGACAGCCTGGGAACGCAGAACGCCATCTGATGGCTTGTGTGCCGCCCGCGAGCGTGCCCACGTTCGCCAATTCATGAGGAGGCTTCAGCATGGCACTTTCAAAGACGACGCAGGATCATGATGAGATCAGGAGATGGGCTGAGGAGCGGGGCGCGATCCCTGGGGATGTTTCGAGCACAGCCGGAGCTGGCGGAACCGGGATTATACGGTTGATGTTTCCAAAGGCACCGCATGCGAATGATGGGGCGCTTGAGGAGATCTCGTGGGATGACTTCTTTGAGAAGTTCGACGCGAGCGACCTGGCGCTGGTGTATCAGGATGTGACGGCGGATGGGGAGCAGAGCAACTTCAACAAGATGATCCATCCTACGGATGATGATCATCCGAAGAGTCAGACGGGTAGGGCGGGTTCGGCGGGGAAAGGTTCCGCGACGAAGTCTGCCGGGAAGAAGGCGGCCGCGAAGAAGTCGGTGGGGACGAAAACTTCCGGGAGCAGGTCGGGGTCCGGAAAGGCTTCCAGTGGAAGGGCTGCGGGCAAGAGTGCCGGCGCGGGTGCGAAGAGTTCGGCGAAGAAGAGTGCTGCGAAGGCTAGTGGCGGTGCTGCGACAAAGACGGCGAGCAAGTCCTCTATCGGGAGCGGGTCTGGCCGGTCGAAAGCGAATACGAGCGCAGGCGGGAAGACGCCGGCAAAGAAGGATGCGGTTAAGAAAACTGCTGCAAAGAAAACTATAGGGAAGAAGACTGCGGCAAAGAAGACCGGAGCTAAGAAGTC